>Ga0209023_10000099_pt1 | contig 151676 bp, 127 predicted proteins | sample LakOneMetagenome_FD_187468 | JGI IMG/M metagenome (GOLD analysis project Ga0209023, IMG submission 187468) | Freshwater and sediment microbial communities from Lake Erie, Canada (SPAdes) (version 2) | ecosystem: Environmental > Aquatic > Freshwater > Lentic | place: Lake Erie, Canada...
AGCGGCTTGCCGAACCGGCGCTGGTGCTGAGCGCCCTGGCGACGTTTACCGCGCCGGCCGCCGACGCCGCCGACATCCGCGCGCTGCTGACGCAGGGCGGTACCTATTCGTATGCGAATGGCGGCATCGTGCTGTCCTCGACCGATCATGCCGACCGCCGTACGGTGGCGCGCAAGATGATCCCCCATTCGATCGCCATGGTGGTCCATGTCCTGAACCGCGCTGCAGAGCGCCTGGCAATGTGAGGCGGCTGATCGCTGGGCTGGCGTTGCTGGCGCTGCTGGGGCATTGGCTGCCGGCGGCGGCCGCGCCGGGCGTGGCGGCCCGCATCGATGGCGCTCCTTTGTACGACGTCAGTGTCGATACGATGTGGCGCCTGGCGCTGCGCACCGAACCCGGCGTGCAGCGCCAGGCAGTGCGCGAGACGATGATCGCCAATCGCCTGCTGGCGCGCTATGCGCGCCGGCAGTTCGGCGAAACAGCGCTCACCAGCGGTGTGCGCGTCGCTTTCCCGCGCGAGGCGATGCTGGACGACCAGCTGGTCGCCGCGCTGCGCACGGTCTACAGTGCGCCGAGCGCCGCGCCGCAGTCCGCGCAGCTGCGGCCGCCCGAGGCGGCGCTGGAGGCCATCTGCGGCAAGCCGGGCAAGCTCATCCTCGACGCCAGCCTGACGGGCCCGCAGCTCGACGCGGCTGGCGGCCTGGTGCTGCTGCGCTACCGCGTGCCGGACGCGCCGGAAGCGAGCGTGACGCTGGCCGATGTGTACCGGCGCCAGAACGTCCAGGGCAGGGTGGCGATCCTGGCGCGCGATGCCGGCTTCATGCAGCAGCAGGCTGTGCTGGTGATGGAAGCGCGCCAGGTGCTGGCATGGGGGGCGCAGCGTTTCGGCGCCGACGCCCTGGGCGACCTGCGTGACGCTCTGGCTGACCAGGCCGACGCCCATGCCCTGATGCGCATGCATGGCGTGGGCGAGGAGGCGCACGGCGACAGCGACTTGATCGACAGTCTGGCGCGACAGGTGAGCAAGGCCGAGGTGCGCAGCTACTATCTTGCCCACCGCGAGCAGTTCGTGCGCATCGAGCGCGTGTACGCGCGCCATATCCGGCTTGCCGATGAAGCGCAGGCGATCCGGATCGCCGCCCTGCTGGCGGGCGGCGCCGATTTCGCCGCCGCCGCGCGCGCCCATTCCATCGCGCCCGATGCGGCCAGGGGCGGTGCGCTGGGCTGGATACGTCATGCACGCACGCCCGGCTGGCTGGCCCAGCTGGCCTTCCACTATGGCGCGGGCGAGATCTCGCCGCCGGTGCGCACGCCGGCCAGTGCGCAGGTACAGGCGCCCTGGGAAATCGTGCTGGTGGAACGGGTCCGGCAGGGTTACCAGCGCGCCGATTCCGAATCGGTGCGCTACGTTGCCAGCCGCGCGGTGGCGCGCGCCCAGGCAGTCCGGCAGCTGGCCGCCCTGCAGCAGCGCCTGCGCGGCGCGGCGCGCATCGTCGTGCCTGATGCGGGCGGTGCGTCGTGAAGCTGGCCGCGCTGTGTCTGGCGCTGCTGCTCGGTGCCTGCTGGCTGGCCGAGCGCAGCACCGGTGCGCCCGCTTTGTCGCCGCCCACCGCCAGCGCGCCGGCCGCTGCCGCGCCGGCCGCACAGCCGGCTGCGGCCGGCCCGCAATGGATGGGAACGCTTCCTGGCCGCGCCAGCGCCGTTCCCGCATGGCGCAGCCTGGCCGACGCGCGCGTGCATGGCGACGAGCGCGCTCCGCCCCTGGCGCCGGCCCCCCTGCCGGAGCCGGGCGCAACACCGGCCGAGCTGGCCGATCCGGCCGCCTACCGCCAGCGCGAGCAAGGGCGCGATGCGCAGCTCATGGCAGCGTACGTGGCGGCGGTGGACGCCGAACTGCCGCGCCTGCGCGCCGATGTCGAGCGCGCGCGCCTGGCTGGCATCGCCGCGCACGACATCGCCAAGGTCGAGGCCAAGATCGCCCGGCTCGAACGGCTGCGTAAAAACATTCTCGACACCGGTCACCCGGGGCAGTGAATGGCCGCGCGCCTGCCCCGCGCGCTAGCACTTGCAGTACTGCAATGTCGCTCAATTTGCCACAGCAAAAATTGCCAAATTAGCAAAAACACGTTACGCTCTCATGGATCAGATTCATGTCCGTGGGTTCGCCGCTGTTCATCGAGCTCCCTGCTTCAGAAATTGTTGGATGGCATTGCGTATCGATGAATACCTTGTTAGACCGTTTGCACTCCCTGTTCACAGCCGCGCCTGCCGAACCCGAGATCGAGCCCCTCACCAAACCCGCGCTGCACCAGATGCGCAAGGATGTGTGCGTCGGTCTGGTCGAGGGCTTGCAGCCGCTGCTGGCGGCGATCGGATTTGGCCGCTTTTCCAACGGTACCGCCTGGCGCCGCGGCGAACGCTGGGTGGACGTGATCCAGATCCAGTTCATCCGCTCGCCGCAGACCAGCGCCCATTCGCCCTCGCTGCACCTGGGCCGCTACTTCGATTTCGTGCCGCCGCGCGACCCCGGCAACCCGGTGCGCTGGCATCGCGGCCAGCGCGAACCGATGCCCGAGCAATGCCATATCCGCAAATCGCTCTACAAGCCTGTGCGCGACAAGAAAAGTCCGCCTGCTACCTGGCCGATCGGCCCCGCCGGCGAAGGGCTGGAGCAGTGCATCGCCCAGGCGCTGCTGCTGGCCCAGTCGCATATCGTGCCCTGGTGCCTGTGGCTCGACGATACCGAGGCGGCGCTGCAGCTGGTGCTCAACGGCATTTCCGACATGGAGGGCGAGAGCGACGATCCCCTCATGTGCGGCACCTGGAATCACCAGACGTATTTCGGTCGCCACGTGCTGGGCGGCATGCTGGCGCTCGAGCGTCAGCGCTGGTCGCTGGCCGACAAGCTGCTCGGCCCCGTGATTCGCCAGGGCGGCACGATCGCCCGCCACGGCCGCCTGTTCCCCATGGATCCCAAGGTGCTGGCCGAGCTCAGTGCTGCGCGGGAACATGCATTAAAACAAATGCAACAAAAGCAATGAGTGATGTGCCCCCGCCTGTTCTTTCCCCTTCCATCAAGGCAATTGTGAAAGTTTCCATAGGGCTGTATATTGCGGAATACTGGAGGAATTGATGGTTCAAGAGCGGAAAAACCGGTTGATGGCTTACCGGGTTGAGAATGGCCTGCGGGTTCAAAAGTTGGTATCCACGCGCGCCGCCGCTGCCTATCTTGCCAACTATGGCGTGCCGATGCATGTGTCGATTCGCGTGCTGGGCAGTCCCAACAAGCGCGCCCCCAACGAGTACCACGACGAACCGCTCTGGTTCGAGATCATCATGGCTGCCGGCCCCACCTACGGCGCCAAGATGGAATTCTTCTGACGCGGCCAGGCCGCGCTCCCGCCCTTACCCGGAATGCGTTGACACCCAAAAACGTTGGGTGCTATATTCCGTGCATGGAGTGGGAACGTTTCCAATAAGACGTCTTCCACGCGCGCGGGCACAGATCCGCCTACGAGGAGACACAATGGTTCGAGGTTCCACGCACCCGATGCGCAAGGTCATTCCGTTCGCGGCGCTGCTGCCGATGGCGCTGACCGTGATCGTCGGCTACCTCGGCACCGTCCTCTGGTCGTTCAAGACCTCGCTCACCAATTCACGCAGTTTTCCCTCCGATACCTTCGTCGGCCTGGCCCAGTACACGCGCCTGTTCGAGAACGAGCGCTGGCTGCTGTCGCTGCAAAATCTGGCGCTGTACGGGGTGCTGTTCATCGGCGCCTGCCTGGTGATCGGCTTCCTGCTGGCCGTCTTCATCGACCAGAACGTCACGGGCGAGGGCGTGCTGCGCACCGTCTTCCTGTATCCGTATGCGATGTCGTTCGTCGCCACGGGCCTGGTGTGGCAGTGGATCCTCACGCCCGGCAACGGCATCGAACAGGCGGCCCTGCACATGGGGTTCGCCAACTTCCAGTTCGACTGGATCGTCGACCAGGACATGGTCATGTATACCGTCGTCATCGCCACCGTCTGGCAAGCCTCCGGCCTGGTCATGGCGCTGATGCTGGCGGGCCTGCGCGGCATCGACGGCGAAATCTGGAAGGCGGCGCGCCTCGACGGCATTCCCGCCTGGCGCGTGTACATGTCGATCGTGCTGCCGATGCTCGGGCCCACCATCGCCACGGTGCTGCTGCTGCTCACCACGGCGGTCGTCAAGCTGTTCGACGCGGTCGTCGCCATGACCCAGGGCGGTCCCGGCACCGCCAGCGAAGTGCCGGCCAAGTTCATCATGGACCATCTGTTCGGGCGCGCCAACATCGCGCTGGCCTCGGCCGGCGCGATCGTCATGCTGCTGCCGGTGCTGGCGCTGGTGGCCCCTTACCTGTATGCGCGCAGCCGCAAGGGGCGCGCATGAAGCGCCGGGCCTTGTCGCCGGCCCGCATCGGCATCTATGTGTTTCTGCTGACGGCGGCGCTGTTCTTCCTGCTGCCCCTGTACGTGATGCTGACCACGTCCTTCAAGCCGATGGCGGAAATCCGCGCGGGCAATATCTTTGCGCTGCCGCTGGCCTTCTCGCTCGACGCCTGGCGCGAAGCATGGAGCAGCGCCTGCACGGGCCTGTCGTGCGAAGGCATCAAGGGCGGGTTCCTCAATTCGGTGGCCATCGTCGTGCCCAGCACGATCCTGCCGATCCTGATCGGCGCCATCAACGGTTACGCGCTGTCGTTCTGGCGCCCGCGCGGCGCCGCGCTGCTGTTCGGGGTCCTGATGGTGGGCGCCTTCATTCCCGTGCAGGTGATGATCTATCCGCTGGTGCGGGTGCTGGCCAGCGTCGGGCTGTTCGGCTCCCTGCCCGGCATCGTGCTGGTGCACATGGTGTTCGCCATGCCGGTGATGACGCTCCTGTTCCGCAACTATTACGCCGCCGTGCCGCACGAGCTGTTCCAGGCCGCGCGCATCGATGGCGGCGGCTTCTTTCGCATCTTCGCCCAGGTGATGCTGCCCATGTCGCTGCCGATCATCGTGGTGGCCGCGATCATGCAGGTCACTGGTGTGTGGAACGATTACATTCTCGGCCTGGTGTTTGCCGGAACCGACAATTTACCCATGACGGTGCAGCTCAATAACGTCATCAATACCACCACCGGCACGCGCCAGTACAACGTCAACATGGCCGCGACCATACTGACGTCGCTGGTGCCGCTGGCGATCTATTTCATTTCCGGGCGCTGGTTCGTGCGCGGCATAGCGGCCGGCGCGGTCAAAGGATAAGCACTTCATGTCGAAAGTCAGTTTGCACAAGCTGTGCATCACCCTGGGCGGCAATGCCATCATCAAGGATCTGGACCTGGCGGTGGAGGAGGGCGAATTCCTGGTCCTGCTGGGCCCTTCCGGCTGCGGCAAGTCGACCCTCCTGCACAGCATCGCGGGCTTGATCGAGGTCAGCGGCGGCACGGTGGAGATCGGCGGCGCCGACATGACCCATGCCGATCCCAGCGAGCGCGGCATCGGCATGGTGTTCCAGTCGTATGCGCTGTACCCCACCATGACGGTGGAAAAGAACATGTCGTTCGGCCTGCGCATCGCCGGCACCCCCAAGGCCGAGATCGCGCGCCGGGTGGCGCGCGCGGCCGAGATGCTGCACCTGGAGGCGCTGCTGGCGCGCAAACCGGCCCAGCTTTCGGGCGGACAGCGCCAGCGCGTGGCGATCGGACGCGCCCTGGTGCGCGAAGCGGGCGTGTTCCTGTTCGACGAACCGCTCTCGAACCTGGACGCCAAGCTGCGCGCCGAACTGCGGCGCGAACTCAAGCTGCTGCACCAGAACCTGCGTTCGACCATGATCTACGTCACCCACGACCAGGTCGAGGCGATGACGCTGGCCACCCGCATCGTGGTCATGCGCGCCGGCGTGGTGCAGCAGATCGGCGCGCCGCACGAGGTCTACGAGCGGCCGGCCAACCTGTTCGTGGCGGGCTTTCTGGGTGCGCCTTCGATGAACTTCATCGAAGGCGAGCTCGATGCGCAGGGCCGCTTCGTGTCGCCCTCGCTGATGCTGGGCACCGCGCTGTCCGGCGCCGCCGGCACGGTGGTGATGGGCATCCGCCCCGAGCATATCGCGGTCGGCGCGGATGGCGCCTTCGAGGGCAAGGTCGCACTGGTCGAGCCGATGGGGAACCATCAGATCGTGTGGATCGCCGTGGGCGAACGCAAGCTCTCGGCCATCGTCAACGATCACCGTGTCTTCAACCTGGAGGACACGGTGCGTTTTGCCGTCGACACCAGCCGTGTTTCCCTGTTCGACAAGGCCAGCGAGCAGCGCCTCGCAGCCACCTGACACGATAGGACAAGCGATGGCAACCATCAAGGATGTAGCGCGGCTGGCCGGGGTCGGACTGGGCACGGCCTCGCGCGTGGTCAGCGGCAAGGGCTCGGTCTCGCCCGCGACGCTGGAAAAGGTGCGCCAGGCCATCGAGGAGCTCGACTTCCGGCCGTCGCACGCGGCGCGCTCGCTGCTGTCCGGTTCGTCCCAGATGATCGGGGTCTACATTCCCGTGCTCAAGGGGACCTTCTACACGCCCATCCTGCAACTGATCGACACCGAGCTGCGCGCCGCCGGCCTGCACATGGTGGTCGCCTTCGGGGTCGGTCTGGGCAACCCGCGCGAGCAAGCCATCGCCGGCATCGAGTTTCTCATGGAGCGCGGCTGCGACGGCCTGGTGGCCATGACCAACCACCTGCGCGACGAAGACATCGCCGCGCTGGGACCGAAGCTGTCGCGCCTGGTCATTCTCAATCACGTCCATGACAGCATCGCCGGCCAGTGCTTCTCGGCCAACCACACCGAAGGCGGCATCCTGGCCGCGCGTGCCCTGCTGGCGCTGGGGCACCGCGATATCGCCGTCATCGCCGGTCCGCACACGCTGCCCGACAACGTCGACCGGATCGGCGGCTTCATGGGCGAGATGGCGCGCGCCGGCATCGATACCGCCGCCATGTGGGTGGTCGAGAGCGACTTCTCGCCCGAGGGCGGCTGGAACTCGGCCGATGAACTGGTCAAGTCGGGCCACAAGTTCAGCGCCGTCTTTTGCGCCAACGATGAAATGGCCGTCGGCGCGCTCTCGTATTTCCACGAGATCGGCATGTCGGTGCCGCGCGACGTGTCCGTGCTCGGCTACGACGACACGCCCAGCACCGAATATTCGGCCCCGCGCCTGTCATCCGTGCATGTGCCCTGGCGCGCGGTGACCCTGGCCGGCCTCAATGCCCTGCTCAACCGCTGCTACGGACTGGAACGCGCGGTGGACCACGATTTCCCCATCAGCGTCACCGAACGCGCCTCGCTGGCCAGGCACCCCATGTTTTGATTGACAAACGACGTCTGCAGCCGCAATATCGAGCCTGATTGGAATCGCTTCCAATTTTCGACGAACCCAACCTTTCGCGACCTCCTATGACCAAAACGTCCTTCCTTATCGCCGCTGCCTGCGCCACCTTGATGGCTGGCGTCGCCGCGGCTGCACCCGCCGCGCCGGCGCCTCTGGCCGACTGGCCCCACCTGCGCAGCGCGGTCGCGCGGGACGCCAAGCTCGAGGCGCAGGTCGCCAAGATCGTCGCCTCCATGACGCTGGCCCAGAAGGTTGGCCAGATGACCCAGCCCGAGATCAAGACCATCACCCCCGACCAGGTACGCGAGTTCTATATCGGCTCCGTCCTGAATGGCGGCGGCAGCTGGCCGGGCGGCAACAAGTACGCCAGCGCGGCCGACTGGCTGGCCCTGGCCGACAAGTTCTATGACGCGTCCATGGCCACCGACATGGCCACCAAGGTGCCGGTCATCTGGGGCATCGACGCCATGCACGGCCACGGCAATGTGCACGGCGCCACGCTGTTCCCGCACAATATTGGCCTCGGCGCCGCGCGCGACAAGGCGCTGGTCGGCAAGATGGCCGTCGCGGTGGGCCAGGCCGTGCGCGCCACCGGCATCAACTGGGTATTCGCCCCCACGCTGGCGGTGGTGCGCGACGACCGCTGGGGCCGCACCTACGAGAGTTTTTCGGAAGACCCGGCGCTGGTGCGTTCCTACGGCGAAGCCTATGTGCGCGGCTTGCAGGGCAACTTCCGCGGCGACGCCAACGTCGTCGCCACCGCCAAGCACTTCATCGGCGACGGCGGCACCGACCAGGGCAAGGACCAGGGCGTGAACAAATCCACCCGGGCCGACATGATCAACATCCATGGCCAGGGCTACTACAGCGCGCTGGCCGCCGGCGCCCAGACCGTCATGGCGTCCTTTAACAGCTGGAACGATGTGAGCGGCGGTGTCGACTACGGCAAGATGCATGGCAGCAAGGCCTTGCTGACCGATGTGCTCAAGACCAAGATGGGCTTCGACGGCTTCGTCGTTTCCGACTGGAACGGCATCGCCCAGGTCCCCGGCTGCAGCAATGCCAGCTGCGCGCAGGCGATCAATGCCGGCATGGACATGATCATGGTGCCGGACGACTGGAAAGCCTTCATCGCCAATACCATCAAGCAGGTCGAGGCGGGCGAGATTCCGATGGCGCGCATCGACGACGCGGTCAGCCGCATCGTGCGCGTCAAGCTGCGCGCAGGCCTGTTCGGCAAGAAGCCGTCGGCCACCCGCTTCGCCGGCCAGGCCCAGGCCCTGCTGGCGCGCGATCTGGCGCGCCAGGCCGTGCGCGAGTCGCTAGTGCTGCTCAAGAACGATACGGGCGCGCTGCCGCTTTCGCCCGGCAAGAAGATCCTGGTGGTGGGCAAGAGCGCCGACAACCTGGCCAACCAGAGCGGCGGCTGGAGCCTGACCTGGCAGGGCACCGACAACAAGAACAGCGATTTCCCCAACGCCGATTCGATCCTCAAGGGGATAGAACAGGCCGCCGGCGCCGGCAACGTCACCTACAGCGCCAATGCGGCCGGGGTCGACGTCAAGGCCTTCGACGCGGTCATTGCGGTGATCGGCGAAACCCCGTATGCCGAAGGCGATGGCGACATCGGCCCGTCCGGCACGCTGCGCCACAGCGGGCGCTATCCGGAAGATCTGGCCGTGCTCGAAGCCGTCGCCGGCAAGGGCAAGCCGGTGATCACGGTGCTGGTGAGCGGCCGTCCGCTCTACACCAACGACCTGATGAACCTGTCCGACAGCTTTGTCGCCGCCTGGCTGCCTGGCAGCGAAGGCAAGGGCGTGGCCGACGTTCTGTTCAAGGGCAAGCACAAGTTCCGCGGCAAGCTGTCGTTCTCGTGGCCGAAATCGGCCTGCCAGGCCAGCCTGAATGTGGGCGACAAGGATTACGCGCCCCTGTTCGCCTACGGCTATGGCCTGACCTACGCCAGCAAGTCGCAGGTCGGCAAGCTCGATACCGCGTATCCGGACGGCGGCTGCGGCGTCACCAATATGTACCCGGTCTTCAACCAGGCCGACCGCGCGACCTGGCCGCTGTCGGTGGTGAGCGGGAGCGAGCGCGTGGTGCTGGGCGCGGACGTCAATGGCGTGACCGTTCTGCCAGGCGTCAAGGTCGAGACCACCCAGGTCAACACCCAGCAGGATGGCAAGCTGGTGACCTGGACCGGCCCGGCCCGCATCGAAGCGCGCGGCGTCAAGGCCGCGGCCTTGCCTGCCTTTGCCACACGCGACGGCGCGCTGCAGTTCGATACCATCGTCAGCGCCGCACCGGCCGGCAAAGTGACGGTGTCGGTCGGCAGCGCCGCGCTTGACGTGACTGCCGCCTTTGCCCGCCTGGCCGGCAAGGGCAAGCAGACCGTGCGCATTCCGCTGGCCTGCTTTGCCGCCCGCGGCGAACGTTTCGCCCAGGTCGAGGCGCCGTTTGCCGTCGCCAGCGATGCGCCGCTGACGGCGGCGTTCGCCAATATCCAGATCGTGGGCGGCGCTGCCAGCGAAAAGGATGCCTTGACCTGCGGCGAGGCGAAATGAACATGGAACCGATGCGCTTTTTCGATGGCCCGCGCCTGCTGGCCGATGTCGGCGGCACCAATGCGCGCTTTGCCATCGAGACGGCGCCGCGCCAGTTCGAGGCCGTGACGGTGCTGCCGTGCGCCGCCTATCCGGGCATCGGCGCGGCGGCGGCGGCCTACCTGGCCAGCGATGCGGCAAGCAGCTTCGCGCCCGATCTGCGCGACGCGGCCATCGCCATTGCCAATCCGGTCGATGGCGACATGGTGCGCATGACCAATCACAGCTGGAGCTTTTCGATTGCCGCCCTGCGCGAGGAGCTCGACCTGGCCACCCTGCTGGTGGTGAACGACTTCACCGCGCTGGCGATGGCGCTGCCGCACCTGCGGCCGTCGCAGCGCATCCGCGTCGGCGGCGGCACCGAGCTGCCGGGACGCACCATCGGTCTGATCGGTCCCGGCACGGGGCTGGGCGTGTCGGGCATCGTGCCGGTGGACGGGCGCTGGGCTGCGCTGGCCAGCGAAGGCGGTCACGCCAGTTTCGCTCCGGCCGACGACACCGAGATCGCGATCATGCAGCAATTGTGGCGCGAGCATGGCCATGCGTCGGCGGAGCGGCTGCTGTCCGGCCCCGGCCTGGAAGTGATTTACCGCGTGGTGTCGGGCCAGACGCTGGGCGCGGCCGACATCACCGAGCGCGCCATCGGCGGCACCGATCCGCACTGCCTGCGCACCGTGGACCTGTTCTGCGGCGTGCTCGGTTCCGTGGCTGGCAATGTGGCGCTGACACTGGGCGCGACCGGCGGGATGTATATTGGCGGGGGCATCGTGCCGCGTCTGGGCAGCCTGTTTGCCGAGTCGCCGTTCCGCGCGCGTTTTGAGGCGAAGGGACGCCTGCAGTCCTATCTGGCAAGGATCCCGACCTTTTTGATTACAGAGCAATATCCGGCATTCCTGGGCGTCTCGGCGATTCTGTCCGAACAGCCAGCGCACCGCCACTGACCATTTTCACCAGGAGACACAACAATATGGAAACCATCACCCAACCGGGCGCGCTGCGCAGCACGCCAGCCGGCGCACAGCAGGGCACCACGGGCCCGCTGATCATCGTCACCATCCTGTTCTTCATGTGGGGCTTGCTGACCTCGATGAACGACGTGCTGATCCCGCACCTGAAATCGGTCTACACGCTCACCTATACGCAGGCCATGCTGGTGCAGTTCTGCTTCTTCGGTGCCTATTTCGTGGTGTCGCTGCCGGCCGGGATGCTGATCAAGCGCATCGGCTACCAGAAGGGCGCCGTGACCGGCCTGATCATCGCCGCCGGCGGCTGCGCCATGTTCTATCCGGCCGCGACGTCTGGCTACGGCGTGTTCCTGCTGGCCTTCTTCGTGCTGGCCTCCGGCATTACCATCTTGCAGGTGGCGGCCAATCCGTATGTGACCGAACTGGGCGACCCGCAGACAGCGTCGAGCCGCCTGACCCTGACCCAGGCCTTCAATTCGCTCGGCACCACGGTCGCGCCCAAGCTGGGCGGCATGCTGATTTTAGGTGGCGTGGTGCTCAGCGCCGCCGAACTGAGCGCCTTGCCCGAAGCCGAACAACTGGCCTACCGGGCCAAGGAAGCGGCCATGGTCCAGGGCCCGTACCTGGTGCTGGCCGGCGCGCTGCTGGTGCTGGCGGTGCTGTTCGCGCTGGCGCGCCTGCCCAAGATCAGCCATGCCGAACCGGCTGCCAGCCTGGCGGCGGGCCCCCAGGGATCGGCGCTGGCGCACAACAATCTGGTGCTGGGCGCGATCGGGATTTTCCTCTACGTCGGCGGCGAGGTCAGCATCGGCAGCTTCCTGATCAACTTCATGGGCGAGCCGTCGATTGCCGGGCTGGGCCATGCGCAGGCCGCCGAATACGTCAGCTATTACTGGGGCGGTGCGATGGTGGGACGCTTCATCGGCTTTGCCGTGATGCGCTATGTCAGCCCGGGCAAGGCGCTGGCCTTCAACGCGGCCTGCTCGATCGCGCTGATATTGATCGCCATTTTTGGCAGCGGCACGCTGGCCATGTGGTCGCTGTTGCTGGTGGGACTGTGCAACTCGATCATGTTCCCGACCATCTTCAGCATGGCCCTGCACAAGCTGGGTGATTTGACGGGCAAGGGATCGGGCATCCTGTGCATGGCCATTGTCGGCGGCGCCCTGGTGCCATTCCTGCAAGGCTTCCTGGCTGACCGGATCGGCCTGCAAATGTCCTTCCTGGTGCCGGCCGCCTGCTACACCTTCATCCTGTACTTCGGCCTGAAGTTTGCTGGGATGTACCAGCAGCGCTGAAACAGTTCGTTCTCCATGCAAAGCAATGCGGCCGGCGACGGCGCATTGCTTTTTTCATTGGTGCGGCCAATGAACTTGGGCGCTGCACGCGCTGTCCAAAAGGCGGAGCAGATTTCAACCCCAACAGGAGATCGACATGCTAAAAGCCAAATTCGTCAAAGGCGCACTGGGAGTGTCAGCGATTGCAGCACTGTTTGCGGCGCTGGCCGTCCATGCGCAAGGCAGTTCCGGCACCCAGAGCGGCGCCCAGGGCGGGGCTGCGGGCACCTCCGGGCAAACCAGCGCAACCCAATCCGGCCAGACCGGCAGCCAGACCGGCAGCCAGACCGCCACCGCGCCAGCCGGGGCCCGGCCCGCCAGCCTCAGCCGGGCAGACCGCAAGGTCCTCACCGACATGGCCATGGTCAACATGGCGGAAATCGAGATTGCCCGCACCGCCCAGAACAAGAGCCAGAACGAGCAAGTAAAAAATTACGCGCAACAAATGATCGACGACCATACCCGGGCGCTCAACGACGTCAAGCAACTGGCCGACAACCGTGGCGTCAAACTGCCGAGCGAGCTGGACCGGGCACACAAGGGCAAGGCAGAGCGCATGATGGCGTTGTCGGGCGACGCGTTCGACAAGGCCTACCTGTCCCAGGCAGGCGTCATGGAGCATCAAAAGGCACACGACAGGCTCAGCCACGCCGAGGCGCGCGCCAAGGATCCCGAGGTCAAGGCGCTGGTCGCGCGCGCCTTGCCCGTGGTCGACCAGCACCTGCATGCGGCCCAGCAGCTGCACAAGAGCACGGCCGTCGGCAGCAGCCGCTCGCAGGGGACGACGGCGTCGTCGGGCGACAAATCCAAGCAGGACAAGCAAGACAAGCAAGACAAACAGGACAAGCCAAACAAGGAGTAGAGGCGAGGCGGTCATGCATGAGCCCGGTCAGGCTACAATGACCGCGCCATGCTTGCCATTGTCGCCGTCACCTTCCCCTTCTTCGCGCTGGTTCTGTGCGGCTACATTGCCGTGCGCAGGGGCATGCTGCCGTCGCTGGCCATCCCCGGCATGAATGGCTTCGTGCTGTTTTTTGCGCTGCCCTGCCTGCTGTACCGCTTCGGCGCCACCACGCCGGTGGCACAGTTGCTCGACGCGGCAGTGTTTGGCGTCTACCTGCTGAGCGGCCTGCTGTGTGTGGCGGCCACGGTCGCGTTCTCCGTGTGGCGGGGACGGGACTGGAACAATGCCGCCTTTGGCGCCCTGGTGGCCGCTTTTCCGAATACGGGCTTCATGGGCGTGCCCCTGCTGGTGGCCTTGCTCGGTCCCCGTTCGTCTGGGCCGGTCATCGTCACGCTGGTGGTCGACCTGATCATCACGACCTCGCTGTGCATCGCCCTGTCGCGTTGCGGGCAGGGGGGCAGCGGCGCGGCGCTGCGCCAAGCCCTGGGCGGCATGGCGCGCAATCCCATGCCATGGGCCATTGCGCTTGGCGGGCTGGCATCGGCCTGGTCGTTCACGCTGCCGGGCCCCTTGCTGCGCACGGTCGGCCTGCTGGCCGATGCCGCCTCGCCGGTTGCCCTGTTCACCATCGGGGCGGTGCTGGCGCGCTCGCACATGGGCGCCAATGCAGCGGCGCCGCTGTCCGATACCATGCCCATCGCCCTGGCCAAGCTGCTGCTCCACCCCTTGCTGATGGCGGCCATCGGCCACGCCGCGATCGCGGCCGGCGTGGCCCTCGATCCCTTCGCCCTGCGCGTGCTGATCCTGGTCGCCTGCCTGCCTAGCGCCAGCAATGTGGTCATGCTGGCCGAGCGGTTCGGCGCCGATACCGGCCGCATCGCTGCCATCATCCTGCTCTCGACAGCGCTGTCGTTCCTGACCTTTTCGGCAGCGGTTACATTTTGAGAGGGGTCCATAACCCTCTGGACTACCGTTTATGAAATAATGAAGCGGCCCCCGGCGTCTTGCCGGAGGATTATTGGGGAGTCGCGTTGCCCGACATGTTTGCGCTCGACCACGAAGTGGCCTCGTGGGAAGCGGCATTGCCGCCCCTGCAGGGCAGCGCTCGTCTGGCGCTGGCGCTGACGCTGGCCTGGCATCTGCGCCAGCGCGATCCGGTCCGGGCGCGCAACCTCGCGCGCGAAGTGAGCAGTCTGCTGCCATTGTTGCCCGAACGTGAGCGCAGCCTGGCCGAAGCGCGTTTCATGCTCATCGAAGGCGAAGCCAAGTGGCTGTTCGGCGAACTGGTCTCGGCGCGCGCGCTGGCCGACCAGGCCCTGATGGAATTCGACGCCCAGGGCGACGCCGCCGGCAGTGCCGACGCGCATTGGCTGCGCGCCTGGATCGAGGTCGACCGCGGCAATTCATCCCTGTGCGATGCCGAACTGTGGGCCGGCGCCAGCGCGGCGCGGCGCGCCGGCGACCGGCTGCGCACCGATGTCCTCGATGCCGCCGCCGCCTTGTTCGATTCATTCTGCGACTTGCCGGCCGCGGCAATCCGCTGGGCTGGCCGCTTCGACGGCGCGGGCGGCGAGCACCATATCGCCGCCAGCGGCTGGATCCACGATTACCACGGCACCTCGGCATTTCAGGCCAGCGATTTCGAGCGGGCGGTCAGCCTGCTCTTGCATGCCTTCGAAGCGGCCCAGGCCACCGGGCAGGTGCGGCGCGCCATCAACATCGCCACCAATATCGGCAATGGGTTCACCAGCCTGAACGCGCACCACGCGGCGCTCGAGTGGATGCAGTGCGCGCTCGAGCTGGCCCGGCCGACCGGCTGGCCCATGAGCGTGGGCCTGGCCCAGATGCAGACGGCCGAGACGCTGCGCCTGCTGGGCCAGCGCCAGGCAGCCCAGGGCTTGCTGCAGGAAGCCTTGAGTACCTTGAGTTCGCTGACCGGCTCGCGCGCCTACGCGGTCGCCCTCGAATACCAGGGCGACCTGGCGCTCGACGGCGGCGACTACGAACGTGCGCTGGTCAGCTTCGCCCGCCTCGAAGAACGCGGCGACGCGCTGCAGCAGCCGGACTTCCAGAGCGGCGCGCGGCGCGGCCAGGCGCATGCACTGTCGCACCTGGCGCGGCCGCAGGAAGCCTTGACCAAGGCCGATGCGGCGCTGGCGCTGGCGCTCGAGAACAAGGATGCCTACAGCCAGATCGGCGCGCTGCGGGTACTGGCCGAACTGCACGCGCGCCACCGCCTGCCGGCGCCGCGCCAGATGAACGCGGCCAGCGCGGCACTGCACTTCCTGCAGCAGGCGCTGGCGGTGGCGGCAACCATCGATGGCTACACCGTGCCGGGCGACCTGTTCGACGCCCTGGCGCGCGAATATGCCAGGACCGGCGACTTCGAACGCGCTTACACCACCTCGCTGGCCGCGGGCGCCGCGCGTGAAAAGACCCACAGCCAGGAAGCGACCAGCCGCGCCGTGGCCATGCAGGTGCAGAACCGCACCGAGCGCGCCAAGACCGAGGGCGACCACCTGCGCCAGATGGCCGCGGCCGAGGCGCTGCGCGCCGAAGTGCTGCAGCAGACCAGTGCCACCCTCGAGCACCTGAGCGCGATCGGCCAGGAGATCACCACCCATCTCGATGCGAACGCGGTGTTTCGCGCGCTCGACCGGCATGTCCACGGCCTGCTCGACGCCACCCACTTTTCGATTTTTCTGATCGAGCCCGATGGCACGGCGCTGACCTGCGCCTTCGGCGTGGAAGACGGGCGCCAGCTTCCTGCCATCCGTCACAGCCTCTCCGACGCGCGCGCCAACTCGGTGCGCTGCGTGCGCGAGCGGCGCGAGATCCTGATCGAAGTGAGCGCGGACGATGCCACCCCCAACCTGATTCCCGGCACGCTGCCTACCTTGAGTCTCCTGTTTGCGCCCCTGATGATCGGCGAGCGCGTGATGGGCGTGATGTCGGTGCAATCGCTGCGCGCCCGCGCCTACGGTGCGCGCGAACGGCTGATCTTCCGCACCTTGTGCGCGTATGGCGCCATCGCGCTCGACAACGCCGACGCGTACCGCCAGGTGGCCGCCACGCTGGCCACGCTGAGCACGACCCAGGCCCAGCTGCTGGAAAAAAATCTCGAGCTCGAACGCGCCTACCGCGCGCTCGAGGAGGTGAGCCTGACCGACCAGCTGACGGGCTTGCGCAACCGGCGCTTCTTCCTGCAGCATGTCGAGACCGATGTCAGCATGACCTTGCGCCACTACGACGATCCCTTGCGTGTCGCCGGCACCGGCGCCGAGCACGGGTCGGGCCGCGACCTGGTGTTCTTCATGGTGGACCTGGATCACTTCAAGGAAGTCAACGACCGCCACGGCCATGCTGCCGGCGACGCCGTGCTGGTGCAGATGCAGGAACGCCTGCGCGAAGTGTTCCGCGAGAGCGATCACCTGATCCGCTGGGGCGGCGAGGAATTCCTGGTGCTGGCGCGCGCCACCCACCGCGACGACGCCAGGGTCGTGGCCGAGCGCATCCGCCGCGCCGTCGCCAACCGGCCGTTCACGCTGCCCGACGGCGCCCTGCTCGACAAGACTTGCTCGATCGGCTTTGCCTGTTTCCCGTTCGTGCCGGCCGAACCGCGCCTGCTGTCGTGGTCGGAGGTGGTGGAACTGGCCGACCAGGGCCTGTACCTGGTCAAGCGCTCCGGCCGCAACGCCTGGGCCGGGGTCTACAGTACCGCGCAGGCGCAGTACGAGGACCTGTTCCCGCGCCTGATACACCAGCTGGACAAGACACTGGCCGATGGCGAGGCCACGCTGGTGACCAATATCGCCAGCGTGCAGCTGAGCGCCGGGCCCAAGATGCGGCGCCTCGTGGTCGCCGCCGACAAGGTCAGGCGCTGAGGCGCCAGCCCGGGTGGCGCGGCAAGCGTGCGCTGGTCAGCTGGCCGCCTCGATGGTGACCTCGGCCTTGATCGAATTGGCGATGTAGCACAGTGCGTGCGCTTCGTGGTGCAGCGCCGCCAGCGCGGCGGCATCGGGCTGGCGCGCGCCGGAAAAGGCGATGGCGGGGCGCAGGGCGATGCGGGTCATGGATTTTTTCCCGTCCGCGTCCGGTTCCATGGTGCCGACGGCAGCGTCGCGGTAGCTGTCGACGATGTAGCCCTGGCGCGCAGCGAGGGACAGGAAGAACAGCATGTGGCAGCCGGACAGCGCCGCCACCAGCGCTTCTTCGGGATCGACGGCGCCCGGATCGGACATGGGCAACGGCACCGACAGCGGCGACGACGACGCCGGCACGCGCAGGCCGCCATCGAATTGCCATTGGTGGGCGCGGCTGTAGCGCTGGTCGAGGAAGGGCTGCGCGCCGCGCTGCCAGGCGATGGTTGCTGCGAACTGTTGCATGGGTGACTCCTGGAACGGGGTAGTGCCAGTTTACGCGGTTTGTGTCCGTGTATGTTCGAGCATCCCACCACGTCGCCCTCGCGGCGATGATTTATACTGCGGCATGACCATCCGCTGCTCCTGGGCCAACCCGGCCAATCCCCGCTACCTCGCCTACCACGACCACGAGTGGGGCGTGCCCTGCCACGATGAAAACACCCTGTTCGAAATGCTCAATCTCGAGGGCGCGCAGGCTGGCCTGAGCTGGGAAACCATCCTCAACAAGCGCGATACCTACCGCGCCGCCTTCGACAACTGGGATGCCGACAAAATCGCCGCTTACGGCCCGGACAAGGTGGCCGAGCTGCTGGCCAACGCCGGCATCGTGCGCAACCGCCTGAAAGTGGCCGCTGCCGTCAGCAACGCCCAGGCTTACCTGCGCCTGCGCGCCGACGGCCTGACCCTGGACCGGTACCTGTGGGATTTCGTGGACGGCGTGCAGATCGTCAACCGCTTCACGCGCGAAACCCGTCCCGCCAAAACCGCGCTGTCGGACCGCATTTCCAAGGACCTGGCCAAGCGCGGCTTCAAGTTCGTCGGCTCGACCATCATCTACGCCTATATGCAGGGCATCGGCATGGTCGACGACCACGACGTGACCTGCTTTTGCCACGGCCGCGCCTAACATGGACTGGCAAGGCCACTGGCGCGGCCGTGCGCATTTCACCGTGTTCGACACGCGCGCCGATGTCGACGCCATCCTGGGCGCCTGGCGCGCCGACCCGCAGCGCCCCGCGCGCCTGCACCTGATCACCCTGGCCGCCGGTCCATTGCCGGGCTTTCGGCGTATCCCCCAGCGCGACGCCGCCGTCACCGTCGACCTGCTGTACTGCGCGCTGGACGCGGCACTGGGCCAGCTGGACGCCCGTCTCGATGCGATCCACCTGCACGGCATTGCCGCCCAGGGCCAGCAATTCGTGCGTCCGCTCTCGCGCCTGTGCGCCCCCGGCGCCGTGTTGCGTGCACGCGGCCTGACCCCGCTCCAGGCGCATGCCCTGGGCGGCGCCGGCTTTGCGTGCCGCACCGACGGCGACGTCATCGACGCCACCTTCACCACGCGCAAGCCGCCGTCGCCGTGGGCGCGCCAGGGGGCGGCGGAGCGCCGCGCCATCGTCCTCGGTGCCGGCCTGGCCGGCGCGGCCGCCTGCGAGCGCCTGTGCGCGCGCGGCTGGGAAGTGGCCCTGGTCGAGCGCCATGCGCACGCCGCCAGCGAAGCGTCCGGCAACCTGGCCGGCATCGCCATGCCGCTGCTGTCGAAGGACGACAACATCATGGCGCGCCTGTCGCGCGCCGCCTTTTTGTATGCGCTCGACTACTGGGCCGCGCTGGGACCGATCCGCGCCGAGCGCTGCGGCGTGATCCAGCTGGCGCGCGATGGCGCGCACGCGCAGGTGCAGCGCGCCATCGCCGAGCAGCACCGCTATCCGCCCGAATTCGCCCGCTGGCTGGAGCCGGCCGAGGCCGGCGCGCTGGCCGGCGTGCCGGCGCCCGACGGGGCCTGGCTGTTTGCGCAGGCTGGCTGGGCCCGTCCCGCCAGCGTGTGCGCGGCCATGCTGGACGCGTGCGGCGCGCAACTGGCGCGCCACTTCGGTGCCGGCAGCGTCACGCTCGAGCGCAGGCTAGGGCAGTGGCATGCGCTCGATGGCGCTGGCCGCACGATCGCCCAGGCGCCGGTGGTGGTGGTGGCCAACGGCGCCGGCGCCCTGCAACTGGCGCAGACGGCGGCGCTGCCGCTGGCCAGTGTGCGCGGCCAGGTCACCCATCTGGCGCAGGGCGCGCTGCCCCACACGGCCCATGTGCTGTGCCGCGAAGCCTATCTGACGCCCGCCATCGATGGCTGGCACAGCCTGGGCGCCAGTTATGACGACGATGCCGACCCCGCCCTGCGCCAGCGCAGCCAGGACCAGAACCTGGCCAAGATCGCCTCCCTGCTGGGGGTGGAGTCGATTGGCGCCGGCGCGCCGCTGGCCGGCCGGGTGGGCTTTCGCTGCGTGGCGCCGGACCGCCTGCCGCTGGTCGGTGCGCTGCCCGATGCGCACGCGGGCGGGCGCATCGAACGGCTGCGCGCGATTGCCCGCCTGCCGGGCATGCATGGCTTGCTGGGCTACGCCTCGCGCGGCCTGTCGTGGGCGCCCCTCGCGGCGGAACTGCTCGCTTCGCAACTTGATGACAATCCGCTACCATTGGAGACCGATCTGGCTGCTGCACTCGATCCCGCCCGCTTTCTGTTGCGTACGCGGCGACACGCCGGGTGATTTTTGAGCAACATTAGTGCTACATTGACGCTGTGGCGCCAAAGGAAGTGCGTATAATTGGCCTGCGGCAACATTCTTGCCGCCGCACCTGAGGGGGATTGTGTCGCAATGGATGATTCGCCAGGCTCGCACGAGCTGTTTCTGTTTCTTGCGTCGACCGCGCACGACATGAAAAATTCCGTCAGCGTCCTCAGCGGCACGCTCGAATCCCTGCTGGCCGATGCCTCGCCGCAGACCGAGAAGGCCTACCCGCAGATGGCGCACATGCTGTATCAGACCAAGCGCCTGAACGATAACCTGATCCAGCTGCTGGCCCTGTACAAAAAGGTCGGCAAGCCCGGCTATCCCTTCGACATCCAGCCGCTCGAAGTCAAGGGCCTGGTCGAGCAGGTGGTGGCCGCCGAGCGGGTCTTGCTCAAGTCCAGGAACATCACGCTCGACACCGACTACGATCCGGCCCTGATCTGGCACTTCGATGAAGACCTCATCATCGGCGTGGTCTCGCACGCCATCAACAATGCGATTCACTACACGAAGGACCGGGTGCGCCTGGCCATCGCCAAGGTCGGCGACTGCCTCGAAATCCGGGTCGAGGACAACGGCAGCGGCTATCCGGCGGCGATGCTGGACGCTGGCGTCTCGGCCATGCACGGGGCCCAGGCCGGTGTCGATTTCCTGACCAACAGCACAGGCCTCGGCCTGTATTTTTCCAGCGAAGTGGCCAAGATGCACCGGCACCGCGACCAGGGCGGCACGCTGCGCCTCGAGAACGGCGGCGCGTACGGCGGCGGATGCTTCGTACTGAGGCTGCCATGAGCGATCCTGTCAAATCGGCCGCCAGCGCCCCCGTGGACTGGTCCAACAAGGCTTACCTGGTGGTGGACGACTTCATCGGCATCCGCCAGCTGCTGCGCGAATCGCTGCGCAATCTGGGCGCGCGCCACATCGACCAGGCCTCCAGCGGCGGCGAGGCGATGGCCCTGCTGACGCGCACCCGCTACGACGTGGTCCTGTGCGACTACAACCTGGGCGAAGGCAAGAACGGCCAGCAGGTGCTGGAAGAAGCGCGCGTGCGCAACCTGCTCATTCCCAGCTGCGTGTGGATGATGGTGTCGGCCGAAAAAAGCATCGAATCGGTGATGGGCGCGGCCGAGCATCAGCCTGACGCCTACCTGATCAAGCCGATCACGGAAGGGGTGCTGCTCACGCGCCTGAACCGGGTCTGGCACAAGAAGCAGGTGTTCAAGCAGATCGACCAGGCCTACGCCGAAAAGGACTTCCTGCGCGCGGCGCGCATGTGCGACGAGCAGATCGCCGCCAGCAAGGTGCACGAGATCGAGCTGCTGCGCATGAAGGCCGACCTGCTGCTCAAGAGCGGCGAACCGGGCAAGGCGCGTGACGCCTACGAGCGCGCCCTGCAGGAACGCGAATACCAGTGGGCCCGCACCGGGCTGGCGAAGATCCGCATGGCCAACGGTGAATTCGAACAGGCGCGCCAGATCTTCCAGACCGTGATTGCCGAAAACCGCTATTACATGGATGCCTACGACAACCTGGCCAAGGCCTTTGCAGCCATGGGCCAGGCCGAGGAAGCGTGCAACATCCTCGAGCGCGCCTCCAAGATGTCGCCCAACTCGGTCACGCGCCAGCGCGAACTGGGCGCCGTCTCGCTCAAGCTCGGGCACGTGGGCATGGCCGAAAAGGCCTTCCGCAAGTGCATCGCGATCGGCGAATACTCGGTCATGAAAAGCGCCGATCCCTACCTCGGGCTGGCGCGCGTGTGCGGCATGCGCAACGATACCAAGGAAGCGATGGCCCTGCTCAATACGGCCCAGCGCGAATTTTCCGCCGACCAGATCGGCCTGCGCGCCAAGATCACCGAAGGCATGGTCTATCACGAGAGCGGCGACTACCGGCGCGCGCGCAAGGCCGGCGACGAACTCGAGGAAATGCTCAAGGCGCAATCGGAACGGCCCGATATCCCGACCTGCATGGAAATGGCGGCGCTGCTGTTTGCCGTCGGCGTCAAGGAGTCGCCCGTGGAGCTGCTCTGTTACGTGATCCGCAACAACCACGACAATACCGTGCTGCTCGATGAAGTGCAGCGCGTGTTCGACAAGGCGCGCATGACCGATGAAGGCTTTGCGCTCATCAAGTCGTCCAAGAAGGAAGCGTCCGACCTGATGAACCAGGGCGTGCTGTTGTGGAAAACCGGCAAATTGCCGGAAGCGGTGGCGTGGATGCGCGAAGCGCGCCGCGAATTGCCCAACAATCTGCGCATCCTGTTCAACTGCGCCCAGATCCTCGTCTCGCATATGCAACAGCTTGGCTATGACGAAGCCCTGTCGCGCGAGGCGACCGAGGTGTTACTGCATGTCGACAAGATCCAGCCAGGCCAGCAGCGCTTCGCGCAATTGATGGAGCAGCTGGCCGCCCTGTGTCCGAAAGTCGATGCGCTTGCTGCGGAACAGGACAAGGCCGCTTGAGTTCGCACGGGCCTTGCGGCCGGGCTGGCTGGTGATAAACTGAATCGGTTGCGGGATCACCCGCATGACCGGGAAAGGGATTGCATGCGCGACATCGCAAAAGAAGTTTACGAAAAAATGAGAGTTGGTAACAGTGCCTGGATCAAGCCGGTGGCCGCCAAGGGCGACACCCTGCCCTCATTCCAGGCCGTGCACGACCAGGTTCGCCAGATGGCCGACGAAGGCTTGATTCATATTTCCACCGTCAAGCGCCAGGAAGATGGCTTGATCGACGCAATCCGCATCCAGCGCCTGGCCTGACCGGGCACTATTTCTTGACCGCTTTCGGCTTGGCCGCCGCTTTTTTGGCGGCGGGCTTGGCTGCGGCCGCCTTGCTGGCCGGTTTGGGGGCGTTCTTGGCGATCGCGTTGCCCAGTTTTTCCACCTGGCCGGCCGAGGCCGCCGACAGCTTGGCGGCCGCCTCGGACGACATCGCAGTCGTCACCGCCTGCTTGAACTGATCCTGCAGCATATTCCACCACGCAACCGGATTGGCCATGGCTGCCGCCGCCGGCGACAGCGCCGCGGCGTCGGCCTCCTTGGCCGTGTCCTTGGTCGTTTCCTTGACCACGGGCTTGACCTGGGGCGTGGCCGCGAGGATGGCCGCGACCGTCGGCTCGGGCCTGGCGGCCGGTTTCGGTTCCACCTTGGCCGGTTCGACCGCCGGCTGGGAGAAGAAGGCCGAGGCGTAGGGCGCTGCGGCCAGCACGGTCTTTTCGTTGGCGCCGGGCTGCTTGACCGCGGCGGCCAGGGTGGCGCCCATGGATTTGAGGGTGGCGATGGTGCCGCGCTGCACTTCCAGGGCCTGGATGGTCCCGCGCAGCATGGACACGTTGACGTTGAGCCAGGATTCGACGGCCTTGAGGTCGGCGATTTTCTTGTCGAGCTCGTCGACCGACAGCGTGGGCGTGGCCATCGACGGCAGACTCAGACCTGGCACGCTCATGCTGCCCCACAGGTTTTTGACGAAGTCCAGCGTATCGGACACGGCGCCGACACCGGGGATGTTGGGCATGGGTGGTTTGAGCATGAGGGTCTCCGTCAGGGTAAGACCCCAGCGTAGCAGATATTGATTTGACCATCAAAGTTTGTTGTGCGGCGGGCGCGCCGCCCATGCAGCGCGCATGGCGCTGTCATCGGAAACCCCGTCCGACACGTTACACTGGCAATATGACGACCGCTTCCCGCATCTTTCGACCGCGCCGCATACTGGCGCTCTGCGTGGCGACGGTATTGCTGCACTATGCCGCCCTGAACTGGGTCGGTAGCCGGATCGGCGCCGCGTCCACGCGCGCAGATAGCGCGCCGCCGGCCATCGTGGCCAGCCTGCGCGCGCCGCCGCCCGCGCCAGTCCCCCTCGCTGCCCCTGCGGCGGCCGCGCCCGCGACGCCGCCCCCGCCGCCGAAGCGGGTGCCAGGGCCGGTCGCGCCGCGCGCACCGGCCTTCGATCCTGCGCCCGATCCTGGCGCCGCCGCTGTTCCCGCCACCGTCCCCGCCGCCGAAGCGGGCGCGCCCGTCGCGCCAGCCCAAGTACAATCGGTTCCGGCGCCGGAGGAAGCGGCGCCCGAGCCGCCCGCAGCCCCGGTGCCTGCCGGCGACCCCGTGTACCGGGTCAGTCTGCCGCCGTCGGCGACGCTGGCAATGGACGTGACGCGCACCGACGCCAAAGGCGTGAACTGGTCCGGGCAATCGCTCATGCGCTGGCAGCGCGATGGCGAAGGCTACCGCATGTCGGTGGTCGCCAGCGTGACGGTGCTGGTGACCATCAACCTGGTGGAACTGGCCAGCGAGGGCGCGCTGGGGCCGCGCGGCATCGTTCCGCGCACGATGACGGAAAAGCGCCGCGGGCGTGCCCAGACGGCCACCCATTTCGACGCGCAGCAGGGGCAGATCACGTTCTCGGCGTCGGAGGCGCGCGTCGCGATGGCCCCTGGCGCGCAGGACCGCGCCACCTTCCCGATGCAGCTGGCCGCGATCGCGCGCGCCGATGCGGCGCAGCTGGGCGCCGGCATTGCGCTGCAGGTCGGCGACGACCGCGACGCCAGCGTGTATCACTTTGCGCTGGTGGGCGAAGAAGCCCTGGCCACGCCGCTCGGCAGGATCGCCACCTGGCACCTGACGCGCGCGCCGCTGCCGGGGTCCTACAATTCGCGCCTGGATGTCTGGCTGGCGCCGGCGCACCAATGGTTCCCGGTCCAGCTGCGCAGCACCGAAGCCAATGGCGCTGTCACGACACAGACGGTGCGCCAGATCGATCTCAAGGAAACAGGAAACTGACATGCATACAGCGATCTTCAAACATGTGAGCGGCGCCGCGCTGCTGGCCCTGGCCGGCGCCGCAGCAGCTGCCGACGGCGCCGCCGCCCGGCGCGCCATCGACCTGCCGCCAGCGGCCGAGCTGACCTTCAAGATCGCAGCGCGCCAGCGCGGCATCACCCTGGGCGGCGAGGCCGTGCTGGACTGGCGCGCCGACGGCGACAGCTACAGCATTGTCCATACCGCGCGCGCCCAGCTGTTCGGCAAGATCCTGGAAACCCGCAGCGAGGGAGCGATCGACGACACGGGCCTGGCGCCAGCCCAGTTTACGGAAAAGCGCATGCGCAAGGCCAAGACCAGCGTCACCTTCGACCGCGCCGCCAAGGCCGTCAGCTTCAGCGATGGCGATCGCAACTACCCGCTCACCGGGGGCGAGCAGGACCGCAGCAGCGTGCAGTTCCAGCTTGCCGCGCTGGCGCGCGCCCAGCCGGACAAGTTCGTCACCGGGTCGGAATGGAAGTTCTTTGTGGCGGGGCGCCGCGATGCCGAGCAATGGACCTTCAAGGTGCAACAGCGCGAAAGCATCAAGACCGGCGTCGGCACCCTGCAGGCGGTCCACCTGGTCAAGGTGCCGCCGCCCGATTCCAAGGAACAGCACATCGATCTGTGGCTGGCCCCGTCGCTGGGCTGGTACCCGGTCAAGCTGCGCTTTTCCGACGATCCGGACGAATACGTCGAGCAGACGCTCGACAGGCTGGCCAAGCGCTGAACGCTGAGCGCGCCCTGCCGTCGTCCTGGCGCAGGCGGGGCCCCACGGCGCGTCGCCTTCGGACGAGAAGTAATGCCTTTATGCTAATTTTCCCCTCGTTTTTTCCTTCCGGCCATAGCTGAACTGGTATACTGGCGCCCCCGCGAAAGAGAACAGCCAGGCCCGGAATTAGAACAATGGAAATAATGGCAGGTGCGGTTTTAGCCGCAGAAACACTGACCCCAGGGCAGGACGATCACGATTCGCTGCAGTCGCATTTTCACGCCGGAATTTCGGCCGACGAGATCGAACAGGTCTTTCACCTCAAGCGCGCCCAGCCGACGCTGCAGGCGTTTACCGCGCTGTTCCACGGCGGCGCCGACGGCGTCCTGATCCGCCTGCTGGTGCTGCGCGAACTGGCGGCCGATACCAGCACCGCCTCGTTCAGCCGCGCCGACATCAACGGCAAGCTGTCCTACCTGATCCCCGAATCGCTGGAAACCGTGCTGATGCGCCTGCGCTCGCACGGCTTGCTGGCCTGGGATGCCCAGGCCGCCGTGTACCGCGTCACTCCGATGGCGCGCAATGTCCTGTCCGCGCTCGACACGCTGCTGTCGATGGGCGCGGCCGACGATGAAGCCGAGATGGGCTTCCTGCTGTCCCAGGTGGCGGGCGCCCAGGCGGTGGGCGGCGTCACCGTCGAACAGCTCAAGCATCTGCTGGGGCGCCTGGTCGACCTGACCGAAGAGTTTCGCGACGCGATCGCCTCGGGCTCGGAATTTCGCTTGCGTACCTCGCAGGCCAAGTGGCACATGGCTTGCGACTGGGTCGAGAAGGGCTCGCAGATCCTGCGCGCCATCACCAGCGACGAACGGGCCGATGCGGCCACCCACAAGGCTGCCCAGGCCATCGGCCGCGCCCAGAGCGCGCTGCTCAACATGCAGGGCATGTTCTCGCGCGCCCTCAACCAGATCGAGCGCCAGCGCGTGCACCTGGGCCAGTCGGGACTGTCGACCACCGACGTCAAGCGCTGGCTGCTGGCGCACGACGATCTGGCCGCGCTCGCGCAGGGTGCCATCGACCGGCCGGTGATGCCGATGTTCGTCACCCCTGCCGAAATGATCGACGTGGCCGAAACCGAACTGCTGACCGAGCGCCACGCCGTGCTGGCCCAGGCCGGCCTGCCGGAAGGCCAGGATGCGCCGCTCACCGTCAACGATGCGCCGCCCATGCAGGCCGAACTCGACGACTGGCTGGCGCGCCTGGCCGATTTCGCCAATCTGGGCAACTTCCCCAGCTTCCAGGAAGAGGGCCCCAAGTCGGTACCGATCCAGGATTCGCTGCTGCCGGCCAGTTTCGCCGTCGCCTCCTACCGCGCCTCGATGCTGCCGCTGCTGGGCGACGCGGCCGAGGCGAGCCTGCAGGGCGCCACCGCCCAGCTGGCGCGCCTGCCGATCACTTTCACGCCGACCGACGACATGGTCGCCCTGAACGACCCGCACGTGGCGGCGATGTCGATCGCCACCCTCACTCTTGATCTGAACCTGGAAAGTGGACCGCTTGATGAATGACGACTCCCAAATCCTGATAGCGCGCCTGCTCACGCACCAGACGCTGCGCCGCGACGACAAGATGGTCAAGCGCGTGCTGTCGGACGAAATCTTCCGCGCCGAAGTGGACAAGCGCCTGCTCGAATCTGGCCTGAAGCTGATCGACAACGTGTACGCCGACCATGTGACGCTGGCGCTGCACCGCGCGGTCGAGCCGAAGATTTTCGGCGCCAAGGATATCTGGCAAAACAATAATTTCGGCCTCACGCGCGACGGCGTGGCGCTGCTGGTGGTGCTGTGGGCGCAGATCATCCTGCCCAAGCGCGAACGCCAGGAAACGCACCAGAACGCCGACGACGACCAGGACGACATGTTCGACAAGGACAAGCCGATGCCGCGTGCGGAAGATACCTCGATCGGCATTTCGTACACCGCGCTGCTGTCGGACTTCGGCGACAAGCTCGGTAAAAAGACGCGCATGGACATGAACCTGGGCGCGCTCTCGCGCATGGGCTTCATCGAGCGGCGCGGCGACGTGATCCTCGAAGGGCCGCTGCTGGACCTGCTGATGGATACCGACGTGCTCAAGGAACGCATCATCAACGGCGCGCTGGCCGATGTCTTCAAGCGCGCACCCGCAGCCATCGCCGTCGACGCCGCAGCCGTGGCCGACGATGCGCTCGACACCCCTACCTGAGGCGCGCCATGTTCCATATCAAATCGCTTGAACTGGTCCACTGGGATTACTGGCAGCGCATCAAGAACATCCCGCTCGACGCCAAGATCATCACCATCGCCGGCCAGAACGGCTCCGGCAAGACCACGCTGCTCGATGCCCTGCGCACCCTGTTCGGGCTCGATTGCTCGATGGGCCGCACCTACAAGCACTATGCGCGCCATTCGGGCCAGCAGACGGCGTGGATCCGCGCCGTGGTCGACAACAAGACCGTGGGCCGCCAGCTGTCGAACCGGCCGTTTCGCAGCTCCGGTTTTTTCAGCGACGACGAGGTCACGCTGTTTTGCCAGATCCAGAAGAACGGCGGCGACTGGAAGCGCCAGTACCTCATGCGGCCCGGTAATGTACAAATCGAGGAAGTGACCGAAGCGTCCGACTGGCTGGGCGTGGAAAACTACCGCAAGCGCCTGGCCAATGCCGGCCTGTCGCCGGCCATGGCCAAGGTGCTGGCGCTCGAGCAGGGCGAAACCGACAAGCTGTGCGAATACGCGCCGCGCCAGCTGCTCGACCTGGTGTTCCAGGTGTTCGGCGACAAGGAAGTGCTGGACGCCTACGACGAAGCCAAGCGCCACCAGCGCGACACCGAGACGGAACTGAAGCGCTTCGAGACGGAGCTGGAAGCTTCGCGCACCAACCTGGAAGGCTTGCGCCTGCGCGTGGCCAACTACCATCAGTGGGAAGACCTGCACAAGGAACGCCGCAACCTGCTCGAAGAAGTGTTGCCGAGCCTGGAATACCACGAAGCGCGCGAAAAGGCCGGCGCCGTCAGCCGCACCCTGCGCGAGCAGCGCAAACCCATGGCGCAGGCCGATTCGCAGCTGATCGAAAAGCGCAATGCGCTGGCGGCCCAGGCCAAGGCGCTGACCGAGGCGCAGCAGCAGGAAACGCTGCTGGAACAGGAGGCGACCGCGCTGGCGTCGCGCCTGTCGCAGGTCAACGCCAAGCTCAAGCCGCTCGACAGCCTGCTCGAACAGAAGGAGCGCCTGCAAAAGCTGGCTGCCGACGCGGGCGCCGACATCGCCGAAGTCTCGGCCCAGCTCGACGCCAAGGAAGATGAACTGACGCGCCAGAAGCAGACGCGCGACACGCTGTCGAACCGCATCGCGGGCGAACAGGCCACCATCTCGGCGCTGCAGGGCAAGAGCGCCATGCCCGAGCCGGAAGCGGTGCGCGGCATGCGCCGGGCCCTGCGCGACGCGGGCATTCCGCATGCCATGCTGTCCGATATCGTCGAAGTCACCGACGCCAAGTGGCAAGGTGCAATCGAGGGCATCCTGGGCGGCTATGCGTCGGTGGTCTTACTGGAACGGGCCAAGGATGCGCCGGCCGCCTACCGCCTGGCAGAGCAGGAACGCTATCGCCACTTCATCGTGCCCGAATGCGTTGACGCGCCCGTATCCAAGGATGGCAGCCTGCTGTCGGTGGTGCGCTTTTCCGCGCCCGCGCCGTCCTGGCTGATCGACCAGCTGGCGCGCATCGACCGGGTCGATTCGGTCGAGGCGGGCTTCAAGCTGTCCAAGGACGCCGAGTGGATTACGCCCGACGCCTATCACCGCGAACGGCGCGGCGGCCGCTCGCTGTTCGTGGAAGCGTCGCGCTACCGCTTCGGCCAGGCCGGCCGCACCCAGCGCCTGGAAGCGCTGCAAAAATCGCTGCCGGCGCTGGAAGCGCAGGAAGACGCGCTCACGCTGGCGATCAGCAAGCTGGCCGCCGAAGTGGGCGCCCTCAAGGCGCGCATCGCCGGGGTCGACGCCGCCAAGGAACTGGCTGCCCGTCACGCCGAGTTCGACGAAGCGATCCGCAATACCGCGCCGCTCAAGGCCGAACGCATGGAAGTCGGCTCGCGCCTCGGTGAGCTGCAAGGCTTGACCAAGGCGGCCACCGTGGCCCGCACCCGCGCCGACACCACCTGGCAGAATGCGCGCCTGGCCCTGTCGGAAGCCGAAGCGGGCCTGCGCCTGGGCCACAAGCGCCAGATCGAACAGCGCGCCGAGCATGCCAAGAACCTGGTCGAGCTGCGCCGCGCCTGGCGCCACTTGCCGCGCAGCTGGCGCCGTCCCGCACGGCGCGCTTCGCTGGTGGCCGAGCATCAGAACTCGCACCAGGTGGACTTGCGCGTATCGTCGCTGCAGCACAGCCTGGCCCGCGACGACTGGGAGCTCGATGCCACCGTGATCGACCAGTACCACCGCCTCAACGAGCAGCTGCACGGACGCCAGACCGAGACCGACGAGCGGCGCTACCAGAACAACCGGGCCATCGAAGCGACCGCCAATGCGCGCGGCGCCTACATCGAGCGCCTGCGCTATACCGTCAAGACCTACAGCAAGAACATCAAGGAGCTGGGCGAGCTGGCGGGCATCGAAGTAAACGCCGATCCGGTGCGCCTGGAGAACGACGACGTGCAGCTGGCCCAGGCCGGCCTGCATGTGCGCTTCAAGTTCGACGGCAAGGACCAGATCGGCATGAACGATGGCGAAGCGTCGGGTGGCCAGCAGGTCATGAAGTCGCTGGTGCTGCTGATCGGCCTGCTCAAGTCGGAAGATGGCTCGGGCGGCTTCGTGTTCATCGACGAACCGTTCGCCCACCTGGACATTCGCAACATCCAGCTGGTCGGCGAATTCCTCAAGAACACCGAGGCGCAGTATCTGATGACGACGCCGCTCACGCACAACACGGATGTCTACGATCCGTCCGAGCTCACGCTCATCACCAGCAAGAAGAAAAAGGACATGACCTGGGCCCAGCCGATCTTCGTGCTGCAGCGCCGCGCCGCCCCCGACAAGGCAGCCTGACACGGAAAAGCGCGTCGCCCTCGCGCAGGCGGGGAGCGGGGTGCTAATCGGCTTCGGCAGCGCGCTTAAGTTTTATTTAATTCTTTGCGCAATCTGAAGCGCCACTTGAGCAGGCCTGCCGAATAGGTGGCAAAGTATCCCGCCACCAGCCCCAGGCTGGGCAGGCTGAACGGAAAATCCGTCACCCTGGGCGTGGGATTGCCGCTGCCCTGGTTGGCGTAGATGGCAAAGCCGATATACATCATCCCCGCCACGAACAGCATGGCGATCACCAGCCCCAGACGGGGATGGGGCGTGAAGAATTCGCCTTCGCGGGTGTTCTCGAAGCGCGTGAGCCGCAGCCCCCACACCCCGTAGCCGATCCCCAGCGCCACGCCGAGCACCAGCCAGGCCAGCATGGCCGGCTGCGTGGTCAGCTGCGAGGCCGGCACCAGCGCCATGGCGGTAAACACCCCCACACCCGTGTAGTGGCGCTGCATGATGGAGCGCTGGCGCAGCATTTGCGCCTTGATGCGCGAGTAGATGCGCCAGACCAGCAGGGGGCCCAGCAGCAGTAAGGCAATGGTGGCAATCGACGGCATGGTGTGCTTACCAGGTGATGGTGGTCCGGCGCCAGCGCAGCAGACCGGTGGAATAGGCATGGTAGTAGCCGGCGACGGTGGCGAAGATGAACATCGTCAGCGGACTGCTGCCCAGTTGCGGCGTGTGCGCCGGGCCATAGTTGACCATTTCGACGCCCCGGTACAGCAGGCGCGCGATGAACAGCATGGCGATGAACAGGCCGATCGGCGCATACGGCGTGTAGTAATGCTGGTCGCCGGACGATTCGAATCCGGTGCGGCGCAAGGCGAGCATGCCCAGGACGACCCCCAACGCCAGTCCGCCGGCGATGGCGCCCAGCGTGACGGGTTTGTCGTGCACCGTGACGGCGATGCCGGCCACAATCAGCGGGAAGGCAATCGCGCCCACCCAATGGCGCCAGGTGCGCGAACGCTGGCGCACCGTGAGGCGCTGCACGCGTTTGTAGACACGCCACATGATCAGTGGCGCGGCAACGAGCAGGATGAGATTCGGCTGGATCATGGCGCGGTGTCGGTTCGGGCAAGAGAGCGCATTGTAAACCACCGCGGCGGCATCCAAGCGCGCGCTCATGGTAATGTCATTACTTCATCTTGAGGAGCGCACCGCCATGAATCCTGCCGCTTTCCGTCTCCACCGCGCACCGGACCCGGCTCCGGTCGAGGAACCCATGCCCGATCCGTTCGACAATCCCCATCCCCATCACCCGGCGGTCCCGCATCCGGGCCAGGACGATCCCGTGCCCGACCACAATCCCAGCTAGTCGAACGCCCACGTATACAAAATATCGAGGGCGGTATTGGTGCCGGCCTGGAATTGCAGCGTGAACTTGTTATTGAGCTTGTAGCGCAGCTTGACCAGGCTTGACGCGGTCGTGGCGCCCTGTTCGAAGCTCAGGTAGGCGCGCGAGGACAGGCGCTTGCCGACCGTGACGACCGTGCTCTCGAGTCCCTTGGCCTGCGACAGGCCCAGCTCGTCCACGCCCAGCGTGCTGGCAATGCGCGACTGCAGACCGCCGCCCTTGCCGCCGCCCAGCAGGGCGCCGGCCGCCGCGGCCAGCACGCCCGTCTCGTTGCCCGAGACGGCTTCCATGCCGTGTCCCAGCACCAGCCAGGCCAGTTTTTCGCTGTCCGGCACGCTCGGGGTCGACACCAGCTTGGCCACCGGCGCCTGCGCCGTGCCGCGCACTTCCACGCCCGCTTCGACATTGGTCTCGGATAATTGCTCGCCCTCGGGCCGCTTGCGCACGGCCAGAATATTGAGCGCGGGATTGTCGTACGGCCCGCTGAAGGTCAGCACGCCCCGCTCGATGGTCAGGTTCTGGCCATAGGCCTTGTAGGTGCCCGTCACGACGCGAATGCCGCCATTGGCGCGCAAGCCGCGGCTGCTGCTGCGCACACGCACGGTGCCGCCCAGCTCGGCGTCGATCCCCATGCCGCGCAGGCGGAAGGCGTCGCCCAGGTCCGCCTCGATGTCGACGCTGAGCGGCATGGCCTTGGTCTCGCGCGGCTTGAGCGCGCCCGGCCTGGTGCGGCCCAGGACGATCACGTCCTCCGACAGGGTGGGGCGGTCTTGCGGCGCCAGTTCGACCAGGGCCCGGTCGGCGCGGAATTTGCCTTCCAGTTCGAAGCGCTTGGCGTCGCGCACCAGCGTGCTGGTGCCGCTGATGACCACCGTGCGGTCGGGCCGCGACAGGATCTCGATCTTGTCGGCCACCAGCTTGAGCTGCATGCTCGCTTCGCCGCCGGAAAAGCGCACCGCACCGCTGGCGCCGATGTGGCCCTCGACCCCATCGAAGTCCAGGCGCTGCAGCACCAGCTGGTCGCCGGCCAGCTGCGAGCGCAGCACGCCGTTACGCAGCTTGACGCCCTGCTCGGGCCAGCGCACGCCCAGCGCGTCGCCATTGACGCTGCCGTTCAGGGTCGGCACGCCGATCGTGCCGCCGCCCGTCAGCGCGAGTTTGAGCCCGCCGTCCAGTTCCAGCCCCGGCTGGCCGAACAGGGGCGCCAGCCAGGCCACCGAGGCCATGTCGGCATTGGCGGCCAGCTTGAGGGGGCTGTCGTTGCCCAGCCTGCCGCCGACCAGTTGCGCGGTGGCGTCGAGCGTGGCCTGGCCGGCGCGCGTGCCGTCGAGCGTCAAGCGGGTGCGCAGGGCGCCGCCGGCCACGTCGGCGCGCGCGTCCAGCGTGCGCAGGCCCAGTACCACGGGAACGTCGGCGCCGACGATCAGGTCGCCCTTTTCGCGGAACACGTGCAGCATGCCGTTCAGTGCAGGCGGGGCGCCGGCCGCCGCTTGCATGTCGAGCGACCATTCGGCGCCCAGCGCCATGTCGCCGCCGACGTTGTCGCGCAGAGCAGGCGAGAACTGGCCCAGGTACTTGATGGGCACGCCCTCGGCCACGCCCTTGCTGCTCCAGTGGGCGCCATCCTTGTCCAGCGCCTGGATGCTGACGCTGCCGCTGGGCAGGCGAATGACGGCGTCACGCAGGGCGATGCGGGCCGGCTTGAGCAAGCCCATGACGCCGGCGTCGGGCGCGCCGGCGATGCGCAGCGCCACCGGCGCCTGCAGCGTGAACGCGTAACGGCCCTTGTTTTGCAGCGCGCCCACGGTGCCGCTCCAGGTACCGGCATCGAAACCGCCCTGGACTTCGCCGCTGGCATCGAGCGCGTCGCCGCGGGCGGCCAGGCGCAGCACGTGGGCGCCGCGGGTGCCGCTCGTTTGCAGGCGGGCGCTGTCGATGACGGTGTCGCCATTGGTGTAGCCGGTCAGCGCGATGTCGCTGATCAGGGGATCGGCCGCGCCGCGGCCCGAGCCCACGCTCGCCGACCCCTTGAGCGCCTTGATCTGGTGCCGGCCGAACAGCTTGAGGTTCTGGCCGTCCAGCTGGGCGGCCAGTGCCGGCGCCGCGGCCGATCCGGACAGCTTGCCGGAGGCGCGCAGCACCCCGCCGAAGCCGCTGCCAATGGAGGCCAGCTGCGGCGCGTCGATGCGCCAGTCCAGCGTGTCGGCGGCGCTGCCGAAGCTGCCCTTGGCGGCGGCGATGTTCGGGCCCAGATGCAGTTCGACATCGGTGCCGGAGATGCGCGACGCGTCCGCGTTGACCTTGGCGTAGCCCCACAGGGGCGAGGCGCCCAGGGTGGACGGCTCCAGCGCCAGGTTGAGGGCGGCGCGCCAGTCGGCGCCGAGCCGGGCGCCGCCGTCGAAGCTGGCATTGATGCTGCCGGGGAGCAGATCGCCAAAGGCGGCCGGATTGAGCGCGCGCGCGATGCCCTTGGCATCGACTTCCAGCGCGCGCTTGCCATCCTTGGCAGCCGCGCCCAGCCACGCGTTGCCGCTGGCGTGCAGGGTGCCGGCATTGGCGCCGCGCGCGGCCGCCGTCCAGCCCAGGCCTTTGGCATCGACCTCGAACGCCGTGCGCGGCATGTCCATGGTGCCAGTCACGGCGCCGCTGGCAGTGACGCTGCCCATCAAGTCCTTGCGCAGCGCGCCCAGCTGCCTGGCGTCGACATGCCAGAGCAGCTTTTCGCCAGGGGCGCCGAAGCTGCCGCGCAGGTCGGCGCTGTTGCCGCCCAGCGCGAGGACGGCATCCACGTTGCTCACGTGGGCAGCGTCCGCATCAAGCCGGCCCTTGCCGGAGAGGGGCAGCTCGAACAGGCGGCTGGGACGCAGAGCGAAGTCGGCAGCGAGCTTCCATGCCGGTGCCAGCACGCCCGCCACGTTGACGTCGGCATTGATGTCGGCGCCGGGATAGTCGCCAAAGGCGGCCGGGTTGAAGGCCGTTGCGCTGGCGCTGGCCTTGAAGGCGCGCTGGTCCGCCAGGCTGGCGCTGCCTGTCACGCGCACCACGCCGCGCCCCGCGCTCAGGGTGGCCTGCTCGATGCGCACCAGGTTGTCGGCCAGGGTCGCGTCCAGGTCCAGGCGCAGGCGCTCTTCGACCAGGCGCGCCTTGAGGGTCTGGGTCGCGCCCGCGCTGGCCAGGGTAATGTCGCCGGCGATGGCGGTGCGGCGCAGCCGCCCTTGCAGCTGGCGCAGGTCGAGCCGGTCGGTATGCAGGACGAAGCTGGCCGTGCCCAGGCCTGGCTCCTGCGCGGCGCGGTCGATTGCCCCGCTGCCGGTAAATTTGCCGGCAGCGCCGAAGTCGATCACCGCGCCATGGAGGCGCAGCGCCGACAGATTGCCGCTCAGGTCGCCGCGCATGGCGCGCAGCGGCAGCAGCTGGCGGTCGACGGTGCCGGCCGGTCCCTGGTTCTCGATGTTGACACTGCCCTTGACCTGGCGGTCGGCGTCGATGCGCGCGGCCACCGTGACGGTCAGGTCGGCCTTGGGCAGGGCCGGGTTCAGGAAGGCCGGGTCGAGGTTTTTGCCATTGATGGCCATGGCGCGCAGCGGCACCGGATCGAAGGGCGACAAGGTGAAGCGGGCGTCGCCTTGCGCCTTGCCGGACTGGCCCTCGGCGACGATCTGGGTGGTGCGCAGGTCGCCGCTGGCGCGCAGCGCGAGTGCGGCCGCGCGCTGGCCCTTGGGCACGGCCAGCTGGGTGAGACTGGCGCTGGCGTTCAGCGCAAACGGTGCGGCCGCGCCGATGCGGCCCTCGGCCTGCACCAGCCCGAACGGGGTGATGGCGCTGGCGCCGCCCAGCTGCCACTGCTGCTTGCCGCCGGACAGATTGAAGCGCAGGTCGGCGATCACGGTAGTGGCCGGGCCGTTGGCCAGGGTCACCTTGGCGATGCGCGCGTCGCTGATCGACAGGGGGAAGGGCGCGGCCAGCGTGCGCGGCATCTTGGCCGGTGCGCCCTGGCGCAGGGTGTCGACGCGCAGCGCGGCCACATACAATTTGCTCACGGCGACCCCGCGCGTGAAATACTGGAACGGCGACCAGTCGACCTGCGCATGGTCGATCGTGATCAGCTGTTCCGGGCTGCGGTAGACGATTTTATCCAGCGACATGCTGCTGTACAGCGAGCCCTTGACGCCGCTGACGACGATGCTGCCGCCGCTGGCATTGGCCACGCGCTGGACCAGCGCCTGCAGGGTGCTTTCGCGCCCGCCGTACCAGTAGGCGCCGGCCAGCAGGGCGGCGCCGACGGCAGCGCCGATGGCAAGGCGGCGCGGCCAGCGCCGGGTCGCTGGCGCGGCAGGCGATGGCGAAGCGGATGGCGAAGTGGATGGAGGCGGCACTGTTGCGTTCATCAGAAGGTAAATCCAAGCGAGAAGTGCAGGCGGAATTCCTTGACCGCCTGGCCATAGGCCACATCGACATTGATGGGGCCGACCGGGCTGCGCCAGCGCGCACCGACGCCCACCCCGACCTTCGGTTTCAGGCCCGGGATGGTATCGGCCGCATTGCCGGCGTCGACAAACACGGCCGCGCCCCAGGGCGGCTTGAACCAGTACTGGTATTCGGCGCTGCCGGTGAGCAGATAGCGCGCGCCGGTGGTCGCGTCGCCTTCCTTCACGCCCAGCGACTGGTAGCCGTAGCCGCGCACCGACCCGTCGCCGCCGGCGCGAAACAGGAACGTGCCCGGCACGCCCGCTTTTTGCGCCGAGGCCAGGGCTCCGGTCTCGGCGCGCAGCACCAGGTTCGACCTGCCGCTGAGCGGGTGGTACCAGATGGCGCGCGCGCTGGCGCGGATGAAGCGTTCATCGGTGAGCAGCGGCAGCAGGGCGCCGCCCAGGGTGGCGTTGGCCACATACCCCTTGGTCGGCAGCAGCAGGTTGTCGACATCGCGCCGGGTGTAGCTGAAGGTCAGCGGCAGCGACTTGCTGCGCTGCCCGGCCAGGCCGTCCACGGTGCGTTGCTCGGTCAGAAATTCGAACGTCAGGTTGCGCTCGCGCAGGGGCGTGCCCCAGGCCCGGCGCGCGCCGACGCGCGCCACCGCCGTGACCTCGCTTTGCACGTCGTTGCGCTCGAACGAGGCGCCGAAGCTGTCGTTGTAGCCTTGCGGCGTGGTGGGATAGTAGAAATCGGCGTGCGCTGCCTGGCGCCGGGTTTCCATGATCAGATTGCTCTTCATGCGCAGCCCGCGCACGTTCAGGTCGTCATAGCTGACCTGGGCGCGCGCGCCCGTGTTGGACGAAAAACCCAGGCCGACGGCGACGTTGCGCTGCTTGTTTTCGGTGACCCGCACCAGCACCGGCAAGGTCACGGGATTGGCGGGCGGCGGCTTGGGCGCTGCCGCGACGCCCTCGTCGAGCGCATCGAGCTGCTCGTCGAGCGTCTCGCCCGGATCGGTGCTCACTTCGACCCCGCTGAAGTAACCCGTATCCTGCAGCCGGGCCTGGAACGCCTGCAGGGCCGCCTCGCTGTATTCCTCGCCCGGGCGGATCTGGTTCAGATTGGCGATGATGGACGCCGGATAGCGCTTGAGGCCATCGATTTTCAGTTCGCCGAAGCGCGCTTCCGGGCCGCTGTCGAGCACCACCTTGAGCAGGGCGCGCTGCAGGTCCGGGTCGACCACGGCGCTCGACTCGGTCATGCGCGCGCGCGGATAGCGCACCTGGATCACCTGGCGCAGCAGATTGCGCTTGGCCGCCTCCCAGTCGGCCTGGCGAAAGCGGCTGCCCACCGGCAGCGACCAGCGCTGGCGCAGGTCGGCCGCGTCGAACGGTTTGGCGTCGCTGGCGCCGGGCGCGAAGCCCTGCAGCACCAGGTCCAGCTCGCCCACGACGGTGGGCTTGCCCGGGTCGACGGTGATGCGCGCCACCGGTTCGCTGCCGCTGGTGTCGAGCCCTGCCGCGATGCGCGGCGAATAATAGCCCTCGGTGGCCACCAGGGTGCCGGCCTGTTCAGGTACCGCCTTGACCAGGCGCTGCAGCTGATCCATGTCGAGCCGCGGATTGCCCTGCCAGCGCAGCAGATCGAGGTTTTCCTCGAGCAGATCGTCAAGCGGGCTGGGCGCGTCGATGGCGACCCGGTAGCTCACCGCCTGGGCCAGCACGGCGCAGGGGGCGGCCAAGGTGAACACGGTGGCGGCAATCTGTGCCAAAATTCGTGGTCGCCGCAGTACTCGGGCAGGGTTCAGATCGGGTAATGCGGATACCATGTCGCTCCATTCGGGATAATGCTCGGGTCATCTTACCGGAATGCCAGAAATGATGGCGAACGCCTAACCCTTTTTAACATCGAATGCCATGCAACAAGCCGATACCGCCCTCGTGTTGTTTAGCGGGGGACAAGATTCCACCACCTGCCTGGCCTGGGCCCTGCAGCGCTATGCCCGCGTCGAAACCATCGGCTTCGATTACGGGCAGCGCCACGCGGTCGAGCTGACGGTGCGCCCGGCCGTGCTGGCCGGGGTGCGCGCGCTCGATCCCGCCTGGGCCGCGCGCCTGGGTGAAGACCACCTTGTCGATTTGTCGATCATCGGCAAGATTTCCGATACCGCGCTCACCAGCGACGTGGCCATCGCCATGCAGGACAATGGCTTGCCGAATACATTTGTGCCCGGGAGAAATCTGCTGTTCATGACCGTGGCCGCCACGCTGGCGTACCGGCGCGGCTTGAACGTGCTGGTGGGCGGCATGTGCGAAACCGATTTTTCCGGCTATCCCGATTGCCGTGACGACACCATGAAGGCGCTGCAAGTGGCCCTCAATCTCGGCATGGCCACCCGTCTCAAGCTGGAAACGCCGCTCATGTGGATCGACAAGAAAGCCACCTGGCAGCTGGCCCACGACGCCGGCGGCCCGGCCCTGGTGGACTTGATCCGCAGCGCCACCCATACCTGCTACCTGGGCGAGCGCGGCACCCTGCACGACTGGGGTTACGGCTGCGGCACCTGCCCGGCGTGCGAACTGCGCGCGCGCGGCTACCGCCAGTACGCGGAGGGCGCATGCGCCTAGCGCTCCTGACCGACCTGCACGCCAACCGCGAAGCGGTCAGCGCCTGCCTGGCCCACGCCGGCCAGCAGGGCGCCGACCAGTTCGCGTTCACGGGCGACTTTGTCGGCTACGGGGCCGATCCGGCCTGGGTGGTCGACACCGTCATGGACTACGTGGCGCGCGGCGCCATTGCCGTGCAGGGCAACCATGACGCCGCCGCCACGCGCGACACCCGGCCCAGCATGCATTCCGAAGCGCGCGAAGTGATCGAATGGACGCGCGGCCAGCTCGATGAGACCCAGTTGCAGTTCCTGGCCGAGCTGCCGCTGGTGCGCGAACGGGCGCGCATGCTGTTCGTGCATGCCTCGGCCAACGATCCGCCCAAATGGGAATACGTCAACAGCATCGATGACGCCGAGAAAAGCCTGGGCGCGACCGACTGCCGCATGGTCTTTTCCGGCCACGTGCACGGCCCCGCGCTGTACCGCCGCACCGACGATGGGCGCATGGGCGCGCACCTGCCCACCCCGTCCAAGCGCATTCCCATCGCGCCCCAGCACCAGTACCTGGTCATTCCCGGTTCGGTGGGCCAGCCGCGCGATGGCAACAGCGCCTCCTGCTACGCCATTTACGACGATGAGTTAAACGAGCTGAGCTACTTTCGGGTACCGTACGACCATGGCGCCGCCGCGCGCCGCGTGATCGCCGCCGGCTTGCCCATCGTGTTCGCCATGCGCCTGATCGAAGGGATCTGACACGGCGATTGCGCGGCGGGGACGGCTCACGTAGACTGACTCCGACAGCGGCCCCGCCCGGGTGCCCACGACCGAACCCGCCCATGGACCATGCCGACCGCAGCGCCGCCTTGCCGCAGCCTTCCTTGCGCGGCATGCTGGTGCCTGCCTGCCTGGGGCTGCTGGTGCTGGCGATCGGACTGGGCGTCAACTGGCACCTGTGGCAGCGCGCCGCCGCCGCCGACGCGGCCCAGGTGCGTACCGAATTCGATCTGCGCGCGCGCGAAGTGACCAACCAGCTGGCGCGTCGCATCAACGCCAGCGTGCAAAGCCTGCGCAGCGTGCAATCGCTGTTTGCCAGTTCCGACAGCGTCACGCGCGAGGAATTTTCCACGTTTGTGCGCTTCCAGAATCTGCGCGCCGATCCCGCCGGTCTGCAGGTGCTCGGTTACATGGCGCTGGTCGCAGGCGATGCGCGCGCGCGCCACACGGCCCAGGTCAGGCGCACGGGCCTGCCTGGCTATGCCATCATGCCACCGGGAGAACGCGACTGGTATGCGCCGGTGCTGTACATCGAACCGGCCGCGGGCGCGAACCTGCGCGTGCTGGGCTACGACGCCTGGAACGACCTGGTGCGCCGGCGCGCGCTCGCACTGGCGCGCGACAGCAATGCGCCGGCCATGTCCGGCCAGCTCACGCTGCTGCAGGATATCGGGCACCGCAACGGCGGCAGCTTCCTGATCGTGCTGCCGGTGTACCGGAACGGCGCGCTGACCGATACCCGCGCCCAGCGCGAACAGGCGGTGCGCGGCTGGGTCTACGCGCCGCTGCGCTCGAGCGAGCTGATTGCCACGCTCGACCATGAACTGACCGAGGGTCTCGACATCGAACTGTACGACGGCGCCGCCGCCAACGACGCGGCGCGCATGTACGGCGCGCTGGCGCCCGGCGCGCATCCGCCGCCCACGCTGCGCGCGCTCAAGCAGATCGGCATCGGCACCCACCGCTGGACCCTGGAAATTGGCGCCCTGCCCGGGTTTGGCGCCGGCACCGGCGACGACGAGCGGCGCGTCGCGCTGGTCAGCGGCCTGTGCGGCAGTGTGCTGCTGGCGCTGGCCTGCGCCTTGCTGGCCTGGCACCTGCGCCGCGTGGCCGTGCTGCAGCACGCCGCCGGCCGCATGGGCGCCGACCTGGAGCAGGGGCGGCGCCAGCTGAGCGGCCTGACCGAGTCCACCGAGCGCGCCCAGCTGATGCTGCGCAGCATACTCGACTCGGCCATCGACGGCGTCCTGGTCGACGATGGCCATGGCCGCATCCTGCTGTCGAACCAGCGCTTCGGACAGCTGTGGAGCGTGCCGCCGCAGATCGCGCTCGAGGGTGACGACCGCGCCCTGTGCGCGCACATGGTGGCGCAGCTGGTCCATTTGGCGCCGTACCTGCACAGCCGCGCCACGCAACTGTCCGGCACCGACCCCCAGCGCGATCTGCTGCGCCTGAAGGACGGGCGCTTCTTCGAGCAGTTCACGCGCCTGGTGGCCCTGGGGGCCGAGCAGCAGGCGCGCCTGTGGTCGTTCCGCGATATTACCGAACGCAAGCAGATCGAACAGCGCGAACGCGCGCACCGCCATGTGCTCGAATTGCTGGCCCACGGCGCGCCGCTCAAGGCCATCCTGGAAGCGGTGGCGCTGGGCGTGGAGGCCACCAATCCCGGCATGCTGTGTTCGATCATGCTGCTCGCGCCGGACGGGCGACGCCTGGTCACCGGGGCCGCACCCAGCCTGCCTGCCTATTTCCAGAGCGCGTTCGACGGCATCGAGATCGGGCCGCGCGCCGGCTCCTGCGGCGCGGCGGCCGCCAGCGGCGCGCGCGTGATCGTCGACGACATCGCCCGCCACCCGGACTGGGAAGCGTGGCGCGAGGTGGCCGCGCGCGCCGGCCTGGTGTCGTGCTGGTCGCAGCCGATCCGGGGCGGTTCGGGGCGCATCATCGGCTCGTTCGCCATTTATCAGCGCGCCATCCATTATCCGAGCGCGGCCCACGTGGTGCTGATCGAACAGGCCGCGCAGCTGACCAGCATCGCGATCGAACAGGCGCAGGCGGCAGCGGCGCTGCGCGCGGGCGAAGACCGGTTCCGCAGCCTGGTCGACCATGCACCGGTGCCCCTGTGGCAGCAGGACTGGTCGCAGCTCGACGCGGCGCTGGTGCAGTTGTGCGAGCTGGGCATGGCCGACCTGGGCAGCTGGCTGCGCGATCATCCCGACGATGTGCGCCGCCTGGCCGCGCTGGTGCGCGTGACCGATGCGAATGCGGCGGCGCTGGCGCACGCGGGCGCGCAGGGCCACGACCTGGCCGCCATCGGCATGGCCCAGTATTTCGACATCGCCGGCGAGGCGTGCTTCATCGATGCCGTGCTGGCCCTGTCGGGCGGCGCCCAGGTGTTCAACTGCGACAGCAGCTTCCGGCGCCTCGACGGCAGCGCGCGCCAGCACGCGCTCACACTGCTGGTGATGCCGGGCCATGCCGAGCAGCTCGATTTCGTGATCGTCACCACGGTCGACATCACCGAGCGCAAACGGCTCGACGCCGAACTGCTGCAGCTGGCCAGCACCGATTTCCTGACCGGGCTGCCCAACCGGCGCGCCTTCATGGCGCGCATGGAGGACCAGCTGGCCCGCCTGCAGCGCGATGTGGGCGAGAGCGCAGCCGTGCTGATGCTCGACATCGACCACTTCAAGCGCGTCAATGACGTGCACGGCCACGCCGTGGGCGACGCCGTGCTGTGCCACCTGGCCGCCATCCTGCGCGCCAGCGACCGCAAGATCGATACGCCGGGGCGCATGGGCGGCGAAGAATTTGCCCTGCTGCTGCCTGGCGCCGGCATCGCGGCCGCCGCCGCCTTTGCCGAACGCTTGCGCCAAACCGTGGCAGACAGTGTCTGGCCCGGTGACGGCGCGCCGCTGTCGGTGACCGTGAGCATCGGGATCGCCGCCATCGATGCGCGCGACCTGACTGCCGACGCCGCGCTCAAGCGGGCCGACCGCTCCCTGTACCGTGCCAAGGCGGCGGGGCGCAACCAGGTCAACTGGGAAGCGGCCACCGCGTCATGAAAAAAACCGGCCGCGGCCGGTTTTTTTGGGGGGAGGGCGCCGCTCAGGCAGCGTGCTGCTTGGGCGCCGGGCTGGCGGGGCGGCGGCGCGCCATGAACCAGACGATCAGGCACGGGATCAGGATCGGCAGCAGCAGCGGCGAGATGGCGATCAGGGCGGCGACCACGGCCAACGCCAGGGCGCACACGGCCAGCACGCCCATGCCGGCAAAGACCAGGGCCAGCACGACGGCCACGATGATCATCACGATGGCGCCGATCAGGATGCCGCCACCGGCCAGCAGCGTGCCGAGCAGGGCGCCGCCGGCGCCGTCCATGTCGCCATCGTCGAGATGGACCTGGAAGCCCCCATGGTCGGTCAAGCCGTTCCAGATGAGTAGGGCGAACATAAACAGCAGCAGGTAGGGCAGGGTCTTTTTCATGATGGGGCCTCTTCGGTGGCAGTGAACAGTCGGTCGGTGGTGTTGATGAAGTGAACTGTAGCGCCGGCGCGGCGCGCCCGCGACCACAATGCGACAGACTGCAGCTTTGGCGGGATCAGCGCGATCCTGGCGCGCCCGAAAGGGAACGGCCCGGTGCAGGCCGATCTTCCACCTTGTAAATCGCGCACCATTGCCTATACTGAATGCCTGCCTGATCGGAGGGGGAGTATTTCATGCAATTTATTTACTATCCAACGGACCACCTTGCCTTTGCCGGCTTCGGCGACCTGGCCCGCCAGTTGCGCAAGCTGCTCAGTGGCGGCGGACCCAAGGGGCCGCCATCGGCGCCGCCGACCATTCCACCCATCATCATCAATCCCTACAGTTACCAGCGGCCTGAACCGGCCATCGACCCGCGCGTGCCGCCTGCCGGCCCGCCGCTGGAGCCGCCGCGGGCGCCCGACTGGCGCCTCGACAGCGGCATTGCCCACTGACCGTCAGGCCCGCCGCGCGCGGGCCTTTTCACGGGGGCGGCGCGCCCCTGCACCGCCCGGCCCACGGCCGGGCCGGAATTCGACTATCATGGTGACCCTCTGGATTTTTCCGCCACGCGAACCGACCCACCCATGAACGACCACGATCACGATGCCGACCACCCTGCCGACGACGGCAACCAGCCGGTGCAGGAGGCGCGGCTGTGGCAGGGAAATGGCTGGACCGCCAAGGTCATCAAGAACGACGATGACGAAGGCTGGGCCGTGGCCATGATCAAGGATGGCGAGCCGGAACCGGCCCTGGTCGGTCCCTGGACCATGGGGCGCGACAAAAAGAACCCCAAGCCGCTCGACACCAATGCCTTCCACACCCTGGTCAAGACGGCTTCCGAAGTGATCCGCCGCCACGAACAGCAATTGCACGCCATCCTGCACAAGAGCACGGTGGTGACGGTGGGCGGCGCCGAGATCAAGGTCACGCTCGACATCGTGCCGGACGACGAGCATCCGTATGCGCTGCTGAGCGCGATCGACGAGAACGGCGAACGCATGGCCCAGGTGCGCGCCCCCGCCAATTTCAAGCTCAGCGCCACCAGCGCCGCCGACTGGGTCGAAAACGGCTTCCGCAAGCTGTCCTGAACTGCTAGTATTTCCCTGGTGAACTAAATCCAGGGAAAACGATGGAAAGCCGTCTTCACCGTCTCGAGGCGGTCCAGGCCATGCTGCTGGGCATAGGCCAGATCTCCAACACCTGCAGCGATACGACCGAGTTCATCGGCGCCGTCCATCGCGCGCTCGGCCGCATCATGTATGCGGCCAATTTCTACGTGGCGCTGTCCGACCGCGCCGATGGCACCGTGCGCTTTGTCTACTTTGTCGACGAGCAGGACGCCGCCCCCGATCCCCAGCAGAAGGTCGCGTTGGCCTCGCCCGACCAGTCGCCCACCGCCTGGGTCATCCTCAACGGCCGCAACCTGACCATGCACCGGGCCGACCAGCAGGAGCACGGCGCGAGCTGGGGGCAGGGCAGCACGGCCGAACACTGGATCGGCGCGCCGCTGCTGGACCACCAGCACCAGCCGCTGGGCGCCATGGTCATCCAGAGCTACGACAGCGCCCACACCTTCAGCGATGAAGACGAGGCCCTGTTCGCCCTGATCGCCAACCATGTCTCGAGCGCGCTGCAGGGCATGCTGAGCATGGACCGGCTGGAACGGGCCGTGCGCGAACGCACCGCGCTGCTGGAACACGAATCGGCCGAACGGGGCCGCGCCCTGGCGGCGCTGCAGGATGCGCAGTCGGAACTGGTGCGCCAGGAAAAGCTGGCCTCGCTGGGCCGTCTGGTGGCCGGGGTGGCCCATGAAATCAATACCCCGCTGGGCATCTGCGTGACCGCCACCAGCCACCTGGTGCAGGAATTGAAGCTGGCGCGCGAAGACATGGCGGCCGGCGTCATGACCGAGGAAACGCTGGAACAGTTTTTCGCGATCATCGAGCAGTCGCTCAAGATCATGACCACCAACACCCAGCGCGCCGCCGCCCTGGTGCGCAGTTTCAAGCAGGTGGCGGTGGACCAGTCGTCGGACGCGATTCGCACCTTCAACCTGAAGAACTACCTGGCCGAAGTGCTGCTGTCGCTGCAGCCGCGCCTGAAGGGCCGCCCGGTGACGGTGGCGGTGGAGTGCGACGCCCACATCGAGATGGAAAGCTTCCCCGGCGCCGTGTCGCAGATCGTGACCAACCTGGTCATGAATTCGCTGGTGCACGGCTTTGGCGACGAGCAGGGCGGCGCCATCAGCATCGGCGCGCGCCTGGAGCAGGACCAGGTGCTGTTCGAGTATGGCGACAATGGCGCCGGCATGGATGCGGCCACGCTGGCGCAGCTGTTCGACCCGTTCTTTACCACCCGGCGCGGCCAGGGCGGCAGCGGGCTCGGTGCCCACATCGTGTACAACCTGGTGACGGGGCCGCTGGGCGGAGTGGTGCGGGTCGACAGCGCGCCCGGCGCCGGCTTGCACTACCATTTGCGCTTCCCGCGCAGCCGCCGTCCGGCCAAGGCGTGAAGGTCAGTCGGGCCAGCGTTCGTTGATTTCGATGGCGCGGTCGATGTGGGCGATCAGCAGCTCCACGTAGTGGGGATCGAGGTGGCTGCCGGCGACCTCGCGCAGATGGGCCACCACCTGCGCGATGGGCCAGGCTTCCTTGTAGCAGCGCTTGTGCGACAAGGCGTCGAACACGTCGGCCACGGCCACGATGCGCGCATACGGGTGGATCGCCTCGCCCGCCAAGCCTTGCGGATAGCCGCTGCCGTCGAATTTTTCATGGTGCTGGTGGGCGATCACGGCGGCGGCCTTGAGGATCGGGCGCTGCGAGCCGTCGAGGATGGCCAGGCCCACTTCGGGATGCTGCTTCATGATTTCCCACTCGGCCGCATCGAGCTTGCCAGGCTTGAGCAGCACCGCGTCGGGGGTGGCGATCTTGCCGATGTCGTGCATGGGCGCCGCGTGCATCAGCACCGCCGTCTCGTCTTCGGACAGGCCCGACGTTTCGGCCAGCAGGTGGCACACCTGCGACATGCGGCGCACGTGGTTGCCCGCCTCGCTCGAGCGCGATTCGACCACGTCGCCCAGGCGCAGGATCAGTTCGGCCTGGGTATCGGTAATTTCCTGCGTCAGCAGGATATTGTCGAAGGCGATGGCCACGCCCGAACAGAACACTTCCAGCAGCTGGGCATCGATATCGGAAATCTCTTCCACCCCCTTGAGCACCAGCAGCGAGGCCTTGCCGCTGCTGTTGGGGAAGTAGCCCACGTAGGTGTCGCCGTGCAGGCGCGAAATGCGGTTGCTGCGCGCCTCGTCGAGCTGGGCGATCAGTTCGGCGTTCACCACGTTCTCGTCGATCTCGCCGATCTGGGCCAGCACCTCGTACTGGCTCTCGCCCGTCACCAGGCTGGCGCCGGACAGACGCAGCAGGATGCTGTTCTCCAGGCGCAGCAGCGCCACCACCTGCTGTAGCAGGCCGCTGGCGAAGTCCTTCAGGTTACGTTGCTGGAAAATGTGGCTCGATGCGGCGATGACACGCTCCAGGCCTTCGCGGTAGCTCATTTGCACCCGGCGCGCTTCTTCCACCTTCATGATGTCGCGATAGGCGCGCAGGGCCGCAAAGGTGGTGGTAAACAGCTTGGTGCGATCGAGCTCGGTCTTTTCCTTGTAATCGTTGATATCGTAATTGACGATCACCCTTTCCTCGGGCGCCTGGCCGGGCTGGCCGGTGCGCAGCACGATGCGGGTGAACTGGTTGCCCAGGTCTTCGCGCATCCAGCGCGCCACTTCCAGGCCGCTGTCTTCGCGCTCCATGACCACGTCCAGGAACACCAGCGCGATATCGCTCTCGCGCGCCAGCACCTGCATGGCTTCGGCGCCGCTGTAGGCATGCAGGAACGAGAGCGCGCGCCCGTCCAGGCGGAAGCGGTGCAAGGTGAGCTTGGTAATGTCGTGGATGTCGGGCTCGTCGTCGACCAGCAAGACCTTCCAGGGGGCGAGTTTGGGCGCGTTGGCAGCGGCAAGAAAAGACATGGAATCGTCCCAGGAAGAAGGTCAAAACGATTGTATTACGGCGCCAACTTATTGACAACAAGCAATAAAGAATGTCTTTGTTTTCTCGCCGACCTGTCGCATCCGGCGCATGGTGCGGCCTTGTTGCATTGTCATGCGTAGCGGCGCTGGCACAGGGGGCAAAAGAAGCTGCGCCGCCGGCTGTGCCCCAGGATCGCCTTGTGAAATGGCACGTGGCAGCGGGGGCAGGTGGTTTTGCTGTGCGCAAGCCAATGTTGTTTGAGCACAAACTCGCGCTTCCATGCCAGGAAATCGAAGCTGTACTGGCGCGCCTGTTCGACCAGCTGGCGCAGCTTGGGTGCGGGCAGGTCGCCGATGCGCGCCAGCGGGTGCAGGCGGATCCGGAACAGCACCTCGTTCTTGATGATGTTGCCGACCCCGGCAAACAGGTCCTGGTCGAGCAGGGCGTCGCAGGCCAGCATGTCAGGCGCCGCGCGCAGTTTCTTGCGCGCCAGCGCCGCATCCCATGCGGGCGCCATGACGTCGATGCGCCAATCGTAGGCGGCGTCCAGGTCGGGATCGATTTCGCGCACCGAGCAGGCGTAGACATTGAGCTCGCTGCCGTCGGTAAATTGCAGCGACAGGCGCGGCGTGGCGCCGTCCTTGCGCTCGTTGATCCGGTAACTGCCGAACAGCAAAAAATGGATGCGCAGCGCCGTGTGCGGCAGCGCGATCAGGAACTGCTTGCCGAAACTGCGCAGCGCCAGCACCTTGCAGCCGGCCAGGGCGGCCAGATCGACGTTGCGGGTATTGCCTTCGGCGCGCGCGATGGTCTTGCCCGCGAAGGCGGCGGCCTGCTCGCGCAGGATGACGATGGTGGGTCCTTCGGGCATGTTTCCTCCTGTGCCACAGTGTCTCCGGCAATCGGCCGCGACTGTGTGCGGGGACTAACATTTCGATACAAAGTGGGTACAAACGGTCTCTGGCAGGCTGTCCAAAAAGGCGTATATTGGAATCATCATCGATTGAAAGGAAACATCATGAATTCCCTGTTGCGCATCGTTGTCCTGGGCGGCATGCTGGTGGGCAGCGCGGCGATGGCTGCGCCGGCCAGCGTCACCTTCTCCCACCCCGAGCAATTTTCCGACGTTCCCCTGTCGGCATGGGAGCGCGAGCGCCTGCTCAAGCAGCTCGGCGCCCACTTCGACGTGCTGGCCGAGCGCCTGCCGGCCGGGCAGACCCTGAAGGTGGAAGTGCTCGATGTCGACCTGGCGGGGCGCATGAACCTGACCTCCATCGGCCATCCCGACCTGCGCATCCTTGGCACCGGCGCCGACTGGCCGCACATGCGCCTGCGCTTTTCCGTGATGGAGGGCGAGCGCGTCCTCAAGAGCGGCGAAGACAACATCAGCAACATGGCCTATCTGGACAAGGTCAACCGCTACCTGAAGGACGACACGCTGCGCTACGAGAAGCAGATGCTTGACGACTGGTACAAGGAGCGCGTGGCCGCCAACTGAGGCCCGCGCTGGCGCCAGGGCCCGGCACGCGCCGGGACTGGCCGCCTATTTTTTCTCTTCCATTTTGCGCATGCCGGCCAGCGCATCCTTGACGGTGTAGTCGGACGGCACCGTGAACAGGGCAGGGGCAGGCTCTTCGCGCTTCAGACTCCCCAGACGATAGACCCGTTCGCCGCTGCGCGGATCGCTGTGCTTCGACAGCAGCGTGACCTGCAGCTCCGGCGCATACCAGGTTTCCGTCGACACCACGATGGCATTGCGGTTGCCGATCTCGCCAGCGGGAATGTCGTAGGTACGCAGCTTGCCCTGGGCCTTGACGCCATCGATTTCTTTGGTGCCCAGGTCCCTGGTGCTGGCCTTGGACGACCATTTCATGTCGCCGAAGGCGCCGGCGATCATGGGACCGAAGCGATCGGCGCCGCCGTTCGGCAAGCCGTCGGCCAGGTCGCGCGCCACCCGGATGCGCACTTCCTCGTGCACGCGCTGGCCATCCTCGCCCTCACTGCGTTCGACCCGCTTGAAGACCACCTGCTCGCCATCGGCGGCGCGCATGGTGTCGGCATGCATGCGTGCCTTGTCGCCGGCCGCGCGCGCCTTCTCGCCTGCGATGCGCGCCTTCTCGCCCGCCACGCGCGCCAGTTCCCCCGCCGCGCGCGCCTTTTCAGCGGCGATGCGGGCCAGCTCGCCGGGCGCGCCGATGCGGGTGGCGCTGTGGGTCGCGGGGCGCAGCACGAGCGTGGTGCCGGCCACCGTGTCGCGGATGGTCACCAGGCGCACATTGCCGTTCGCATCGCGCACTTCGTGGCGGGTGCGGCCGGCGCTGTCGCGGTAGCTCATGGCGCTGGTGCGGGTGGCGATCTGGTTGCCGTCGGCGAGGGTGCGCGACTGCTCATTGATCACTTCCGCGCTGTAGGGCGCATTCTTGACCGTGCGGCCGTGGGCAAACATCAGCGGGCCGGTGAAGTCGGCAGGGTCCATGTTCTGCATCGTCTCGCCCGGATGGATGATGACGCGTCCGCGGCCGGGCTGCGGGCCGGACTCGCTGCCGGCTTCCTCGAACTGCAGGGCCATCGGGGCGTCGGCCAGGACGCAGGACGGGGCGAAGGCGGCGGCCAGCAGGGTGGCCAGGAGCAGGTGCTTGGGTGTCATGATGATCCTCTTGATCGTGAAGGTGGTGAAACGTCAGGGCAGGGTGAGAAGGCGCAGGGCCAGCGGCGAGCCGTCGGCGCCCACGAGCATTTCGGCGCGCACCGAGTCGCCCGCCTGCTGCGGATCGACGGGCAGGCCCAGCGAGGCCAGGGCGGTGCGCGGCACATCGGCTTCGAGCACGCGCGGATTGGCTTCCTGCTCGATGCGTTCCATGGGCTGCAGCGCGACGAAGGCGGGGCCATCGTCGGCGGCGGCGACGGTGGACTGCGCGGCCGATGGCGGCGCGGACGGGGCGCCGCTCAGCGCCAGGCTCAGCGTCACCGTGAGCGCGACCATCGCCGCCATGGCGACGCTGGCGCCGGCCAGCGTCCATTGGCGCGGCGAGAGCGCGTGGTACCAGCGGCGGCGCGCGAACTGCGCGGCGAAGGCCGCCATCAGCTCCTTCTCCACCCCGCGCGGGGCGTGCTCGTGGGCGACGGCGCGGTGCAGATGGGCCAGGTGGGCGGACAGGGCGGGGTCGGTGGGGAGCGAGTCGTTCATCATCAAGCCTCGTTGAGCGCAGTGGGGCGCAGGGACGCCAGGCGTTTGGCCAGCGCAGCGCGGCCGCGCGACAGGCGCGAGCGCACGGTGCCGATATCGATCTGGCAGATTGCGGCGATGTCGAGGTAGGACAGCTCGTGCAGCTCGTACAGAATGACGGGGTCGCGGTAGTGGGGCGGCAGCAGCGTGATGGCGCGGCGCACCTGCTCGGCCAGTTCATCGCTGAGCAGGCGGGCCAGCGGCTCCTGGCGAGGGCAGGCGGCATCGTCATCGCCGTATGCATCGTCATCGTCGGGCAGATCCTCGCCGACCAGCGCCAGTTGGGGAAAGCGCGCCTGTTCATGGCGCAAAATGAGCTTGCGCGTGACGCCGTACAGGAAACCTGCCAGCGCGCCGCGCAGCGGATCGAAGTGCAGCGACCCTGTCAGCAAACCCATGAACACCTCCTGAATGACATCGGCGGCGATATCGCGGGAAGCGCAGCGCATGAGTGCATAGCGGAACAGCGGGCCCTGATGGCGGCGGTACAGCGCCTGGAAGGCAGCCGCATCCCCGCCGCGCAGCGCGGCCAGCAGAACGGTATCGGAAGTGGTGTCGGAAGTTGTCATCAATTGCATCTCTCCCTCCTATTGCGCCCCCGCCCCCAAAAAGTTCCAACTTTCCATTTCCCCAACACCGGGGTCAGACCCCACCACCCAAAACCGGGGTCAGACCTCCATTTTGGAATAGTGCATCCGTTTAATTGCGCAAACCGTTCGGAATGCGGCGGCAATGGCGGCGATTGTGGGGCCAAATTGCAATGCCGGAGCAGAAAATGTGCGCAAAATGGCGTGGCGCCGTCTTTTCAATAGCAACGAGGAAAAAAATGCCCCAAAACCATTCTCGTTTTGAGGTCTGACCCCGGTTTAGGCGGTTGAGGTCTGACCCCGGTTGCGGGTGGCGAGGAGGAAGAAGGCGAGGGAGGCGAGGGAGATGAGTAGCAGGATGCTGAACAGCATGCCGGGCGCGGCGTGCCAGCCGATCACGCTGGCAATGGCCAGCGGACCGGCCGCTTTCGCCAGCAGCGAGGGCCCCGCCAGCGCGCCCGCAATGGCGCCGTAGTTGCGCGCGCCGAACAGCAGCTGCGGCACCGTCCCCCGCACGATCGTCAGGATGCCGTTCGATAGACCGTACAGCACGCAGAACACGATGACCGCGCCCGCCGCGTGCCCGAACAGGAGCAGCGCCAGCAAGGCCCCCGGCAGGGCCGCGAAGCACGCCTTGCCCACCGTTTGCGGGGCGATCCTGTCCCCCAGCGCCATCTCGCCCATCCGCCCCGCCACTTGCAGCGGCCCGATCAGCGCTGCCATCAGGACCACCCGGTCCAGGTCGTGCCCCAGACCGTGCAGGATGGGAATCAGGTGCACGGACAGGCCGGAAAAGATGAAGCTGTTGCAGGCGAACGCGAGGGCCAGCGTCCAGAAGGCGGGATGGCGCAGCGCCTGGCGCAGCGTGAAGTCGGCCGCATCCTTGCTGCGCACGCTGCGCTGGCGCGGCGCGTCGCGCCCCAGCAGCAAATGCAGCGGCAGGCAGACCAGCAGCTGGAGCAGGGCGTAGTACCAGAAGGTGTCGCGCCAGCCCAGCCGGGTGTTGAGGTAGAGCGTCAGCGGCCAGAACACGGTGCTGGCGAAGCCGCCAAACAGCGTGAGCGTGGTGATCGGACGGCGCGCGTCGGCGCCGAATCGGTGGATCAGGGTGGCGAAGGCGGCTTCGTACAGCACGCCCGACATCGACAGCCCCAGCACCGTCCAGGCGGCAAGGTAGCCGAACGCGCTGTGCGCCCGCCCCAGCAGGAGGAAGCCGGCGCCGCACAGCAGCGAACCGGCCGCCATCACCAGGCGCCCGCCGTGGCGGTCGATCAGGATGCCCACCGGGGTCGCGGTGGCGCCCGCCACCAGCAGACACCACGAGAAGGCGCCGAACACCAGCTGCGGCGACAGCGCCAGACTGCGCTCGATGTCGCGCGCGACAATGGCGAAGGCGTAGTACAGGGTGCCCCACGACACGACCTGGGTGACGGCGAGAATGGCGATCGGGGTGACGGTGCGCTGGGTGGACATGGTTCTGTGGGCAGGGCGGACGCGGCTGCGTCCGTCGCCCGCATTGTACTGGCTGGCCAGTCAGTCGCGCTCGCCAGGCGTCGGTTCGCGCCGGCGCAGCTTGCGCACCACGCCGTCCGGCCCGATCAGGATCACCACTTCGCCATACTGCCCGCCAGGGCGCGCCAGCCGGTATTGCCACACCTGGTAGCCATTGTCGAACCGCTGCACGCGCGCCGCGCCCAGCGCGGCCGCCACGCTGGCGCTGGTGGACTGGCCGGGAACGACGGCAGCGTCCAGCGCCGCTGCATTGGCCAGCGTGGGGCCGGGCGGCGGGGCGCTGGCGCACGCGGCCAGCAGCAGGGACGAGGCGATCGCCACGATGCGCGCGCCGTTCACGGCGCATCCATGTAGTCGAATTCGAGCACGGTGTCGTCCGGCCAGCTGCGGTCCCACAGCGGCGCGTAGTAGCTGCGCTCGAGCAGCACCTGGCAGTCGCAGTAGGGCAGCGAGGCGCGGTCCTGGGTGCCGCCCGCATACAGCATCGACAGCGGCAACGTGGCCGTGCGCGCGCCATCGCGCAGTGTCACGCCAAACAGGGGCCGGTCGGAAAAGAACAGGTAGTTGCCATCGGGCGCGCTGCACACGGCATCGGCGTCGGTGAGCAGCGCGTTCAGCCAGCCGAACAGGGGCGAACTGTTGGAGATGAGCCCGGCCTGCACCCCGACCCGGCACTCGAGCCGCAGGTCGCCCAGCCGGCGCGTCCCCGGCGCCACCCCGGCACTGGCGACCCAGGCGCGCCAGGTCATGCTGTCGCTGCGGCGGTTGGCCAGCACGGCGGCATCTTCGCGCCAGGCCTGGGCGTCGCGCGGCAGGGTAAAACTGAGGTCTGACCCCAATTCCACGGGCTGCGACACGGTGTCGCCGGCAATGCGCAGGGTGACGCCGTCGAGGCGGGAATTGGGCAGACGCGGCAGCAGCCGAAAACGCAGCGTGGCGGCCGGCGCGAAGTGGCGCCCGCGGGCAAACAGATCCATGCCGCTGATCATCTTGCGGTAGGACTTGTCGACCGGATCGCGCACGAAGGGGATGCGCACGGTGGCGATCGGCTCGCCCGCGTGCGCGATGCTGATGAGTAACGATATGACTATTAAAGCAACGCTATTTCGCCAGCATGGTAGCGAAATCATATCGGTTCGCTTGGCTTACCAGTGCCGCGGACGGCCGGTATCGATGTGCACGAATTGTGAATCGGGATAGTAGCCGACGCCGCCGCCATTGGCCTTGAGCGCGGCCTTGTGCAGGGCCGCCAGGTCGCGCCCTGGCATGCGGATGTCGATGGCCTTGCCCTCGATGTGCATGCTGTGCTTGGCCACGCCGCCGCTTGCTTCGGCCAGCTTGGCGTTGGTTTCGGGCGAGCGGTAGCCGGAAATGACGTGCAGCACGTCGGTACCGCCAAAGCGCGAGCTGACCCTGTCGAGCAACAGCAGCAGTTGCGGGTCCATGGTGGCCACGCTGTTATTGCGGTGATCGCGCAGCAGCATGTTGATGTCGGCCATGGCGTCGGGAATAAAATTTCCCTCTGCCCAGAACACGCTCTTGATGCTTTCCCCGGTGTGCGTGTTGTATAGACGCAAAACACGCTCGTGCGGCGCGGCGGTGGCGGCGCGCGCCACGGCGGGGACGGTCAGGGCGGTGGCCAGCACGGCCGAGGTCTTGAGGAAGGAGCGGCGATGGTTCATGGTGCAATCCTTGCAGGTGTTTCCTGGAGGTCCATGATACCGCCGTCCGCCCGGCGGCGCACGAACTTGCGTGTGTGCCATGAAATGGCCACCCGGGACAGGCCGACCCAGATTCTCTCCAAATGTTGCGAAATTGTAACGGCAGCGCATCTGCTGTTTCATAGGCAAAACAAAATATGCTTTGGAAACTGGTCAGAAAATACAGAGAATGCACGTTGAGTTCTTGATTATTAAAATTAATTCTTTTGCTATAGTCTTTGGCACTGTTTTTATCGATGTAGTCCACCAAAGGGTAGCAGAATGAAAATAATCAACCAGAGACCTACGACGCGCCTTGGCGCAACCCTGTGCGGCCTGATGGCCGCGCTGCTGTGCGCAGCGCCCGCTGTTGCCGATACCATCACCTTCAGCACGCTGTCGCCCGCCGTGTATGAAAGCGGTACCTCGGTGAACGAAGCCGGCTACAACCTGCTGTTCGTGGAAGGCCCGGTGGCCGCGTCGATGAATCTGGTCAGTGGTGTTGGCGCTGTGCTCGACAGCAATGACCCATTCAGCTGCGACGTGATCGGTTGCCCTGCCGGCGCCAATGGCAATTACCTCGCCATTCTCAACGATGGCGGCGTGCAGTTCACCCACCCCGGCACCCTCAATGGTTTCGCCCTGAGCGGCCTGAACTTCTCCTTCATTTCGCCTGTGCCGGTCGGCCCGGGCGATTACGGCCAGCTGGTGCTGACCGGTACCAACTGGTTCGGGCAGACGGTCTCGACCAGCATGGCCTTCCCTGGCCAAAACGCCAACGGCCAGTTCCAGTTCGGCGCCGCCGCCCTCGACGCTGCCTTCCGCGGCAATGTCTTCACCAGCCTGACCATCAGCGCCTGCATCTACGACGCCAACATGGCATGCAGCAATTCCGTCGACAGTCCCGCCTTCAATCAGGCCCAGTTTGCGCTCGACGATATCAGCGTCAATGCGGTACCGGAACCGGCATCGATTCTGCTGGCCGGCTTCGGCCTGGCCGCGCTCGGCGCCGCCCGCCGCCGCCGTTCGTCGACCTCCCTCTGATTCCCAAGGACCACTCATGAATCTTCGCCCAGTTTCCGCAGCCGTCGTGCTGCTGCTGTCCACGCTTGCCGCGACCGCCCAGGCGCAGGAAGCGCGCCGCTCCTACATCGTCCAGCTGGCCGACAAGCCGGTTGCCACCTACACCGGCGGCACCGCCGGCCTGGCAGCGACCAAGCCGGCCGATGGCACCCGCCTCAATGTCGACGCCGCCGACGTCCAGAACTACATCAGCTACCTCGAGACCAAGCAGGCCAGCGTCACCGCCACCGTGCCTGCCTCGCAGATCACGCACGAGTACAAGGTCGTCTTCAACGGCTTTGCCGCCCTGCTGACCGATGATGAAGTGCGCGCGCTCAAGAAGAACAGCGCCGTCGCCAACATCACGGCCGACTCGGTCATGCAGCTCGATACCAACTACACCCCGACCTTCCTCGGCCTCGATGCGCCGGGCGGCCTGTGGGCCCAGCTGGGCGGCCAGGCCGGCGCCGGTGAAGATATCGTGATCGGGATCGTCGACAGCGGCATCTGGCCGGAAAATCCCGCCTTCGCCGACCGCATCGATACCAACGGCAATGCCAGCCACACCGGCAGCACCGTCGTGTACGGCGCGCCGCCAGCGAGCTGGAAGGGCACCTGCGTGACCGGCGAAGGCTTTGCCGTCGCCAACTGCAATAACAAGCTGATCGGCGCGCGCTACTTCAAGAGCCCGACCCAGACCTTGCACTGGACCGAATTCCTGTCGGCGCGCGACTCCGTCGCCGGCCCCGAAGGCAGCGGCGGCCACGGTACCCACACGGCCAGCACGGCCGGCGGCAATGCCAACGTGATCGTCAATAACAATGGTCTGATCCTGGGCAAAGTGTCGGGCATGGCGCCGCGCGCCCGCGTGGCCGCCTACAAGGTGTGCTGGACCGACGGCGTGAGCGCCAAGAATGGCTGCGCCACCGCCAACAGCGTGGCCGCCATCGAGCAAGCCGTCAAGGATGGCGTGAACGTGATTAACTTCTCGATCGGCCCCACGGCGGGCGGCGGCTCGTTCAGCGAAGCGACCGAAGTGGCCTTCCTCGGTGCGGCCAGCGCCGGCGTGTTCGTCGCCACCTCGGCCGGCAATTCCGGCCCGACCTCGGCCACGCCTGCACCGACCGCCCACATCAGCCCATGGCTGACCTCGGTCGGCAACTCGACCCACAACCGCCTGTTCGTGGGCGACGCCACGCTTGGCAGCGGCACCGTCATGACCGGTGCCTCGTCCAATGCCAAGAGCGCGTACGCGCCGCTGATCCGCTCGCGCGACGCCGGTTTCGATGGCGCCCCCGTGACCGATAACCTGCAGCGCTGCTTCGGTGCCACCGACGCGGTCGCGCCGCTGCTCGATCCGGCCAAGGTCGCCGGCAAGATCCTAGTGTGCGACCGCGGTGCGAACGTGCTGGTCAACAAGAGCGCCAACGGCAAGGCCGCCGGTGCAGCCGGCGTGATCATCGCCAACGTGACCGGCGGCGCCGATACCATCCTCAATCAGGGCCACTCGGTATCGACGGTGCACCTGAAGGCGGTGGACGGCAATGCGCTCAAGGCCTACATGGCGGCCAATCCGGCCGGCGCCACCGCGTCGCTGGGCAACCTGCGCGGCGTGGTCGATGCCAGCGTCTCGGCGCCGCAGATGAACGGCAGTTCCTCGCGCGGCCCGAACGTGGCCAATCCGAACATCATGAAGCCTGACCTGGCTGCGCCCGGCACCGACATTCTGGCCGGCGTCACCGCCGACCTGAGCCGCGACGAGCGCAATGCCGTTGCCGCCGGCGCCACCGCGCCAGCCAACTGGGCCTTCTACACGGGTACCTCGATGGCCAGTCCGCACATCGCCGGCATGGCAGCGCTGCTCAAGCAAAAGCATCCGACCTGGACGCCTGCCGCCATCAAGTCGGCCCTGATGACCAGCGCCACCATGACCAAGCCGGACGGCCAGAATGGCACCGTGGCCTGGGATACCACCGCTCGCACCACCGGCACCCTGCCATGGGGCCAGGGCGCAGGCCAGGTCACGCCGACCGGCGCGGCCAATCCCGGCCTGGTGTACGACGCCACCGAAATCGACTACGCACGCTTCCTGTGCGGCATCAACGCCGGCGTGTATTCGGCTGCGACTTGCAGCGCGATCGGTACCATTCCGGCGTACAACCTGAACCTGGCATCGATGACGGCCGCCAGCGTGCTCGGTTCGCTCACGCTGACCCGCACCGTCACCAACGTCGGTCCGGCCGCGGCCACCTACACCGCCAACGCCGTGCTGCCTGGCTACACGGTCGACGTGCAGCCGCCAAGCCTGACCATTGCCGCCGGTGCCAAGGCGAGCTTCAAGGTCAAGCTGACGCGCACCACGGCGCCGCTCGACACCTGGGTCTACGGCAGCCTGGTCTGGACCGATGGCTCGACCACGGTACGCAGCCCGCTGACGGCGCGCGGTTCGGCTTTGTCGGCGCCTGCCGCCGTGGTGGCCGAAGCGGCCACGGGCAGCAAGGTGTTTACGATCGGCACCGGCTTCCAGGGCGCGATGACGGGCGTCAAATCGGGCTTGCTGCCGGCAGTGCAGGAAACCCGCACCGTCGGCGCCTCCGGCACCAACAGCACCGCCTACACGGCAGCATGCCGCGCGGGTGGCGGCCAAGGTGTCAACGTGCACAACGTGACGGTCCCCGAAGGCACCATGGTGGCGCGCTTTGCGCTGTTCGATGAAGATACCGCGGGCGGTTCGAATTCGGATCTGGACCTGATCGTGGTCACGCCGGCCAATACGCTGGCGTCGAGCGGCAATGGCGGCTCCAACGAGCGCGTGCAGCTGATCAATCCTGCGGCTGGCACGTACAAGGTGTGCGTGATCGGATACGACCCGCTGGGCGGCTCGGCCGAGTACAAGCTGTCCTCGTGGGTGCTGGTGCCGAACGTGATCGGCGGCGGCTTCAAGGCCACGCTGCCAGGGCTGGCCTATATGGGCGGCACCGGCACGGTCAGCATCGGCTGGTCGGGCCTGGCGGCAGGCCAGCGTCACCTTGGTGCGCTGCGCTATGTGGTCGGTGGCCAGACCCAGGGCATGACGCTGGTAGAAGTCAATACCAACGACCCGCTGCCACAGTTCGATACGGCGCGTTCGCCGGCCGCGGCGCTGGCTTACTAAGCACGCTGCGCAACTGAAAAAGCACCCTTCGGGGTGCTCTTTTTTATGGGCGGGAGAAAGACGTCGCCGTCGCGCAGGCGGGCCAATTGGCCGAGGCGTGCTTCAACGTCGCCCTCGCGCAGGCGGGGGCCTATTGCGTGTAACCGAATTCGCAGGCGCGCTATGGGCCCCCGCCTTCGCGAGGGCGACGTATGGACGTTGATCTAGAGGGAAGGCGGCGCTGGATGCGACCGAATCCGGCGGCGCGCCATTGCAGCAGAACGCGCTCAGCGCGCCAGATTGGTCCCGCCGCCACTGACGCAGCGCCCCGCCTGGCACAGCGCGCCCGGATCGAGCACCACCGAGCAGGTCGACATCATGCCCGACTTGGCGTTCTGGCTCTTGCGCTCGGCGCTGTAGGCCGCGGCCAGGCGGGCGATGCTGGCCGCGTCCCCCGTCTTGGCCGAATACGGCAGATAGCTCTCCGGCCCGCCGCAAGCCTTGTGGCCCACGGCCACGGTCTTGCAGTCGCTATTGGCGCTGCAGGCAGCATTGCCGATCTCGGCCTGCAACTGCGCGAGCAGGCCGGCCGGCGCCGCCGGACTGGCCGCAGGCGCGTTCGCGGATGCGGCTGGCGACACGGCCGGTGCCGCAGCAGGGGTGGCGGGCGCCGTACCGGACACGCCGCTGCAAGCGGCACTGGCGGTGGCGAGGAAGGCGGCGCCGAGCAGGCGCAGCAAAACGGGGGGGAGGGTGGTTTTCATGCTTGTATGATCCCCGAGCCCCGCCGCTTTGGCAAGCGCCGCACGCCAGGGTCAGCCGGCGCCGGCCAGCACCTCGAGCGCGCCCAGCCGGGCCGCCAGAAAATCGAAACAGGCGCGCACGCGCGGCGCCATGTGGCGCGCTCCCGTCACCAGCAGGCTGACCGGCAGCGGCGCCGGTTCCCACTCCGGCAGCAGGCGCACCAGCGTGCCCGCCGCCAGCTGCCCCGCCACCTGGTACGACAGGGGCCGACCGATGCCGCGCCCGGCCAGCACGGCCATCAGGATGGCGTCGATTTCGTTGACCGACAGGCGCGGGGTCAGGCGCACCAGCACGTTGCGCTCGCCGTCGCCAAAGCGCCATTCGGTGGCATTGCCGTGGCCGGCGTTGAAGATCACGTCGTGCTGTTCCAGCGCCGCGGGCGTGGCCGGGGCGCCGCGCGCGGCCAGATAGGCGGGACTGGCCACCAGTACGCGCCGCACCTGCCCGACCTGGCGCGCCACCATGCCGGTGTCGGCCAGCGCACCGATGCGCACGGCCAGGTCGATGCCATGCTCGATCAGATCGATGTTGCGGTCGTTGAAGACCAGCTCGACCTGCAGCTCGGGATGGGCGTCCAGAAAATCGATGATGGCCGGCGTCACATGGCGCCGCCCGAACACGTGCGGCGCGGTGACGCGCAGCTTGCCGCGCAGGGGCGCCTGCGCGTCTTCGACCACGGCGGCGTCGTAATCGGCCAGCACCCGGCGCGCCATCTCGGCCAGGCGCTCGCCCGCTTGGGTGGGCGCCAGCCGGCGCGTGGTGCGCTCGACCAGGCGCACGCCGACCCGGTCTTCCAGGGCCGCCAGGGCGCGCGTGACGGCCGGGGGCGAGCGCCGCAGGCGGCGCGCGGCGCCATTCAGGCTGCCCGCGTCGAGGATGGCGACAAACACGGCAAGTTCGTCGAGACGATCCACGATTCTTCCAGTAATTGAAATAATGATTTGCAGATTACCATGATTCTCATCGAATGTTGGAAGCGCTAGCATGGCAGCTCCTACGTTTAACCGAGAGCCCACCATGTCCACTCCCACCCTGATCCTGCATGGCACCAAGCTGTCCGGCCACGCCCACCGTGTCGAACTGTTGCTGCGCATGCTGAACCTGCCGTTCGAGTACGCCCACGCGCCGGCCGACGTGCGCGCCAGCGACGCGTTCCGGCGCCTCAATCGGCTGGGCCAGATCCCCGTGCTGCAGGATGGCGCACTGACTCTGTCCGACAGCAATGCCATCCTGGTCTACCTGGTCAAGCGCTACGCGCCGGGCAGCAACTGGCTGCCCGAGGATGCGGCGGGCGCGGCAGCCGTGCAGCGCTGGCTGTCGATCGCAGCCGGCGAAGTCATGTACGGGCCGGCCAGTGCGCGCGCCGCCGCGCTGTGGAATGCGCCGTGCGACCGCACGCGCGCGGGCGCGGTGGCGCAGCGCCTGCTCGGCTTCATGGAAGCGCACCTGCAGGGGCGCGACTGGCTGGCCGCGCCCCATCCCACCATCGCCGACCTGGCCTGCTACAGCTACGTGGCGCACGCGCCCGAGGGCGGCATCGCCATCGCTGACTATGCGGCGCTGCAGGCGTGGCTGCGCCGGGTCGAAGCCTTGCCCGCTTTCGTCGCCATGCCCGCATCGGCGCTGCCGTCATGAGCGCCTTCCACGCAGGGGAACTGCAAGCCCAGCGCCTGGCCGGCGTGGTGGGCAATGGCGCCGGCATCCGGCCGTTCATGCCGGAGCAGCACCGCCTGTTCTTTGAAGCGCTGCCGTACCTGCTGGCGGCCACGGTCGATGACGATGGCGCGCCGCGCGCCCGCGTGCTGCACGGCAGTCCCGGCTTCATTCATTCGCCCGACGACGTGACTCTGGCCATCGCCACGGACGAGCCCTTCGTGCCCGGCCGCCCGGTCGGATTGCTGGGGCTGGACTTTTCCAACCGGCGCCGCAACCGCGCCAACGGGGTCGTGCGCAGCAGCGCCGGCGGCCAGCTGGTGGTCGATCTGCGCGAGAGCTTCGGCAACTGCCCGCGCCACATCACCCTGCGCGATGTGCATGCGGCGGCGCCGGCGCCCGGTCCCGTGACCGCTTTCACGGGCCTGGACCATGCTGCCCGGGTCATGGCGACCCAGGCCGACACGTTCTTCATCGCCACCAGCGGCGGCGTGCACGGGGTCGACATCTCGCACCGGGGCGGGCCGCGCGGTTTCGTGCAGGCCAATGGCGACACGCTGCGCGTGCCCGATTATGCGGGCAACCGCTTCTTCAACACCTTGGGCAACCTGGTGCTGGAACCCCGCGCGGCGCTGCTGTTCATCGATTTTGCCAGCGGCGATGTGCTGCACTTGCAGGGCCGCGTGGCGATCGACTGGCAGCACGATGGCGCCTTGCAGGAGCGTACCTGGGGCTTCGTGGTGGCAGGCGGCACGCTGGCGCGCGCGGCGCTGCCGCTGCGCTGGAGCGAGCGGTGAGCGGCCAGACAGGGTCGCAATTGCTTCAGTATAATTACCGCAAGCTGCCGGCGGCTTTTGCGTTACCATGAGAGAGCCTGTGCAGCACGCCGGCGGCCCTTCTGCCGTCCGCGCACACTTTTTTATGGGCTTTTAGCATGCCAACAGATTTGACCTCGACCCTGATTCCGGTCAGCGTCCCCGTGTCCCAGCGCATCCGCGAGCGCCTGGTCAAGACCAGAACCCGTTTCCACGCCAACGACAACATCGCCAGCTTCATCGAACCAGGTGAACTCGATGCCCTGCTCGACGAGGTCAGCGCCAAGCTGCAGGGCGTGCTCGAGAGCCTGGTGATCGATACCGCCAACGATCACAACACCCAGGATACGGGCCGGCGCGTGGCCAAGATGTTCATCAATGAAGTGTTCGGCGGGCGCTATGTGCCGATGCCGCCGGTGACGGAATTTCCCAACGCGGCACACTTGAACGAGCTGATGATCGTCGGCCCGATCACCGTGCGCAGCGCCTGCTCGCACCACCTGTGCCCGGTGATCGGCAAGGTCTGGATCGGCGTCATGCCGAACGAGCATTCGGCCCTGATCGGCCTGTCCAAGTACGCCCGCATCGCCCAGTGGATCATGGGCCGCCCGCAGATCCAGGAAGAAGCCGTGGTCCAGCTGGCCGATGTGCTGCAGGAGAAAATGCAGCCCGATGGCCTGGCCGTGGTCATGGAAGCCGACCACTTCTGCATGCAATGGCGCGGCGTCAAGGACATGGACGCAAAAATGATCAACAGCGTCATGCACGGTTCCTTCCTCAAGGACCCGAACTTGCGGCGCGAATTCCTGTCTCTGATTAAACGCTAGACCAACCGGACCTTTACCATGCTCGTCAGACTTCTGTACGCCAGCCGCGCCGTGGGCGACAACCCGCACACGGTCATCCACGAGATCATGCAACAGTCGCATACGCACAACCCGAGCAATGGCATCACGGGCATCCTGTGCCACAGCGACAAGGTGTACATGCAGGTGCTCGAGGGCGGCCGCGCTGCCATCAATGCCCTGTACGCCAAGATCCTGCGCGATCCGCGCCACACCGACGTCGTCATGCTCCACTACGAAGAGATTTCCGAGCGGCGCTACGCGTGCTGGACCATGGGCCAGGCCAATCTGGGCAAGCTCAATGCCTCGACCCTGCTGCGTTTTTGCGAAGTGCCGGAGCTCGATCCGCATGCCATGTCGGGCGCCCACGCGCTGGCGCTGATCGACGAACTGCGGGCCACCGCCACGGTGGTCGGCCGCGCCTGAGGCGCAATCGGGCAAGGGAGCGATAAAGACCTTTGAGATTCTTGTTGGAAATGCTATTTTGCTAAGTCCAACCATGATCGAAAGGCCTCTCCCATGTCCCGCAAGATCCTGCCGCACCCGCGCCCTGCGTTGCTGTCCGCATTGCTGCTGGCAGCGCTGCTGCCTGCGGCCCATGCCGGCGCTGCCGATTCGGCACTGAGCAAGGCCGTGGCGCGCGACTATGACGTCACGCTCGCCCCTCTGTTCGACTACCTGCACCGCAATCCCGAACTGTCGTTCATGGAAGTGAAAACCGCCGCGCGCCTGGCCAAGGAATTGCGCGCGGCCGGCTTCGAGGTCACCGAAGGCGTCGGCAAGACGGGCGTGGTGGCGATCCTCAAGAACGGTCCCGGGCCCCTGGTGATGATGCGCGCCGACATGGACGGCTTGCCGGTCGAAGAAAAATCAGGCTTGCCCAACGCATCGAAAGTCATCCAGAAGGACATGAGCGGGCGCGATGTGCCGGTGGCGCACGCCTGCGGCCACGACGTCCACATGACCACCCTGGTCGGCACGGCGCGCCAGATGGCGGCCCTCAAGACGCAGTGGAAGGGCACCCTGATGCTGGTGGGCCAGCCGGCCGAAGAGCGCGTGGGCGGGGCCCGCGACATGATGGCCGACCAGATCTGGAAACGCTTCGGCAAACCCGACTATGCCCTGGCCATGCACGTCTTCTCCGGCATCGAGGCGGGCAAGATCGATCTCGATCCGGCGCCGTATTCGGGTGTCGATACGCTCGAGATCAGCGTGCCAGGCATCGGCACCCACGGCGCCTCGCCCCATACCGGCAAGGATCCGGTGGTGCTGGGCGCGCAGATCGTGATCGCCCTGCAGACGATCGTCTCGCGCGAGCTGGGCCCGCGCGAACCGGGCTTGATCACGGTGGGCTCCTTCCATTCCGGTACCAAGCCGAACATCATTTCCGACATGGCCAAGCTGGAATTGACGGTGCGCTCGGAAAGCCCGGCCACGCGCGAATTGCTGCTCTCGGCCATCAAGCGGGTGGCGGAAAACACGGGCCGCGCTTACGGCATGCCGGAAAACCTGCTGCCGACCGTGAAGATGACGGACGACCCGTCGCTGCCTGTCATTAATGACGCCACCCTGAGCGCGCGCATGCACAAGCTGTGGACCGACAAGCTTGGCGCGGGCATCTTTGTCGCCGGCCACAAGCGCACCTCGATGGTGGCCGAAGACTTCGGCAATTTCACGCGCGAGCCTTACATCCCCAGCGTGTATTACACCATCGGCGGCACGCCCGCGCCGGTGCTGGCCGCTGCCGCCAGCGGCGGACCTGCCGTGGCGGGCAATCACAGCCCGATGTTCAAGGTCGTGCCCGACGTGTCGGTCAAGACGGGCGTGGAAACGGGCGTGATTGCCTTGCTCGACCTGATGAAGAAATAGGAAAACGCATGGGTTTCATGAAGCGGCTGGTTTGCTATACCGCCCTGGGTGCCGTCTTTGCCGGTGCACCGGAGGCGGCAGTGGCCGCCGCCGTCCCCGCAGCGGCGTTTTTCCAGGATGCCGAAACGGCCAATGCGCGCATGGCGCCCGATGGCAGGCATGTGGCCATGGCGTCCGGCGAAGCGGGTGTGCGCATGGGCCTGGTCGTGGTCGACCTCGCTACGATGAAGCCGCGCGTGCTGGCGCGCTTTCCCAACGCCGACGTGGGCGCGATCTACTGGCTCAACGACAAGCGCATGATCTTCAGCGTCATCAACATCCCGCCGGGCGAGACCGACAGCATGGCCGGCATGTACGCCATCGATGTCGATGGCAGCAACCTGACGGGGCTGGAAAAACTCAACGCGGGTGCGCGCCGTTTCAATCAGATGGATTGCTTCGCCTGCGGCGAGCGGCCCACAGGATTGCTGGTGCACCACATGCCGGAAAACAGCGACAAGCTGTTCATCAATGTCGTATTTCAAGGCAACCATGGCATTGGCAAGCTCGATAGCCGCACCCGCATCATCGATGAAGTCCAGTTGCCCGGCTGGTCGTTCGCCTGGGTGGTCGACGACGAGGAGCGCGTCCGTGTGGCGCTCAGCCATCAGGACGGCCAGCAAGTGCTCCATTACCGCGGCCGCGAAGGCGACTGGCGCAACGTGGCCAGTGTCGCTTCGGCGTCGCCGCTGGCGTTCCGCCCCGTCTATTTCGGCAACAACACCCTGTACGTCGCCACGCGCAAGGGTGGCAACGATGGCGCCATCTACCGCTACGATCTGGACAAGGCGAGCGTGGCGGACGAGCCGCTGATCAGCGCGCCCGGTTTCGATGTCGGCGTCGACTGGCTCTCCGACGGCAGGAAAATTTACGGTGTGCGCGTGACCAGCGACAGCGAGCGCACCATCTGGTTCGACGCACAGATGAAGGCGACGCAGGCGGCTGTCGATGCGCTGCTGCCCGACACCGTCAACCGGATCCAGCGCCCGCACCGGGGTCAGACCCCGTACCTGCTGGTCGATGCGTATTCGCCCGCGCGGCCGGACCGCTGGCTCGTGTTCAACCGCGAGACGCTCAGGTTCACCCAGCTCGGCGCCGCCTTCCCGGCCGTCGACCTGGCCCGCACCGGGGTCATGGAATTTGTGCGCTACCCGGCCCGCGATGGCATGCAGATCCCCGCCTACGTCACCGTTCCCCGCAGCGGCAGCGGCAAGCAGTTGCCGACCGTGGTGCTGCTGGACGGCGCGGCCGGCCAGCGCAACGGCGCCTGGACCTGGCAGCCGGACGTGCAGTTTCTCGCCTCGCGCGGCTATGCCGTCATTCAGCCGCAGCCGCGCGGCACCCAGGGATTCGGGCTGGCGCATTTGCGTTTGGGCGACAAGGACCGCGCCAGCGGTACCCAGAACGATGTGGCCGACAGCGCCGCCTGGGCGATCGCGCAAGGCATTGCCGATCCCAAGCGCATCTGCGTCATCGGCGCACTGCACGGCGGTTTCCTCGCGCTGACCGCGCTCACGCGCGACGGCGCCCTGTTCCGCTGCGGCGCCGGGATTGCCGCCGTGGGCGCGCTGCCTGGCGTGATCGGCAAGCCGCTGCTGCTCGCCTACGGCAAGCAGGACGACATCAGCGCCGAGCAGGGACAGAAACTGGCCACTGCCCTGCGCAAGGCGGGCAACGACCAGCTCGAGTTCCATGAATACGCGGTGCGGCCCGGCGATGCGTCGCTCGCTGCCAATCGCATCGACCTGTGGACCCGGATCGACCGCTTCCTTGGCCAGCACATCGGACCGGCCGCCGGACCTGCCGGCGCTGCCAGCGCCACCCCCTAGGATCTTCCCATGCGATTGATGAACGTAGTGAGCACGGCCTTGCTGGCCGCCAGCGTGCACGCCGCCGGCGCGGCGCCGGCACCGACGCTTATTGCGGCACCGACGCCTATTCCGGCCGAGGCCTTCTTTGCCGATCCGGCCGTCACCAGCGCCGGCATCTCGCCCGACGGCAAGCGGGTGGTCATGATCACCAGCGCCAAGGGTGTTCGCCCCGGGATCGTGGTGGTCGATCTGGCCACCATGACGCCGGCCGTGGTGGGGCGCTACGCCGATCTGGATGTGCAGCGCGCCTGGTGGCTCAATGACAAGCGTCTGGCGTTCACGGTCGGGAACCTCAAGCCGGGCACGGGCAATTTCAAGACGGGCATGTATGCGGTCGACGCCGACGGCGGCGCGCCGGTGCCGGTGTCGGAGACGATCGAGCCGGCGCGCACCTTCGCCCAGACCGACTGCGCCTGCAGTTGGGGCAGCCCGAAGCTGATCGTCCAGTCGCTGCGCACGTCGGACAACGTGATGGTCACGGTGCGCTACGAGGACAACGAGAACGCCTCGGCCATCGGGCGCCTCGATACCCGCACCGGGCTGGTGGAGCGTCTGACCGCACCTGCGCACCCGGAGCAATGGCTGGTCGACACCGACGAGACGCTGCGCTTTGTCCTCAGCCGCGACGGCGCCACCCACGTACTGCACCAGCGCGATGCGGGCGGCAGCTGGCGCAAGGTGCAAACCTTCGATCCCGATTCCGCCGCGGCATTCCGCCTGCAAGCCTATATCGGCGGCGTGCTGTACGTCAGTTCTGCGCGTGGCGGCGATACCCGTGCGCTATACCGCTACGATCTGGCCAAGGGCCGGATGGCCGACGCGCCGCTGGTGACGGCGCCGGGATTCGATGTGAACGCCGAATTTGTCAGCGACGGCAAAAAGCTGCTCGGCCTGTACTTGCAGACCGAGGGCGACCGGTCGGTCTGGTTCGATCCCGCCATGAAGGCGCTGCAGGAGCGGATCGATGCGCTGCTGCCCAATACCGACAACCTGATCGCGCGCGGTATGCGCAGCGAGACCCCGTTCGTACTGGTGCAGACGGAAGCGCCGGGGCAGGGCAGGAAGGTGCTGGTGTTTAACCAGGACAGCGGCAAATTGACGCTGCTGCGCGCGGCCTACGAAGAGCTCGACCGTGCACGCCTGGGCGCCACCGAATTCGTGCACTACCGCGCCCGCGACGGCTTGCCGATTCCCGCCTACGTCACGCTGCCGCGCAGCGGTGCCCAGCGCGCGCTGCCGACCATCATTCTGGTGGGGCGTGGCCCCATGCAGCGCGAAGCCGATTTCTCGTTCCAGCCCGCCGTGCAGTTTCTGGCTTCGCGCGGCTACGCCGTGATCCAGCCCGAGGCGCGCGGCGTACCCGGCTTCGGCAACGCCCACGCCCTGGCGGGGCGCAAGCAGTGGGGGCGCGCCATGCAGGACGATCTGGCCGATGGCGCCAAATGGGCCATCGCCCAGGGCATCGCCGATCCGGCCCGCATCTGCATTGCCGGTACCCTGTACGGTGGCTATGCCGCGTTGATGGGGGTGATCAATGATCCGACCCTGTTCCGCTGCGCCGTCAGCGTGGGCGGCGTCACCGATCTCGATGCCATGTTCAGCAATCGCTGGGAAGATTTTCCCGGTGCCGGCGACCTGCCTGCCATGCGCTGGCGCGTCGGCAATCCCGGCGCCGATAGCGCCCAGTTCAAGGCCACCTCGCCGCTGGCGCAGGCAGCGCGCATCAAGGCGCCCGTGCTGCTCGCTTACGGTGCGCGCGATGTGCAGGTACCGGTGCGCGAAGGCAGGCAGCTGCATGCGGCCATTCGCGCGGCCGGCAACGCGCAGGCGCAGTGGGTGCTGTACGACGAGAAGGGGCAGGATTGGTCGCTGGCGGCCAACCGCATCGACCTGTGGACCAGGATCGAGCAGTTCCTGGCCGGCCAGCTGGGCCAGCCTTGATGCGCTAGGCGCGGCGCTGCTGCAGGAACCAGTCGAACAGGCCCGCTTCGCCGTAGGCGTGGACCCAGGCGTCGACATGGCCGCCTTCCGGCAGCACCGTATACTTGACGTTGCCGCCGGCCGCCTTCAGGGCCGCGACCATGCGCGCCGATTCGTCTTCGGGCACCGCGTCATCCTTCATGCCATGAAACACCCAGGTGGGAATGGCGCGCATGCTGCCCACGGCGCGCGCGATGCCGCCGCCGCAGATCGGCGCCACCGCCGCAAAATAATCGGGGTAGCGCATCGCCAGATCCCAGGCGCCATAGCCGCCCAGCGACAGGCCGGTCAGGTAGATGCGGCGCCGGTCCGGCTGGTACTGCTTGATCGCCGCGTCCAGCAAACCCTTGAGGGTGAGCGCATCCCACGCTTCGCCTTCGGGCAGCTGGGGCGCGATCACGATGAAGGGAAACTGCGGATCCCTGGCGGCGATGGCCGGCGGGCCCCAGGCCTTGACCTTGTCGAGATCCTGGCCCCGTTCGCCCGAGCCATGCAGGAACAGGATCATGGGCAGGCCCGCGCCCTTGGCCGGTGCCGTGGCGGGGATGAAGGCGAGGTAGCGGATGCTGGTGCGAACGGTTGTCATCATGGCGCTGACGCGCTGGCGGGCCGATGCCAGCGCCGGCACGGTGAGGACCAGGCCGGACAGGGCGAGCAGGGTGCGTCGTTTCATGGCGTGTAAAGAAGTGTGAAGACGATCGATACTAACACGCAAAAAGTGTAAGCAAACCACAGGGCCATTGCCAGTATGGCGTGGTGCATTGAATAATCGACACATCCCCACCACCCGGAGCCATGATGAAATCCGCATCCCGTCTGCTGTCGATTGTCCTGCTGCTTGCCGTTGCCGCCCAGGCCGGCGCAGGTCCCTTGCGCGACCGTATCGAAGCGCGCCGCGCCGCCAAGAGCGGCGCCGAGACCACGCTCGACGATGGCGATGGCGGCGCGGCGCGCCAGAACGTGCCGCCCGGCGTGCGCCTGGTGCGCGATGTGGCCTACGGCAGCGACAAGGCGCAGCGCTTCGACGTGTATGTGCCCAAGGGCGTGGCCAACGCCCCGGTGATTTTCATGGTCCACGGCGGCGCCTGGAAGCATGGCGACAAGAAGATGGATGCGGTGGTCGAGAACAAGGTCGCCTACTGGTCCAAGCGCGGCTACATCGTGATCTCGACCGATTACCGCATGCTGCCCGAGGCCGACGTGCTGGTGCAAGCCCAGGATGTGGCCAAGGCCATTGGCGTGGCCCAGGACAAGGCCGCCGACTGGGGCGGCGCGCGCGACAAGTTCATCCTGATGGGCCACTCGGCCGGCGCCCACCTGGTGTCGCTGCTGAACTCGGCGCCATCGCTGAAGGGTTCCCTGCGCTGGCTGGGCGTGGTGGCGCTCGACAGCGCCGCCTTCGACGTCGAACTGATCATGCAGGCGCGCCACATGCGCCTCTACGATGAGCCGTTCGGCACCGATCCGGCGTTCTGGCGCAGCGTCTCGCCGTACGCCCAGCTCACGCGCCCGGGGGCGCCGATGCTGGCGGTGTGTTCGAGCCGGCGCGACGATTCCTGCGCCCAGGCCAGCCGCTACGCCGACAAGCTGCACCAGCTGGGTGGACGCATCGACGTACTGCCGCAGGACCTGACCCACCGCGCCATCAATGAAACGCTGGGCCAGGAAAGCAGCTACACCAGCACTGTCGACAGCTTCATCGCCAGCCTGGTCAAGCGCTAGCGCGTCAGTAGAACGCCGCCACCCAGCGCGCGTACAGCGGCAGGCCGATGAACACATTGACGGGGAAGGTGACGCCGAGGGCGGCCAGCATAGCCAGGCCGATGTCGGCGCGCGGAACGGCGCTGCGAATGGCGGCCGGCGCGGCGATGTACGACGCGCTCGCGGTCAGGCCTGCCAGCACCGTGGTGCTGCCCTGCGGCAGGCCAAGCAGCACGCCCGTGCCGATCCCGGCCCAGGCCAGGGCAAACGGGGCAGCCGCCGCGAACAGCACCAGGCGCCAGTGGGCCAGCGGGAACGGGCTGCACACGCGCGCCGTGCACAGGCCCATCTCCAGCAGGAACAGGGCCAGCATGGTCTTGAAGCCGCCCAGCAGGATGGGGGCGAGCGATTCCAGCCCCGCCGGGCCGTACAGATAGCCGATCAGCACACCGCCGCCAAGCAGCATCACGCCGCGGCTGGTGAGCGCTTCGCGCAGCACGCCATGGCTGGCGCCGGCGTCACCGCCAACGCCCTGCTGCAGACGGCGGTGCAGCCACAGCATCACCACGATGGCGGGCAATTCCAGCATCACCAGGTACAGCGTGGTTTCCGGCGCCAGCGCCAGGCCGGCGCGCTCGCTCATGGCCATGACGACGGCGAAGGTGCCGGCGCTGACCGAGCCGTAGTGGGCGGCCACGCTGGCCGCGTTGTCGGGGTCGAGCCGGACTGCGCGCCGCAGCACCGGGTAGCAGCATAGCGGCAGCAGCACGCCAAGCGCGGCGATGGGGATCAGGTCGGCCAGCATGGCGCTGTCGAACTTGCCATGCAGGGCCAGTCCACCCTTCAAGCCGAGCACCAGCATCAGCAGGATGGACAGGGTGTCGTACAGCGAGGCGGGGACTTTGAGGTCGGATTTGATCAGGCCGGCGCACAGGCCGAGGGCGAAAAAGGCAATGACGATATCGGGCATGGGGACGGGGCAGAGTGGCTGAGCTGGCGATTTTCCCCAATTTTCGCTATATTGAATAATAAATTGTTCAACCAATAGATATAGAGAATCATCTATGGACGTACGCCACCTGAGTTTTCGCCTGCTGCAGGTCTATGTACAGGTGGTGCGCCAGGCCAGCGTGTCCGGCGCGGCGCGCACGCTGCACTTGACCCAGCCGACGGTGTCGCTCCAGCTCAAGCGCCTGGCCGAGGCGGTGGGCGAGCCGCTGCTCGACGCGCGCGGCGGGCAGATGCTGCCCACGGCCGCTGGCGCCGAACTGTACCGCGCCGCCTGCGACGTGCTTGGCCGCTTCGACGATTTCGCGCTGTCGCTCGACCAGTTGCGCGGCGGCAGCGGCGGCAACATCAGCATCGGCCTCGTCACCACTGCCAAGTACATCCTGCCGCGCATCCTGGGGCCGTTCTACCGCAGCTATCCCAAGGTGGGCGTGACGCTGCATATCGGGAACCGGGCGCGCATCCTGGCGCGCTTCGAAAACGGCGAAGACGATCTGTACGTGTTTTCCCATCCGCCCAGCGGGCCGGCCGTGCTGGCCGCGCGCATGCTCAAAAATCCCCTGCAGCTGATCGCGCCGGCCGGACACTGGGCCGCCGGGCGCGAGAGCGTGCCGTTCGCCGAACTGGCGCACGAGCGGTTTCTGGTGCGCGAGCCGGGGTCGGCCACGCGCATGATGTTCGAGGCGTGGTTGAGCGGTCAGGGCATCGAGATTGGCACGACCATGCAGATCGAGAGCAATGAAGCGATCCGCCTGAGCGTGGCCTCCGGCCTGGGCCTGGCGGTGGTGTCGGCCCACACCTTGCAGGAAGGACGCGATGGCCTGGCGGTGCTGCGCGTCGATGGCCTGCCCATCGAAAGCCACTGGTACCTGGTGAGCCGGCGCGACCGGCGCCTGCCGGCGGCGGCGCTGAGCCTGGTCGGCTTCATGGCTGCGCATTTGCCCGAATGCGTGGCGCCGCATTTCATCGCGGCGGGCATCGGCGAGCTGGCGGCGCACTTCGCGCCGGCGGGCGCGGCGCGCGCCTAGGCCGGCAAGTCCTGAGCGGCGATCCAGTCGCTCAGGTCGCGCCCGAACACGCGCAGGCGCGCCGTTTCGATCTGGCGCTTCTTGTACGCGTCGTGGCTGGCCGGACCGGCCAGCGTGCGTTCATGGCTGTCGCGGTCCATCAGCTGGATTTCGTATTCGAAGAAGAAATCGACGTCGTGGTCGTCGGCGTCGGCCGGTACCGCATCGACGCCGTGCAGGTGAATCATCTTGCGCAGCGTGACCTGCAGGCTGGCGAAACCGCTGCCGCTGTGCGGGTTGTCCGCGCGCGTTTGCGGCTGCGACAGGGCCAGCAGTTCCTGGTCCATTTTTTCGAACAGGTCGGCCGGATAGCGGCCCGCGCGGTCGATCAGGCTGCGGTACTTGACGAACACCTGCTTGGCGGCGTCCAGGTCGAGCAGGGTATTGCGGGTGCGCTGCGGGTCGACATTGGTAACCGACAGCAGGTGGGCGCGCTGCAGCGCGTGCAGCGCCAGCAGGCATTCGAAGCGGGTGGCGAACACCATGCGCACGCCCAGGTGATCGTAGATGTCCGCGGCCAGGTACGCCGCCTTTTGCAGCAGCTTGAGCAGGATGCTGTTGCGGCCCTTGTGGCTCTTTTTATCGTAATGCAGCAGCGGCAGGCACACTTCGCCATCGGTGAGGAAGTAATGCTCGCCATCCTTGTGGATCACTTCGTCGAGGCTGGCGAACACCTGTTCGCGGATGGCGTGGAAGTGGCGCAGCTTGAGGTCGCTGTCGATGTAGAAAATCCCGTGCATGACCTTGAGCAGCGCGCACGACCACATGCGCTGCACGTCGCCGCTGCCGGGGCGCTGGGACGCGTACACCAGCAGCTGCACCGGATCGGGGGCGTTGCGGATTTCTTCGGGAATCAACTGTTCCTGGCCGGGCGCCAGGAATTGCGAGGTGATGAAGTCGACCGCTTCGCGGTGGCCGCGCAGGATGCGCGCGCAGGTGGCGCTCTGCTCGAGGTCGAAGCCGTATTCGCGCGCGAACTGGCGCGCGTCGTGCAGATTGCGCAGCGCCAGCGCGGACAGGTCGATGGCCGACATGCCGCTGGTGATGGCATTGAGGTAGCCCCAGTTGAGCGAGAACCTGTGCTTGCTTTTGAGCGAAGCGACGTGGTCGGCCATACCCTGGCGCGCGGCGCGGCGGCTTATTTCGCCGACAGGCAGGTTTTCATGAAGGCCTTGCGTTCATCGCCCTTTTTACCGGTGGCGTCGGCGTTGCAGGTTTTCATTTTTTCCTGCTGGGCCGTCATTTTCTTTTCCGGCTTGGCCGACAGGCAGGTCTTCATGAAGGCTTTGCGCTCGTCGCCCTTCATTTCCTTGGCATCGGCGTTGCAGGTAACCATCTTGCTTTGCTGGGCAGTTTTCGGTGCCGGTGCAGCCGCTTCGGGGGCAGCAATTGCGGCGCCGCACAAGGTCAGGGCGGAAACAAGAGCGAACAGTTTTTTCATGGCGACATCCTGGATTGAGTGAAGGGAGTGCAACAGGTTGACTATACGACACGGCATCGCATTTGCACCGACTATTTACTTCGCGTAACACGAAGTGCGGCGCGGGCGCAACGCTAGCGCACCACCTCGAGTTTGACTTTCTTGCCGGCGCGGTAGGTATACAACGTCATGGCAGGATTGTTGAGGTCGCCGAACCGGTCGAACGAGATGCTGCCTGTCACACCCTGGTAACGCAGCCGCGTCATGGCCGGCACGAAGCGCGCCGGATCGGCCGACTTCGCCTCCTGCATGGCCCGGGCCATGATCATCACCGCATCGTAGGCGTAGGGCGCGTAGGTTTGCAGCTCCAGCTGGAAGGTCTTGCGGTAGCGCGCGGTAAAGTCGGCGAAGGCTTGTTCGCCGGCCGGGTCGACCCCGCCTGCCACCGCGCATAGCACCCGTCCTTCGCCCAGGCCGGCGCCGGCCAGCTGGGGCAGCTTTTCCGAACACACGCCGTCGCCGCCCATGAACGGCTGCGCCATGCCGAGCGCCTTCATCTGCAGCAGCATGGGGCCGGCCACGGCATCCATGCCGCCGTAGAACAGCAGATCGGGCTTGGTGCTGCGCACCTGGGTGAGGATGGCGTTGAAGTCGGTGGCGCGGTCGGTGGTGAACTGGCGCGCCACGATGAGCACGCCGGGATCGGCGGCCTTGACCCCCTTGATGAATTCGTCCGCCAGGCCCTGGCCGAAGGCGGTGCGGTCGTCGATCACGGCAATGCGGCGCGCCTTGAGGCGCTGCACGGCCTGGCGCCCCAGCGTGCTGCCGACCCTGGCGTCGTTGGCGACCATGCGAAAGGCGGACTTGAAGCCCTGGCGCGTGTAGGCCGGGGTGGTGGCTGACGGCGTGATCTGGGCCACGCCAGCGTCATGGTAGATCCTGGAAGCGGGCACCGTGGTGCCGGAATTAAGGTGACCGACGACGCCGACCACACCCGCATCGACCAGCTTCTGGGCCACCGCCGTGCCTTGCTTGGGATCGCCGCCATCGTCTTCGGTGAGCAAGACCAGGCGCACCGGCTTGCCATCGATGGTAAAGCCGCTGGCGTTGAGGTCGTCCACGGCCAGGCGCGCGCCGTTTTCGGTGTCCTTGCCCAGGTGCGCGCTCGGGCCGCTGACGGGCGCGGCGCTGCCGATGCGCACGGTCTGCTCGGCGCCGTGCGCGGGCGCGCTCAGCGCCACTGCGGCCAGCAGGAGGGATGGAAGGCAAGGTGCTGGTCGCATGCGGGTGTCCCTGTTGTCTCGTTGAATTGTTCCAGATTGGAGGTCTGACCCCGTTGTTGATTGTAGCGGTGGGGAAAGGGGGCGGGCGAAATCGTTTGACTCCGTTTTGTTAAGTAAATACTATTGTTGCGATTGGAAGGGCTTCCAATTGATGCGATCTACAACCAAAACAACAGGAGAGCGGCATGAAGAGACGGACATTGTGGCTGGCGGCGTGCGCTGCCGCCTTGCTTGGCAGTACCTGCGCGGCCCAGACGGCGCTGCCGGGACGGGTGGAGGCGGAAGCGTTTTCCAGCATGGCGGGCATCGCCACCGAGGCGAGCGCGGACGCCGGCGGCGGGCAGGATGTGGGCTGGATCGATGCGGGCGACTGGCTCAGTTACAACGTCAATCCCGCCGCCGCCGGCTGGTACAGCGTGCAATACCGGGTGGCCTCGCCCGCGGCCACCGGGCAGATCGTGCTCAGCCAGAACGCTAGGGATATCAGCACCGTGGCCGCCGTGCCGAACACGGGCGGCTGGCAGAACTGGACCACGGTGGCCTCGCGCGTGTATCTCAATGCCGGTCCCCAGCAGCTGGCCGTGTATGCCAAGGGCGGCGGCTTCAATCTGAACTGGATCGGCTTTGCTGCCGAGGCGGGCGGCACTGCCTTGCCGGCGATCCGCCAGAGCGGCGCGTTCTGGGTCGATGGCGCGGGGCGGCGCGTCAATCTGCGCGGTGTCAACCTGGGCAACTGGCTGCAGCTGGAATTCTGGATGATGAACCAGGCGGTTTCCAACAGTGCCGGCACGGTCAACGACCAGTGCACGCTCGAGAGCACGCTCACGGCCCGCTTCGGCCAGGCGGAAAAGGAACGCTTGATGGGGGTGTTTCGCGACAGCTGGATCACGACGCGCGACTTCGACCTGATCAAGAGCCTGGGCATGAATGTGGTGCGGGTGCCGTTCCACCACAGCCTGATCGAAGACGAGACACGGCCCTACACCTTGCGCGCCAACGCCTGGAAGCATCTGGATTTCGCCATCAACGAAGCGGAAAAGCGCGGCATGTACGTGATCCTCGACCTGCATGGCGCCGTCGGCGGCCAGGCTGGCGCGGGCGAGCAGCACGATGGCTGCGTGGGCCCGGCCCAGATGTGGACCTCGCCCGCGTACCGCGACCGCACCAAGTGGCTGTGGGACATGATCGCTTCGCGCTACCGCGGCCGCAGCGCCGTCGCTGCCTACGACCTGCTCAACGAACCGTGGGGCACCGATGCGGCGACCATGGCGTCGTTCGCGTACGAACTGTTCAATGTGGTGCGCGCCAAGGATCCGGAACACGTGATCATCTTGCCTGGCCATAACAGTGGCATCGATGCCTATGGCAATCCGGGTGCGCGCGGCCTGTCCAATGTGGCGCTCGGCATGCACTTCTATCCGGGGCTGTGGGGCTGGAACGAGGTGCAGGGCGCGCAGAACCAGGCCGGCGTGCACGCCAACTGGCTCCATTGCAATACCAGCGGCACGGGTGAATCGTGCGACTGGAATGCGCGCATGACGGGCCTGGGCACGCCCTTCATCGTGGGCGAATTCCAGCCCTGGGCGCTGACGGGCAACTATGGCGGCCAGGTCACGCGCAAGACTTACGATATCTATAACCAGTATGGCTGGGCCGCAACCAGCTGGGCGTACAAGACGGTCAGCTATGGCGGTTCCAGCGGCGATACGTCGAGCTGGGGCTGGGGCGTGGTGAGCAACAGCGCCAATGGCGGCGCGCTCGGGTCCATCAATGTCAGCAGCGCTTCCGCCGCCCAGATCGAACAATGGATGCGCGCGTTTGGCACCCAGCCGCTGGTGCGCAACGAGAGCGTGGCGTACTGGATGAACTGGCAGCCGGCCGTGGGCGCGCGCATCGAGGCGGAGATGTTTGCCAACCACAAGGGCATGCGCATGGAAACGACCAGCGACGCGGGCGGCGGCTTCAATGTCGGCAATATCGACAACAATGACTGGATGAGCTATCCGGTCAATGTGCCGGCGGCCGGCTGGTACACGCTGCAGGCGCGGGTGGCCAGTGCCTACGCGGGCGGGCAGTTTGCCCTGAGCCGCAACAGCAGCGATCTGGTGGTGGTGACGGTGCCCAACACGGGCGGCTGGCAGAACTGGCAGACGGTGAGCGCCTCGGTCTACCTCAACGCGGGCCAGCAAGACCTGACCCTGTTTGCCAAGGTGGGCGGGTGGAACATCAACTGGTGGCAGCTGACCCGCCAGTAAGGCCCGTCAGGCGGCAAGGCGCTCGATGACCTCGTCGCACCACTGCTGCGCCTGCTGATCGCTGTTGCCCTTGCGCAGGAACGTGTAGCCGGCGTGCAGGGCATCGTTGGTCAGATGGCGGTTGTTGCGCGCGGCAATGGTCAGGTAGTGCAAGCCGCGCTGGTCGCCTTCGTCGAGCAGGATGCAGCCCAGGCTGTAGGCGGCGCGCGGGAACGGACCGCCCGGCTGGCGCAGCAGGAATTCGAGCACCGGCTTGGCTTCGGCCGCCGTTTCGAATTCCGCCTTCAGGCGCGCCAGTTCCTGCAAGTCCACCAGCGACAGGGAACCGAGCGCGACGCCGCGCAGCGCGTCCAGGCGGCTGAAGGCGCGCTTGACGTAGCGGTTGCGCTCGGCCCAATCCTTTTTCTCGGCATTCCACCAGGCCTGGTCGAATTCATTGGCCAGGTGTTCGGCCAGGCGCCCCAGCAGGGTGGCGGCGGCGCTCTTTTCCAGAGCGTCGGGCAGGGCCGGTTTCTGGCCCAGCGCCTCGATGCGCTCGCGCAGGCAGGGATGGGTATCGCCCACGCCCGCCTTGTCTTCCCAGGCGGCGCGCAGGCGCGCCTTGGTGGCCCATTCGCTGTGGCTCATGCGAAACGCCGTGCTCATCGATTGATAAGGCATGAACACGGGCCGTTCGCGCGTGTCGGCCTGGGCATACAGGGTCGACCAGAAGTTGGTGTGGAACCAGCTCGCCAGCAGGGCGCAGCGGGTCAGCGCCGAGGCCGTCACTTCCTTGCCGGCCACCCGTCCGGCCAGGCGGTCGGCGGAGAATTCGTCCTGGCGCGACAGCACCAAGGTATACGCATTGAAGTAGGGCATGAAGGCCGACAAGACCCGCACCAGGGTCACGTGCACCAGCGTGGCGCGCTCGTCCGACTCGAGCCGTTCATGGACGGCGCGCAGGGTGCGGCGCTGGCGGTAGATCCAGGCGTGCAGCTTGCCGTGGGCGGCGGCCAGATGGGCGTACTCGCGCGCCACGCTGGCCATCACTTCGGTGGTGCTCTGGCCGAACAGGAACGGCAGGCCCAGCATCAGGTAATTGGTGTTCGGGCCGATCAAACCCCAGCGCGGCAGCTGGGCCACGCTGGCACTGTATTCGGTGTCGATCAAGACCCAGTCGATGCGCGGGCCCTTGAGCTTGGCCTGCATCTTGTCGAGCATCTTGAACAGGACTGGCGCTTCAGAGCGCGTGACGGGGCGGCCGGCGGGCGTGCTCAGCGGTGTGAGCATCTCGCGCAGCAGCACGTAGGCGACCGGAAGTAACAACAGGCCGACCAGGCCGGACAGTGCGACCGTCTGGCTCATGCCGAATTGCAGGAAATGGGTCAGGGCAAAGCCCAGCAGGACCGCCACCAGCAGCAGGGCGCCAAACAGCACCGCGTACGCGACGCAGCTCAGCAGCAGCACCTTGGTGCGGAATGCGCGCGGCGCGTTGGCGGACTCGGTTGCGAGTCGCTCGACCAGCCAGCCAGTTTCGTCGTCGTCCACCGTGAGCTCCCAAATTGCGAATCGGCAATTCTACCTTGGCGGAGAAAAATACAATATAGGCAACGTTGTTTTTGTGAGCAAACGGGGCAACTTGTAACACTTTCTTACATGTAGTTGCCCCGTTGCATGATTATTTCATGTCGATCGCCTGCTGCAAGCCGGGCGCGAATTCGGCGCCATGGCGCACCTGGGCGGTCGAGGCTTTCAGGGTTGCGCCGATGGGCTCGGCACGCCCGCCCAGGCAGCGCGACAGGAAGTTTTCCGCCACGGCCTGGAAGGCGATGTTGTTGACCGGCCGGGCGAAGCCATGGCCTTCGTCGGGGAACAGCACGTACGTCACGGGGATCTGCTTGGCGCGCATGGCCTCGACGATCTGGTTCGACTCGCGCACGTTCACGCGCGGGTCATTGGCGCCCTGGCCGATCAGCAGCGGACGGACGATCTTGTCGGCCGCGTACAGGGGCGAGCGTTCCTTGAGGATGGCGCGTCCGGCCTCGGTGGTGGGGTCGCCCATGCGCTTGTAGAACTGCTGCTTGAACGATTCCCAGTAAGGGGGAATCGTCTCGAGCAGGGTGAACAGGTTGGATGGGCCGACAATGTCGACCCCGCAGGCGAAGCGCTCGGGCGTGAAGGCCATGCCGGCCAGGGTTGCGTAGCCGCCGTAGGAGCCGCCCATGATGGCCACCTTGTCGGCGCTGGTGACGCCCTTGGCCACGGCCCAGTCGACGGCGTCGAGCAGGTCGTCGTGCATCTTGCGGCCCCATTGCAGGTCGCCGGCGGAAATGAATTTCTTGCCGAAGCCGGTGGAACCGCGGAAGTTCACCGACAGCACCGCGTAGCCGCGGTTGGCCAGCCACTGGTGGTAGCTGCGGTAGCCGAAGGTGTCGCGCGCCCACGGGCCGCCGTGCACCAGCAGCACCATCGGCACCGGCCCCTTGGCGCCCTTGGGCAGCGACAGGTAGGACACCAGCGTCATGCCGTCGCGCGCCTTGATTTCATGGGCTTGCATGGCCACCAGCGGCGCGCCTTCCAGTTCCGGCCGGGCCACGAACAGCTTGGTCAGGCGCTTGCCCTTGCGCTCGTACAGCCAGAACGAGGCGGGGCTGGTCACGCGGTCGATCCCGACGATCCACTTGTCGTCGGCATCGCTGCGCGCGACGATCTCGAAGTCGCCCTTGGCGGCGCGCTTGAGGTAAGCCAGATCGGCCTTGATGGCAGGATCGAGGGCGACGTAGTCGCGCTGCAGGTAGTCGAGCTCGTAGGCTTGCACGCGGCCGGTCCTGGGGTCGTACAGGGCGGCGCCGATGTCGGCGCGGCCATCTTCGGCTACCACGCTGCGCTTGCCGCTGGCCAGGTCCTGGGCCACCAGCGCGGCGGTATCGCGCCCGCGCGAATCGGTCCAGTACAACTGCTTGCCGTCGGAGGTAAATTCAAGCGCTGCCGTGGTCAGGGCATCGTCCAGCCCCACCGAGACGGTGGGCGTGGCCTCGGCCTTGCCATCGATCCAGCGGTAGTAATCGGTGCCGCCATCGTCGCGCGACCTGGCCACCATGCGCACCTGGAGGTCTTCGTCGGCGACAAATTCGGCCCAGCCGGTATTTTCCTGCACCAGGGTCAGCTTGCCGCTGGCCAGTTCCAGGCTGTACAGGTCGTGCCACTTGGGATCGCGGTTGTTGACCCCGATGAGCACCCGGTCCTTGACGTTGCGGCCCGCCTTGACCAGTTGCACCCGGGTTTTCTCGAACGGCGTCAGGCTGGTCTGGTTGCCCGTGTAGACATTGACCGCGTACAGGAGGAAGTTTTCATCGCCGCCCTTGTCGTTGATGAACATCAGCGATTTGGAGTCCGGCGCCCAGAATGCGGTGCGGATGGGGCGGCTCTTTTCCGCCGTCAGCGGGCGGCCCGCGCCCGGCTTGTCGAGCGGCGCCACCCACACATTCATGACGCCGTCGCGCGGGGCGATCCAGGACAGCCACTTGCCATCCGGGCTGATGCGCCCGGCGGTGCGGGTGGGATTGCCGAAGATCTTGGCGCGTTCGATCAGCGCCACGCCGGGCGGCGGCGCGGCCTGGGCCAGGGCCGGCAAGAGGGAAGCGGTCAGGGAGAGCAGCAGTGCGGCACGGATCATGGAAACCTCGCAAGAAAACGGGAAGTGGCGGAAACGGCAGTGTCGATCAAGGGACTACTTCAAACGGTGCATGCGCATGTACTTGTCGCGCAGCGCGCTCTGGCGGGTGGCGTCGTCCATGCGCTCGCCGCCGATGAAGACGGCGGCCGGATAACTGGACAGTTCCAGCGGGTCGCCATCCCACAGCACCAGGTCGGCCAGCTTGCCCACGGCCAGGCTGCCCAGCTGGGCATCGACGCCGTACAGGCGCGCCGGGTTGAGCGTGATGGCGGCCAGCGCGGCGGCCGGGTCGAGCCCGAAGCGCACCGCATTGCCGGCCAGCTGGCGCAGGTTGCGCGCATTGTAGGTGGCGGTCTGGTCGGAACTGAACGCCACCACCACGCCGGCGCCGGCCAGCAGCCTGGCGTTGTCGCTGCGCGCCGACAGGCTGTCGAAGCCTTCCGGCAGCTGCAGCAGCGGGTCGAGGATCACGCCCGCCTTGTAGGCGGCCAGCTGGGATGCCACCAGCCACGCTTCGGCGCCGCCGGAAATGACCAGGCGCAGCTTGTACTGGCGCGCCAGCGCGATCGCGGCCAGGATGTCGCTGGCGCGGTTGGCGCTCACCACCAGCGGCACTTGCCCCGCCATGACCGGTTTCATGGCAGCGATGTCCAGGCTCGACAGCAGGCTGTCGAGCTGGGGCTCGCGTCCCGGACGCGCCGGTTTGGCGGCGTTGCGCACCTCTTCGAATTCTTCGCGCAGGGCGAGCACGTTGCTCGCGCGCGTGCCCGACAGCCCCGCGCCTTCTTCGCCGAAGGCGGCAAACATGGCCGCGCGCGGCTTGACCAGCCAGGCGCTGGTGCTGCCCAGCGAGACCACCGCGCCCTGGCCGATCAGCACATTGCCGCCGCGCCGTGCCAGCGGCGCGACCATGGCGCGCGTGACGCCATCGACGCGCGCGATGGGAATGCGGTGCGAGAGCGGATTGAAGGCGTCGCTCATGTCCAGCGCGGGACCGTAGCGCTTGTGGGCGCTGGCGCGGTCGTTGGTTTCGCCGACCGCGTCGATCTCGACCACGCCCAGCGCCGACAGCGGCGCGAACATGCCGGGCGTGAGGTACTTGCCGCTGCCATCGATCACGGTAGCGCCGGCCGGGACCGGCACGCCGCGCCCGACGGCGACGATCTTCTGGTCGCGCAGGACCAGGGTGCCGCCCTCGATGCGGCCGGCCTTGTCGGCGGTCAGGATGGTGGCGTTGACGATGGCCACGGTGGCGGCGCCGGCCGGCAGGGCAGCGAGCACCAGCGCGGCGCACGCGCCCAGCAGGGCCGGGAGGGAGAAGCGCTTCATGGCTGATCCTTGCGGTTGTTGGTACCGATGACAAAATCGCTGTCGGCTGCGGGGTGGGCGCGGTCGTGCACCAGCACGCCGTCGATGTAGACCAGGTCGGCCTGGGCATACACCGAGAAGGGATTGCCGTTCCACAGCACCACGTCGGCCTGCTTGCCCGCATCGAGGCTGCCGACCTTGTCGAACACGCCCACGGCGCGCGCGGGGTTGGCGGTGAGCCAGACGATGGCGCGCTCGGGGGCGATGTTCAAGCCGGCGCGGCGGCCGGCCGCCATGGCCTTGGCCGCTTCCTGGTTGAGCAGCTGGATCCCCGTCTCGTCGTCCGAGTGCAGGGTGGCGCAGGCGCCCACCGCGTCGACGATGGCGATGTTTTCGCGGATGCCGTCGAACGACTCGAGCTTGAAGCCATACCAGTCGGCCCACATGGCCGCGCAGGTGCCGCTCTCCTTGAGCAGGGGCGCAATCTTATAGGCTTCGGCGGCGTGGTGGAAGGCCGCCACCTTGAAGCCGAATTCACGCGCGATGTCGAGCGCGGTGGCCATCTGCTCGGCCCGGTAGCAATGCCATTGCACGAGGATCTTGCCATCCATGACCTCGAGCAGGGTTTCCATGCCGATGTCGCGGTCGGGCTGGGCGCCTTCGCGCTTCTTTTCCCAGGCGCGCCGCTTTTCGCGGTAGTTGGCGGCCTTGGTGAAGGCTTCGCGGTAGCCGGCCACATTGCCCATCTGGGTCGAGGGGGCTTTCTTCTGGTCGCCGTAGACGCGCTTGGGGTTTTCGCCGCACGCCATCTTGAGCGCCTGGGGCGCCCCGGGGAATTTCATTTCCTGGTAAGTGGTGGCGGGCACGTTCTTGAGCAGGGTGCCGCGTCCGCCGATCAGGTTGCCCGAGCCGGGCAGGATCATCAGCGCCGTCACGCCGCCGGCGCGCGCGGTGGCAAAGCCGGGATCCTGGGGCCACACCGAATGCTCGACCCAGACCTGGGGCGTGGTCGGGCTGGTCAGTTCATTGACGTCATTGTTGATGGCGATGTGGGGCGAACCGCCGCCACCGAGGTGCGAATGGGGATCGATGATGCCGGGCGTGATCCAGCGGCCGCGCGCCTCGATCACCAGCGCGCCGGGCGGGGCCGCCAGATCCTTGCCGACGGCGCTGATGCGGCCGTCGGCCAGCAGCAGGTCGGTCTCGTCGAGGCGGGCGCCGCTGCCGGTCAGGACGGTGGCGTGGCGCAGCAGCACGGGGGCGGCGGCGGCGGGCGCGTAGGTGGAACTGTAGGGCGGGGCGGGTTCGGCCGCCAGGCCCGGGAGGGTGATGGCGGCGCACAACGCCGCCCAGACTGCCAGCACGCTTCTCGACATGCAGATTCCTTTGCATTTTGTTGAAACCGGGATAAGCAGTATGCATGCTTTTTTGATAAGCGGACTGCCGTGCGGAAAATTTATTTGGCGTGCCCTCAGGTGGCGGCGCGCGCGGCCACTTGGGCTTCGAAGGCGTCCGGCGTCACCGGTTTGCTGAACAGATAACCCTGGTAGGCGGGGCAGCCATGGTGCTGCAGGAAGGCCAGCTGGGCGTCGGTCTCGACCCCTTCGGCAATCACGTGCAGGCGGAAGTTGCGCGCCAGGTCGATGATGGTCTTGACCATGACCGCGTCGGTCGGGTCGGTGCTGATGTCGCGCACGAAGCTCTGGTCGATCTTGAGCTGGTCCAGCGGCAGCTGCTTGAGGTAGGACAGCGACGAATAGCCGGTGCCGAAATCGTCAAGCGACAGCGTCACGCCGAGCGCGCGCAGGTCGTGCATCTTGCGCACTACATCGTCGACGTCGCCCAGCACCACGCTTTCGGTCAGCTCCAGCTTGAGGGCGCCCGGATGCACGTTGTGGCGCATCAGGGTGGCGGCCAGGCGGGTGACGAAGTCGCTCTGGTGAAATTGCTGGGCGCTGACATTGACCGCCAGCGTCAGGTGCGAAAACAGCGGTGCGGCGCGCCACGCGGCCAGCTGCAGGCAGGCGCGCTCGATCACCCAGTCGCCGATCTCGAGGATCAGGGTGCTTTCTTCGGCGATCGGAATGAATTGCAGGGGCGAGACCAGGCCGCGCACCCGGTGCTGCCAGCGCAGCAGGCATTCGGCGCCCAGCACGCGGCCGGCCGCGTCGACCTGGATCTGGTAGTGCAGCAGCAGTTCGGCGCGCGGCAGCGCCTGGCGCAGGTCCGCTTCGAGGGCGGCGCGGGTTTCCACCGCCAGCTGCATGGCCGGGCTGAAAAAGCGCAGCGTGTTGCGGCCCGCATCCTTGGCCTTGTACATGGCCATGTCGGCCTGGCGCAGCAGGGCGTCGGCGCTTTCGTTATTGCCGACAAACAGGCTGGCGCCGATCGAGGGCGAGCTGTGGTGAATGCCGTCGCCCAGCTGGTAGGGCGCGCCCAGGGCCAGGCGGATCTTTTCGGCGATCAGCGCGGTCTGCTGCGAAGCGGCCGCCGCATCGGTGTCGAGGTCCGACATCAGCACGACGAATTCGTCGCCGCCCAGGCGCGCCACGGTGTCGGCATCGCGCACGCAGGCCAGGATGCGCGCCGCCACCTCGACCAGCATGCGGTCGCCCACGCCGTGGCCGAGCACATCGTTGATGGTCTTGAACTTGTCCAGGTCGATGAACAGCAGCGCGCCGTAATGGCCATTGCGGTTCGAGGCGGCCAGGGCGGCCTGCATGCGGTCCATCAGCAGGCGCCGGTTGGGCAGGCTGGTCAGGGCGTCGAAAAAGGCCAGGTGGTGGATCTTTTCCTCGGCCTGCTTGCGCGGCGAGATATCGTCGAAGTTGACCACGATCTGGATCAGCGCGCCGTCTTCGTCCAGCTCGGGGAAGGCATGCACCAGCAGCCACACGATGTCGCTGGCGGCGCTGTGGCGCACCCCCAGCACCTGCGATTCGAGCGGGCGGTGCGAGGCGCTCACCCGCATCACCGGATAATCGTCCGGCACCATGGACGCGCCCTGTTCATCGACAAAGCACCAGGCCGGGTCGAGCGCGATCTTGCCCTGCATCTGGTCCTGGGTCAGGCCGAGCAGGGTGCAGGCGCGCGGGTTGGTGTAGATGATGCTGGTATCGCTGGCGTGCACCACGATGGCGGTGTGGAGCTTGCGCAGCAGGTCGCGGTGCTGGCGTTCGCTGACCTCGAGCTGGTGCTGCTGTTCGCGCAGCATGTCTTCCTGGCGCCGGCGGGCATCGATGTTGAGGGTCACGCCGATCAGGCGGTGGCCGCGCGTGCCGCTGTCGTCGCCGACGATCTTGCCGCGGTTGGCGTACCAGACCCAGGCGCCATCCTTGGCGCGCACCCTAAATTCGCAGTGGTAGTCGGGCGTGCTGCCGGCCAGGTGCTCGCCCAGGGCGGCCTTGACGCGTTCCACGTCGTCGGGATGGACGATCTGGAACAGGTCGGCGACGTAGCCGGACGCTTCCTGTTCGGTGTAGCCCAGTTCGGCAAAGATCTTGATTGCCTTGCGCGTGACGACCCCGGTGATCAGGTCGTTCTCCCACAGGTCCAGGCCGGCCGCTTCCATGATCAGCGCCAGTCCTTCCTCGTCGAGCATGCGCATGCCGTCACTTGTCATCCAGTTAACTCTCCCGGTCGCTTGGCTTGTCAATGTCACCGTGTCTAGTGTAAACCGGAATCATCGCAATGCGGCAAGCAAGTCGGCGAACGGTGCGGGGCGGGCCAGCAGATAGCCCTGCAGGCAATCGCAGCCGGCTTCGTTGAGGAAGCTGGCCTGGGCCTCGGTTTCCACGCCTTCGGCCACCACCCGCAAACCCAGGTGGCCAGCCATGGCCAGCATGGCTTGCACGATGGCAATGGCGTTGGCGTCGTCCGGCATGTCCTGGATGAAGCTGCGGTCGATCTTCAGTTCGTACAGGGGCATGCGGCGCAGGTAGGCCAGGCTGGAATAGCCGGTGCCGAAGTCGTCGATGGAAAAGCGCAGACCCAGCGCGGCCAGCGCGCGCATGCGGCTGACCGTTTCGTCGAACTTGTCGATCAACAGGCCTTCGGTCACTTCCAGGATCAGCAGGTCGGCCGGGGCGCCCGTCTCGGCCAGGGTGGCGCGCACCTGGTCGACGAAATCGGCCTGGCGAAACTGGCTGGGACTGACATTGACCGACAGCGGCAGGCGCTGCCCGGCCGCGTCCAGCGCCACCACGGCCAGGCAAGCCTGGCGCATGGCCCAGTGGCCCAGCTGCTGGATCAGACCGGTCTGTTCGGCAATCGGAATGAAGATGGCGGGCGGCACCATGGTCCCGTCCGGGCGGCGCCAGCGCATCAACAGTTCGGCACCGGCAATGCGCCGGCTGCGGTCGAACTGGGGCTGGTAGTACATTTCCAGCTGGCCTTCCTCGAGCGCCAGCTGCAGGTTGCGCGCCAGCGTCAGGCGCTGCTCGACGTCGGCCTGCATCGCTCCTTCGTAGAACACGACGCCGTTGCGGCCCTCGGCCTTGGCGCGGTACATGGCGGTGTCGGCTTCGCGCAGCAAGTCCTGGGCACTGTTGCCGGTGCCGGGGAACAGGGTGGCGCCCAGGCTGGCGCTGCACTGGTAGGACTGGTGGTCGATGGAAAACGGGCGTGCGATGGCGGCGCGGATTTTTTCGGCCAGCATCAGGGCGCGGTGGGCCGCGTCGGTCGCGTCCGCGCCCAGGCCGGGCAGCAGCACGACGAATTCGTCGCCGCCGATGCGCGCCACCGTGTCGCCCTTGCGCACCAGGTCGGCCAGGCGCGCGGCCGCGTAGCGCAGCAGGGCGTCGCCCACGGCATGGCCGCGCGCATCGTTGATATCCTTGAAGTGGTCCAGGTCGATGAACATGACGGCGCCGAAACTGGCGTCGCGGCTGCTGGTGTCGAGCAGCTTGTCGATCCTGTCCATCAGCAGGCGCCGGTTGGGCAAGCCGGTGAGCACGTCGTAGAAGGCCAGGCGATGGATGTCGTCTTCGGACTTGCGCCGTTCGGTGATGTCGCGCTCGACCACCAGCCAGTGGGTATGCTTGCCGCCGTCGTCGGCCAGCGGCACCATGTCGGTTTCGACCCAGTAGGTCTCGCCGCTGCGCGTGTAGTTGAGCAGCTCGGCGCGCACCGGTTCGTAGCGCGCCATGGCGCTGTCGATGCGCGCCAGCGTGGTGCTGCTGGTGCCCGGGCCCGACAGCATGCGCAGGGGGCGTCCCAGCAGTTCGGCGCGCAGGTAGCCGGTGCGGCGCTCGAAGGCCTCGTTGACGAAGATGATCGATTGCGCCGCTGCGCCTGCGGCGTCCGGCTCGCCCACGGCGGCAATCAGGACCATGTCGTTCAGGCGCGCCAGCGCGGCCGAGGTCAGGCGCAATTCATGGTTGAGCGCGTGCAGCGCGTTGCGCCCCGCTTCCATGGCGGCGGCGGTGGCGCTCACTGCCGCCAGCGAATGGGCCAGGTGGCGCAGCAGATAGGCGCACGAGAGCGTGATGATGCCGGTGATGAACAGGAAGTTGAGGGCGATGATGGCCGGGCGCAGCAGCATGCCCTGGCCGACCGACAGGCCGATGGCCAGCACCGCCGCGCCGCTGGCGGCCAGCCAGCCGAGCGCCGGCCGCAATCCCAGCAGCAGGGCGGCCAGCACCGGCACGGCCGCCAGATAGATCTGGCTGACCGGGCGGTCCTTGAGCATCAGCGCGCCGCCCACGGCAAAGGCGATCGACAGAAAGATGATGACCCGGGTGACATAGCCGAGGGCGCGCCAGCGCCAGACGGCCACCAGCACAGCGATCGAGACGGTATCGATCACGGCCACCAGCCACAAGCCTTCGCTGGCGGCCAGCAGGACGCTGGGAATGGCGGTCGCGCCGCCCAACAGGAGCACCACCAGCAGCAGTTGCTCGAAGATCTGGAGGCGCCAGTGCGCCATGTCGCTCGGGCCAGTCAAGGTGTCTGATCCTCTGTGTACTTCCGGGAAAAAGCGCCATCTCAATCCGCCGAGCATATCGGACTAAGTATTTTGATAACGATACCACATGTTTCTGTTTGTGCAAGGTGTTGGTCTGCCGTCATGCACCCCGGTTTTTTTTGTTCCGCCCCCAGCGCCGGGTTTGGTTTAGACAAGACTACCTGTTAGACTTTTAGAAATATCTGCCGGCTGTAACAATTCCGCCGGCACTGGCCGAGCGGCGCATACAGCCGCGCCACCATTGACCTCGAAGGGGAACGATCCGATGACAATCCACGCTGCGCAATGCGTCAGACCATGGCCGATTGCGCTGGTGTGCGCTGCACTGGCAGGCAACACGGCAGCACGGGCGCAAGACGCAGCCGCGAGCGATGTCCCGGAAGTGATCGTCACCGCGCAGCGCAGCGCGGCGCCCGCCTCGAAAACCCCGGTATCGATGACGGTGCTGAGCGGCGAGCAGCTGGCCGCCGCCGCGCTCGACAGCCCGTCGGCCATCGGCGCGCGGCTGCCGAATGTGCATCTGGATGGCGCACCGGACGGCTTGCGCATCACCATCCGCGGCGTGTCGAACGCCGACACCACCGAAAAGGGCGACCCGTCGGCCGCCTTCATGTTCGACGGCATCTACATCGCGCGCCCGCAAGCCCAGGACCTGACCCTGTTCGACGTGGCCCGGGTGGAAGTGCTGCGCGGCCCCCAGGGCACGCTGTACGGCCGCAATGCGACCGCGGGCGTGATCAATGTCATTTCTCAGACCCCCGGCAGGACGCGCGAAGGCGCCCTCAGTGTCGAAGCGGGCAACTATGGCGCGCGGCGCGCCAGCGCCATGCTCAACCTGCCCGTCAGCGAGAGCCTGGCCCTGCGCGCGGCGCTGGCGTCGAACCAGCGCGACACCTACCTGATCGATGGCCGCAACAGCGGCACCACGCTGGGCGGCGACCGCGACGATGTCTCGGCGCGCCTGTCGGCCTTGCTGACCCTGGGCAGCGAGGGCAGCCTGCTGCTGCGCTACGAGCGCAGCAATGTGCACCAGAACAATGACAGCTATGTGCCCGCGTCGAATTTCTATACCTTCGATGCGGCCGGCCAGCCGCAGTGGACGGAGGGCAGCACCGCTGCGCGCCTGACCAACAGCTTCGTGCCGTTCAACGCGCCGCTGCAGCAGGGCGGCGGGCGGGCCGTCAGCGACGGCCTGTCGGCCCAGCTGGAATGGAACCTGGGTCCGGCGCGCCTGTACTATGTGGGCGCGGCGCGCCGCTTCGAACATGACGCGCTGGCCAACTTCTACTACGGCTTGACGCCGCAGCTGGCGCTGGGCGTGCGCGAACGCTTCGCCGGCAGCTACCGCCAGCAGTCGCACGAGCTGCGCCTGGCCACCCAGGGCGGCGGCGCGCTCAGCGCCCAGGCCGGCCTGTACTGGTTCCGCGAACGCTCGCACGTGCTCTACAGCTTCCGCGACCTGGAATTGCTGCAGCTGCCGCCGTACTATGTCTTCCCCCATGGCCCGACCGAGGCGACCGGCAAGGCCGTGTTCGGCCAGGCCACCTACGCCATCAGCGCGCGCCTGCGCGCCACGGCGGGCGTGCGCTTTTCGCAGGATGACAAGTCGCGCGTGGGCTCGACCAACTTCCAGCAGGCGGAACAGTTCAATCCGGCCACCGACCTGCGCCTGCTCAATGCGGCGGCGCTGACCACCCGCAAGACCACCTGGCGCCTGGGCGGCGAATACGATCTCGACGCGGCGCGCATGCTGTTTGCAACCGTCTCCACCGGCTACAAGGCGGGCGGCTTCAATGACGGCTGCCTGGCCGGCACCAGCGCGCTCGGCATTGCCTGCCCGGCCCAGGTGGCGGTGCCGGAGCAAGCCCTGATTTACCAGCCCGAGACGCTCACGTCGTGGGAAGCCGGCTACAAGGCGCGCTTCTGGCACAACCGCGCCACCGTCAGCGCCACTGCCTTCTATTACGACTACGACAATCTGCAACTGTCGGGCGTGGTAGTGGTGCAGGGCGCGCCGCGCTTTGTGACCACCAACGCGGGGCGGGCCCGCGTCAAGGGAGTGGAAATCGAAGGCCAGCTGGCCGCCACCCCGCTCGACCGTATCAGCTATGCGCTGGCGCTGCTTGACGCCACCTACGCCGACTATGCGCCGGACGGCGTGACGTCCTGGGCAGGGCGCAAGCTGGACCGCTCGCCCAACAGCGCGTTCTCGCTCGGCTACGAGCACAGCGTGGTGCTCGGCGCCGCGCGCGTCAAGGCGGGCCTGTTCGCGCGCTACAGCGGCGCCTACGAGATCAGCGTGCCGAGCCAGCTGCGCCAGTACCACGTGCCCTCGCGCACCAGCACCGACCTGACGCTCGATTACGCGCCCGGCGACGGCGACTGGAGCGTGCATGCCGGCGTCAAGAACCTGGAAAACAAGGTGCGTCCGATTTCCATCGACAGCTTCGGCATGGTGGTGCCGAGCGCACCGCGCACCTGGAGCGCGCGCCTCGATGTCCGCTTCTGAGCGGCGTCGGCGCGGCGCCGCCCGCCAGCGCTGCTGTGCCTCCTCTTCTTCTTACCAACTCTGAAGCTGCCCATGAACTTACTGCTCAAGCGCCTGCCTTATCTGACGTATGCCTTGCTCACGGCATTTCTCGTGCTTACCGCGCTGCGCGGCCAGTCGCCCACGACGCTGCTGCTCATTGCCAGTTCGGTGCTCATGTTCGCCTGCTGCTGGACCAGCGCCATTCACCTGCTGGGCGCGCGCCCGGCCCTGCATTTCGTGGTGATCGGGGTGGTGTGCGGCTGGGTGGCCGAGCAGCTGGGCTCATCCTACGGCTGGTTTTTCGGCAGCTACAAGTACACCGACGTGCTGGGGCCGGTGCTGGGCGACGTGCCCGTGATCATTCCGCTGATGTGGTTTGCCCTGTGCTACGTGGCCTATGTGCTGTCGAACCTGATCGTGTGGCAGGCGCCGTCCGACGGCACGGCCGGCCTGGGCCAGAACCTGGTGATGGCGCTGCTGGCAGCCATGATCGTGGTGGCGTACGACCTGGGCGCCGATCCCTACATGGTCTACACGCTCAAGGCCTGGATCATGGAAATGAAGGATGGCTGGTGGTTCGGCGAGACGCTGCAAGGCTTCTTCGGCTGGGCCCTGGTGACCTTCGTGGTGGTGTCGCTGTTCCGCCTGACGCTGCGCAAATTCCCGGTGCGCATGGCGCCCGATCTGGCCCACTGGCACGTGCTGGTGCCGCTGCTGGTGTATGGCGGCAGCATGGTATTCCAGATGTGCTACGGCAATCCCGTTGAAACACGCACCATTGCCCTGTTCGCCATGGGCATACCGCTGCTGTGCGCGGCCATCGGCTGCTGGCGCTGGGCCAACAGCGCACGGGGCGCCGCATGAGCGCCTTGCCGGGGCAGGATCTGGACGTGACGCTGGAAGACATGCGCATGCGCGCCGATCCCCTGGCCGACAGGGCGATTGCCGAACTGCTGGGGCCGTGGAACGATGTGCGCCTGGCGGCGCTGGGCGAGGATGCCAACTGGGACAAGCTGGCCTTCATCAATGCCACCATGATGGAGTGGCAATCGAACGGCGGCCTGGCCGCGTGGCAGCGGGAGCGCCCCGGCGACGATGCGCTGACGCTGGCCCTGAAAGGCTATGTACGCCAGGGCCTGGCCTTGCCGTCCTGGGCCGATCCGGCGCGCATCGAGCGGGCGGAAAAGCTGTTCATGGATTACGGCATGCTCTCGTGCACGCTGCTGTTCTGTTCCAGCCTGCCCGAATGTTATGTGATCCCCGACCTGGCCGCCGTGCTGCACGTGGCCGGCCAGCTCGAAGCCCATACCGAATACCGGATCCGCGCCACCGCCGCCATGATTTTCCCCGTGATGATGATCGGCGGCCTGACCCGGCCGGAAGGCGGCGGCCTGCCGCAGGTGCTCAAGGTGCGCCTGATCCACGCCATGATCCGCAACCTGATTTTGCGCGGCGATCCGGGCGAGGTAACGCGCGCCGACCTGGTGCCGGCGCTGGAACTGGCAGGGCCGGCCACCATGCACCGCGCCCTGTTCAGCCACGGCTGGGACATCGCGCGCGACGGCGTGCCCTGCAGCCAGGATGAACTGGCCTACACCCTGCTCACGTTCGGCTATGTGTTCTTGCGCAGCATGCGCAAGCTGGGACTGGGCTTGCCGCACGAAGATGAACTGGCTTACCTGCACGCCTGGAACGTCATGGGGCATGTGCTGGGCATGGAAACGACGCTCATGGCCAGCACCATGGAGGAAGCCGAAGTCCTGTTCGCGCGCCTGCAGGCGCGCGGCCGCGCCGACCAGGCCGTGGCGCCGGACGCCCGTCCGGCGCTGGGCCAGGCCCTGATGAAAACCATGGAAGCGGTGATTCCCCTGCATGCCCTCAAGCCGTTCCCGGTGCTGCTCACGCGCTACCTGTGCGGCAAGACCACGGCGCGCAATATCGGCATCGATCACCGCGTGGCCTGGTATTCGCGCATGCTGTTCTTTGTCGCGATGCTGTTTACGCGCGCCGTCGATACGGTGGGGCGGCTGTTCTTCCCCGGCTTTTCGATTTGCCGCATGCTCACGCGCGTGGTGGGCTACCAGTTCACGGTGCGGGTGCTGATGGACCAGACGCGCCCGCTCAAGCTGCCGCCCGCGCTGCTTGGCCAGGTCAACAGCATGACCGGCGGCTGGCATGTCGACCCGCACGCGCCGCTCTGGCTCAACCGGATCGAACAGCGTCTGACCGGGCGCGCCGCCCAGGCCGACCGCCAGGTGAGCGCATGAAGCGATTGCTGTCGTATGTCGCCAGCACCCTGGCGCTGCTGATGGCCTGCGGCGCCGCGCTGGCGGCCGATGGCGGCGCCCTGATCCTGCGCGACAGCGCGCCGCGGGTGGAAGCCTGGCCTTACGTGGCGGTGCAGTTCGACCCGGACGGCAGTCGCAGCGTCGAGCAGGCGCTGGCCCTGCCGTTCGCGCCGCCCGCGTCGGCCTATGCCACCCTGGGCGTGCACCGCGATGTGGTGTGGCTGCGCATTCCCGTCACGGTCGCTTCCGGCAGCGACAGCCAATGGGTGCTGGAAATCGATTACGCGGTCCTGAACCGGGTCGACGTGTACGTGCGCGCCGGCGGGCGCACCGTGCGCCATGCTGTCATGGGCAATCTGGTGGCCAACAGCGGCGACGCGCTGGGTGGACGCGCGCCCGCGGTCGAGCTGCAGCTCGCCCCCGGCCAGGCGCATGAATTGCTGCTGCGGGTGGAAAACATCGGGTCCAAGATCCTGCCGGTGCGCCTGGCCAAGCCGGCCGCCTTCCACGCCGCCGCGCTCAACGAACAGATTTTGCAGGGCATGCTGATCGGCCTGTCGCTGTGCCTGCTCCTCTACAGCCTGGCGCAATGGATCAACCTGCGCGAACCGCTGTTTGGCAAATACGCGCTGCTGGTGGGTGGCACGATGATGTTTTCGGCCGAATTTTTCGGCATCGGCGCCCAGTATCTGTGGGGCGGGAATGCCTGGATGACGGCCCACGCGGGCGGCCTGTTCGCGCTGATGGCGTCCTGCGGCGCCTATCTGTTCGTCGAGCAGGCGCTGGCCCGGCCCGGGTTCGACCGCGTGTTCAGCCGCCTGATGCACATTGGCGCGGCGCTGGCGGTGCTCACGGCGCTGCTGTTTGCGCTGGACGTGATCAGCGTCCAGATCCTGGTGGCCATCGTCAGCACGCTCGGCTTGATGCCGATGCTGCTCGGTTTGCCCGGGGCCTTTACGCGCGCGCGCCGCGGCGATGGCGTGGGCACGTATTTCCTGGTCGGCTGGGCCATCAGCTTCCTGTCGTCGGTGATCCTGGCCCAGGTTATTGCGGGCCGGGTGGAAGCCAATTTCTGGACCATGCACGCTCTCCAGTTCGGCAACACCATCGACATGCTGATCTTCATGCGCATTCTGGGCATGCGCGGCAAGGCCATGCAAAACGCCATGCTGCGGGCCCAGGCGGCCACGCGCATGAAGTCCGATTTCTTGGCCAACATGAGCCACGAGATCCGCACCCCCATGAATGCCATCATCGGCATGAGCCGGCTGGCGCTGATGACGGACCCCAGCGACAAGCAGCGCAACTACCTGTCCAAGATCCAGGGCGCGGGCGAGCACCTGCTGGCGCTGATCAACGATATTCTCGATTTCTCCAAGATCGAAGCGGGCAAGATGACGCTCGAACATGTGGTGTTCGACCTGGCCGATGTGCTCGACCATCTGGCTAGCGTCACCTCGATCAAGACCGATGCGCGCCAGGTCGAGCTGGTGTTCAAGGTCGACCGCGCGCTGCCGGCCAAACTGGTGGGCGATCCGCTGCGGCTGGGGCAAATCCTGATCAACCTGACCGGCAACGCCGTCAAGTTCACCGAACGGGGCGAGGTGGTGGTCGCCATCGCCGTCAAGGAACGCACGGCCGATTCGCTGCTGCTGCGCTTTTCGGTCAGCGACACGGGCATCGGCATGAATGAAGAGCAGCTGGCCGGCCTGTTCCAGTCGTTCAACCAGGCCGACAATTCGATCTCGCGCAAGTACGGCGGTACCGGCCTGGGTTTGTCGATCACGCGCCAGCTGGTCGAGCTGATGGGCGGACGGATCAAGGTGTCGAGCACGCCCGGCGTGGGCAGCCGCTTCAGCTTCGCGGTGCGCTTCGGGATTGGCGACAATGCGCTCGCTCCGGTGGCCGCGCCGATCGCCCTGCTGCACCAGGTGCGGGTAATGGTGGTGGACGACAGCGTCACCGCCAGCGCGGCCCTGGTCGACATGCTGGGCTCGTTCGGCATTGCCGCCGACGCGGCCGATTCCGGCGAGGCCGCGCTCGAGATGCTGGCCGCCGCGGTGGCCGCGGGCGAGCCGTATCACGTGGTGCTGATGGACTTCATGATGCCCGGCTGGGACGGCATCGAGACGATCCGCCGCATCCGCGCCGACGAGCGCTTCGCGGCCCCGCCGGCGATCCTGATGGTGAGCGCCTGCGCGCGCGAGGAAGTGGTGCGCAAGGATAGCCAGGTGCAGCCGGAGGGCTTTCTGTCCAAGCCGGTGGGCTCGTCGCTCCTGTATCACAGCCTGCTGCAGGTGCTGCGCCCGGATCTGGCCGGCGACGGCGGCCACGATGGCCGCCCCGGCCTGCGCGAAGGCGACCTGGCGCGGCTGGAAGGGGCGCGCATCCTGCTGGTCGAAGACAATGCCAACAACCGCGAAGTGGCGCTCGACTTCCTGGCCGCGGCCAAGGTGCTGGTCGATGTGGCCACCCACGGCGGCGAGGCCGTGCGCATGGTGAGCGAAGCGCAGTACGATCTGGTACTGATGGATATTGCCATGCCGGGCATCGACGGCTTTGCCGCCACGCGCGAGATTCGCCAGCTGCCGGGACGTGAAACGCTGCCGATCGTGGCCATGACGGCGCATGCGATGGCAGGCGACCGTGAACTGAGCCTGGCGGCCGGCATGAACGACCATGTCACCAAACCGATCGATCCGGAGGCGCTGTTCAAGGCGCTGCTGCGCTGGATCGCGGCGTCGCGCCTGGCCCGTCCGGCCATGGTGGCGCCGGCGCCCGTCAGCGCGCCGCCGGCGCCGCTGATGGGCGCGCCGGCAATGCCGCCCGTGCCCGGGGTCGAGTGGGACAAGGCGCTCGCCAGCGTCGACTTCCAGCAGGACCGTTTGCACAAGCGCTTGCGCGGCTTCCTGCAGGAATACGGCCACTCGCCGCAGGTGGTGCGCGATGCGCTCGCCAGCGGCGACTACGAGCCGCTGCAAAGCCTGGCCCATAATCTGAAGTCGAGCGCCGTGTACGTGGGCGCGGGCGGCCTGTCGGCGCTGGCCGGGACCATCGAGCAGCTGCTGCGCGGCGGCGAAGACGCCAAGGCGGCCAGTCTGGCGCCGGAACTGGCGTCCGTGCTCGGCCATCTGCTCGACGGCCTGGCCGCGCTCGACCTGGCGCCGGCGGCGCCGGCACAGTCGTTTTCGCAGGGCGGGGCGGGCGCCGAGGGCGCGCGCCTGGTGCGCCAGCTCGACGCGCTGCTGCGCGCCGACGATGCCCAGGCCGACGACGTGCTGCTGGCACTGCAGGCGGCGCTGCGCGGCAGCGGCCACGAGGCCCTGCTGGCGCCGATCCGGCGCGCGGTCGACGATATCGAATACGGCGCCGCCCTGGTTGCGCTGGCGGCCCTGGGGCGCCGCCTCGGGGTCGAACTGACGGAGGTGAAATGAATATCGGCGCACAGCAAAAGGTCCTGATCGCCGACGACGACGCGATCAACCGCCAGGTGCTGGGCGAACTGCTCAAGCCCGAATACATGGTGGTGCTGGCCAAGAACGGCGAGCAGACCCTGGAGCGGGCCCTGCGCCACCTGCCGGACCTGATCCTGCTCGACGTGATGATGCCCGACATGGATGGCTACGAAGTGCTGCGCCGCCTGCGCGCCGAACCGCAGACGGCGCAGATCGGCGTGATCTTCATCTCGGGCCTGGACCGGCCCGAGGACGAGGCCAATGGCTTGAACCTCGGCGCGGCCGACTACATCGCCAAGCCCTTCAATGCGACCGTGGTGACGGCGCGCGTGGCGCTGCACCTGCAGGTGGTGCGCCAGCGCCGCATGCTCGAACGCCTCGCCCATATCGATGGCCTGACCGAACTGGCCAACCGCCGCCGTTTCGATGAAATCTACGGCGTCGAATGGCAGCGTGCCCGCGCGGCGCAGCGCCCGCTCTCGCTGGCGCTGCTCGACATCGATTGCTTCAAGCAATACAACGACCGCTACGGCCATCCGGCCGGCGACCGCGTGCTGCGCTCGGTGGCGCGCACGGCCGCGTCGTTCATGCGCCGTCCCGTCGACCTGGCTGCCCGCTACGGAGGCGAAGAACTGGTGCTGCTCATGCCCGATACCTTTGCCGAACAGGCCGCGCAGATCGTCACCGCGATCCGCCAGGCCATCGAACACCTGACCATCGCCCACGATGCCTCGGTGGTGGCGCCCGTCCTCACCGTCAGTGTGGGCGGGGCGACGCTGGACGGCGCCGAGAGCGCGGCCGAACTGCTCGACGCTGTCGACAGCGCCCTGTACCGCGCCAAGCACGCCGGCCGCAACCGGGTCGAATGGCGTGCGGCGGGGCCGGCGCCGCTGTGAGACCATGCCGGGCCACCGCGCCCACGATTTTCCCTGAAAGGATTTGTCAATGAAGCTACGTCTGTCCGCCCGTCCGCTGGCCCTGCTGGCCCTTGCCCTTCTGTCCAGCGGGGCGCTGGCGCAGGATGCGCTGTTCCCGGCCCCTGCTGCGATGGTGCTCGAAAACGTGCCGCCCGTGCCGGCCAGCGTGGCCGCCGACATCGCGCGCTACAACGATTTCCGGCCCACGGCGTTTGCGACCTGGCATCCCAGCAAGCTCGAAATGATCCTGGTCCGGCGCCACAACAACACCCCGCAGCTGTTTTCCATCGCCCGTCCCGGCGCGCCACTGGCGCTGATGACCGACTATGCCGAACCGGTGCGCGGCGCGCGCTACCAGCCGCGCCTGGGCAAGTACTACATCTTCAACAAGGATGTGGGTGGCAATGAAGTGTTCCGCAGCTACCGGCGCGATGCCGGCAGCGCCGACGCGGTGCCGATCACCCCGGACGGCCAGCGTGTGCAGGGCAGCGCGCTGTCCGACAAGAGCGGGCGCATGGTGTTCGTCACGGTGCCGGTCAACCGCCAGGGTTCGAACGACCAGATCGTCTCGACCGTGAGCCTGGTCGACCCGCAGCATCCGGAGCAGGTGCGCAAGCTGGCCGATCTGCCCGGTGGCGGCTGGGGCGGGTTCCGCTTTTCGCCCGACGACCGGCAGCTGGTCTACACCGAATATGTGTCGGCCAATGAAAGCTATCTGTGGCTGATGGATCTCGACAGCGGCAAATCGCGCCGCATCACGGCCAAGGATGGCGAGCAGACGGTCGCCTACGCGGGGGCGGAATTCAGCCGCGACGGCAAAGGCTTGTACGCGGTGACCGACCGCGGCGCCGAGTTCAAGCGCCTGACCTACATCGATCTGGCGAGCATGAAGCACACCACGCTGACCGGCGCCATCGACTGGGATGTGGAAGACTTCGACCTGTCGCACGACGGCAAGCTGCTGGCCATGGTCATCAACCAGGATGGGGTGAGCGTGCTGCGTCTGATGCGCACGCGCGACGGCAAGATGCTGCCCGCACCCAAGCTGCCGCTGGGGACCATCGGCAACGCCGAGTGGCATCGCGACGGTCGCCACCTGGCGCTGTCGCTGTCGTCGGCCACCAGTCCGTCGGAAGTCTACAGCGTCGACATCCGCACCAATGCCGTGACGCGCTGGACCACCCACGAAAAGACCGCGGTCGACGCCAGCGCCTTCGTGGAACCGACCCTGGAGCGCTGGAAGTCGTTCGATGGCCGTGCCATTTCGGGCTTTGTGTATCGCGCGCCGGCGGTGAAATTTCCCGGCAAGCGTCCGGTGCTGATCAATATCCACGGCGGGCCGGAAGCGCAATTCCAGCCTGGTTTCCAGGGCCGCAGCAATTACTACACGGGCGAGCTGGGCGTGACGGTCATCTATCCGAATGTGCGCGGCTCGAGCGGCTACGGCAAGTCCTTCCTCAAGCTCGACAACGGCAACCTGCGCGAAGACTCGGTGCGCGACATTGGCGCGCTGCTCGACTGGATCGCTACCCAGCCTGACCTCGATGCCTCGCGTGTGGCCGTATCCGGCGGCAGCTACGGCGGCTATATGTCGCTGGCCGTGTCGACCATGTATCCGGAGCGGATCGCAGCGGCGATCGACGTGGTGGGGATCTCGAACTTTGTCACGTTCCTGGAAAAGACCGAGAGCTATCGGCGCGACCTGCGCCGGGTCGAGTACGGCGACGAGCGCGACCCGCAGATGCGCGCGTTCCTGCAGACGATCGCGCCGGCCAACAACGCGGCGCGCATCAAGAAGCCGTTGTTTGTCATTCAGGGCAAGAACGATCCGCGCGTACCCTACCAGGAGGCGGACCAGATCGTCGCCACCGTCAGGAAGGGCGGCACGCCCGTGTGGTACATGACGGCCAACGATGAAGGACACGGCTTCGGCAAGAAGGCCAATGCCGATTACCAGTTCTTCGCTTCGATCGATTTCCTCCGGACCTATCTGCTGGCCAAGTAGCCGGGGGCAGAGGACCGAACCGCTTACCCGTCGCTCTCGCGCAGGCGGGGGTGCAGGGAATTTACTGCGCCTCGGCGGCCTGTCGTCCGAACACTTGCGTCCAGTAGATGCGCGCCGGCGTACGCGCCGCGTTGACCGCATACGCGGCGCCCATCTCGGTGACGTCATCGCTCATGATGTTGGCGCAGTGCCCCGGGCTTTCCAGCCAGCCGCGCACCGCGTCGGCGGGCGCGTCCTGGCCAGCCGCGATGTTTTCGCCGATGTGCTGCCATGGATAGCCTGCCGCACGGGCGCGCTCGGCCGCCGTGCTGCCATCTTTGCCTTCGTGGCTGAAGTAGCGGCGGCTGGCCATGTCGGTGCTGTGCGCCAGTGCCGCCCTGGCCAGCGCGGCGTTCCAGCTGACGGGCGGCGCGGCCGGATACCACACCACGCCGCAGCGGCGTGCGATGGCGCGCGCCGCGTTGACGGCACCGAGCACCTGGCGCCCCGCCTCGTCTTGCGGCGGCAGCAGACTGGCCACCGGCGGCGGTGCGGGCCGCGCCAGTACGATCAGCCAGCTGGCACCATTGCGCACCACGCCCATCGCCCCGTAGCGCGGGCTGCGCAGCAGGCGGCAGTAGCGCTGTTCGATCATGCCCATCACTTGCGCCGGATCGTCGCCGCCGTTCAGGTAGATGGCGTCGGCTTCGGCGGCGGCATAGCCGGCGCGCGCGATGGCGTTGTCGAGCATGGTGGCGGGGCCGACCCGCAGCGCCGACAATGCCGGCGGCGCGGTCAGCGCTTTGAGGGGCGGGGCGGGACGGCCATCGCACCCGGTCGGTGCGGCGCGGTAGGCGTTGACCAGCGCAACCAGGGGATCGGGCGCGGCCGCGTGCGCGCTGCCCATGGCGGCGCCTGCGAGCAGAAGCAGAAAGCAAGGATGTGGCGTCATCGGCGTGCAGGGGCGGCGGCTAGGAGGACGACCCCCGCACCGGCGCGGAGGACCCGGTCACCAGCCTACCATCGGACGGCGCCCTTGGCCACTGCGGAGCCGCTCAGCGCACCGGCTTGACGGTGGCCGCCGCCGCGCGTGCCAGCGCGCGTGCGCTGTCGACATCGTCGGCATTGGCCAGCGCCACGCCCATGCGGCGGCGGGCGAACGATTCCGGCTTGCCGAACAGGCGAATGTCCGTGCCAGGCACGGCCAGCGCTTCGGCCACGCCCTCGAAGGCGATGCCTGCGGCATCGTGCTGGCCGTAGATGACGGCCGACGCGGCCGGGGCACGCATGGCCACATTGACGGGCAGGCCAAGGATGGCCTTGGCGTGGATCTCGAATTCGCTCTGCAGCTGGCTGGCCATGGTGACCATGCCGGTGTCGTGCGGGCGCGGGCTCACTTCCGAGAACCACACGTCGTCGCCCTTGACGAACAGCTCCACCCCGAACAGGCCGAGGCCGCCCAGGTCGCCCGTCACGCTGGCGGCGATTTCGCGCGAGCGTGCCAGCGCCAGCGCGTTCATGCGCTGCGGCTGCCACGATTCGACATAGTCGCCATGCACCTGCAGGTGGCCGATCGGTTCGCAGAACTGGGTCTGCACGCTGCCGTCGGCGGCGCGCGAGCGCACCGTCAGCAGGGTGATCTCGTAGTCGAAATCGATGAAGCCTTCGACGATCACGCGGCCGGAATCGACCCGGCTGCCGGAGGCTGCGTAGGCCCAGGCCTGCTTGACGTCTGCGGCGCTGTCGAGCTTTGACTGGCCCTTGCCCGAGGAGGACATGATGGGCTTGACCATGCACGGGAACCCGATGTGCGCACAGGCTTCTTCCAGCTCCGCCAGGCTGCTGGCAAAGCGGTAGGGCGAGGTGGGCACGCCGAGCGTCTCGGCGGCGAGGCGGCGGATGCCTTCGCGGTTCATGGTCAGCGCGGCAGCGCGCGCGGTGGGGATGCAGGTCAGTTTGCCGGCCGCTTCCAGCGCCACCAGCGTCTCGGTGGCGATGGCTTCGATCTCGGGCACCACCAGGTCGGGCTGCTCCTGGGCGATCAGGGCTGCCAGTGCGGCGCCGTCGGTCATGTCGATCACGTGGGCGCGGTGGGCCACCTGATGGCCGGGCGCGTTCGGATAGCGGTCGACGGCAATGACTTCGACGCCCAGGCGCTGCAGCGCGATGATGACTTCCTTGCCCAGTTCACCCGAGCCGAGCAGCATGACCTTGGTGGCGGAGGGAGAGAGCGGGGTACCGAGGCGGCGCGAGGTCAGCATGGCAGACATTCCAGAAAAAGGGGTAAGCCGCGATGATACCGAAAACTGTTGTTGCCCGTCGGCAGGCGAAAAAAAAGCCCGCGGCTGCGGGCTTCTTCGCTCAGGCGGCGCCTGCCATCACGCCTTGCGGCGGCGCGCCGCGGCCAGGCCGGCCAAACCCAGGCCCAGCAGTGCCAGCGAGGCCGGTTCCGGCACCTGGTTGCGGTCCGAGGACAGCGAGAAGTAGTGCGAGACGACGCTGTAAGGAACGCCGTTGCCGAGGCGCTGCATGCCGGTCGATGGACCGCCGTTCATGTCCCAGTACACGCCATTGTTGTTGCTGACGCCATTGCTCAGCGTCAACCAGTAGGTGCCGGCGCCCAGATTGGTGTTGAGCATGAAGGTGCTGTAGTTGACGTCGTAGCCGAAGGCGCTGTTGGAGAAGGTGTTCGACAGCGCGGCCACGCCCGTGCCGATGTCGCTGGCAAAGGCCGACGAGCCGATGGCCCACGTCACGCTCGAGGCGGTGGTGCCGCCGGCGGTCCACAGGCCGGCGGTGGCGCTGGTGAGGGTGGTGGCGCTGCCCAGCACGAACGAGTCGGACACGCTGAAGCCCGAATTGATGGTGTTGGCATTGCTGGTGCCGTTCAGCGTGCCATTGGCGTAGACCACGCTGGCCGAAGCCGAGCCGGAGAAAGCAAGCGCGAGGAGGGCAGCGGCGAAGGTGATTTTCATGACGTTTCCTTAATGGATGGGACTGCTGAACAATGCTTGTTGAATAACACCTAAGCATATTGCGTGCCAATATTGCAATAGCTTATAAAAACAACCACTTACGCGGCGGGCAGGAAATTCGGCATTCCATTGTGTAAGATTTATCGACAGGAAACTTTCCGTGTTTTTTTGGCAGGAGGCTGACCGTGCAGGCAAGCGCGCCCGTTGACCGCAGCCCCCGGAGCGAGGATACTTTTGTGGCCCGTCTGTATACCTGTGTGTACGTACGCATCCGAATCACCATCGACCATGGAGTCTTCATTGAAAAACGCCACCCTCGTTCCGCTGTTATTGGCCGCGTCATCCGCGCTGGCAGCCGGGCCGGCCTTCGAGCCGCAGCGCCTGGCCTCGCACGTCAAGATCCTCTCTTCGGACGCCTTTGAAGGCCGCGCGCCGAACACGGCAGGCGAGCAAAAAACCGTGGAGTACCTGATTGCGCAATTCCAGAGCGCGGGGCTCAAGCCGGGCGGCGACGTGGTCGACGGCAAGGCTACCTGGACCCAGAAGGTGCCGCTCGGGCGCTTCGAGATCAAGGGCCCGCTGGCACTGTCGCTGTTCAATGGCGACAAGGCGGAAACGCTGACCCAGGGCGAGCAGATCGCCGTGCGCGCAGCCATGAACGGCGCTTCCAGCGTCGAGTTCAAGAACGCGCCGCTAGTCTTCGTCGGCTATGGCGTGAGCGCGCCGGAACGCCAGTGGGATGACTTCAAGGGCGTCGACCTCAAGGGCAAACTGGCGGTCGTGCTGATCAACGACCCCGACTTCGACACCGGCAAGGGCGCCTTCGGCGGCAAGGCCATGACCTACTACGGCCGCTGGACCTACAAGTATGAAGAGATGGCCCGCCGCGGCGCGATCGGCACCCTGATCGTGCACGAAACGGCGCCCGCTTCCTACGGCTGGGATACGGTCAAGAATTCGAACACCAACGTCATGTACGACGTGGTGCGCAAGGAACCGGCCAAGTCGCACGCGCCGATGGAAGCGTGGATCCAGCGCGACCTGGCAACTGCCCTGTTCAAGCGCGCCGGCCTCGATTTCGAGGCGGCCCGCAAGCAGGCGCGTTCGCGCAGCTTCAAGCCGGTCGAGCTGAAGGGCCAGACCCTGTCGGCGCAGTACGCGGTCGATGCCCAGGTCATCAATTCGGCCAACGTGGTTGCGCGCGTCGACGGCAGCGAACACCCCAACCAGTACGTGATGTACAGCGGCCACTGGGATCACCTCGGTGTGGGCCTGGCCGATGCCAAGGGCGACACCATCTACAACGGCGCGGTCGACAATGGCACCGGCATTGCCGCCCTGCTGGAAGTGGCGCGCGCCTATGCGGCGCGCCCGGCACCGAAGCGCAGCGTCGTGTTCGCGGCGCTGACGGCCGAAGAAAAAGGCTTGATGGGCTCGGAATACTATGCGGCCAATCCGCTGTATCCGCTGGCAACGACGGTCGGCGTGATCAATATGGATGCGCTCAGCCCGTATGGTCCCGCACGTAACTTCTCGCTGTCCGGCAGCGCCAAGCAGGAGTTGCTGGACCGCCTGGTGGCCAAGGCCAAGCAAGCGAAGGTGCGCTTCTCGCCCGATCCGAAACCGGAAGCGGGCCACTTCTTCCGCTCCGACCACTTCCCGTTCGCCAAGCGCGGCGTGCCTGCCATTTCGTTCCAGTCCGGTGAAGACTTGATCGATGGCGGCGTCAAGGCGGGCAAGGCCCACGAGGAAGCCTACAACACGAACAATTATCACCAGCCGTCCGACGAGTTCAATCCGGCCTGGCCGTTCACCGGCATGGCGCGCGACCTGGAAATCCTGTTCGCGCTAGGCGACGATCTGGCCAATTCGAACGCCTGGCCGAGCTGGTCCAAGGACTCGGAATTCCGCGCCGCGCGCGACGCCAGCGCGGCCGAGCGCAAGTAACAATGCAAGCCGGCAGGCCGCCGTCGCCGCAAGGGGACGGCGGCCTGCCCATTCAAACGGAGCAGCATCATGGTGTCACTACAAGAACAATTTCTGAAGGCTGGCCTGGTCGACAAGAACAAGGTCAAGAAAGCCATTCAGGACAAGAGCAAGCAGATCAAGGAACAGCGGCGCAGCGGCACCCAGACCGAGAACGAGGCACGCCTGGCCGCCCAGGAATTACAGCGCAAGAATGCCGACAAGGCGCGCGAAGCCAACGCCCAGCGCGACGCGGCCGCCGCCCAGAAAGCCATCCTGGCGCAGATCGTGCAGATGGTGCAAAAGAATCGCCAGAGCAAGGGCAATGGCGACATCGCCTACAACTTTACCCACGGCAGCAAGATCGAACGGATGTATGTCTCGGCCGCCGTGCAAGCCCACCTGATGGCGGGCCGCCTGGTCATCGTGTGCCTGAACGGCGCGACCGAACTGGTGCCGCGCGTGATTGCCGACAAGATCGCCGAGCGCGATGCATCGATAGTGGTGCGGGTGAGCAAACCGAGCACCCAGGTCGACGAGGACGATCCCTACGCCGCCTTCCAGATCCCCGACGATCTGATGTGGTAAGACGCTAGGCGCGCACCAGCACGCCGTCCGCGCCCAGGGTAAAACTGGCCAGGTCGTCCGCCAGGAACAGCTGGCCACGGTAGTGCAGCCTGGCCTCGGCTTCCAGTTCGGCCATGCCCTGCCGGCTGTCGTAGCGGGGGCTGAAATGGGTCAGTACCAGGTTGGGCAAGCCCCGTTCGGCGGCAAACTGCGCCACCCGCTGCACCGAGCTGTGGGTGGGCCCCGGCCCGATCTTTTGCAGCGTTTCCTCGGTGTAGGTTGCCTCGTGCACCAGCACCTGCGCCTGTGCGCACGCGTCCCACAGCAGCATCGGCGTATCGTTGTCGCCGCCCACCACGATGGTGCCGCGCTCGACGTCCAGCGTGCGCACATCTGCCGCGGCCAGGATGCTGCCGTCGTCCAGCGTCAGATCCTGCCCCGCTTGCAGGCTGCCCCAGCCGGGACCGGGCGCCACGCCGCGTGCGCGCAGGGCATCGGTATCGAGTTTCCATTTGCTGCTCTCGACGGCGAAGCGGAAGGCCACGCTGGCCGCCCGGTGCGACAAGGGGTGGCGCGTGATGGCCAGGCCAGCCTGCTGGTGCACCAGGGCGTCGCCCGCCACGTCGACATGGACGAGCGGATACGGCAGAAACAGTTCGGTATGGCGCATGGTCGCCGCCAGCCAGTGCCAGATGGCCAGTGGCGCGATCAGAATCAGGGGCCGCCTGCGCCCCGTCATGGCGGCGCTGGCCAGCAGGCCGGGCAAGCCGTAGCTGTGGTCGCCATGCACGTGGGTGATGCAGATGCCGTCCAGGTCATGCACGCTCAAAGGCAAGTGCTGCAGGCGGTGCTGGGTCGCTTCGCCGCAATCGACCAGCCACCAGTGGCGGCTCAGGCCCGGCTGGACGGCCAGGGCCGTGACGTTGCGCTGCTTGGTGGGGACGCCGGCGGATGTGCCGAGAAAGGTGATTTTCAACATGCCGCCATTATCCACTGGTTTCTGTTGAAAAAACTTGCTCCATCTATACGATAACAAGGGTACAGTACGACACCGGTACTGTTGATGGGAGCAGCATGCGCGAGATGGATTTCAGTTCATGGAGCGGCGCCTTGACCACGCTGATGGGGTTGGCTGTATTTACCCTGCTCGGCGTTGGCATCCGCGTGCTGATGATGCAAACCATCCAGCAGCGGCGCGAGCGCATGAACCGCCAGATCAACGAGCGCCTGCGCACCCTGATTGCCGCCTACCGCACCCTGGGCGGCTCGTTTACGGGCGAGCTGACGGTCGACCCCACGCACTTGCGCGATGCGCGCGCCAGCGGCGCCGGCGAGGAGCCGGCCGGTTCGGACCGGGCGCGCCGCATCCGCGATGCCGTCGAGGCGGCGCTGGCCGATATCGTCCTGCTGGGCACCGAATCGCAATGCCGGCTGGCTGGCCAGGCCGCCAGCGACATGGCAGCCGGGCGCCCCATTCATACTGCCGAGCTGGTAGTCTCCCTCAGAAATTTCATTCGAGAAGCACTCGACCTCGAGCCGATCTCGGCCGACGTGCGCATTCCGCTGCAGGGGCCCACGCGCGCACAGGGCGCGGGCGGCCGCGCCAAGGGCGAGGCTGGAGGCAAGGGCGGTGGCGGCGGTGGCGGAGGGGGCACTGGCATGGGAATGGGCATGGGAGTGGCAGGCGTCCACAAGGAAGGCGACCCGGACCACCCCGGCTAGCCAGGCAGAACGACTTTACATCGGGAGAAACGTCTATGTGCATGCGTCATCAGCGGTTCTGGCAGGGTGTTCTGATCGCCGGGACCGGGCTGTGCTCCGTTGCCGCCTGGGCCGCGGACGATGCGATCGTGACCGACCGGCCCGATTTCGTCGAGTCCAGCAACGTCGTGGGCAAGGGCCGCTTCCAGATCGAGACCAGCATCGCCTTCGAGCGCAGCACGCGCGACGGTGTGCGCGAGCGCGCCAGCGCCACCCCGACGCTGCTGCGCATCGGCGTGAGCGACACGCTCGAATTGCGGGTGGAAACCGATGGCCGCCTGCGCACGCGGGTGACAGCGCCGGGCGCCAGCGGCGTCACCACCCGCGGCTATGCCGATACCGCGCTGGGCATCAAGTGGCACGCCATGGATGCCGCCGGCAATGCGCCCTCGGTCGGCGTGCTGGCCCACCTCGATCTCGATTCCGGTTCCGGACCCTTCCGTGCGTCCGGCAAGGGCGCCTCGCTGCGCCTGGCGGCCGAATGGGAATTGCCGTCATCGATGTCGCTCGGCGTGATGCCGGGCGTGTCGTGGCAGCGCGACGACCAGGGCGAGCGCTACGCCGCCGCCATCTTCGGCATCGTGCTGGGCAAGCAATGGAATGACCAGTGGCGCAGTTTCGTGGAACTGTCGGCGCCGCAGATTGCCAGCAAAGGCCATGGCGGCACCGCGTCCAGCTTCGATATCGGGGTGGCCTGGCTGGTGGCGCCGACCGTGCAGCTCGATACCGCCTTCTCACGCGGCTTGAACCGGCAGGCCGCCGATTCCGCCCTCACCGTCGGCCTGTCCGTCAAATTCTGAACGGGGAACCATCATGACAATCACAATCAAGCGGCGCCTGTTTCTGTCGAACCTGATGGCGGTGGCCTTCGTGACCCTGGTCGGGCTGATCGGCTGGCGCGCGGTCGGCACGCTGGACCGGTCGATGGATGCCATCAGCACCAATGGCGAGGCCATGAAAGACCAGTTGCAGGCCGACCAGGCCCACGACGCGCTGCGCGCCGACATCCTGGCCGCCTTGCTGGCCAGCGGACAGGGGGACGCGGAGGCGCTTGCGCAGGTCAAGAAAGATGTGGACGAGCACATTGCCCTGTTCCGCGCGCGCATCAAGAGCATGGATAACACCGGTACCGATGCGCGCCTGCGCCAGGCCATCGACAAGGTGCGCCCGGACATGGACCGCTATCTGGCCAACAGCGCCGAGATGGTCAAACTGGCGCTGGCGGACAAGGATGCGGCGCAAGCGCGCTTTCCCGTGTTTATGGCCAGTTTCCGCGTGCTGGAAAAGAGCATGGGCCAATTGAGCGACCTGATCGAGAAGGATTCCGATGACGTCAAGGCGGTGGGCGATGCGGCCGTGGTGGCGTCGACCTGGCAGATCGTCGGCTTTGGCGTGCTGGCCCTGGTGCTGATGCTGGTCAGCGGCGTCCTCATTGCGCGTTCCATCACCGTCCCGCTCGATGTTGTGGTGGGCTTCGCCGCGCGCGTGGCCGACGGCGACCTGTCCGGCCGCATGGAGACGGAGGATGGGGACCGCACCGAAACGGGCATCCTCAAGCAAGCCTTGCTGGACATGAACCAGAATTTGCACCGCATCGTGAGCGAAGTGCGGCGCGGCACGGAAACCATCGCGCTGGGCGCGCAGGAGATCGCTGCGGGCAATCTCGACCTGTCGGCCAGGACCGAGGAGCAGGCCAGTTCGCTGGAAGAAACAGCAGCGTCGATGGAAGAGCTGACCTCGACCGTTCGCCAGAACAATGGCAATGCCACGCAAGCCACCGAGCTGGCGGCGTCGGCGGCGGAACTGGCACGGCGTGGGGGCGAGCTGGTCGGACAGGTGGTGCAGACCATGGGGCAGATCAATGCGTCGTCGGGGCAAATCGTCGACATCATCGACGTCATTGAAGGCATCGCCTTCCAGACCAATATCCTGGCCTTGAATGCCGCCGTGGAAGCGGCCCGCGCGGGCGAGCAGGGCCGCGGCTTTGCGGTCGTGGCGGCCGAGGTGCGCGCGCTGGCGCATCGCTCCGACACGGCTGCCAAGGAAATCAAGGTGCTGATCGACGCTTCCGCCGGGCAGGTGGAAGCGGGCAGCCGCCTGGTGGACCGGGCCGGGGCCGGCATGGACGATATCGTCAACAGCATCGGCAAGGTCAGCAGCATCGTGGCCGACATCGGCGCTGCCACGCGCGAGCAGGCTACCGGCATCGACCAGATCAATGAAGCCATCGTCAACATCGACAGTGCGACCCAGCAAAACGCCGCCCTGGTCGAGGAAGCGGCGGCCACGGCGGCATCGCTGGCGCAGCAGACCGAGCAGCTGACCAAGGCGGTCAGTGTGTTCCGGCTGGTCGCGGCATGAACTGAGGAAAAATTTCCGCCATGCGTGACGTACCGTACGGAAGCGGCTGTCGCCATCGGGCATCCTGAATGCGTTACTTCAAACACATTTAAGGAGCACGATCATGGGCAAATATGTATTGGGATGGTTACTCGGGGTGCCGACGGTGGTCCTGGTTGTGCTGTACCTGATCTTCCGCTGACCGACGGCGGGCGCACGGCGGCAGGTCGCCAATCGCGCCCCACCGCATCATTACCTGGCGGGGCGAATGCTCCGCCTTTTTCATGTCCGCCGCGCCAAGGCGCCCGTCATCTGCGCGCGAGCTCGGTGCCGCCATCTTTACACCATTTTTACACGCTGCTCACTAAGCTGGTTCCATGCCTGAGGCGCCGCAACGCGCCCCACTTTCCGGCTGGCAGCCGAACTGAATGGAACCGCCATGAATCGCGTGTTAAGAAATGCTGTCGTGAGTGCCGTGGTGCTCATCGTCTTGCTGTTGCTGTCGTCGACCTTCCTGCTGAGCTGGAAGATCATTCCGCCCGGCTACACAGGCGTCAAAGTCAACCGTCTGGTCGACCGCGGCATCACGCGCGAAAACGTGACCACCGGCTTTGTGTTCTACAACCCGATCCAGACGCAGATCATCGTCTATCCGACCTTCATCCAGCGCGTGGCATGGACGCGCGATATGCACGAGGGACATCCGGTCAACGAAGAGCTGACCTTCAATACCAAGGATTCCGTGCCGGTGACGCTCGACGTGGCGGTCAGCTATGGCTTGACGGCCGACCGGGTGCCCGAGTTTTACACGAAGTTTCGCGCTGAACGGATCGAGACGTTCACCCATGGCTTCTTGCGCGATACGGCGCGCAACGTGATCGTCGCGGTGGGGTCGGAATATACCTTCGACGATGTCAACGGTCCCAAGAAGGAAGAATTCCTCGAAGCGATTGCCAAAAAGCTCGACGCCAAAGTGGCTGTGTATGGCATCGGCATCCAGCAATTCGGCCTGATCGGTTCGCTGCGTCCGCCACCCGCCCTGCTCGAAGCGGTGGGCTTGAAGACCAAGGCGATCCAGGATTCCATTCGCACCGAAAATGAAGTGCGTTCGGCCCAGGCCGAAGCGAAGAAGCGGGTTGCCATTGCCGAGGGCGAAGCGGCCGCCAATCGCGCCCTGGTGGCCTCGATCGATCCCAAGCTGCTGGAGTGGGAGCGCTTGAAGCTGCAAAAGGATGCGATCAATAAATGGAACGGCGCCATGCCCAGCGTCATGTCGGACGGCGGCAACATGCTGTTCAACATCCCGACCCATGGCGGCACCATGCGCGGCGAGCCAAAGTAGGGCGGCACGACCTGGCGCCGGCGGGCACGGCGGTGCCGCAGTGGCGCCAATATTGGTATGATCGGTCACGGACCGCGCGGATGTGCCGCGCGGCCGCAGTGTCAGGATCGGACGTTTCATGGTAATCGTTACCCACAGCGGCAAATTCCACGCGGACGATGCCTGGGCGGTTGCCGCCCTGCAGATCCTGTTCCCAGATAGCGAACTGGTCAGGACGCGCGACGCCGCCGTCATCGCGGCGGCCGATTTTGCCGTCGACGTGGGCGGCGTCTGGGACCCGGCCGCAGGCCGTTTCGACCACCATCAAAAAGACTTTGCCACCACCCGCAGCACCGGCGTGCCGTACGCCAGCGCGGGCCTGGTGTGGCGCGACTATGGCGCGCGCTGCGTTGCGGCCCTAGCCGCCGCCCGGCTCGGCCAGACGCTGACGGACGAGCGCGCGCGAGAAATTGCGTATGGGATCGACAGCGACATTGTCCAGTACCTCGATCTATCGGATGTGGGGGCGGCGAAAAATGCGCCTGGCGGCTATGGCTTGTCGGCCGTGGTGTCCGGCTTCAATCCGAACTGGCTGGACGAAGCGGCCCTCGGTCATGGCGAGGCCGCCGACGATTACCGCTTGAGTCAGTTCCGGCGTGCCATGGAAATGCTGACCGACATCATGATCAATGCCGTCAAGTTTCGCGTGGGCGCGGCCCTTGCCGTGGACGAGGTGCGCCGGGCGCAGGTACTGGACGAGGGCAGGGTCTTGTTCCTGGAAAATGGTTCGCTGCCGTGGAGCCAGCTCGTGCGCAAGGAAATGCCCAAGGTGCTCTTCGTGATCAGCCACAGCCTGTCGGAGCAGCGCTACCTGCTCCATACCGTGCCGGCCGCGTCCGACAGCTTCAAGGCGCGCGCCGATTTGCCCGCGGCGTGGGCCGGCCTGCGCGACGCCGAACTGGCGGCGGTCACGGGTGTGCCGGATGCGGGGTTTTGTCATAATGGCAGATTCATCGCCGGGGTCAAATCCTATGCTGGCGCGCGCGCCATGGCGGCGCTGGCCTTGCAGGCGCTGGGCGCCGACCCCGCAGCGGTCCCAGCGCCCGCGTCGTCATAAGCTAATCCGAAATCAGTCGTTCGGATTGGCGGGCGCACTTGCTAGGATGGGCAGCATGAACTCCACGTCCGATTCCCAACCCGTCCTGCGCCCGTCCCGGGTCGTCGACTTGCAGCGCGAACGCCAGCGGCGCGCGGCGCGTCGCATGGCGTTGCAGACGATTGCCGTGCTGGGCGCGTATGCCCGCTTGCAGCAATCCCAGCGCCAGGGGGGCGGCTTATACGGTGCAGAACATGACCGGTGAGCCGTTGCACATCATCGTCATCGGCAAGCCCAGCTGCATCATCTTGTCCATGAGCTGACAGCACGCGTCGAACACGCCAGCGTCCATGCCCTGGCCCGGCATCATCTGGCAGACCATCTTGTCGCCCTGCATGTCGATGCGGACCGTGCAGATCGTTGACGGCACCATGGGCATCATGGGCATCATCATCGGCATCGTGCTGGAAGCGGCAGGCTTGTCGCTCATGCACATCATGGCCATATTCCCAGCCTGCATGACGATCGGCATACCGGCCGCCACCATCAGCTTCATCATCTCGCAACAGTTCTGAAACGCCATCTTGTCCATGCCCTGCGCGGCGACCAGTTCGCACCGGGCCTGGCCAGCTTGCATGGTCATGGTCATGGTCGCCATCATCATGGGCATCATTGCTTGCATGGGCATGCCGCTCATGGCGCCTGGCATGGACATCGGCATCTTCGTCATGGATTGCATTGTCATAAGAGATCCTTGTGAGGTGAAGGGATTTTGCTTCTCCGGAAGAAGAGAAGACGGCCAGTATAGGGATGCCCGCTGGCCAGCAATCGACCGTTGTCTATACCAGTTGAGGTGGCTCAAGCCTGAAGAAATGGATGCTTGGCGCTTGATCTGGCGCAATGCGGGAAGCCCGCCGGGTGCTCGAGAGTGGGTAGGTTGGACCGCACCAGGGACGTGTTGTCTTTTAACCCCAATCGCATAAAACGTTGGTAAAAATAGTTATTAACTGTATATCATTCGTCACACCCGGCGTTCGTTCGGGGCAGGGAGGGCGTCACCTATGGTGTTCAACTCGCTTACCTTTGTGGTCTTTTTCGCCGCCGTGCTTGCGCTGCACGCGCTGCCGCTGAGCTGGAAAACCCGCAAGATCAATCTGCTGCTGGCCAGCTACCTGTTCTACGCCGCCTGGAATCCGCCCTTCGTGATTCTGTTGTGGATCTCCACGGTGGTCGACTGGTATGTCGCCCAGAAACTCGTGCACGCCGAGCGCCCCGCCGTGCGGCGCGCCTGGATGCTGGTGTCGGTGGTGGCCAACCTGGGCATGCTGTGCTACTTCAAGTACGGGCACTTTCTGCTGGACAATTTCACCCTGCTGGCCCACGCGGCCGGCGTGGCGTATCAACCGCCGGCCTTCGACATCGTGCTGCCGGTCGGAATTTCCTTTTATACGTTTGCGACCATGTCGTACACGCTCGACGTCTACCTGCGGCGCGCCGCACCGGCCGACAATTTTCTCGACTACGCCCTGTTCGTCACCTTCTTCCCGCACCTGGTGGCCGGGCCGATCATGCGCCCGACCGAACTGGTGCCGCAGTTTGCCCAGGAACGGCGCGCCACGCCAGCCATGCTGCGCTTCGGCCTGGTGCTGATGACGCTGGGGCTGTTTCAAAAAGTCGTGCTGGCCGACAGCTTCCTGGGGCCGGCGGTCGAGCGCGTGTTCGACCGTCCTGGCGTGCCCGGCCTGCTCGATGCCTGGGCGGGCACGCTCGCCTTCAGCGGCCAGATTTTCTGCGACTTTGCCGGCTATTCCACCACTGCCATCGGCGCGGCCATGTGCCTCGGGTTTGCGATGCCGGACAATTTCCGCTTCCCGTATGCGGCGGTGGGCTTTTCCGACTTCTGGCGGCGCTGGCACATCACGCTGTCAGCCTGGCTGCGCGACTACGTCTACATTCCGCTGGGCGGCAACCGGCACGGCCCGATGCGCGCCTACCTGGCCCTGATGGCGACCATGCTGCTGGGCGGCCTGTGGCACGGCGCCAGCTGGACCTTCGTTGCCTGGGGTGGCTTGCACGGCCTGTACCTGGCGGGCGAACGCTGGCTGCGCGCGCGCTGCGCCGGCTACCGGCCCGGGCCGCTGGCCATGTTCGCGCTGGCCATGCTGACCTATGCGCTGATCAACCTGACCTGGGTGTTCTTCCGCGCCCACAGCTTCGGCCAGGCAGGCAGCGTGTTGGCCGGCATGCTGGGCCTGAACGGCGGCGCCAAGCCGATCCTGGCCACTGGCGCGCTGGTCTGCGTGGCGGCGATCGTGGGCGGCATCGTCCTCACGCACTGGCGCATGCGCGCCACCACGCTTGAGGCGGCACTGGCGGCCACACCGGCGGCATTGCTGGCGCTGGTGTGGGGCTTGATGGTATTTAGCGTCATCATCGCGCAAGGAGCGGGCAATGCCTTCATCTACTTCCAGTTCTGAGCGCCCCGGCCTGGTGCTGCGCCAGACCGCGTCCGACCGGCCCGGGGTGGCGCAGCCGGTGCCCGAGCGCGACATTCCCCCGCAGCCCTGGGGCCGCATTCTCGTCGCTGCGGCGCTGCTGGCCGCCTTGCTGCTGGGGCTGTGGGAAGCGCACTGGCGCGACTACGGCGCCACGCCTGGCTACTACGCCAACGATGACAGCCAGTGGGCTGCGCAGCGGCGCCGCATCAACCAGGGGGAAGGCGGCAAGACGGTGCTGATCGGCTCGTCGCGCACGCTGTTCGATGTCAACCTCGATGTATGGGAGCAAACGCTGGGCGAACGCCCCATCCAGCTGGCGCTCGAAGGCACCACGGCCATGATCGTGCTCGAGGATCTGGCTGCGGACCCGCATTTCACGGGGCGCCTGCTGGTCGGGGTCACACCGGATCAGTTCTTTACCGGCTTCGCCTCGCGTGCGCAGGCGATCGCCTACTTTCACAAGGAAGGCCCCGGCCAGCGCGCCGGGCACTGGCTGTCGCAGCGCCTGGTCGAGCCTTACTGGGCCTTTTACGACAGCGATTTCGCACTTGGCAAGGTGGTCGCGCGCCTTCACTGGCCGCTGCGGCCGGGTCTGGGCGGCCCGGCGCCCGTGCGCAAACTGAGCCAGATGGACATGGACCGCAATACCCGCATGTGGAGCAAGGTCGAGCAGGACAGCGCCTACCGCAACATGGTACGCGGCTTGTGGACCAGCCGGTTCGCGGGACCGCCGCCGCCCAACTTGAACACGCCGGCCAAACGCGCCGCCGCCATCGAACAGCAAATTGCGCGCGCCGTGCGGGCCGTCACCACCTTGCGCGCGCGCGGCGTGAAAGTCGTGTTCCTGCGTGCGCCGTCGGCGGGCGACTACCGGGCCTTCGAAGACCGCGCCTTCCCGCGCGCTGCCACGTGGGATGTTTTGCTTGCGCGCACAGGCGCGCCCGGGATCCATGTCGACGATTATCCGCAACTGCAGGAAACGGATATTCCCGAGTGGTCGCATCTGTCGGCGGCAGCGGCGCGCCGCTTCACGGCGGCACTGGCGCCGCTGGCTGTGCAACAGTGGCGGTGACGCTGTCACTTGGCAGTCCCTGCCGACGGTGCGCAAGCCACACCCAGTCCAGCAACATTGACCATACAACATCGCTGCAACGAATTGGCGTAGCCCGCATATTTTTTTCCTGGTAAGCCGCCATCGAGACGCCGGCCGCGCGTATCATGGGCTTGTGGAAACATTCGTGCGGCGTGGGTCCCCTTCCCGCACCGGTGCTTGCGCATTGGCATTGGAACATGATCTTTAGCATTGATTGCCTGACCGATGGAGGCTGAATGAAGGGCATCATCTTTAATTTGCTGGAAGAAGTCGTCAGCACCGAATACGGCCCCGCCACCTGGGACCAGCTGCTCGACGATGCCGACCTGGACGGGGCCTACACCTCGCTGGGCAGCTACGATGACGAGGAAATCGTCCGACTGGTCGGGGTGGCGGCGGCTGCACTGAAACTGCCTCCCGAGGACGTGCTGCGCTGGTTCGGACAGAGGGCCATGCCGCTGCTGGCGCGCCGCTACCCGTCGTTCTTCAGCGGCCACGCCAATGCGCGCAGCTTCCTGCTCACCCTCAATGGCATCATTCACCCCGAAGTGCGCAAGCTGTACCCTGGTGCCGCGACGCCGGTGTTCGACTTCGACACCGGCGCGGCCGACACGCTGGTCATCGGCTACAACTCCGAACGCAAGATGTGCGCGCTGGCGGAGGGCTTCATGCAGGGCGCGGCCACGTTCTATCATGAACAGGCCGACATCAGCCAGTCCCAGTGCATGCACCACGGCGCCGACAAGTGCGTGTTCGAAGTCCGCTTTCGCCCGTGAGTAATCCGGAGCCGACCGATTCGCTGCAGGCCGAGATCGCCCGCCTCGAACGGCGGCTGCGCCGTGCCACGACGGCGCGGATCGAGGCCGAAGCGATTGCCGAAAGCGGCTTGCGCGACCTGTTCGAGCGCAAGCAGGAGCTGGTGCTGCTCGAGAGTATTGCGGCCGCCGCCAACGCGACCAGCAGTGTCGAGGACGCCATGCACCATGCGCTCGAAGCGGTCTGCCGCCACGCCCGCTGGCCGCTCGGTCATTTGCTGCTGGTGCGCCGCGAGGGTGGGCGCCAGACGCTCGATTCCACCGGCGTTTGGCATGACGATAGCGGGGAACGTTTTCAGGCGCTGCGCTCGCTGACCGAATCGCTGCAGTTCGGGCATGACATGGGTTTGCCCGGCAAGGTCCTGAGCACGGCCGCGCCGGTGTCGGTCAATGCCGGCAGTGCCGATGCCAGCGCCTTCGAGCGACTGCCACTGGCAATCGAGCTTGGGCTGAGCTCGTTCTTCGGCTTTCCCGTCATGGTTGCCAGCGAAGTGGTGGCGGTGCTCGAATTTTTCAGTGTGGAGCTGCAACCGCCTGACGCGTCGATGTCGCGCCTCATGACCCAGATCGGCACCCAGCTCGGCCGCGTGATCGAACGCCAGCGCGCTCAGGAACGCCTGCTGCACGACGCGCTGCACGATCCCCTGACCCAGCTGGGCAACCGCAAGCTGTTTCTCGACCGCCTCCAGCATTATCTGTCGCGCGCCGAACGCAATCCGGGCTATCAGTTCGCGGTGCTGTTCATCGACCTGGACCGTTTCAAGGCAGTCAATGACGGGCTGGGCCACGATGCAGGCGACCTCTTGATCATCGCCACCGCCGAACGCCTGAAGGCGGCCCTGCGCCAGACGGACGTGCTGGTGCGCGCTACCGGTGTGGACCAGCCGGACGATATCGTGGCGCGCATGGGGGGCGACGAATTTACCATCCTGCTCGACAATATCACCAGCGTGCAGGCGCCGATCCGGGTGGCTGAACGCTTGCTCAAGGTGCTGGCGGCGCCGTTCGATCTGGCGGGGCAGCAAGCCTTCATCAGCGCCAGCATCGGCATCGCGCTCAGCGCCAGCGGCTACACCGACGTCCAGGCCATGTTGCGCGATGCCGACATGGCGATGTATCACGCCAAGCAGAACGGGCGCGCGCGCTGGATGCTGTTCGACCAGACCATGCAGGTGACGGCGATGCGGCGCGTGCAGGTGGAGGCGGAATTGCGCCAGGCATTGGATCTGGCCCAGCTGTATCTGCATTACCAGCCCATCGTCACGCCGAACGATGGCGCCATCTGCGGGTTCGAAGCGCTGCTGCGCTGGCGCCACCCGGTGCTGGGCATGGTGTCGCCAGCCGAATTCATTCCGCTGGCCGAGGAAATCGGCCTGATCGGCAAGATTGGCGCCTGGGTCCTCGAGCAGGCTTGCCACCAGTTGCGTGTGTGGCAACTGGCCGGCGCGGCGGGTTTGACGATGAGCGTGAACGTCTCTGCGTTGCAACTGACCGATGGCAGGCTGGTCGACCTCGTCAAACGGGTATTGCGCGAGTCGGCCATCGCGCGCGGCAGCTTGAAGCTGGAATTGACGGAAAGCGCCGTCATGGCCGATCCCGATCATGCGATGGCCATTTTCGGGCAGCTCAAGGATTTCGGCGTGCGCTTGAGTCTGGACGACTTCGGTACCGGCTATTCGTCGCTCAGCCACTTGCGGCGTTTGCCGATCGACACGCTCAAGATTGACCGCTCCTTCGTCAGTCAGCTCGACGAGCAGACCGACAAGCGCCAGATCGCGCAAGTGGTGATCATGCTGGCGCGCGCGCTCAGTCTCGATGTGGTGGCAGAAGGGGTGGAGACGGCCGCCGAGCTGGCCGTGCTGCGCGAGCTGGGCAGCGACTTCGTGCAAGGTTATTACTTCTTCAAGCCGCTCGCGGCCGACGCCGCCGGGGAGGCGCTGGCGGCGCAGGCGGCGGGGATTTTTCCCTCTTAGAAATCGGCGTTAAATCCCGCCCCGATCGATTTTTGCGAATAGTTGTAGTCGATCAGGCTTTGTCCGTAACCCGCAAAGACCTGCACGTATCCCTTCAGGTTGGTGGTGATCGGATAAGCCCAGCTGGCCTGGATGGAACCATGGCTGGTGCTCCAGTTGCGCCGCGCGGTGAGCGCGTATTCATAGCCATTGTCGCGGTACACCGCATTGACGTCGCCGTGACTGAGGAAGTCGGTGATGTCCGGATTGTCGTTGTTGGACTTGGCATTGTCGAGGCGCCGCCACAGGCGCCCGTTCAAGGAGAAGTTGCCACGGTCGACGCCCAGTTCGGCGTAGATGCGGTTCCAGCTGCGCGACAGGGAGCCGGTCTGGCCGTTCGATTGATGCACCAGGCCCATGTTGAGATACCGGACCTGTACGCCCGCCAATTCCTTGTTGATCGGCACGACCGCCATGACTTCCGGCTGGTAATTGGTTTCCCTGAATGGGCTCGAGGCGGCGCGGTTGTAGGCCTGCCAGAAGCTTTGCTGGGTATAGCCGAGCCAGATATCGACCGGCAAACCGGCCAGCTGCTCGGCGGCCTTGACCTTGAAACTGAGCTGGTAGGTCAGCTCGACGCGCTTGGGCGGCAAGCCGGCCGGGGTCTGTTCGCGGTACGGTGCGATGTTCGATTGCGCGCTGTAGTTGGCCAGCAGCAGATAATTTTCCCGGTGCGGGCGGAACGAGAACACGCCACGGCGCGCGCTTGGTACCAGTTCCCACGACTGTTCCGTGCGCGAAATCGGGGTTTCCGGTGGAGCGGCAGTGGCCGACGCCACCGGTGGAATGACGGTCGGCACCGCACTGGCTGCCACGGCGCTGTCGGGCTTGGCTGCGACCGTTGCATCCTGGGTGGGATTGCCGGCCACGGTTGCGGCCGTGGCGGCCTTGGTCAGCTCGTCGAAACAGCCCAGCCGGGCGCTGGCGTCACCGAGGACGGAACAGCGCAACAGTTGATTTTCCAGTTCGCCGGCGTAGGCAAATGAGGCCGTCAGGAAGAGGGTGGCGCAAAGGGTTTTTTGTCCGGCAAAGTGCATTCAGGTCATTTCGTTAAAGGTAAAGCGTGGTTGGATTATCTGGACGGCAGCAATTCTGGTGCAACACGAAGGTGCCGCTGGTACAGGGGCAAGTGCCGGCATGGCCCACATGTTTCTGGCTGACGATCTCCAGCAAACCGGGCATGGGCCGAGCGGTAAAACCGCTGCCGGAAAACAACAAAGCCACCCGAGGGTGGCGTGATATTTGTGCTTGGTGGCAGTGGCGGAATTGAACACCCGACGCCAGGATGGTCAACCTGACGCGGCGTCTGCTGTTACACCGGTTTGCCGGACCAAGATTCTGCTCCTGTCTTGCAGTTTAGCATGGATTGATACGGGCACAACGAGGCTGGCCCTCGCCCGCCACTGACCGTGACGGCCACTTCTTCCAACGAAGAAACAGTCTCTTCCCATGCACCGGCCTGCGCTTGGGTGCCTGCCGACTGCCAGCGCACCATCACCCGCCACGCCCCCACTCGTTGCTAATCCGGCCTGTAATAAGGTATCACCAGAAAAAATTGGAGGGTGTCGATGGTATTTACATTTTGAAATTTTCTTGTCACGAAAATATGAGGAATTCCCTTAAGAAACAGCGGCTTGCTCACGCTGGTGGGGTTTTTGCTTTCGCAAGAATGCGGCAGTTCGCTGCGGCCAACATCGATGTCCAACCAAAAAATAGGGATAAAAAATGATGAATCTGAAACGAGTAGTGGCGGCGTCTGCACTTGCCCTGCTGAGTGGGACTTCTTTTGCCACGCCAATCACTAATGCAACGGGTATCGCTGGCGCGACCAACACGATTACTTTTAGCGAACTCGCCTTGTCCCCGGGCGATACCATTACGAATCAGTATGCAAGCTATGGCGCTACATTTTCGCCGTTTGCCGTGTTTCGTCCTCAAGACGGGTTCTACGCGACCGACTACATCGGCAATTTTGGCGTGCCAGGAACCGCATCGCCGTTCGTGATTTCTTTCGGCGGAACCGTCACTGGTGCCGCATTTGATTTCATTACGAATTCGGGAACCTCATTCTTTGAGGCTCTCATGGGCAATACAGTAGTCGAAAGCTTTTACGCCGCCACATCGATAACGGTTGGCACGTTCTACGGGTTCGACGGCATCGCGTTCGACAGTATCCGCATTACGGCGCCGGGTAATAACGCGTTAGAAATGGATAACCTTCAATTACGAAGCAACGTGCCTGAGCCAAGTACGATTTTCTTGCTCGGCGCTGGTTTGATCGGCGTTTTGCTGCGAAAACGAAACAAGGCCTGATCCGGCCAGTTTGGATGAAAAGCGCCATCTGCGGATGGCGTTTCACTTTTGCCTTTGCATAGATGATGTCGATGCAGCTGAGGGCGGTGCGACATCGTTGTTTTCTGTCCCCCGCCGGCCCAGTCCACCCACGTTAAGCTATTTCAGCAGTTTTTCTGAGTCATCTTCTCGTGAGGTTTTGGATCTTCCTTCCGGCGTAGCGCGCTTCTACCGGTACGAACCGCTGGACTTCGCGCCTGGCTTACCGCCGCATCCGGGATAACTAGCGCCGCAGCAACTGCGGCGCCCCGTCACTGAGGCGGAAGGTGCCCACGGCCCTGAGCAGTTCGTGCGCCTGGTCCTGCATGTTTTGCGCGGCGGCGGCCGATTGCTCGACGAGGGCGGCATTGCGCTGCGTCAGCTCATCCATTTCCGTGATGGCACTGTTGACTTCCTCGATGCCCTTGCCCTGGCGCTGGCTGGCCGCCGAGATGTCATTCATGATCTCCGTTACCTGCTTGACCGAGGCGACGATATCGCCCATGGTGCGCCCGGCAGTGTCGGCCAGCTGGCTGCCCGTCTCGATCTTGGCCACGGAATCTTCGATCAATTGCTTGATTTCCCGCGCCGCGGTGGCCGAGCGCTGGGCCAGGCCGCGCACCTCGGTGGCGACCACGGCGAAACCGCGACCCTGTTCGCCGGCGCGCGCCGCTTCCACGGCCGCGTTCAAGGCCAGGATATTGGTCTGGAACGCGATGCCGTCGATGACGGCGATGATGTCGACGATGCGCCCTGAGCTGGCCTTGATCGAACCCATCGTCTCGACCACCAGGCCCACCACGCGGCCGCCTTCCAGCGCCACGCCCGAGGTGGACTGCACCATCTGGTTGGCCTGGTGCGCATGGCTGGCGTTTTCCCGCACGGTATCGGTCAATTGGTGCATCGATGATGCCGTTTCCTGCAGCGAGTGGGCTTGCGATTCCGTGCGCGCCGACAGGTCAGCATTGCCCAGGGCAATCTCGCGCGCCTCCACGGTGATGGTGGCGCCGGCCTGCTTGATGTCGCTCAGCAGAGTATTCCAGTTCTGCACCACTGTCTCCAACGCGCGCGACAACTTGCCCATTTCGTCGTCGCTGGCGGCATGGAGGCGCGTGGTCAGGTCGCCGGCGGCCAGCGACTCGGCCGCGCGGCAGGCGTCTTCGATGGGCCGCACCACCGCGCGCGCCACCCAAGTGGCGATCGTCGCCAGCACCGCAAAGCCGATGGCCATCGTGCCCAGCGAGAGCCAGACGGCGCGCTGACCCGCGGTCTTGGTCTCTTGCAGCGCATCGCCCGTGCGGCGTTCAAGATTGAGCAACACCTGGTCGAGCTGCTTGCGCACCATTTGATAGTGCGTGGTCGCTCCTTGCATGGCCGCCACACCCGTGTTGGGGTCCATCGACGCCAGATCCAGGGCCTGCACGATGCTGGCCCGGTAGCGTTCGACGGCGGGCAGCGCTTGCGCCGCTTCGGTGGCGGCGCCGGCATAGCTTTTCAGCTCGCTCAACCCTTGCTTAATGGTGTTGAGCTCGCGATCGGTCTGCGTGCCGAACTCCTTGAATTGGGCATCGGAAAGACTGGCGGCGATGGCGATCTTGGCATACACCCCGGCATGCACCTGGCCCAGGGCGATGGCCTGCCGGTTGGCCAGCCGTTCCGCCTTCAGCGTGGCATCGTTCAATTCGTGCATGCGGCGCTCGTTCTGCTGCATCGCCAGAAAGGACATCGCTCCCATGGCGAGCAGGCAACCTAGCGCCACCACCGGGACGATCAACATCTTGTGTGCGATTTTCACAGGAGACTCATCTTGTTAAAAGAGCTGTGTGTGGCCCCCGCCGGGGGGCGGCGCGGCGGCCAGTTACAGGTAGATGCCGCCGCAGACGACGGTGTCGTTCAGCTTTTCGCAGTACATCGCCTTCGGTTCGATCTTCTTGGTTTCCGGGTTGGTGAATTTGTATTCCTGCCAGAAGCTCGCTTTGCTCTTGGCCATGTCAACGCGCTCCTTGACGAAGGCCTTGCCATCGATATCCTTCAGTTCGATTAAATTCTTGCCCACCATCTTGGCGTTGGCGCCATGCGCGGCGACGGTACCGTCGAGCTTGTAGACCACCAGTTACAGGTCATGCAGGATGAATTGCGGCGACTTGGCGGTGATCTCGGCATAGGCCTTCTCATCGCCAGTGCTCTTGATGTAGGCCACGCCCTTCTTGACCATCGCTTCCGCATCGGCGCGGGTGGCGCCGCCTTCGGCGGCGATGCACACTTGCGGCAGCGCGATGGCGGCAAGGATGAGTGACAGGCAAAAAACAGGGGTGGATTTGGACATTGCAATCTCCTTCATTGTGCGTGTTGGAAAGGGGGCGCAGGCCGGCGCAATCAAGTGGCGCATTTCGAAATACCGATGATGCATAGTAGTCCCAGGCCAGCGGGCATGCGCTTGTGCAACACAAATGTTTTTTGAATGGGACAGTTTTACAACAGCGCGTTCTAGTTCTCAGGCTTGCGTGTTCCGGGAAGCTGCTCGGATACATCTGCCAGTCAGGGTGCAGGGACAGCGCGCGACATTTTTTTGGGCTCTGCGAACAAGAAAGGGAGGGGAGGGGCCGTTCGAGGGTGTGGACTGCGCCGACCGTCGCGCTTGGTTTCGACTACCGGGCATGGACCGGACAAGAGAAAAAAGCGCTTGGAGGAAACAAAAACGCCACCCGAAGGTGGCGTTTTATTTGTTCTTGGTGGCCCGGGGCGGAATCGAACCACCGACACAAGGATTTTCAATCCTCGAAAAAGCGCATTCAGCGACATTCAGCCAGATATCGATCTCAAGAAAAATACCGTGTAATCAGTGGCTTGCGTTGCAGTTTCGCCAAATTTGATGTTCAGCCAAATTCAGAGATATACTGTGAAATGGGTTACACATTGGTTACATGGCACATTGAGAGTGCGAGGCAACGAAAATTCCGACTATCAAATTAACTTCTGGCCGTGTGTCTGCGTTTGAGTGTGAGCCCGGGAAAAGTCAGTCCTTTCTATGGGATACCGTCGAGCCAGGGCTCGGCCTGCGAGTGACCGCGAAAGGCGCTAAGGCGTACATATTCCAATCCAAATTGGGCAAGTCCACGATCCGCATCACTATTGGCGATCCGCGAACTTGGCCGCTTGAGGCTGCTCGCGACGGAGTTGGGCGCCCGCTGGGGAAGGGGGCGCGGGAGGAAGCCAACCGCCTACAACACATCGTTATGGCGGGGCGCGATCCTCGCGTAGTCAAAGCCGACACTCTTGCAGCAGAGGACGCCGCGCGCGAAGCGACCGAAGCCGCACGGGTGGCAGACAAGGCCCGCGAACACCGCGAGTCAATAACGCTGCGCGAGGCATGGCGCGAGTATGTCGAGGACCGTGCGCCGCTTTGGTCCGATCTGCATACTCGGGATCACGAACGAGCAATACAAACGGGTGGCGAAACGCGGAAGCGCAGTAAGAAACTAACGGAGCCAGGGCCACTTGCTACTCTGGCAAATGAGCGGCTTCCCGATCTGACGCCGGACCGCATTGAAAAATGGGCAAAGGTAGAGGCCACGACGCGGCCAACTAGCGCCCGCCTAGCGTTCCGACTGCTCAAGGCGTTTTTAAACTGGTGCGCAGCCCACCGGGAGTACAAACAGATAGTTGGGTCGAGCGGCGCAGCGAGCAAGCGTGCGCGGGAAAGCTTGGGTCGCTCAAAGAAAAAAGACGATGTCCTCCAACGGGAGCAGCTTCCGGCATGGTTCGGGGCAGTAAAGCAGCTCGACTCGCCCGTGATCCGTGCGTACCTTCAAGTGTTGCTGCTGATCGGGCCGCGCCGGGAAGAACTGGCCGCGCTGCGGTGGGAAGATGTTAATTTCCAGTGGAATCACATTACCCTTAACGACAAGGTGGAAGAGTTCCGCATGGTTCCGCTGACACCTTACGTTGCGCATCTTCTGGCCGACCTAAAACGCCGCAACGATTCGCCGCCCACCGTCCGAGCCATGAAACGAATGCGCGAGGCTGGGGAAACATGGGTGCCATCGCCGTGGGTATTCGCCAGCCAGCGGGCAGAGTCAGGGCGCCTCACCGACCCTAGCATTGCACATCGCCGGGCCTGCGCTGCTGCTGGCTTGACGCTCACCCTACACGGCTTGCGTCGAAGCTTTGCAACCCTGTCGGAATGGGTAGAAACGCCTGCCGGCATCGCCGCACAGATACAGGGTCACGCGCCACAAGGCGTGCGCGAACAGAACTACATCCGCCGGCCACTCGACCTCCTGCGCATGTGGCATGTCAAGATTGAAACGTGGATGCTTGAGCAGGCGGGTATTGAGTTTGCCGCAATCCCCCAAGGACTCTCCCTCGTAAAAGCTGGTTGAGGCACTACTGAGTTTAAAGCGTCGGCCTAAGTTTAGCGGCTGAAAAGACGGTTCCTTCACCGTCCTGGCTGACGCCCCAACAAATGAAGATTAAACACCGGAAGGGGTGATATGGACACATGCCCAGCGGAGTTCCCGCTTTCTTGGCTGAATGAGCAGCTAGATAAGGACGACGTATTCGCACAGCAGGCGCTCTTGCTACTACGCCGGCGGGCCGAGTTGCAGCCTACTGACATTCGAGAGACTCACACCGTTGCGTCGTCGGCGCGTGCGTTGGTCAACTCGTGGCTCGTCAACCGCAAGCTTTACGGCTATGACCGAGGGCGGCCAATTGATGACTTTACCTCGTTCACTTTAATCTCTTTCTGGGACGACTTGGAAACTAGCATTCGGAACCTTGAGGCAATGATTACGATCAAGCGCGTTGAGGTTGTTTCCTTAATTTTGGAAGAATCGCTCACGCCTCCGCAATTCTTGTTGTCAGACCCACTGGCCTTACTCCCACTGAATCACAGTGGACATGCCGCGATGATTGGGAAGGCAACCTTGACAGCTGAACCAACAATTTCGAGAGTAGCGGCGGCGCCAGCAATACAGATAGTCGAGACGGGTATTAAGAAGCGTGAGCAACAAATCCGTGTCATTGAAGCAGTCCTAGCGACCCTCAAATACCCCGCAATGAGCGTTCCCACCGGGAGCAAGAAAAAGGTAGAGGCCGAATGCAAGAGGGCAGCGCCATCTTTGTTTGGAGTGGGCCCCGACCCATTTAAGCAGGCTTGGCAGGAGGCTGTAACGCAAAAGCGTGTACGTACGGAAAACCACGAAAATTACAGATAGATAGTGGGGCGAAAAATCCCCACAGCCCTACTCTTGTTACCCCACTAGTACCCCAGTTTCCAATGAATCATCTTAAACACGCAGCGATGCGAAAGGATGTTTCAAATGGAAACTACCCAGCAATTCCTCCCAATTGAGCAGGAAACCCGCAGCCACATCGACACGGCCAGCGCTGCCCACTACCTGAGCCGCAGCTCCCAAACCCTGCGCTCTTGGTCGTGCTTGGAAAACGGGCCAATGCGGCCAGTCCGTGTGCACCGCCGCTTGGCGTGGTCCGTGGCTGACATCAAGCGCCTGCTGAACGGGGGCGCCGATGCAATCTAACCCGAAAAAGCAGAACGCCCCCGGGTGCGGAGGCGTTCAAGTCACTGAGCTGGCCGGCGGCGTGACAGTAATTCCAAAAGATGCTTTCGACTGCAGCAATGAGCGTATCACCAAACTACGCAACGAGATAGCTGCCGAAGGCTTGGCACTGCGTGACACAAGCGGCCAGACTCAATGTGACACCCTGCTACGGGTGCTCCAACATCGCGGCGGCAAAGGTATCAACACCCCCGAAGGCGTCGGCCTTGGCTACCTCCGCATTGCCACGCGAGTGCAGGAGCTTGAAGAGCGGGGATGGCGCATTGCCTCCTATCGGGAGCGAATCATCGGCGCGGACGGCCTGGCGCACAACGGCGTCGCACGCTATTGCCTGCTCGGTCGCGCTGCTCCCCTTGCTATCCCAGCACAGAGCCCGTTGAACTTGGGGGGCGCGTAATGGACTTCCTTACGGTCAAAAATTGGGACACGTTCCAGCACTACGGCAAACGTAACCCCCCATGGATCAAACTTCACCGCGCCTTGCTTGACGATTACGCATTCTGTGCCTTGAGCGATGTCGCGAAGGCGCATTTGATGCTGATTTGGCTTTATGCCAGCCAGCACAACGGCAAAATCCCATTCGATGCGGCGTTCTTGGAGAAGAAGCTTTCGTGTGAAAACCTGAGCCTAGAAGCTCTGGAAGCGAGTGGCTTCCTTGTCCGCTTGCAGAATGCTAGCGAGGTGCAAGCATGACGCAAGCACATATCGCTAGCAAAGCGCTACTCTCAGAAGAGTACGCTAGCACCTTAGTCTATCCTCAGAAGAGAAGAGAAGAGACTTACGGCGAAAAGCTCCCAAGCCATGAGGCGGGGAGTTTCACCCTGCGGCCATATCAAGCGGCGGCAGTGCACAGCCTCCGTCACGCCCTGGCAAGGAAGGTTTTGAGGCTGATGCTCAATTCCCCAACCGGCTCGGGGAAAACTGAGATGGGCATGGCGCTCGTAAAGGGAGCCAGGGCTAAGAATCGTCGGGTCGCTTTCTTGTGCAACCGCGTGCATCTGGTCGAACAGACTTCGCGCCGCTTCACTAAAGCGGGTATCTCGCACGGGATCATCCAGGGTGAGAACACAACACGCGTCTATGAGCCGGTGTTGGTCGCCTCAATCCAGACCATCGCAAAGCGCGGGCTGCCCGAAGTCGATGTAATCCTGATCGATGAAGCGCACACAGTAGCGGGATCGGCTGAGTACCGCGCCGTAATCATCGAGGCGGCGGCGCGCAACGTGCCCGTTATCGGCCTGTCAGCTACTCCGTACGCGAAAGGACTAGGTAAGCATTACGACGAACTGGCCGGCGCGCTGTTTCAAGAAATGATCGTCGCGGCCACCATTCCCGAACTGATCGCGGGCGGGTTCTTGGTGGACTGCGAAGTCTACGCGCCGAGCGAACCGGATATGTCGGGCATTAAGCAGGCACGCAACGCATTCGGGGATATGGATTGGACCGATGCAGACGTAGGGCGCGCAGCCGACAAGCCGGAGCTGGTCGGCGATATCGTTACGCACTGGCAACGCTTGGCAGAAAACACGGCAACGGTATGCTTTGCGGCCAATATTGCCCACAGCAAGCATATTGTCGAAAGCTTTCGAGCCGCAGGGATCAGCGCGGAGCATATCGATTGCTATACCAAGGAGGACGAACGCCGCGCAATCCTCAGGCGCATCGAGTCGGGCGAAACGCTGATCCTGTCGAATGTTGGCATCTTGGCCGAAGGGTGGGACTTCCCCGCATGCCGCACGTTGATCCTCGCTCGGCCTACGCGCTCGCTGATTCGCTACATTCAGATGGCAGGCAGGGTTCTACGCCCGCACGCCTCCAAAGTCCGCGCGCTGATCCTCGACCACTCGGGTACGGTTGGCCGGCTCGGCTTCCCAACGGATGAATTTCCGCTAGAGCTAGATGATGGCACGCCTAAGGTCGCGAGCATGGCCGCCGATGACGAGGCCAGGGAGGAAGCTTTGCCGAAGGCTTGCCCGACATGCTCATACATGACCACGGCGCACAAGTGCCCGATCTGCGGGTTTGCTCGGGCGAAGAAAAGCGGCGTTGAGGTGCAAGCCGGCGAGCTTGTGCTACTTACGAAGAAGGCGAAGCCCACGAAAATCGACAAGCAGGCGTTTTACTCGCAACTGCTCGCTGTCGCAGCCAATAAGGGCTACCGGGAAGGCTGGATATCAAACCAGTATCGCAATTACTTCGGAGTGTGGCCGCGAGGATTGCACCAAACGCCAGTGCAGCCAAATGCCGAGTTCTTGGGCTACATGAAGCATCTGCAAATTAAGTTCGCCAAAACCAGAGGGGCGAGCTATGAGCACGCTTAAGCCGCGCACCAAAGATGAGGCGCTCGGACGGTGGCCCGGCATCCTGCAAACTCTGGGCATCGATGCGTCCTTCCTGACAAATAAGCATGGTCCTTGCCCAATCTGCTCAGGAAAAGACCGCTATCGCTTTGACGACAAGGGCGGGCGCGGCACATGGATCTGCTCGCACTGCGGTTCCGGTGACGGCTTCAAGCTCTTGCAGGAACTGCAAGGCTGGTCGTTCAGCGAGACGGCGAAGCAGGTCGATCGCGTCGTGGGAACAGTCCAAGCCGGCCCCTTGGTCCAAGCGCGGTCGGAGCAAAGCAAGATCGATTCGCTTCGGGCCGTGTGGAAGGCTAGCCGGGTGGTTGTGGCGGGAGACCCGGTTTGGCTTTACTTGCATCGTCGGGTAGGGAGCACGCAGGTATCGCCCGATATACGGTTCCACCCAAACCTACGTTATAGCGAAGGAGTGAGTTACCCCGCGATGGTTTCGATGCTGCGCTATCCCGATGGCACGGGCGCCTCCATCCATAGAACATACCTCACCACGGAGGGGCAGAAGGCACCGGTTAGCAGCGTGAAGAAGTTCATGCAAGGAAAACCTCTGCAAACCGCCGCCGTACGGCTCGGCGAGGCGGGAGCAACGCTGGGCATCGCCGAAGGGATAGAAACGGCCCTGGCAGCCTCGAAGCGGTTCTGTGTGCCTGTTTGGGCAGCGACGAACGCCACATTGTTGGAAGCTTGGGTTCCGCCAGGCGGCGTTGAGCGCGTTTTGATTGCCGGAGACAACGACGCGAGCTATACGGGACAGTTAGCAGCGTACGGGTTAGCGCGCCGGTTAGTGCAAAAAGGCTTCGTTGTGGAAGTCCACTTACCAGTGGTCGCAGGAAGGGATTGGGCTGATGAACGTATCTAATGCCTTCCTGCGGGACTTCGCTTATATCGCCAACCTGTACGGCTGGAATGCGGCCGATATTGAAGATGTTAAGGCACAGACCAGGGCGAACCCCGAGGCGATGCGGCGCTACTGGACCGACCTTGCGACCGCGCACCGGGCCGGTTACCAGCAGACCGCGGCCAACGGATACGAACGCCTGAGGGTCTGGGCCGCCAGAAAACAGTACGCGCTCGCGGGAAAGGGTGAGGCATGAAAGAAGACCTGTTGAACAATCTTCTGTCGCTTTTGAACGGCTGCGACACTGAGGAAAGCGCAAAGGTGGAGTTTCGGCGGCTGATTCACCAAGTTGCGGGCACAGTTGGCGATAGCCGGGGCGACCGTCGAGCCGAAAGGGTGGAGTTCGCACGGTGCCTGATGAAGGAGATGAGGGAGCCGCGAATGATTGTGCGAGAGCGGTTGATTGTCCGCTTTCAAGTCTCCAGGGCGCAGGCATACGTTGACATCAGCGATGCATTGCAACTGTCTAGTCCGATTGCTTGGCCGCTGGACGCGCTTCCGAAACAATAGGTCATCGGCAAAACATCTGGAGCAGAAAATGATTGAACTGGTTTATTTCGGCAACGAACACCGCGAGCGCGCGGGCGACGCTGTGGGTAGTGTCTACAACAGCGCGGATAAGGAATGGATTACGCCTCTCCAGGTTGTTGAGGCGATAAAGCTCCGCATGGCTGTATCGATTCGCCCAGCAACCGAAACGGAAATGAAACGTATGCATGAGCATGTCGCCCTTTACGAGATTGGCCGGCAGCTCGAAATAAAGGTCGGGCACCTTCTTGACCGTGACGCCGCGCATATTCCGGTGGAACAGACCGAGCGCCAGGCGTAAGGGCCTGCCATGTCAGTACGCCGAGCAGTAGCCGGTGATGCAGACCAGTTGTGCGTTTTGGTCGAGGCGATGCATGCTGAATCTCGTTATTCAATTCTCCCCTATGCCCCCGACAAGATAGCGGCGCTATTCGCGCGGCTGCTGGATTGGCCTGACGGCTTCGTTTTTGTCGCGTGTGATGGCGAAAAAATAGTCGGCTTCCTAGCTGGCTTCGTGGTCGAACATTTCGCCTCGCACGCCAAGATTGCAGGCGAATACGGACTATTTATCGAGCCAGCGCGTCGGGGCGGAACCAACGCGGCACGCTTGCTCAAGGCATACCGTGCTTGGGCGGACGAACGCGGGGCGGTGCTCGTGTCGGCGGGGATCACGACCGGCGTAAATGTGGAGTCAACCACGCAGTTTTACGAATCTCTCGGCGGGCATCAGGTAGGCGTCATTTTTGAATTTAAAGGATAAATCATGTGTACAGGTGCAGAAATTCCAGTGGCGGCGGCAATCATGGAGGGCGCTGGCGGAGCAGCTGTGGGTGGCGCAGCAGCAGGCGCAGGAGCGGCGGCTGCAGGAACCGGGGCTGCCCTTGGGGCTGGTGCTGCCGGTGCAGCAGGAGCGGGTGCGTTGGGTGCTGGGACTAGTGCTGGACTGCTGGCTGGAACTGGTGCAGCCGCAGCCGATGGCGCGTTACTCGGCGCTGGCGCTATGGGCGCAGAAGGTGCAGGCGCTGCCGGTACTGGCTTGCTGGCTACCGCACCGGAGGCAGCAGGCACGATGGCTTACGTTACGCCGTCCGCGACCGGCGCGGCTGAGAGTGCAGGCGCAACGAGCGCTGCCCAAGGCTACATGCCCTTGACGCAAGGTGCTATCGACGGATCTGGCTATGTAGCGCCTGAGGCTGGCGGGAGTGCGCTTGATAATATCGCAGCACAGCAGGCGGCTGAAAGCGGGTATGTCGGCAACGCTAACGATAATACTGCGCTCGATGCCATTGCTAACTCGCAGAAGGGCTATACCGCCAATGGCGCAGGGCTTGACAAGGTAGCGGCGCAGGACGGATGGCGCGGCTACGCCGGCGATATTGGCCGTGCGGGTAAGGGCTACGCTAGCTATGAGGCAGCAACGGGCGGCGGGCAGCAGCAACGCCCACCACCACAGGCCCGCCCTATATTCCCCGGTGAGGCGCCGCAGATCGCGCAACAGCAACATCAGCGACAGCAGAACCAGTTTGCGCAACAACTTCTGCGCCAACGTCAACGCGGAATGCTTGGATAAGGAGACATCATGGCAGCGTTAATGGCACGGCTTGAGGCTTTGGAGGCCCTCGCAAATGTGGGCTCGGGCCTTTGTCATGTCGAGTTGATCGCGCATGACGATCCAAGGGCGGCAGGGTTGCCCCTGAATAGTGAGGGACGGGGATGCGTGACACGTATTTTCCTTGTTCCCCTGCAACCGCTTCACTTGGCTGCGAAAGGGGCGACCCATGGCAACGCTTAAAACTCGGGTCGAAGCACTTGAGGCCAAGGCTCCGGCAGGGTCTGGGAATTACTGCCTTGTCATTCACAATGATCACAATTGCGCGATGGCCCAGGAAGAGGCGATTTCCAAATTCATCGCATTGAACGGTAGTGCCCCTGTCAACTTCATTCACATTACCTTCGTTGCCCCAGGCGACAAAGCCAGCAGTTGCCAGTGCGATGGGCTTGAAAACAGCGCCCTCACCGTCACCGGGCCGAACGCTCCGGGGATCATGGCTGATTTAGTGCGGGAGGCCGATGGTACGGCGTTAAAGGTCGTTAAAGACCCCGTGCAATAACAGGAAAAGAACAGATGTCAAAAAAAGAAAGTGCCAGCACATGGAAGCCAGGCCAATCAGGTAACCCGAGCGGGCGACCGCCTGGCAGCTCCGAGGTGGGCCGGTTGCGCGCTGCAATCTCAGAGCATCTCCCAGAAATCATCGAGCAGCTTGTGGAGAAGGCGCGAGGCGGCGACACTCAGGCGGCGCGGTTACTGCTGGAACGCGTACTACCACCGGTCAAAGCGATAGAGGCGACGGTGGAGCTTGCCTTACCTGATGGCGCCACGCTGACCGAGCAGGGCGAAGCGATCGTTCGCGCCGTAGCTCAAGGGGTGCTGGCGCCCGGGCAGGCTGGCGCGCTACTGACAGGCTTAGGCAGCATCGCACGCCTGAAAGAGGTGGACGAATTGACGAAGAGGCTGGAAGCACTTGAGCAGGCGGCAAAATGAGCTTGCGCGCGCAGTACGGATGAAATAGCGTAGGTGGCACCGAGTTCCACCCCGGGAAAAGCAATGTTACTTTTTTTTGCGCTTGCCTATCGAATCAAAATATTCTGGAATTTTGAGCCCCCACCAATGCCACTTTGAAACACCGACTTTTGTTGGAGCAATATCATCAAAGTATGAAGTTGCAAGCGTTCCTCCGACCATCTGGACGGTAGAGGGGGAAAAGGTAGAAGGCTTCTCGTGACATGACCAGTTTTCAAAGTCAACGATCGCGCAGTCCGCGTACTTTGATGGACTGTAGCCATCGACCCAATAAGTCACGGAATTAGTGTCTTTGTCGGCTCGATATAGCGTCGTAACACTGGTTGTTTCCTCGCCAGTACAGACGCCTTCATTGAGTTCCGTGCTGCAAAATACGTTATAGACCACGGCTTTTGATTGAAATGGTATCCAGTTAAACGCCCAGCAAAGGAGGAAGATGCCTACCAAAATCGAATAGCCCCAAATGTCAGACTGATCTTTATTCGCCGCCATGTTTTGTCCCTCGATACTTCACTTGAATATCCCGCAAGGATTAAGCGCCAACTTTGCCTGGTTGCCCGCCGAGGCCTTTACTTTTAAAGAGGCGTATCGGGTTCGGGTTGCCGAGCGCCAAGTACTGGAGCATCGCGAGAGGAGCAGCGAATACACCGATGCCGGCAAGCGCGCCGCCAACGGCTTCCCACCGTTCAGAAAAGTTCTTCGGGACGCTGATCTGCTCATCTGGTGGGACGTTTAATGTACCTGTTGAAACCGCTGCTAAAAAGGTTTCCTTGTCCGCTGGGGAAAGCTTGTTTCCGCGATATGCGTCAATTAAGGTATTGGTGGCGAATGGCGCGTCGGAATAGGATTGGTGCGAGTACACATGCGTGTCGTTGATAAAGGATGAGTAGGATAACGTGGCGATCAGCGTAACGCTGATGCAGGCCCAAATAATCCACGCGCAAACCGCCAGCCGCCGCAAAAAAGGTTTCATGTTTCCTTTAGTAATTTAGATGGTCATTTGGCAATACTACGCTTTCTTTATGGGACTTGAGGAATAAATTTGTCCGCTCGTACACTAACGAATGTTTGGCCTGACGTTTGGCATTTCTGTGGTGCGGCATGCTATACCAGCTCGACAATTGAAAAAGGCTCCCGTCGGAGCCTCGTTTTTTGTGTAACAAGTGACTACTCAGATGTCGCCAGTCACGCGCATCACGCTCGCTCGGGAAATGCCGTAGGTGCGTGACAAAGCGCTGACGGTGGCGCCGCTCTGGCGCAAGAGAACGATTTCCGCGCGCTGAGCGTCATTCGTCTTGGTAGGTCGGCCAAGCGTCTTGCCTTCTGCCTTAGCCCGAGCCAAACCCGACTGCGTCCGCTCTACTAACAAATCGCGCTCCATTTCTGCGACTGCCGCCAGCATGGTCAACATGAGCTTTCCCGCAGGCGACGTAAGGTCGAGCTTGCCGAGTTGCAGCACGATCACTTCAATCTTGCGAGCGGCCAAGGCCTTGATGGTCGCGCCCACGTCCTGAGCATCGCGGCCCAACCGGTCTAGCTTCGATACCACCAGCGTTTCGCCGTCACGAATCTGGCCGAGCAGTGCCTTGAACTCGGGCCGCTGCGAAGCGGACACCTTGCCGCTTACGCCCTCATCGCTGTAGAAGTAGTCCACCTTGTAACCGGCGCGCTCGATGTCCATACGCTGGTTTGCTGTGGTCTGATCCGTGGTGCTGACGCGGGTGTAAGCGAAGATTGCCATTTGTTGCCCCTTTTGTATTTGCTTTGGACTGAGACTGTTCAAAAACCATGTTCAATATAAGCGATTGTTCAAAATAGTGCAAGGCTATTTTATGAACATGTTAAATCATTCCCCTTCATTCATGTTCATAAACGCTCGTTTTTGAACATGGCTCAATCGGAGTTTTGAAGTGGCCTCGAACGGCGCCAAAATGGTAAGCTTTAGCCTTGCATGATTTTAGAAGACTACTGACTAGAGATCCGATGCCTAATTTTAAGCAGATGTTCCATCTGGTGGCTGGGTCGCTTCGACAAGCTAGCATTACTGATTCATGCAGCTCTTGCGCTTCGCAATTTAGGACGGCTATACCAGTCCGCAACGGAGGTATTGCTTGCAGACGCCCAAGTACCGTGCGGGATGTTAAGCGTGCCGAGGCAAAGAAGTGCGGAGGATGCGCCCTTTTGTTCAAAATCCAAGAGTCCTAGCGCCGTGCCAATCGGGCGTTTTATCGGCCTGCGCGTTACCGGTAAACTACAGTGGCCTCATGGCGCTGCCAACGATACGCCCACCTAGAAATGACGCGATTTGCTATTCCGGTCCCTCACAACGAGCGATTCCGGTGGGGGTCGAAGTCGTTTTCGATGGAACGAATACACAACTACCGGCCGAACAATTCAGTAAGGGTCGAATACCCAATGTCCGCAGCATCAGGGTCTTTAAGATAGATAGGTCTACCACCGAAACGCTCTCGTGGGAGTAAATGGTAGTCCAACAATTTTCCGCTCGTGGGGTTCAGCCGCGCCACCAATACGTAGTCGTCCGATCCATATGGCGATACTTTCCAGCTAGGCCGCCCCTTTAATGGAAGCCGCCGAGTTGCCACCGCAACCCGTACTGATACCGACCCATTTAAGACAAGGGTAAATGGCCCCATTCCATTTGTTACAACGGCGCCGGCCGCGTGGGCTAACGCAGACATCTCCTCGACAATATCCTGCGTGAGCCGCAGTAGAAGGCGCTTAGTATCGACGAAGCGATGGAGCGAAGTTCGGGGCAGGGCCGCGCAGTCGTATGCCAAGACCAGCGACCCGAACATGCGTGAAAATAGCTGAGGGTCCGGCATGGCCCGGTCTGCGGCAATAATCTTCGACGTGACGTTCCCATGTCTGGTGTAGCACTCCTGCAGCAGCACGATAAGCTCTGCCGCATCATAACGACGGTTTCGTCTGACGCGCTCTTCTTGGGCAAGCTGAAATAAAGCGGGCGATAGGAGGCTTTCTATCGCACCGTCGTTCACGATCCATTGTTCTGGCGCGTTCCGTTTGCGAAGAGTCGAGAGCTTGCATGACCGGCGATTGAAAACCAGCGAGCCAATATACTTAACATTGGTCAGGATGGAGTTGACCATCGTCTGCGTCCAAGGTCGACTCATTTCATTGGAAACTCCTTCGGCGTTCAGAAGGCGTGCTATCGCAGCTTCGCTCAATTTGCTGTCAAGGTATAGGCCGTATATCCGCTTGACCATCGCTACCTCATGGTCGGGGCCTAGGATCAGCAGCACGCGGTCTGTAACTGCACCCTTGGCCTCGTTGTAGGCCAGCACTCGCCGGGGATTGCCGTCAGCGGTCACGGCGAGACGCCGTAGACCATAGCCTGCATGACCACCTTGCTTGAAGCCCATTTCGATAAATCGGCACTGCGCGGCGAAAACCTTTTGCGACAGCTCGCGACTGTACTCCGCTGCCATCGTACGCTTGATTGTTTTTAGCAATGACCCAAGCGGCGACCCATCATTCTGGAATTGTTCTTCGCAGTAGACGACTGAAATCCCAGCGCGCCGGCAAGTGTGCTCGTGGTACGCCGCCTCGTCTACGTCTTGAAATCGGCCCCAGCGACTAACGTCATACACAACGATGGTGGCGAAGTTTGCCAACCCCGACTGTACATCGCTTATCAAGCTTTGGAGACCGGCGCGACCTTTAATGTCCAGCCCGCTTTTTCCTTCGTCGGCATATTCCCGGACGATGCGCAGGCCGGCTCCAATTGCGTACTGGCGTATCTTGGCCCGCTGATGATCCGTGGAGTAGTTCTGGCTCTCCGTCGACATTCTGACGTACATCGCCGCATCGACCTCAGTTTTGCCGGTATTAGTTCCGCGCATTGTTGTCCTCTACCGCTTGGCCGAAAATGGCTGCAATTGACGAGAATCGATAAGCGCTCAAATCGCCCGGTCGTTCTTCCCGCAGAGTTATGTCGGCATCGCCAAAGGCAGCTCGCGGAAACAAGTAATACGCCGCGATACTCTTGTTGTCCATGGAGAGTTGCACCGCAATAACAAAGCTGGCGCCGTTGATTGAGGACCTAGGAATTTTCCATCGGGCATAGCCCAGCTTGCCCCCTCTGCAGCGCGCAACAACTACCCGGACCCACAGACCCTGGTCAACCACAAAGGACGAAGACTCATCGGGATGATTTGACGCGCGCCCTATCGGGCATTCGACCAAGCAGCGAGCGACGATTGCCTGCCTGGTGGCGGCAACGAACCGTCTTGTCGTGACGTACTCGAAACTGCTAGTTGTTGGGATGCCCGCAAGCAGGTATGCATTTGTAATCGTGCCAAAGTGACGGGCAAGCAGCTTCGGCAGCGTCGATCTAACCCGGTACAGAATGGTCGTGGTTACTTTTCCGTTTTCGGCGTGAAGGTCGCGGAGCTGCTGAAGTAGTTGAGCCTTGTCCGGGCGCAAATTTCTTCGTGCTCGTTCAGCCTGGGCCATGCCAAATGCTCCGGACGGTAGAGGGGATGTAAACGCGCCTGCGCTTCGCACCCATTCATCGCGAGGGTTGTGAACGGCCATCCGCTGAAGCTTGAAGGAGCCGCGATTGAACACCATATCGCCGAGATACTTTTCGTTGGTGAGGAGACTCTTAACCATCCAGGGTGTCCAGGGCCGGCGAAACTCGCTCGGTGTGCCCTCCGAGTTCAACTGCCTGGCGATCTCTGTTTCGCCTAGACCGTCGTCGATGTACATGGAATAGATCCGGCGTAGCGTATCAATTTCGTCTTGTGGGCCGAGGGTGAATATCACGCGGTCTGTTGTGCTGCCTTTGCGCTGGCCGCTCGCCAATTCAGTTTTACGTGCCCCGTCGGCACCGACGACCTGGCGGCGAAGCGCGTACCCGGCACTTCCGCCTTGCTTGTATCCCATACTGACGAACCGACACTGTGCTTTGAAGACCTTCGCGGATAGCTCCCGGCTGTATTCAGCGGCCATCGTGCGCTTGATGCTCTTGAGTAGAGCTGCCATCGGAGAGCCGTCATTGCCGAACGACTCAGCGCAATAGACGATTTCGACGCCTACGCTGCGGCACACGTACTCATAATGCGCGCTCTCGTCCACATCTTGGAATCGCCCCCATCGGCTCACGTCGTAGACCAGTATCGATTGGAATGGGACGGTATCGCTCTGAACATCGGCAAGCAGGGCGCGAAGCCCAGGGCGTCCTTTGAGAGCCAATCCACTCTTTCCTTCGTCGCCGTACTCGCGTACGACTGTAAGCCCACGGGCCGACGCAAAAGAGTGCAAATGTTCGCGCTGGTGCTCCATCGAATAGTTTTGCTTTTCCGTCGACATCCTGACGTAAGTCGCCGCGCATTTCGCGGCGGGGATATCGCCTGGATTGAGAATGACGTTCATAGGTGACCATAGCACGGGTGCGCCAATCCCCTTTTTCGTTAGGATGATTGTTCGGGCCCCGCAAGCTTTGAAATCAACGCGTGGATAACTGCTCCGCGAATTTCCGCTTCAAACTCGTCAATAAACGTGGCTGCGAATAGTGTGCCGTGCGTCCTCCGAAGTTCAAGCTCTAGCGTTCGCGAGCATAGCAGCAACTTCTCGTCAAACAATGTCCATTCGGTACCTCTGGTCATCCCTACCTCCCACCTTGCGCGGCTTTTCCTTGCAGCCCAATGATGTTACTTACGGCAACGCGATGAAACTCAATTGCCGCCGACCGTCATGGCGTCTCTTAGTAGAGCGGATTTTTTCAGGACGGCCCTTCTGATTTCAGCGTCAAATTGTTCGAGGAAACAGGCCGCGAATATCATGCCATGTGTTTGGCGAAGTTCGAGGGCAACTGCCAGCCGCGCGAAGTACACCTCGTTCTCGAAACCGCCTGCACTGTTTGATTCGGTCATAGACTCCTCCTAGGCCACTGTGCCACTGGGCTAATAGGAGGTATTGAGATAAGTCAGAAGCACGCGCGATTTGTGAGAATTGGTCGATAGAGATGAGCCGCCCGCCAAAAATCGGCTCGCGCCGGGACGAGGTGCCTTCAGTAGAGGGGAGCGTAAGCGGATGGGCTTATCTTTCGGAGCAAACCGTGTTGAAATCGCAACGCGGCGACGGGAACAAATCGCGCACAACGCGAAAATTAGCGACGTAAATACGTGGCGATGCTATCGTTTTTGCTCAATCTCGTCTTGGGAGGAGTTATGGATGCCGTCGGAACTCGGGATACAAAGCGGACCGATAGCCATCTAGCCGATCAAATACGCGCTGCACTTTCAATTCAACGAGAAGAAGGATGCGTTGTCGCCTGGATATATCTCAGCAAATTGGATGTTCCCGATGCAACTATTTTGCGAGTACTGGCCGATTCGGTGGACGCGCGTCAGTTTTCTACGAAGGGTGCGCATGGGGCCAATTAGCGTAAGTGACCGTCGTGTATCCGAGCGCCGCCACTGGGATCTGTTGGTCGAGGTGGGTGTCAACTTTTTCCGCACAGTGGGCACCCCACAAGCCATCAAGTTCATGCAAATGAACGGGATCTCTGAAGAGGTCATTGCCCGGGTCACGTCGGCCGAATATAAGAGGAGGAAGACGAGGTGGGAGCTACATATTGACGAGGTAGCTCTGCGACATGCGTTAGGAGCTCGTCCATTGCTTGTAGAGCACTGGCCGCGAGGTCAGGAAGTCTCACAGCAAGCCGCGTGAGAACGGAGCCTTCGGCCATTCAAGGGTCCGCCAGGTCCAGCACTATATCCAGGATGCCGCCACGATCAGTGCGAGCGCTGCCCAAGACACGCCAGCGATCCAGTTTTGAAAATGTTGAGCTGGGTTCATGATTGCCCCCTAAATTGTTAAGCAACAGCTTAGTTATACGCTCTAGGCAAAAATTTTATGTGCGCCACCTCACAAGACGATGTTCTTTCTGTGACGGCCAAATTATGCATCCCGGTTCCCATGAGCACGACACGCTAATATCGGCTTAATTGCCCCAGTTCTCCCGTTCCCGATTTCGGCGGCGGAGGTGTACGAGGATGCCACGACGCAGTGCGATGGGCTGTACTGCGATTCGATTAGTTGTACTAACTCAGATGTGATCTGACGGATCGTGTCTGATGAATGGCCGATTCCGCCCCAAACCAGTCCCTCGGCATTGCGATCTTTGATTGCCTCGCCCGATACACTGACTGGAAAATTTGAGCATTACAAGGTTGTTTTGCTAAGTATTTAAAAATATATTTTATCAAGAAGTTCACAATTCAGGCGCATTTTTGATATGCTTGAGCAAACACTAGCGGGGAAAAAAAGCATGCCATGCTTAGCTATTGCAAACGGATTTCCTCTTCGTGTCCTGGACCAAGTTTCCTCGATGCTAGCTTATTGGGATAAGGATTTAACCTGCAAGTATGCTAATTGTGCATATGGGCAATGGTTTGGCATCGATGGTAAAGATCTTGTAGGAGTCCATATAAGCGAGCTGCTTGGTCCGAAAATTTTCGCTTTGAATTCTCCCTTCATACTCGGCGCGCTGGCCGGTCAGCCTCAAACATTCGAGCGGTTGATTCCAGGGCCGGATGGCGTACTCAGGAACAGTCTTGCTCGTTATCATCCCGATATCAGTGACGGGATCGTCCAGGGCTTCGTGGTCGAAGTCACAGACGTTGGCCCCATCAAAGTGCTCGAAGCCGCGCTGAGAGAAGAGATTGGAATGAAGGAGAGAGCGCTCCGCCTGCTCGAAAACCGGCAGCGCGCGCTGGAGACCGCACAAGAGATGGGTAACATAGGCAGCTGGCTTTGGGAGGTCGAATCCGATGTTTCCACTTGGTCAACACAACTCTATCGAATTTTCGGGCTCAATCCTCTTGAACTTCCTCCGCCGCTAGCTGATTGCCAACGATTTTATACACCAGCTGGATGGACCGCATTGCAAGCGGCTATTTTCTCCACGCTTGCCCATGGACTTCCCTACGAAATGCAACTGGAATTTTTTGCTGCGGATGGGCGCAGTGGGTGGATCGAAGTTAAGGGCCAGGCTCAACGTGGTACTGATGAGCTGATCACCTCGCTTTTTGGAACGGTGCAGGACATTACGCTGACGAAGCGGCAATCGGCCGCATTACAGAATCAGGCACAACGTCTTGAATTGGCGCTCGCGGCGGGGGATATCGGGTCGTGGGAATGGGATCGCGGAAGTGGAAACATAGTCTGGGAAAACCAACGTGCTCTCGACATACTTGGAATTGAAAATTCTCGTCGGATCAGCGATGCAAAATCTGCCCTCACCGAGCTAATTCATGTGGACGATGTTGCCCTGATCTATGACGGCATCGCCTCGCTGCAGTCGGAGCAACACCGAATGCATTTGAAAATTCGTATTTTTAGATGCAGTGATCACGCCATGCGCTGGGTGGAAGTTACTGCAAAGTACAATCCGTCATCGTTGCACAAAGGCGTCGTGGGCACGATCTCGGATATTTCGGATCAGATCAAAGCGTACGAGGCGATGAGCGGCATGATTCAAAGTCTCAAGCAGGCTGAAAGCAATAAAACGGATTTTCTTGCCACATTAGGACACGAGCTTAAGAATTTTTTAGCTCCAATTTCCGTCGGAGTTCAAACGTTGTCCATCCTTTCCCAGGATTCGGAGAGAGCACGCGTCAGTGCACTCGTAATGCGCCAAGTTGCCGATTTAACCCGGCTCGTTGATGATGTTTACGATGTACGCCGCCTTTCGCACGGACAGATTTCGCTTGAGCACAATCAGGTCGATGTGAATCTCGTGGTCCGCGACGCCGTTGAGCTCATAAAATCTGCGATCGCACGAGCGGGCCACACGCTGCATGTTGAGCTCGATGCAAGTGATCTGCAAGTTGTAGGCGATCGGGTCCGTCTGATCCAGGCGCTGCTTAACTTGTTAAACAACGCTTGTAAATTTACTCCATCCGGCGGACGGATTGACGTTTCAACGAGCGTGGCCGATTGCGGCCATGTAACCCTGACTGTCGCCGATACTGGCATCGGGATTCCTTCGCACCTAATGCCAGCCATTTTTGATCTTTACGTTCAGGGCATTCCTACCACTTACTCCTGCTTGCACGGGTTGGGCATTGGCTTGTATCTTGTAAAGGGGATCGTTGAACTACATGGCGGGACAGTGACCGCGCGAAATCGCAGCGAGCCGGCTGGCGCCATTTTTATTATCGAGTTGCCGACGGGCCGCGACTGATCGCATAAATAATCGCATCAATGCTGTTGGTCAAACTAACTTTACTGCGCGCCCAGACCATTGCGCCGGTTAACGAAATGAGCTTTTAGGTCCGGCGTGCCCCCATGTGTCGAGTGCAAGACTTGCAGCGTATAATCGTTTTGGAAAAGCGTGGAATACTGGGAACTTCCGCTTCTGGACGAAACCGGCAGGTCGGCTGATGATAACAGCTTGCCAAGTGGAAAATCATCCCCGCGTACTGGCGGCCGGCCGCTACCGCCCCATTGCGGACGCCCAGAGGTAGGTCAACGCCAGCGCTGACCGGAACTCAGCAAATGGAGCAATAAGTCCGCCCGGCGCGCTTGCCGGAACGGGTTTAATTGTGTCGTATGGCTGACGACACAAAGGTGTAGCGTCAACTTCTTCCTTTCACCAATCAATTCGCCGCATTGTTGGTTCGCGGCCGAGAATCCATGCCAGCAGCGAGAGAAGCACGCCCAACGCAGCAAATACCGGCGCGGCTAAAAAAGCCCATATGACCACACCGATCAGTATAAATAATGCAAATCCCGGTGCGTTCTCCCCACGCGCCCCCTGGATCGAATCCGGAGAGGCCGCAAGTGGTGGCCACGCGAAGAGTGCTGTCGCGAGGGCAAACGAGAGCACGGCAGCAATGATTATCAATCGACGCCATGCACTTCGACGCGAGGGGGCCGCAACTGCGATTGCCGCGCTAGCAGCCATTAGCATGATGCCAAAAATAAGACCCAATAGCGGAACTTTACGCAGCAACGGAATGGAGTGGATCAGCACCCAGCCCAATGCCGCGACGAGGACGCCGCCAACTATGCAAGGCATTAACCGGGAATTGGAGTCAAGCAATCATCACCTCTGGGTCAGTGGGGTCAGGCCATGCTCTTCTGGCCGCTCTTGGCCGGCCTCTGCCGATTGTACTCGACGGTGGCGGTGCGGTTCCGACCTTGAACGATGCCGCGCCAAAGTGGACGTTACAGGGCATTGTCACAGCGTCCGTATTTTTTTCAGTAGCCAACCTGCCGCCCCGTATAAGGCCAGAAAGGCGGTGGCAATCAGCAGCGTTCGCTCCCAAATCACGAACGACTCATATACTTCGTGCGTGACCTTGGCGCCATATTTGCCGCAATACTCCAGGCCGCATGGCTGGAGGGGGGCATCAGGGAACTGGATCATCCCATATATAAATAGTCCAATGAACAAAGCTGTAACTGTCCAGCGTACGAACTTGGAGTGCAAAAATTTCATTTGATCCCGCACTGAGTCCAGTGTCCTTTGAAGGCGACCGACCGCTTCTGGCCGGAAACGGACATCATACATGGGGCCGCTTTCGCCCCAAAGCCGACGCTCTAGCAATGTTTATTGCTGCAATTGCACAATGATTTTAAAAGGCACGCAGAACGACGTTGTAGGGGGCAAGAGAGAAAACGGAAAATATTGCAAGTTAAGTCTAGGCGGCGGGTCATAGTACAGGTTGGGCAACAGGGCATGATCATCGGAATCGCGCAAGGGATGATGAGCGTTCACTTCACCCGGAAGCGCGCTTAAGCGATGAATCATCAATGTGGGACTGAATTCCAGCGCAGCTCGCGCTCTCCACGATGCGCTGCTGTGAGACAATCGGGACATTCCATTGAACGAGATCGCCCTATGCTGACCGCACCGATGCCACTGGACGAAAAGGAACGCCTGCGGGCGCTCGAACGGCTGGGCATCCTCGACTCCGCGCCCGAACGTGAGTTCGATGCCCTGGCGGCAATCGCTGCCTTGGTGTGCGGCGTCCCGATCTCGCTAGTCAGCCTGATCGACCACGACCGGCAGTGGTTCAAAGCCAATGTTGGCTTGCCCGGGGTTACAGAGACGCCCCGTGATGTGGCGTTCTGCGCTCACGCGATCCTTGACGACGGCATCTTCGAGGTGCCTGATGCCCTGGCCGACCCTCGCTTTGCCGACAACCCGCTGGTTACCACGGCGCCAGACATCCGCTTCTACGCCGGCGCCACGCTGCGCCTGAGCGACGGGGCGCACGTCGGCACGCTGTGCGTGATCGACCGTGTGCCCCGGCGTCTGAGCGAGAAGCAGCGTGAGGGGCTGCGCCTGCTTTCGATCGCTGCCGTTCAGGCGCTGGAATCGCGTCGCATGGCACGGGGTTTTGCGGCCAGTGAAAACCGCTTTCGCACGCTCAGCGAGGCATCTCCGTTAGGCGTGTTCGCCACCGATGTGGCCGGCGCCTGCACCTACACTAATGCGCGCTGGCAAGCCATCTACGGCCTGAGCGAGGCCCAGGCTTTGGGTGACGGCTGGAGCCACACGTTGCATCACGACGACAAGGCCGCTGTCTTCGCCCAATGGCAGCACGCAGCGGAGCTGAAGCAAGAATTCGACATGGAGTTCCGTGTCTGCCGCCACGATGGTACGGTGCGCCATGTGCGCTCGGTGGCGCGCGCGATGCTCAATGGCGATGACGAAGTCACCGGCTACGTCGGTTCGGTGGAGGACGTCACCGAGCGCTTGCAGTCGCGCCAGGCACTCGACGAAGAGCGCATGCGCCTGGCAGCGATCATTGAGGGCACCGGCGCGGGCACCTGGGAGTGGAACGTTCAGACCGGCGAGACGCGATTCAATATCCGCTGGGCCGAGATTGTTGGGGCCACCCTGGATGAGCTTTCTCCCACCACCATCCAGACCTGGGTCGATCTGGCTCACCCCGAGGACATGGCGCGATCGAATGTACTGCTTCAGGCTCACTTTGCTGGCGAGACGGTGGATTACGAATGCGAGGCTCGAATGCGCCACCGCGATGGCCATTGGGTCTGGGTGCTCGACCGCGGCAAGGTGCTAACACGCACTGTAGAGGGCCAGCCCGAGTGGATGTTTGGGACCCACCTGGACATCACGGCACGCAAGGCGCAGGAAGATCGTTTGCGCAAGAGCGAGGAATTGCTGAACCAAACGGGTGCCCTGGCACAAGTGGGGGGCTGGGAAGTGGACATCGCCAGCGGCAGTATCCAGTGGTCCGAGCAGACCTGTCGCATCCACGGTGTGGAGCCCGGCTATAAGCCCCAGCTGGCAGAGGCAATCGAGTTCTATGCGCCGGAAGCGCGCCCCATCGTCGAGTCAGCCGTGGCGCAGGCTATGGCCGACGGCACGGACTGGGACCTGGAACTGCCGTTCATTCAGAAGGGCGGTCGTAGGATTTGGGTGCGTGCGGTGGGCCACGCGGAGTTTCTGGGAGGAAATCCGGTGCGGCTGTACGGCGCTTTCCAGGACATTACCCTGCGCGTGCAAGGTCGCTTGGCTCTAGAGGCCGCTCAACAGCGCGTCACGCTGGCGACCGAAGCCGGCGGCATCGGGGTGTGGGAGCTGAACGTGCAAACCGGCGTACTCACTTGGGATGCCCTGATGTACGCGATGTACGGTCTGCCTGAGGGATCCGGTACGGACGGCTACGAGCTCTGGGCTCGCCACCTTCACCCCGCCGATCGAAGCCGCGCTGAGCAAGAGTTCAAGTCGTCCTTGGAAAGCGGTGCCGAATTTCGCTCCGAGTTTCGTGTGATCTGGGACGACGGCTCCGTGCACTTTCTTCGTGCCGCTGGCAGCGTGATGCGTGACGCTGCGGGCCAGGCTCTTCACATCGTGGGCGTGAATTGGGATGTGACGCCACTGCGCGAGCTCGCCAGCCAACTGGCTGAGCAGCATGAGTTGCTGCGAGTGACTCTGCAGTCGATTGGCGACGCCGTGATCACCACCGACGCGCAAAGCCAAGTGACCTGGTTGAACCCGGTAGCCGAGAGGATGACCGGCTGGCTGTCCAGCGAAGCACTCGGGCGACCACTGACCCAGGTCTTTCACATCGTCAACGAAGAGACTCGCCATCCCACAGAGAACCCTGTGGCCACCTGCCTGGCACAGGGCACGATCGTGGGCCTGGCCAATGACACGGTGCTCATCTCGCGCAATGGCGATGAGTTCGGCATCGAGGATTCCGCTGCACCGATCCGCAACCGGAGTGGCGATGTGCTCGGCGTCGTGCTGGTCTTTCACGACGTGACCGAGCAGCGGCGCCTGTCCGGCGAGATGAGCTACCGCGCCACGCACGACGCCCTCACGGGGCTGGTCAACCGGGCCGAGTTTGAGACCCGGTTGCGCCGCACTCTGGACAAGGCACACGCGGACCGCAGCGAGCATGCCATGCTGTATATCGACCTAGACCAGTTCAAGCTCGTAAACGACGCCTGCGGACATTCGGTGGGCGACCAGCTCCTGCAGCAGGTGGCCAAGCTGCTGCGCGAAGCCGTGCGTGCGCGCGACACGCTGGCCCGCCTGGGGGGCGACGAATTTGCGGTTATCCTTGAGCACTGCCCCGCCGACCAGGCCCAGCGCGTGGCACAGCAGATCTGCGACCGCATGGAGGAGTTTAGGTTCGTGCACGAAGACCGGCGCTTCCGGATCGGCACCAGCATCGGCCTGGTGCCGGTGGACCGCCGCTGGGCCAACACGGCTGCCGCCATGCAGGCGGCAGACACGTCGTGCTACGCCGCCAAGGAGGCGGGCCGCAACCGCGTACATGCCTGGTTCGACACCGACCAAGCCATGCGTACACGCCATGGCGAAATGCAGTGGGCCACACGGTTGGAGCAGGCGCTCGATGAAGACCGGTTTGTGCTCTATGCGCAGTGCATCGAAGCCCTTGGCGACGGCTCCACTGGCCTGCATGCGGAAGCGCTGATTCGTCTGCTGGACAGCGATGACAGCTTGATCCCTCCGGGGGCCTTCCTCCCGGCTGCAGAGCGTTTCCACATGGCCACGCGCATCGATCGCTGGGTACTCAAGCGCGCAGTGCAGCAGATCCAGGCCATGCCAGATATAAATGCTCTCGACACGCTGTGCATCAACCTGTCAGGGCAGTCGGTGGGCGACCGGGCGTTTCACCGGCATGCCATCGCCGCGTTGACCGAAGCCGGCAGCGCGGTCTGCCGCCGCATCTGCCTGGAGATCACGGAGACCGCCGCCGTCACCAACATGGCTGACGCTGTGATCTTCATCGAACAGGTCCGCGCTCTCGGGGCCAGGGTGGCGCTCGACGACTTCGGGGCCGGGGCTTCGTCGTTCGGCTACCTGAAGACTCTCAAGGTCGATCTGCTGAAAATCGACGGCAGCTTCATCCGCGACGTGATTGACGACCCACTTGACGCCGCCGCTGTGCGCTGTTTCGTTGACGTGGCCCGGGTGGTGGGGGTCAAGACCGTAGCCGAGTTTGTGGACCGGCCTGAAGTGCTGGGGCGCGTGCGTGAGATAGGTATCGACTACGCGCAAGGGTTCTTGCTGCACAAACCCGAGCCGATCGAGAACCTGTTCAGTGCTCTCGCGCGAATCGCGCGGGACTGAGTCAATTTAGCAGCTCCTCGCCACATTATGGTGTCTCGTTGGCACATGTGCGTGCAAGGCGCTCCGGGCCAGCGACGGGGGACGCCTGTTCGACTCAAGCCACTGACGTTATCTGAATGTCCGGTATTGGCCGACTACTGCCTGTTGTGGCCGACCTCAAGTCGTCACCCAGAACAAACTTAATCCAATAAGTGAAAAGAAAATCGACACACCCATCATTCTTCGCATTGGAAGCAGCATGTTCTCCAACGCAGTCGGGGGCGACATGAACAGTAACGTTGTTATCCGCAAATGCCCTCTGCTAAGAAGCACGGAGACAAAGGTGGTGCAAAATAATTGAGTGGCGTATTCTGGTGATACTTGTCGTATTTCGCTTTCTCGGCGCATTACCCGCGAATAGGTAACCCAAGAGATGACAGCGCCGATCCAAAATAATATCAAGGGCAAAAAAAACATTAGCTTGGTCATCCCAATGAGTAATTCAGCAATACGGCATCGCATCGCCACCCTGGAAAGTCAACGACTGCTCCTGGCCGATCCCTGCCGATTTTACTCGACGGTTGGGGTGGACAGCCCGATCGCGGCAGATGCCCCGTTGTTGTTCAAGAGTTCGTTTCCAGCTTCGACAGAAAAGAACGCGGAGAGTGAGCAAAAGCTGCTGCACGAGAATGAGCGAGGGCAGAAGCGACCAAAGCCAGCTCCGGTTGCAGAAATTCACTCGTTGTCGGATCAAAGAGCCTGCCTCCGAACCCGCTTGCAAAGGCGCAAACAGCATGAAGTTCTCGCTCAGTAGCCGATGCGTCAAGACGAATGCGAATCTCTACCTCATTGGGCCCATCGAACATAAGGTCAATGCGAGTGCCCTGTTCGCTTCCGAAAACCACCCAGTCATCCATCATCAACCATGGATGGCCCATCGAGCCCGACAAGGCTTGTTGTGCCTTTAGCGTCGATGCGGCAGACAGTGAAGGAATATCCCAACCGTCCCCTCTGAGAATTGGACGAGCGTCCCCGTCACCAATGACGAACAGATCATACTGCCATATGGCCATCGCCGCTCCTTAGATGTTCGCGCTACGTCCGGTCTTGGCCGAACTCGGCCAATGAGGTCTGAGCTTGATTTGATCTGACAAATCCTGTCAGGTCAAGTTTGAGCTAGTACAGATTAGTTGGAGGCGGAGCAGATCACTTGCATTTTCCGATCGAACCTGGCCCGCATCGACGCCCGTCCACCCATGTTGCGCCGTCAAACAGTGCGCCGCTCCAAACGACGTTAGTCATCTTAGCTCCGGACAGGTTTGCTCCGCGTAGATCAGCTTTTGACAAATCAACGTTGGTGAAGACGGCTTTCGTAAGATTGGCACCGCCAAAATTGGTGCCAACTGCCTCAACGTTCGTAAATGACGCTCCAGCGTAACTCCTGCGGCTCAAGTTCTGCCCAGACAAATCCGAATTAACGTACTCTTTACGCCGTTTCCCATCTTCGCTATACCCCCCACCTGAATTGACCGTGCTCCCGCCATTGCCTAAGGAAACGCCGCTCCCAACAGTAACGTTATCGCTTTCACTGTCATCGCCAGAATCGTCTGCGGAGATGACGTTGCTTTTTTTTGTAGCTGAACCCTTAGCACCTTTTACAGTCGCCGTTACTTTGCTAGATGAAGATGCATCGACGCGAATATTACCGCCGTTGATCGATACGGACTGCGCTTGAACGGAGCCAACAGCCAGCAACAATGCCAAGAACAGGTGGGTGGTTTTGGTATTCATCTATAGATCCTCTTTCGGTTGAAAAATTGCTTTTAATGCCACAATTTGATTGTACCAGTACATACGAAGCCCAGTAGGCGCATTGTCATTGAGGGAATAGAGGCGTTACGTTATGACGGGGCCGTGTGCTCGAAAAGTTGGGCCCTGGCGTTCAACAAAGGAGAATAAATAGGTCGCTGCGCGTAGATAGGTAAGGAAAGCCATTCGCCCCAGCGGGTTACACGGTGGTTACATGAAAGCGATTTCTGACGCAGGAAACAAAAAAGGCCTACATGCCGTAGCGTGTAAGCCTTTGATATTCCTACTAATTCTTGGTGGCCCGGGGCGGAATCGAACCACCGACACAAGGATTTTCAATCCTCTGCTCTACCGACTGAGCTACCAGGCCAAGAGGCATGATTATAGACACCCGATAGCCTGTTTGCAAGTCCGACTGCCAAAATTCCTCAAAAATCGACAAAATACAGTGTGAAACGGTGTTGTTTCTTGCCGCTATAATGTTTCGCATGACTAGCCCATCCTCGACCAAGACCCCATTCCAGAGCGCCGTGTGCATTGTTGGCAACGGCGCCATCGCCAAAACCGCCGCACTCGGCCTGGCCCAGGCCGGCCACAGCGTGACCCTGCTGGTGCCGCCCGCGCCGCCGGCGCCAGCGGTAGCGCCCGACGCACCCGAAGCCGGCTGGGACGCGCGCGTGTATGCCCTCAACCACACCGCCAACACGCTGCTGTCGTCGCTCAAGGTGTGGGGCGCGCTGGACGCAACGCGGGTGGCTGCGGTCGACACCATGGTCGTCAACGGCGACGGCGCCCAGGCCGGCGACCTGGCCTTCGATGCCTTCGGCGCCCATGTCGGCGCGCTGGCCTGGATCGTGGAAGACCGCAACCTGAACCAGGCGCTCGACGCCGCTCTCAAATTTGCGCCCAACGTGCAGCTGGTCAGCGGCCGCGCCACCGGGCTTGACGCCCATGCCGACGGCGCCGTGGTGCACCTCGAAGGCGGCGCCAGCATCCGCAGCGAACTGGTGGTCGGCGCCGACGGCGGCCAGTCGTGGGTGCGCGGCCAGTGCGACATCGGCATCGATTACCGCTCCTATCACCAGCGCGCCGTGGTCACCAATTTTTCGTGCGAGAAGCCGCACCACGGCGCCGCCTTCCAGTGGTTCACCGGCGCCGAGGGCATCGTGGCGCTGCTGCCGCTGCCGGGCGACCGGGTGTCGCTGGTATGGTCGGCGCCCGACCCGCTGGCCGACACCATCATGGCCGAAACCATGGGCGAACTGGCGGTGCGGCTGGCGGTGTACGCCGACGACAAGCTGGGCACCCTGCGCCCGTTGCAGCCGGAAGTGGTCAAGGATCTGCCGCTGGCGCTGATCCGCCCGCACACCATCGTGGCGCCGCGCGTGGCGCTGGTGGGCGACGCCGCCCACGTGGTCCATCCGCTGGCCGGGCATGGCATGAACCTGGGCTTTGCCGACGTGGCCGACCTGCTCAAGACCATCGCCGCGCGCGAGGAACAGCGCAGCATCGGCGACGAACGGGTGCTGGCCCGCTATGCCCGGGCGCGCAAGGAAGACATACTATTAATGCAATTGGCGACCGACGGCCTGGCGCGCCTGTTCGCCGCAAATATTGAGCCAGTTCGCATCGCGCGCAATTTGGGATTAAACTTGCTGAATAAGTTGCCTATGCTTAAGCGTCGCCTGATGTCGCACGCCATGGGAAAATAATGAACACGAATGCCACCACCGGAGAAGTCATGGTAAAAAGTAAATTCGCGCTGCTCGTCGCAATGGCCAGCCTGATCGCGTCCTGCACTGCGGCCGAAAATCCGATCGAGGCCACCATCAAGAAGAACCTCGAGCCGCGCCTGGGCGACGGCGCCAAGATCGAATCGGTGAAAGAGACGCCGTACGCGGGGCTGTACGAAGTGCGCGCCGGCGGCGACATCATCTACACCGACAAGAAGGGCGAATACATCATCCTGGGCCAGGTCTACAACGCCAAGACGGCGCAAAACCTGACCAAGGAACGCCTCGACGAAATCAACAAGATCAAGTTCTCCGACCTGCCGCTCGAAAACGCGGTCAAGCTGGTCAAGGGCGACGGCAAGCGCGTCATCGCCATCTTCGAAGATCCCAACTGCGGCTACTGCAAGCGCTTTCGCCAGACCACCCTCAAGGAAGTCGACAACGTGACGGTGTATACCTTCATGTACAACATCCTGTCGGAAGATTCGGCCGTCAAGTCCAAGAACATCTGGTGCTCGGCCGACCGCAACAAGGCCTGGGACGAGTGGATGGTGGCCGGCAAGGCCGCGCCAACGGCGCCCGCCAAGTGCGAAAGCCCCAACGAGAAGATCTCGGCCCTGGGCCACAAACTGCGTATCAACGCCACCCCTGCGCTGTTCTTCGCAGACGGTTCGCGCGTGGCAGGCGCCATCGACACGGCCGCCCTGGAAGCGAAGTTCAAGGCCCTCAAGTAAGTAGCACCGATCGCGCCGCGCTCCCTGCGCGGCGCGTATTTACCAGTCTTGTACGCCAGCTGATGGTGCAGCAAGCGGCCGGTCCGGCCATGCCCCGGCTACAGATACCCCCTCCGAATCGAAGAAAACCGGTACACTTCCGGTGGGCGGACCAAGCAGAGACACCATGAAAAAACCAACGCACAAGAAGCAGCTGGCGATTCACTACGCCATCGTTCCCACGGACCTGGCCGGACACCTTTTTGAAGTGAGCGTCAGCGTCGCCTCTCCCGCGCCCGAGGGCCAGGAGTTCGCGCTGCCGGCGTGGATCCCGGGCAGCTACATGATCCGCGAGTTCTCGCGCAATATTGTGCGCATCCGCGCCGAATCGAACGGCCAGCCGGTGGCCCTGACCAAGCTGGACAAACACTCGTGGCGTGCCGCGCCGGTGACTGCCGCGCTCACCGTTATCTACGAGGTCTACGCGTGGGACCTGTCGGTGCGCGCCGCCCACCTTGACCAGACCCATGGCTTCTTCAACGGCACCAGCGTGTTCCTGCGCGTGCTGGGGCAGGAAGAGCTGGCGCACGCGGTCGACATCCAGCGCCCGGCCGACCCGGCCGCCAAGACCTGGCGCGTGGCCACGGCGCTGCCCGAACTGGGCGCCAAACGCTACGGCTTCGGCACCTACCTGGCATCCAACTACGACGAACTGATCGACCACCCGGTCGAAATGGGCGACTTTGCGCTGGCCACCTTCAAGGCGCACGGCATCCCGCACGACATCGTCATCTCGGGCCGCGTTCCCAACCTCGACATGGCGCGCCTGCAGGCCGACCTGAAGCTGGTGTGCGAAGCTCAGATCGCGTTTTTTGAGCCGCGCAGCAAGCGCGCGCCAATGGACCGCTACGTGTTCCTGACCCTGGCCGTGGGCGACGGATAC
>Ga0209023_10000100_pt1 | contig 149325 bp, 160 predicted proteins | sample LakOneMetagenome_FD_187468 | JGI IMG/M metagenome (GOLD analysis project Ga0209023, IMG submission 187468) | Freshwater and sediment microbial communities from Lake Erie, Canada (SPAdes) (version 2) | ecosystem: Environmental > Aquatic > Freshwater > Lentic | place: Lake Erie, Canada...
TTCCGATCTCGGCTGGACGAGACCAAATGGACCTACGCCGCCGACTGCGGCGGGGGCGGCAACGCCGAGCGGCAATGCTACGCGGTCAGCCCGGACACCGTGTCGGTCGGCGGCGGCGTGCTGAAGCTGACGACGATCAAGCGCAAGACCGAGGGCCTGGCCAATCCGTGGGCGGGTCCGACGGGTCCGATGAAGACCGGCGACTACGCCTCGGGCAAGATCCTGACCAAGGGCAAGGCCTCCTGGCGCTACGGCCGGATCGAGGCGCGGGCGCGTGTGCCCGGCGGCCAGGGCGTCTGGCCGGCGATCTGGATGATGCCCGAGCACGAGATCCATGGCGGCTGGCCGAAGTCGGGCGAGATCGACATCCTGGAGACGGTGAACCTCGGCGCGCCGTGCGAGCCTTGCGAAGGCGGCCGCGAGAACCGGATCTTCGGCACGATCCACTTCGCCGGCGACGCCAGTGGGGCGCACCGACAGGTCAGCACCGGGACGCCGATGCCGGCCTCGTCCGACGGCTTCCACGTCTATGCGGTCGAGTGGTCGCCCGAGGCGATCGTCTGGTTCGTCGACGGCCAGCGCTATGCCGAGGCCAAGGCCGCGCAGTGGAAACGCGACGACGGCGACGTGACGGCGACGCCCTTCGACCAGCCTTTCCACCTGATCCTCAACCTGGCCTTTGGCGGCCGCTGGCCCGAGGGCGCCAACGCCAAGGGGATCGACGAGACCGCCTTGCCAGCGACCATGGAGGTCGACTGGGTGCGGGTCAGCCAGAAGCCCTGACGCGTCACTGAGCAGGAAGGGGTCATCTCGATCCATCCGCGGCGTGGCCGGTTTCATCGCGGGACAGCGCCTGCCATCGTGCAAGCTTGAGTTTGTCGCTTCCCCGGAGTCCGCGATGACGTTCGCCCGATGGCCGGTTGTTCTGCTGGCCCTGTCCGTGTCTTCGGCGGCGTTTGGTGCGCAGAGCAAGGTCGCCCGCTACCAGATCCACATCCAGGATCCGGCCAGCCAGACGGTGGACATCGAGGCGACGCTGCCGGTCAGCAAGGCGCAGGAGACGCTCTACATCCCGGTCTGGACGCCCGGCTACTACGTCAAGGAAGACTACAAGAAGAACGTCCTGCGCATCGAGGCGCACGACGAGAAGGGCCGCGTCCTGGGCCTGACCGACGCGGGGGCCAATCGCTGGACGGTGGCGACCGGCGGCGCCCGCAAGATCGTGGTGCGTTACGCGCTGGCGGCCAAGGAGCGCTCGGTCTCCAGGAACGAGGTCACGCCGACCTATGCGGTGCTGAACGGCTCGGCGACCTACATCACGGTCAAGGGCGACGAGCACGTGGCGCAGACGGTCTCGCTCGACCTGCCCAAGGGCTGGGTCAGCGCCACGGGCATGCGGAAGGTCGGCTCAAGCTTCGCGGCTGCCGACTACGAAGCGCTGGTCGATTCCCCGATCATGGCGGGCGACCTGGAGATCCTGGAGTTCACCTCGAAGGGCGCGCCGCATCAGGTGGTCTACAACCGCGGCGCCGTGGCGGTGGATAACGCCAAGGTAGTCGCCGACCTCAAGACCATGGCCGATGAGACGCGCGGCTTCTGGGCCGCCAAGCCCTGGCCGCACTACAGCTTCCTGATCGCCTTCCGCACCAATACCGGCGGCGGGCTGGAGCACAGCTATTCGACCCTGGTGAACGTCAATCCCGAGCGGTTCGCCACCGAGGCCGGCTACAACGCCTTCGTCGGCCTGCTGGCCCACGAGTATCAGCACGCGTTCAACGTCAAACGCCTGCGGCCCCTGGAGCTTGGCCCTTTCGACTACGAGGCGGCGCCGACCGTCTCGACCCTGTGGATCTCCGAGGGCCTGACCTCCTATCTCAGCAACCTGATGCTGCGCCGGAGCGGCCTGGTCGACGACGCCCGCTACCTGGCCGGCCTGTCGCGCCAGATCACCGCCCTGCAGAATTCCCCCGGCCGGCTGAAGCAGTCGGTCGAGCAGTCGTCGCTGGGGGTCTGGTCCAACAGCCTGTCGGGCACCAGCGCCTCGGACACGACGGTCAGCTACTACATCAAGGGCGAGGTCGCCGGCTTCCTGCTGGACGCCCACATCCGCAAGCTGACGAACGGCAAGGCCAGCCTCGACGACGTCATGCGCGCCGCCTACGCCAAGTATTCCGGCAAGACGGGCTTCCGGCCGGAGGAGTTCGAGGCCGTGACCGACAGCGTCGCCGGCCAATCCCTCAAGCCCTGGTTCGCCAGCGTCATCGCCGCCCCGGGCGAGGTCGACTACGCCGAGGCGCTGGACTGGTACGGCCTGGCCCTGACGCAGAGCCCGGGGGAGCACGGCCCGAAGTTCACGCTGTCGATCAAGCCGGACGCGACGGCGGAGCAGGCGGCTCGGCGAAAGGCTTGGCTGGGCGCCTAAACCCGCTTGGCCATCGCCTTGCACTCCTCGTGGCGAAAGCACGTCACCAGGTGGTCGTTGACCAGCCCCGTGGCTTCCATGAAGGCGTAGGTGATCACCGGGCCGCAGAACTTGAAGCCCTTGGCCTTCAGGGCCTTGGACATCTCGACGGCCAGCGGGGTCTGGGTGGGGACTTCGCCGGCGCGCCATTCATTCTGGATCGGCGCGCCGCCGACCATGTCCCACAGGAACCGGCCGAAGTCCTCGCCGCGCTCGCGCATGTCCAGATAGATCCGCGCGCCTGAGATCGCTGCGTCGATCTTGCCGTTCGAGCGGATGATGCCGGCGTCGGCCATCAGCCGGGCGCGGTCGGTCTCGTCGAAGCGGGCGACCTTCTCCGGGTCAAAGTCGGCGAAGGCGGCGCGGAAGGCCTCGCGCTTCTTCAGGATGGTGATCCACGACAGGCCGGCCTGGAAGCCGTCCAGGACAAGCTTCTCCCACAGGGCGCGGCTGTCCCACTCGGGCACGCCCCATTCTTGGTCGTGATAGGCCTCGTAGAACGGGTTTCCGTTCATGCCGTACCAGGTGCAACGCGTGTGCTCGGTCATGCGGCGAAGCTATCAGAAGATCGTCGCCTGGCCAGAACTTTTCAGGAACATGCACGGCGCCGCGACCGGATCGGCGGTCTCGTGCGTTGGAAGCGCAGAGGGAACAAACCGAAGGAGGAGTCGCCGATGAAGCGCCTCAAGACTCTCGCCATGTTGGCCTTGGCCACGACGGCCATGACCGCCACGCCGGTCTTCGCCCAGCGCCACTACGACCGCGACGACAATCCGCCCGGCCCGCGCGGCGGCCCCGGCACCAACTGGGAGAACCCGCCCGGCTGGCGCGGCGGTCCCGGCGCCTCGCCCGATCGGCGCTACTATCGCTGGAAGGGCCAGCGGGTCGAGTTCCGCTATCGCAACGGCTACTACTACAACCGCGCCTACGGCTATTATCACCCGCGCTTTGGCTGGTGGAACCCGCGCGCCAAGTGCTGGTTCGACAACGACAACAACCCGCCCGGTCCGCGCGGCGGTCCCGGCACCAACTGGGAAAATCCGCCCGGCTGGCGCGGTGGTCCCGGCGCTTCGCCGGATCGCTACGGCAGTTGCCGCTAGTCTCTAGCTAGACAAGCCAGGCCGGCCGGTCCACGCGGATCGGCCGGCCTTCTGCTGTCAGGTCCGCGCCCTCGATGCGGTCGAGGCGCAGCAGCGCCATGGCCCGGCCATCGCGGCCGCTCAGCACCTCGCCGGCGCGAAGCTCGCCCGCCAGCACCTCGGTCCCGAACGCGGGAGCGGGGCCATCGAAGACGATCGGCAGCATGCGGTTCTTGATCACGCCGCGCCGCTTCATGCGGCTGGTGGTTTCCTGGCCGACGAAGCAGCCCTTCTTGAAGTCGATGCCGGCCGTCAGGTCGAAGTCCGCATCGATCGGATAGGTCGTCTCGCTGCCCCAGTCGGCGGGGCCGGGGACGCCCAGCGCCAAGCGGTGGGCTTCGTAGGCGTCCTCGTCGGTGGTTACAGGGCGCTCGTCATAGGCGCGGGCGCCCAGGCCCAGCAGGCGCGGGTCGGCATAGTCGCCGGGCGCGTCGCCGCCCCAGAGCGCCAGCACCGGCCGATCGCTGGCTTCCAGCGTCACCTTGGCCCGCAGGCGGTACATCGTCAGGCGCATCAGGATCGCGTCGCGATGCGCGGCCGCCACGTCCAGCAGGGCGCCGTCTTCCATCCCGGCCACGAACAGGTCGTAGAGCAGCTTGCCTTGCGGGGTCAGCAGGCCGGCGAAGCGCAGCTCACCCGGCGCGATTGTCTCGACGTCCTGGGTCAGCAGGCTCTGCAGGAAGCTGCGCCAGTCCGGGCCAGACACGGCGATGACGGCGCGGGAGGCGAGGCGGGCGACGTTCAGCGTGCTCATGCCAGCGATATAGTCCCGTCGCCGCGTCGCCGCCACGCCCGGCTTGGCCGCGACGTTCGGCCGCACGAAGCGGAAAGCTCAACCGTTAACGTGGGATGCGCCGACTCGCCGACTGATCTATGGATAGTCCGATGACACAGCGGGCCTTCCCGATTCTCTTCATCACGGCCACACGCATCGGCGATGCGGTGCTGTCGTCCGGCCTGATCAAGCTTCTCTCCGATCAAATTCCCAACGCGCGCTTCACGATCGTCGCCGGCCCGTTGGCCGCGCCGCTGTTCGCCCACGTGCCGGGCCTGGACCGCGTGATCGTCATGGAGAAGGGCAAGGGCAAGGGCCATTGGTTCAAGCTCTGGAACCAGGTCCGCCACAAGAAGTGGGGTTTGGTCGTCGATCTGCGCGGCTCGGCCACGGCTCTCTTCCTGCGCCGCGACAAGCGGGCGATCTGGAAGAAGCTGCCCGGCGAGGTCGTGCACAAGGTGGTCGACGCCGCCCGCACCCTGAAGCTGGAAGGCGATCCGCCCGCCCCGCACCTCTACATCACCCCCGACGTCCAGGCGCTGGCCGACGACCTGCTGGCAGGGGAGGGTCCGATCCTGGCGGTGGGGCCGGCCTCGAACTGGGTCGGCAAGGTCTGGCCGATCGAGCGCTTCACCCAGACGGCCGCCCGGCTGCTGGACAAGGACGGCCCGATGGCCGGCGGCCGCCTGCTGATCCTGGGCGGTCCCGAAGACACCCGCATGGTCGAGGAGTTGCGCATGGCCTCGGCCCGTGGCCGGACCATCGACCTGACCGGCAAGGTCGACCTCCTGACCGCCTATGCCTGCCTGCGCCGCGCGCGGCTGTTCATTGGCAACGACTCGGGCCTGATGCACATCGCGGCCGCCGCCGGGACCCCGACCATCGGCCTGTTCGGCCCCTCGGACGAGCGCCGCTACGGCCCCTGGGGTGATCACGCCGTGGCCGTGCGCGGTCCCCGCACCTTCGACCAGTTCCTGGCCGTCGACCCTGACCTCTCCCAGGCCATCCGCCATATGAGCGACCTGCCGGTGGCGACCGTGGTCCGCGAGGCCAAGGCCCTGCTGGCCCGCACCGCGCCCGGCGCCGAGATCGCGTCCGAGCCGGCGGTGGTCGAGGCGGTCATCGCCGACGAGGCCGTGGGCGCCGACATCGCGCCGCCGGCCGAGGACCCCGCGCCGGACGCCGTGGTCGAGGCCGAGGAAGCCTCCGCCCAGGCCGAAGTCGTCGAGGAGGTTCTCGCCGAGGAACGCGTGGCCGAGCGCGACGCCAGCTAGTTTCGGTTGCCTGCCGGGCGCGGCGGTCCTAGACCGCCTCAACCCCATCGCAGGAGCCATCCCATGACCCAGACCTTCGACCTGATCGTCCGTGGGGGCGAAGTGGTGAACCATGCCGGGCGCGGGATCACCGACATTGGCGTCCGGGGCGGCAAGATCGTTGCGATCGGCGACCTGTCCCAGGCCTCGGCCGGCGAGATCTTCGATGCGGCGGGCCTGACCGTCCTGCCCGGCGTGATCGACAGTCAGGTGCACTTCCGCGAGCCAGGCCTGGAATGGAAGGAAGACCTGGAGAGCGGCTCGCGCGGCGCAGCCCTGGGCGGCGTGGTCGCCGTCTTCGAGATGCCCAATACCGAGCCGACCACCACCGACCCGGACGCTCTCGCCGACAAGCTGTCGCGCGCCAAGAACCGCATGCACACCGACCACGCCTTCTATGTCGGCGGCACGCACGAGAACGCCAACTTCCTGGGCGAGCTGGAGCGCCTGCCGGGCTGCTGCGGTATCAAGGTGTTCATGGGCGCCTCGACCGGTTCGCTGCTGGTCCAGGACGACGAGGGCGTCGAGAACGTGCTGCGGCACGTCAACCGCCGCGCGGCCTTCCACTCGGAAGACGAATACCGCCTGGCCGACCGCCGCAGCCTCGCCCGTCCCGGCGACTGGACCAGCCACCCCGAGGTGCGCGACGCCCAGGCCGCCCTGCAATCGACCCACCGCCTGGTCCGCATCGCCAAGAACCTCGGCAAGCGCATCCACGTGCTGCACGTGACCACCAAGGAAGAGATCGACTTCCTGGCCCAGAACAAGGACGTCGCCTCGGTCGAGGTCACGCCCCAGCACCTGACCCTGGTCGCGCCCGAGGCCTATGAGCGCCTGAAGGGCTTTGCCCAGATGAACCCGCCGATCCGTGACGCCTACCACGTGGCCGGCGTCTGGCGCGGCATCGAGGCCGGCATCGCCGACGTGCTGGGCTCCGACCACGCCCCGCACACCCGCGAGGAGAAGGCGCGGCCCTATCCGGCCTCGCCCTCGGGCATGCCGGGCGTCCAGACCCTGGTGCCGGTGATGCTGACCCACGTGGTCGACGGCAAGCTGAGCCTCGAGCGCTTCGTCGACCTGACCAGCCATGGCGTCAACCGCGTGTTCGGCCTGGCCGACAAGGGCCGCCTGGCCGAGGGCTTCGACGCCGACTTCACCATCGTCGACATGAAGGCTCGCAAGACCATCACCCACGCGCAGATGGCCAACCGCGCCGGCTGGACCCCGTTCGACGGCTTCGAGGCCAAGGCCTGGCCGGTGGCGACCATCGTGCGCGGGATCGTGGTCATGCGCGACGACGAGATCGTCGCGGCGGGCCGTGGCGAGCCGGTGCGCTTCCTGGAGACGTTGGCGCGCTAGAGTTCGCTCCGTCTACGGATCAACCACAGTCGCTCCGCCGGTCCGGGCGCCATTTCAAGCGCCCGGTCGTAGGCCGCCAGCGCCTCATCGCGCCGGCCCAGCCGGGCCAGCAAGTCGGCGCGCACGGCATGGTAGGGCTGGAAATCGTCCAGCCGCGCGGCGTCCAGCGCCTCGATCTCGGCCAGCGCCGCCGCCGGCCCGGCGACTTCGGCCAGCACCACGGCGCGATTGATGCGCACGAACGGGTCTTCGCGCCAACCCAGCAGCAGATCGTAGAGCGCCAGAGCCGCCGACCATGGCGGCGGCTCGGCCAGCGAGCGGCGCACGCACCAGACGCCGTGCAGCGCCGCCCGTAGCTGGCGCGGACCCGAGCGGTTCAGGCGCGCGGCCGCCCGCAGCAACGTCTCGCCCTCGGCGATCAGCGGCCGGCTCCACAGCTTAGGATCCTGCTCCGACAGCGGGACCATCGCGCCCTCGGCGTCCAGCCGGGCCGGCCGGCGGGCCTCGGCGAAGCGGACCAGGGCGGCGAAGGCCAGGCACTCGGGCTCGTTCGGCAGCAGCTCGGCCAGCACCGCCGTCAGGTCCAGCATCTCGCGGGCGTAGCCGGCGTGCTGGCCGGTCCCGGCGGCGTCCTCATGGGCGCGGGCGTAGGCGACTTCCAGGGTCGAGAGCACCGCCGCCAGCCGTTCGGGCCAGGCCTCGGGACCGGGGACCTCGAACGACACGCCGGCCTGGGCGATCTTCTTCTTGGCGCGGGTCAGGCGCTGGAACATGGCGGCTTCCGCGACCAGGAAGGCGCGGGCGATCTCGGGTACGGAGAGGCCGCAGACCAGCCTCAGGGTCAGGGCCGCGCGGGCCTCGGGCGCGACGGCCGGGTGGCAGCAGACGAAGATCAGCCGCAGTCGCTCGTCGGGGATCAGGCGGGCGTCGGAGGTCAGGATCTCCTCGGCCGACGCCTCCGGTTCAGGCGCGTCAAGTGTCGTATTCCGTCTAACGTTCCGTCTACGGATCATGTCGAGCGCGGACCGCCGCGCCGTGGCGTACAGCCAGGCCGCGCCGTCCATTGGCGGGGCCTCCGGCCACACGGCGGCGGCCCGCGCGCAGGCCTCGGCATAGGCCTCCTCGGCCAGGTCCAGGTCGCGGAAGGTCGCGGCCAGGGCGGCGACAATGCGCCCGCCGGCCTCCCGCGCGGTCTGGTCGAGGGCGATCAATTAACAGTCGGTGGTCGGGCGCACCTCGACCGAGCCGTCGCCGGCCAGCGGGATGCGCTTGGCCACGGCCATGGCCGCGTCCAGGTCCGGAACCTCGACGATGTAGAAGCCGCCCAGCTGCTCGCGCGCCTCGGCCAGCGGACCATCGTGCAGGGCGTACTGGCCGCCGGTCTTGCGCAGGGTGGTGGCCGTGTCGGTGCTGTTCAGGCCCGAGCCGCCGCGTAGGATGCCCTCCTCCTCCAGGGCCTTGGCCAGGGCGACGTGGGCGGTGATGATCTCGTCCAGCGCCCGGCCGTTGTCGCCGCGATAGAGGTCTTCGTTTTCGTAGATCAGCAGGGCGTATTGCATCGGTCATCTCCCATGAGCGCGCGGCCATCGCGACGCTTCGACCTGAGAGACGCGCCGGCTCAGGCGGATTCGACAGGTCTTGGAAAAAATGTCGAGGGGGGCGCATAAGGTTGGTCATGGACGGATCGACCCTCACCACCGCCCCCTTCCGCGACGCCCGCTACGCGCCCCGCGCTCTGGAGGTCGAACGCCTCCAAGGGAAAGGGGGCGAGACGCTGATCCTGCGCAATCCGATGCCCTATTCGGACGCGGTGCGGACCGTGACCGAGCCCCTGGCCCGGTGGGCGGTCGAGGCGCCGGACCGGGTGTGGCTCGCCGAGCGTGACGGCGAGGTCTGGCGGACGGTGACCTACGCCGACGCTAAGGCGAAGATCGCGGCCTTGGCTGGTGGTCTCCAGGGCCTGGGCCTCTCGCGCGGTCAGCCGCTGCTGATCCTTGCCCGCAACGGGATTGACCACGCCCTGATCGCCTACGCCGCCATGAGCCTGGGCGCGCCGGCCGCGCCGGTTTCGCCGCAGTATGGGCTGAAGGGCGCGGACCTGACCCGCCTGCAGCACGCCGTCGAGCGGCTGAAGCCGGCCGCCGTCTATGCCGACGACGCCGACGCGTTCGGCGACGCCCTAGCCGCGCCGTTCCTGGCGGGCCTACCGGTGGTGGTCAGCCGCCATGCGCGGCCGGGCGACGTAGAGTTCCAGGATCTGCTGAAGAGCGCGCCGGTCGAGCCGGTGGCCCAGCCGGACGACATCGGCAAGCTGCTGCTGACCTCCGGCTCCACCGGACGGCCCAAGGCGGTGGTCTGCACCCACGCCAACATCGCGCTGAACGCAGCCCAGATCCAAGCTTGCTACGCCGATCCCGAGCCGCCGGTGCTGGTCAATTCCGCGCCCTGGAGTCACAGCCTGGGGGCCAACGCCATCCTGCACATGGTGCTGCACCGGGGCGGGACGCTGTACATCGACGCCGGCCAGCCCGTGCCCGGACGCTTTGCCGAGACGGTGCGCAATCTCTCCGAGGTGGCGACGACCTATCACAACATGGTCCCGGCCGGCTGGGGGCTGTTCGTCGGCGAGCTGGAGCGCGACGAGGCCCTGGCGGCTAAGTTCTTCGAGACCGTGCGGGTGCTGCAGTACGGCGGGGCCTCGATGGCCCAGTCGATCCTCGACCGCGTCCAGGCCGTGGCGGTTCGTACAGTGGGCGAGCGGATCACCTTCGCGGCCGGCTATGGCGCGACCGAGACCGGGCCGACGGCCTGCAACATCCACTGGCTGAACGCGCGCTCAGGGATGGTCGGCCTGCCGACGCCGGGCACGTCGGTGAAGCTGGTCCCGGCCGGCGATGGCGGCAAGTTCGAGATCCGGGTGAAGGGGCCGCAGGTCTCGCCGGGCTATCTGGACCAGCCCGAAGCCACCGAGCAGGCCTTCGACGAGGACGGTTTTTACCGTCTGGGCGACGCGGCGCGACTGGCCGATCCCGAGGATCCGGCGGCGGGGCTCGTGTTCGACGGGCGGCTGGTCGAGAACTTCAAGCTGGCCAGCGGCACCTTCGTGGCGGCCGGCGCGCTGCGGGTAGCGGCGGTGTCGGCGATCGGCGGGGTGGTCTCCGACGCGGTGGTCTGCGGCGAGGGCCAGGACGGGGTGGGCCTGATGCTGTTCCTCGACGCCAAGGCCTGCGAGCGGCTGGGCGACGGCGAGGCGGTGAAGGCCGCGATCTCCGAAGGCCTCTCGCGGATGAACGCGGCGGCCAAGGGTGGCGGCGGCAAGGTGCTGCGCGCCCTGATCCTGGACGGCGCCCCCGACGCGGCCAGCGGCGAGCTGACCGACAAGGGCTATATCAACCAGGCCTTGGCGCGCGACCGCCGGCCGAAGGAGCTGGAGCGGCTGTTTGCGGCTACGCCGGACGCGGCTGTTCTAGTCCTCTAGCCACCCCGAGGCAGATCAGCAGCTGGCCGAAATAGTAGAGGCCCCAGACCGCGAGACCCGTGACCAGCGTATCAGGCAGCGGACCCGTGCGGGCGAAGATCAGCAGGTCGGAGACGACGAACATCAGCGCGCCCAGGCCCACCGTCTTGCGCGGGAAGCGGCTCATCAGCGCCGTGGCGGCCATGCCCGCCAGGAAAACGCTGTAGGCTGTGACGCCGTTGTTGCCACTCGACAGCAGGCGCGAGGCCCAGACCACCCCGGGGATCAGGATCAGCGGCGCGACGGCGCCAGGCCTGTGATGGCGCAGGTAAAGGAACGTCGCCACCACGTGACCGACGAGGAACGACACCGCCCCGACCGTCAGTCCGTGGGTTTCCAGCAGCACATCGCCGCCCGCGCCGAAGGCCATGACCGCCGTCAGCAGCCAGCCGTCGAGACTCTTGGCCCGTAGCGCCGCATGCGCCGCCAGCAGCGCCACGCCGGCGCCCTTCCAGACGGTCTCGACGCCCGGCGGCAAGGCCAGCATCCAGGTCGCCACATAGCTGACGCCAGCGATGATCGACGCAATCAGCGTCCATCGCGCGGCTGCGCTCATCCCTTGCATGGAACGTTTTCCCCCACTTTTGCCGATCAGACTGCAATGGCGATCGCCTGATGCGCAACCGGGTTGGCCTGCTTGCCGAAATGTCGGAGACAGGAGGCATAAAAAGCGGAGGACAGCATGAACGGCGCGGACGCCCTGATCACCACCCTGGCCGATAACGGGGTCGTCGCCTGCTTCGCCAATCCCGGCACCAGCGAGATGCAGTTCGTCTCGGCCCTGGACCGCGAGCCGCGCATGCGCTCGGTGCTGTGCCTGTTCGAGGGCGTGGCGACCGGGGCCGCCGACGGCTATGGCCGCATGGCCGGCAAGCCCGCCTGCACCCTGCTGCACCTGGGGCCGGGCTACGCCAACGGCGCGGCCAACCTGCACAACGCCCGCCGGGCCTACACGCCGGTGGTCAATGTCATCGGCGACCACGCCACCTATCACCGCGGCTTCGACGCGCCGCTGAACAGCGACATCGCCGCCCTGGCCGCCCCGAACTCCGTCTGGGTCAAGTCGGCCGAGAGCGCCGACAGCGTCGGCCCGCTGACCGCCGAGGCCATCGTCGCCAGCTATGGGACGCCCGGCGGCAACGCCTGCCTCGTCCTGCCGGCGGACGCCGCCTGGAACGAAGCGACGGTGAAGGGGCCGGTGATCACGCCGCCCGCCTTCGCCAAGCCCGACAAGACCGCCGTCGACACCGTCGCCAAGGCGCTGTCCTTCGCCAAGAAACCGGTGCTGCTGCTGGGCTCGGGCGCCTGTGGCGAGGCCGCTCTGGCCGCCGCCGGTCGCTTGGCGGCCCACGGCGTCCGCGCCGTCACCGACACGTTCACCGCCCGCCAGGCGCGGGGCGAAGGCCGCTTCCGCCCTGACAAGCTGCCCTATTTCGCCGAGCAGGCGCTGAAGGACCTGGAGGGCGCGGACGTGCTGATCCTGGTCTCGACCCAGCGCCCGGTGGCCTTCTTCGCCTATCCTGACCGGCCCAGCGTGCTCGTTCCGGAAGGCTGCTCGGTCGAGACCCTATGCGGGCGCGAGGTCGATGCGGCCGCGGCGTTGAACGCCCTGGCCGACGCCGTGGGCGCGCCGGCGGCGGCGACGCTCGAAACCTATGCCGCGCCCGACGCCCCGGCCGGCCGTTTCGACGCCTGGGCTATCGGAGCCTCGATCGCCAAGCACATGCCGACGGGCTCGGTGATCTCCGACGACGCGGTGACCGCTGGCCTGCCGATCTTCACCCAGACCAAGGCCGCGCGGGCGCACGAGTGGTTGTCGCTGACCGGCGGCGCGATCGGGCAGGGCATCCCGCTGGCCATCGGCGCGGCCGTGGCCTGCCCTGATCGGAAAGTGCTGGCCCTGACCGGCGATGGCGCGGGCATGTACACCGTGCAGGGCCTGTGGACGATCGTCCGCGAGCAGCTGGACGTCACCGTCGTGGTCTTCGCCAACCACGCCTATCGCATCCTGGGCATCGAGCTGGGCCGCACCGGGGCGGGCAATCCGGGGCCTGCGGCCTCGAAGCTGCTGGACCTGGGCGACCCGCGTATCGACTGGGTGCAGCTGGCCCAGGGCATGGGCATGGCCTCCGAACGGGCCGAGACGGCGGAAGCCTTCGACGACGCTTTCGCCCGGGCTATGGCGACGCCCGGTCCGCGCCTGATCGAAGCGGCGCTCTAGCGCGGTAGCGCCGCGTCCAGGGCGTTCGCGATGGCGGTCATGGCCGCCAGGTTCGGGTGGTAGGGCGCAGCGCCCGGCGCGGGATAGCCGTTCATCCACGGCGTGGTCGCGCAGGCGTCGTGGCCGCGACTGAACTCCGAGGTGGTGATCACCGTCGCGCCGCCGCTAGCCGCCGCCTCGCGGGTAATGGCCAGCAGCCGGGCGGCCTTGGCGCGGGCGGCGTCGGCCTCCGCGTCGGTCATCGGCGTGGCGGGGCACGATTCCGTCGGCGGCAGGATCGCCGGATATTCGACCAGCACGATCTGCGCCTTCGGCGCGCGCTCGCGGATTGCCGCGACCATGCCGATCATGGCGGTCTTCAGCGCGGCGTAGTCGCCTTCCGTCGGCGCGGTCGCCGGCGCGCAGTTGGCCTCGTTCAGCTGGCGGCAGGATGCGCCGTAGAGGCCGCCGACCAGGCCGATGTCGTTGCCGCCGATGGTCACCGTGACCAGGGCCGTGTCAGGCGTCACCGCATCGATCTGGGCTGGCAGCTCGCCCCAAGGCTGGAGGATGGCCGAGGTCTTGGCCCCGCTGCAGCCGACGTCGACCAGGGTCAGGCTGCGCTTGGCGGCCAGCTGGCTGGCGTAGTTGCGGGTCGACCGCGCGCAGCGGGCCGGCGCGCCCTCTTGGTACGGCGCGATTCCCAGGCCGGCGGCGTAGGAGCTGCCCATCGAGACATAGCGCTCTCCAGCCTGGGCGGTGGTGGCGAGCAGGGCGAAGGCGAGGGTCAGGACACGAAGCATGAGCTGAGCCTAGCCAGGGCTTGCGCCAAAAAGAAAGCCCGCCCGGATCGCTCCGGGCGGGCTGCCATCTTCAAGTCCTGAGCTGGGATCAGCTCTTGGTCTTGTTGGTCGGCAACTTGCAGCCGCCGCCGATGCCCTTGGCTTGGGCGCAGGACAGGAACTCCTTGGCGGCCGGCTTGGCGACGCCAGTCGGATAGCCCAGCACCCAGCCCGGCAGGCCGTCCGAACAGGCGACTTCGACGAAGCCTTCGTTGTCGGTCGAACCCATGACGCGGACGTCCGAGACCTTGCACGAGGCCTTGTTGAAGCCAACCAGGTCCTGGGTCAGACGGGCGTACTGGTTGTCCTTCTTGGTGAAGCTGCAGCGATAGCCGTTGAACTCGGCCGTGAGGCAGTCGAACACCGTGCCGCCGGTGGCGGTGAACACGGCGATGCCGCCCACGTCGCTACCCTTGCACTTCAGCTCGACGACTTCCTTCTTCGGGTCGGGGCTCGGCAGCATGCCGTACTTTTCGACGTCGCAGGGGAAGCCGGCCTTGGCCGACAGCTTGCTGTAGAAGCCGGCCTGCTCGGTCTGAGCGGCGACGGCGTCGGTCATCTTGCAGCCGCCGCCGACGAAGCCGGCCTGGGCGCAGGGGATCGACTTGACGAAGGCGCCGGTGGCCGAGGTCTGCTGGTACATGTAGCCCTTGCCGTCCTGGCAAGCGACTTCGTAGTAGCTGTCGGTCTTGGTGCTCAGGACGTAGCTGCGGTCCTTGATCACGCAGCCGTTGTTGGCCGCGGTGTTCAGGCCGTCGACCAGCTGCAGCTGGGTCTGGCGGTTGGTCAGCTTGCAGCTGACATTGCCGCCGTCTTCGTACAGCAGGCAGCTGTTGGCGACGACTTCGCCGTTCAGGTTCATCGGGTTCGTCGTCTGGACGATGTAGCCAGCGCCGCCCTTACAGGCGACTTCGAAGAACGAGTTCTTGGCGCCCGAACCGATGGCGCGGGCGTTTTCCTGTTCGCAGGTGATGCCGGCCTTCTTGACGTACGGGGCCAGCTGGGCGCCCGGGTTGGCGTTGCCCGGCAGCAGGCAGGCCAGACCGCCGACCTTGCCGTCGGGACCCGGTTGGCTCGACTCAAGGCAGGAATAGAGCTGCGGCGCGCCTTCCTTCTTGGCGATGACGGCGAAGCCCATGCCTTCCGAGCAGGCGACTTCGTAGTACTTGTCGCCCGCCTTCTTGTCCTCGCCCATGAAGCGGGCGTCGGAGACGGTGCAGCCGGCGCCGCTGGCCTGAATGATGGCTGGGGTGTCCTTCTTGCCGATCTCGCGCGACTTGGCGTCGATGGCGGCGGGCTTGCCCTTCTCTTCCTTCGGCGCCGAAATGACGGCGGCCGGAATGAGAATGGCGACCGCGAGGGCGGCCGACAGGCCGATCGCGAAAGGCCTCATGGGTAACATCTCCTGGGTGGATTCCTCGCGCGGACATAAGCGCGTGCTTGTATCAGGGGTCAAGATACCGTCCGACCTAGGCGTGATGATGACTGGGTTTCAGGGCAAAAAATGGGTTGGATCAACGATAAGCACCGGTTGAACGGGGCCTCGGGAGAACGTGATGCGCGACGGATTTGAAGACGAAGAGACCACCGAGGCCCCGGAGCCCCGCAAGACTGGGCGGCTGGTCTACCCGTTCGAGACGGCGCCGGAGCAGGGCTCTGGCGACGCGGTCGAGGTCGCGCCGGGGGTTCTGTGGCTGCGCATGCCGCTGGGCGGCTCGCTGCAGTTCATCAATGTCTGGGCCATCCAGGACGGCGAGGGCTGGGCGATCGTCGACACCGGCGTCCAGACCAAAGAGACCAGCCAGGCCTGGCGCAACGCCTTCGCCGGCGTCCTGGGCGGCAAGCCGATCACGCGGATGATCGTCACCCACCTGCATCCCGACCATATCGGCCTGGCCGGCTGGATCACGCGCAAGTTCGACTGCCGGCTGTGGATGACGCGCCTGGAATACTTCCAGTGCCGGATGCTGGTGGCCGACACCGGCCGCGCGGCGCCCGAGGACGGGGTGAAGTTCTTCCACGCCGCCGGCTGGGACGAGGACGCCATCGAGAACTACAAGGCCCGCTTCGGCGGCTTCGGCAAGGCGATCTACGCCCTGCCCGACAGCTATCGCCGGCTGTCGGACGGCGAGGACTTCGACATCGGTGGCAAGACCTGGCGGGTGGTGACGGGGCAGGGGCACTCGCCCGACCACGCCTGTCTTTGGTGTCCCGAGCTGAACGTGCTGATCTCCGGCGACCAGGTGCTGCCGCGCATCTCGTCCAACGTTTCGGTGTTCCCGACCGAGCCGGACGCCGATCCGCTCTCCGACTGGCTGCGCTCGCTGGCCAAGGTCAAGGCGACCGTGCCGGACGAGGTCATCGTGCTGCCGGCTCACAACGATCCGTTCGAAGGCCTGCACACCCGCATCGACGGCCTGATCTCGGGTCACGAGCGGGGTCTGGCGCGGCTGGAGAAGAAGCTGGCCGAGCCTAAGCGGGTGGTCGACACCTTCGGGGCCTTGTTCGCGCGGCAGATCGGGCCGGACTTGCTGGGCATGGCGACGGGCGAGGCGCTGGCGCACCTGAACTGCCTGATCGGGCGTGGCAAGATCGGCCGCACGGTCGATGGCGAGGGCGTGGCGTGGTACGCGGCGAATTCTAGTCCGGACTAGAAACGCACGTTTGACATTTCGCGTGCGAAACATAATCTGGCGCGCATGCCCGTGCCCGCCGATCGCCGCCTGATCTTCCTGCTCAACGCCGGCCACCGGCGCGTGCAGCGCTGGATCGAGGCCAAGATGGCGGCCAAGGGCGGCCTGACCGCCGCCCAATCGGGGGTGCTGTTCTATCTGGGCGAGCGGGACGGGGCGCTGATCGGCGAGGCCGCCGACGCCCTGGATTTGGCCCCCTCGGCCATGACCGGCCTCATTGACCGCATGACCCGCGCCGAGCTGGTCGAGCGCCGCGCCGACGCCAAGGACGGCCGCGCCATGCGGCTGCACCTGACTGATCGGGGCCGCACCGCCCGTGAGGACGCGAAAGCGGGCCTCGACGGTATCAACGCCCACCTGACCGAAGGCTTCACGGACGAGGAGATCGGCGTCGTCGCGCGCTGGCTCGCCAGTCTGCAGACCAAGTTCCCCAAGGGAGAATGACCATGACCGAGCATGTCAAAGTCGAGATCGACGCCGGCGTGATGACCATCACCCTGGCGCGTCCGGAAAAGAAGAACGCCCTCTCTAACGCCATGTACGGCGTGCTGGCCGACAGCTTGGAAGCCGCCGAGCAGGACGCCGCCGTCCGCGTGGTGGTTATCCAGGCCGACGGCGACAGCTTCACGTCCGGCAACGACCTGCAGGATTTCGCCGCCCAGGCCACCGGCGCCTTCACCGGCGAGCGGCATGTGATCCGCTTCCTGAAGGCGCTGGCCAACGCCACCCGGCCGCTGGTCGCCGCCGTGCAGGGCCAGGCCGTGGGCGTGGGCACGACCATGCTGCTGCACTGCGATCTCGTCTATGTGACGCCCGACGCGCGCCTGACCACGCCGTTCGTCAACCTGGCCCTGGTGCCGGAAGCCGCGTCTAGCTGGCTGCTGCCGGCCCGCATCGGCCATGCCCGCGCTTACGCCATGTTCGCCCTGGGCGAGGCGATCGACGGCGGCACCGCGGTGGCCTGGGGCATCGCCAACGGCTCGGCCGAGCTGTCCGACCTGCGGGCTCGCGCTCGCGCCGCCGCCGACCAACTGGCCAAGAAGCCGCTGGGCGCGCTCACCGTCACCAAGCGCCTGATGCGCGACGCCGAGAAGATCGCCGCGCTGATGGACACCGAAGGCGCCGAGTTCGCCGCCCGCCTGCAGACGGCCGAGGCCCGCGAAGCCTTCATGGCCTTCGCCGAACGCAGGGCTCCTGATTTCAGCAAGGTGGGCTAAGCTCCACCGATAACAGCACGATCTGGGAGGATCGCATGGCGGAACGGATCACCTCGCCCTTCGGGGCGAAGTCGACGGCGCGCGAGGTGGTCGCGGGTCATGACCTGTCGGGCAAGGTGGCCATCGTCACCGGCGCGGCCACCGGCATCGGCGTCGAGACGGCGCGGGCCCTGGCGCTTGCGGGCGCGGAGGTGATCATCGCCGCCCGCAAGCCTGACCTGGGCGAAGAGGTCGCCAACGCGATCAACGAAGAAGTCGGCTCCAAACGCGCCAGCTTCGGCATGGTCGATCTAGCCAGCCTGGAGTCGATCCGCCACTTCGCCCACGTCTGGGGCGACCGGCCGGTGAACCTGCTGATCAACAACGCCGGCGTCATGGCCAGCCCGCTGATGCGGACGACCGACGGCTTCGAGATGCAGTTCGGCACCAACCACTTGGGCCACTTCCTGCTGTCGGTGCTGCTGGCCCCGAACCTGGTCGCGGCGGCCAAGGCTTCCGGCAAGCGCTCGCGGCTGGTGTCGCTGTCGTCGATCGGCCACCGCCGCGCCGGCGTGAACTTCGACGATCCGAACTACGAGCATCGCGACTACGACAAGTGGGAGGCCTACGGCCAGGCCAAGACCGCCAACAGCCTGTTCGCGGTCGGCTTCGACAAGCGGTTCAAGGACCAGGGTGTCAATGCCAACGCCGTCATGCCGGGCGGCATCATGACCCCGCTGCAGCGCCACATGTCGATCGAGGAACAGCGGGCCATGGGCTGGCTGGACGAGAACGACAAGCCGCGCGACGGCTTCAAGAGCACCGAGCAGGGTGCGGCGACCAGCGTCTGGGCCGCGGTCGGCGACGAGCTGGACGGCGTCGGCGGGCTGTACCTCGAAGACTGCAACCAGGCCGTCCCGTGGAGCCAGGAGCGTCCCTGGAACGGCGTCATGCCCCATGCCCTGGATCCCGAGGCGGCCGACCGGCTTTGGGAGCTGTCGGTGAAGACCGTCGGGGCCGGCGCCTGATGCAGCATCGCACCGTTCTGCGCCTGGCCGGGGTCGCGACCCTGGTCGGCGCGGCCGTCGACATCGTCGCGCCGTTCCTGATCTATCCGCACCTGGTCGAGCCGCAGCCGCACCTCGTCTACGTCGCCATCGACCTCTTGCTGATGATCGGCATGCTGGGCGTGTGGTCGGCGAGCCGAGCCTCGGCCAGCGTCTTGGGCTTGATCGGATTTGTCCTAGGCCTGCTGGGCGTGATGCTGGTGCGGACCTCGTCGGCCAAGATTTTCGGCGAGGCTTCGTACATGATCGCCTCCAGCGTCTGGTCGATCGGCATGGTGGTCTGGGCCATCGACCTGCTGCGGGCCAAGGCGTTCCGCATCTCCGCCGGCCTATGGATCGCGGCCCTCGTCATCGGCCTTGTCGGCGTCGCGTTGAAGGATCACGGTCCCGTCGCGCACGTGGCGAAGATCAGCTTCATCGCCGGCTTCGTCTGCGCCGGCCTCGGCCTGATCAAAACGCGTGGAGAACCTGCATGAGCCTGAAGGGCAAGACCCTCTTCGTCACCGGCGCCTCGCGCGGCATCGGCCTGGCCATCGCCCTGCGCGCGGCGCGGGATGGGGCCAATATCGTCATCGCCGCCAAGACGGCCGAGGCGCATCCGAAGCTGCCGGGCACCATCTACACCGCCGCCAAGGAGATCGAGGCGGCGGGCGGTCAAGCCCTGCCGCTGGTGGTCGACGTGCGCGAGGAGGCCAATGTCCAGGAGGCGGTCGAGAAAGCCGTCGCCCAGTTCGGCGGGATCGACATCTGCGTGAACAACGCCTCGGCCATCTCGCTGACCGGCACGCTGTCGACCGACATGAAGCGCTACGACCTGATGCACCAGATCAATACGCGCGGCACGTTCGTCACCTCGAAGGCCTGCATCCCGTACCTGAAGAAGGCGCAGAACCCGCACGTCCTGATGCTGTCGCCGCCGCTGGACATGTCGCCGCGCTGGTTCGGGCCGCATGTGGCCTACACCATGGCGAAGTTCGGCATGTCGATGTGCGTGCTGGGCATGGCCGAGGAGTTCAAGAGCGACGGCATCGCCTTCAACGCCCTGTGGCCGCGCACCGGCATCGCCACCGCGGCTATCCAGTTCGCCCTGGCCGGCGACGAGGGCCTCAAGCACTGCCGCACGGTCGAGATCATGGCCGACGCGGCCCATGCGATCTTCAGCAAGCCTTCGCGGGAATTTTCGGGGAATTTCCTGATCGACGACACCTTCCTGTATGGCGAGGGCGTGCGGGACTTCGATCAATATAAGGTCGATCCGGCCGCCACCCTGATGCCGGATTTCTTCGTGCCGGAGGCCAGCGAGCCGCCGCCGGGGGTGAAGATCGGCTAGCGCTTCTTCTTGGAGGTCGCTGCGCGTGCGGCGACCTCTAGTGACTTGCTCGACCACTCAAGCAGGATGTCCTGATCATCCAGCGCCTCGGCCGGGGCGGTCCAGTAGGCCATCGGCTTGTCGTGGCCGAACGGCGCGAAGGCGTGGGAGCCGGCGGCTTCGAATTCGAGCTTCAAGGCTTCGTCGACCTTGAGATAGAGCACGTCGTCGTCGATCAGCGCGAAGAACAGGCCGTTCGCATAGACGCCGACTCCGCCGAACATGGCGCGCGCGGTGATGTGCCCCAGCGGGGCCAGCTGCTCCAGAACGAAGTCCCGATAGTCCGAAGAGACCGCCATGCCCGTATCCATTCGTCCCGCGACGCCTGCCGACGCCGCTTTGATCCACCAGTTCATCCTCGATCTGGCGGACTATGAAAAGCTGCTCGACACGGTGGCGGCCACGGAAGCCGATACGGCGGCGGCCCTGTTCGGCGAGGCCCCTCGCGCCTTCGCCGACATCGCCGAGATCGACGGTCAGCCGGTCGGCTTCGCCCTGTGGTTCTACAACTACTCGACCTTCGTCGGCCGGCACGGGATCTATCTGGAGGACCTGTTCGTGCGGCCGACCGCGCGCGGCTCGGGCGCGGGCAAGGCGCTGCTGGCGGGCCTGGCCAGGCGCTGCGTCGACGAGGGGCTGGGGCGCCTCGAGTGGTCGGTGCTCGACTGGAACGCCCCATCGATCGCCTTCTATGACAGCCTGGGCGCGGCGGCGATGGACGAGTGGATCATCCGCCGCCTGACCGGCGAGAACCTGCGGAAGCTGGCGAGTCTACTCTAGCCGGTCGGCCTTGCGCAGGTCGGGGAACAGGAAGGCCCATAGGGCCGTGACCGCCATGGCCCCGACGCCGCCGAACACTGCCGCCCCGATCGGGCCGAGCAGCCAGGCCATGGCCCCGCTCTCGACCTCGCCCAGTTCGTTCGAGGCGCTGATGAACACGCCCGAGACGGCGGCGACGCGGCCGCGCATGACGTCCGGGGTGACGATCTGGACCAGAGTCTGGCGGACATAGACGCTGAGCATGTCGGCCCCGCCCAGAATGGCCAGGGCGCCGACCGACAGCCATTCCAGCTTTGACAGGCCGAACACCGCCGTGGCCAAGCCAAAGACCGCCACGCCGGCGAACATGATCCGGCCGGCGTGGCGACGGATCGGGTTGGCGGCCAGATAGATCCCCACCAGGGTGGCGCCGATGGCTGGGGCCGCGCGCAGCAGGCCAAAGCCGCCGGGGCCGATGTGCAGCACGTCCCGAGCGAACACCGGCAGCAGGGCCGTGGCTCCGCCCAGGATCACCGCGAAAAGGTCCAGCGAGATCGAGCCGAACACGATCTTGTTGTTCCAGACATAGGCCAGGCCTTCCTTGATCAGTTCGACGCGCGAGCCGGGCTGGGTTTCTGGCTTGGTGTTCTTGCGGATCGCCAGGGCCATGATGGCGGCGGTCAGGTACATGCCCAGCGCCGTGCCGAAGGCGAGGGCGGGCGAGTGGATCAGCAGCAGGCCGCCGATGGCCGGGCCGATGATCGAGGCGCTCTGCCAGGCCAGCGAGTTCCAGGCGATGGCGCGCGGCAGCAGGGCGCGCGGCACCAGCATCGGACCCAGGGCGCTGCTGGCCGGCGACAGGAACGAGCGGCTGGCGCCAAACATCACCGACACCGCGAAGATCGGCCACAGTTGGTGCGAGCCGGTCAGGGCCAGGAACAGCAGCACGCTGGCGCTGACGGAGTCGACCAGCAGGCTGACGGCGACGATCAGCTTGCGCGTACGGCGGTCGGCGGTCTCGCCAGCGATCAGGGTCAGAAGGAACAGCGGCAGGAACTGCGCCAGGCCGATCATGCTGACCAAGAAGGCCGACTCGCCGACCGACCTGGTCAGGCGGGCGATGGCGTAGACCTGCCAACCCAGGGCCACTGACTGGATCTGCACCCCCAGGGTGGAGATGAACCGTTCCGCCCAGAACAGCATGAAGTCACGCTCCCGCAACAGGGCGCGGGTAGACGTGTCGGGGGCGGGCTCGGCGGCCGGTGAAGCTGGGTCGGACATCGGCCCGCAACATAGGGCCAACGCGCCGCACCGCAACGTTATTGACCTGAGAAAGGCTTGGCCCTACAGCGCGCGCATCTTTTGGAGGTTTCGGCCATGCGCCGCCTGCGACGAATGACGCGCGAACGCGCCACGATCTGACGCCCTCCCGGTCGCGCCTTCGCGTCGGGAGCCCCCGACGCCCTTTCGCATTTTCCGAAGGCCGATGACCTCCGTTCAAAAGACCCTTTCTCCTGTTCCGTACCCGCCGTTGGTCCTCGAGACCCCGGCGATGGAAGCGGCTGTCACCCACCTGATCGACCGGGTGTTCGGCCCCGGCCGTTTCGCCAAGTCGTCCGAGCGTCTGCGTGAAGGCAACACCCTGCTGGGCGACTGCTCGTTCGTGGCTCTGCGCGATGGCCAGCCGGTCGGCTGCTGCCGTATGTGGCCGGTGACGATCGGCGGCGAGCCGGTGGCGTTCCTCGGGCCGCTGGCCGTCGATCCCGACGAGCGCAGCGCGGGCCTGGGTCAGGCCCTGGTCGAGAGCGCCGTCGAGGCCGCCCGCGCCGCAGGCTGGCGCGCGGTGCTGCTGGTCGGCGATGGTCCCTATTTCGGCCGGGTCGGCTTCACCAACGCCCACACGGCCGGCGTCGTCATGCCCGGCCCGGTGGATCAGCGCCGCGTGCTGCTGCTGCCGCTGCGGGAAGCTGGGGACGAAGGGCTCGCCGGCCTGGTCGAGATCGATCCGCGCGCTTGAGCCGGCGGGCCTAACGGCCTAACTGATCAGCGATGACCGATGCCCCGAAAGCTGGACTGGAAGGCGTCGCCCAAGCCGCGAAAGCGGCGGGCGAGCGCGGCCTGCCGCCGGTGCATCTGTGGAACCCGCCCCACTGCGGCGAGATCGACATCCGCATCCGCAAGGACGGGGTGTGGTTCCACGAAGGCACGCCGATCGGCCGTGAGGCTCTGGTGCGGCTGTTCTCGACCGTGCTGCGCCTGGATCCGGACGGCTACCACCTGGTCACGCCCGTCGAGAAGATGAAGATCACGGTCGAGGACGCGCCGTTCATCGCCACGCGGGTGGACCGTGAGGGCGAGGCGCTGATCTTCCAGACTAATGTCGGCGACACGGTCGAGGCTGGACCCGACAATCCGATCCGCGTCGAGATCGACGCCGAGACCGGCGAGCCGCGTCCCTATGTTCATGTCCGTCGGGGCCTGGAGGCGCTGATCGCCCGGCCGGTGTTCTACGAACTGGCCGAGATGGCCAGCCAGGATGACGACGTCTGGGGCGTGACCTCGAACGGCGCCTTCTTCCCGATCGCGCCGGCGGGAGCTGTTCCCGCATGACGCCGCAAGAGCGCCGCGCCTGGATCGCCAGCCGCCTGCATCCGATCTCGGAGTACGACCCGAGCCTGGCCGATCCGAAGAAGTCCGACTACGACCTCAATCCGGGGCTCAAGGTCGACAATCCGCACGCCTTGCGTCCCGCCGCCGTGCTGGTGGGGCTGATCGAGCATGAGGACGGGCTGAGCGTCCTGCTGACCCGGCGCTCCGACACCTTGCGCAGCCACACCGGCCAGATCGCTTTCCCCGGCGGCCGCTGCGATCCGGGCGAGACGCCCTGGCAGACGGCCCTGCGCGAGGCGCAGGAAGAGGTGAACCTGGACCCGGCCTTCGTCAGCGTGGCGGGCCTGCTGCACGGCTACCAGACGGTGACCGGTTTTCATGTCACGCCGGTGGTCGGCTTCATCGACCCCAAGGCGACCTTCGTGGCCAGTCCCGAGGAAGTGGCCGACGTCTTCGAGACGCCGTTCGACTTCCTGATGGATCCGGCCAACCACCAGCGCCAGTCGCGGGAGGCTCCCGACGGCGCGCGACGTCATTTCTATGCGATGCCCTGGAACGATCGGTTCATCTGGGGCGCGACGGCCGGCATGCTGCGGTCGCTGTACGAGGCGCTTTACGACGAAAGCGGACGGACACCCTCCGAATAGGGTGTTTCTTGTCTGGTGGAGCCAGGGTCTCCTGGCCTAACAATGACGCCCCGTTTCAAGGGGCCAGAACGCGTACTTGTGGGAGTTCGGCGTTGAGCAGTGAATCGATCGGCGTCCAGCCTTGGATGGCGCTACCTGAGACCCAGGCGGTCATCGCCGCCCTGGAGGCGCGCGGCTATCCCGGCTGCGCCCGCTTCGTCGGCGGCTGCGTACGCAACGCCGTGATGGGCAAGGCCATCGACGACATCGACATCGCCACCACCCTGACGCCGGACCTGATCATCGACGCCCTGGAGCAGGCGGGCCTGCGCGCCATCCCGACCGGCGTCGACCACGGCACCATCACCGCCGTCTCGGGCGGCCGACCCTATGAAATCACCACCCTGCGCAAGGACGTCTCGACCGACGGCCGCCGGGCGGTGGTGGCCTTCACCCAGGACTGGGGCCAGGACGCCGAGCGCCGCGACTTCCGCTTCAACGCCCTCTATGCCGACCTCGAGGGCCGGCTCTACGACCCGACGGGCGAGGGGATCCGGGACGCCCACGAGGGCCGGGTGGTGTTCGTCGGCGATCCGATGACCCGCATCCGCGAGGACTACCTGCGCATCCTGCGCTTCTTCCGGTTCCAGGCGTGGTACGGCAAGGGCGAGGCCGACCAGAAGGCCCTGGCCGCCTGCAAGGCGCTGAAGGGCATGGTCTCGGGCCGCGCCGCCGAGCGCACCCAGAAGGAGCTGATGAAGATGCTGGCCGCGGAGGATCCGCGTCCGGCCCTGCGGCTGATGGCGGCCACCAGCGTGCTGTCGTCGATCCTGCCGCAGGTGAAGTCGCTGGCCCGCTTCGAGGCCCTGGTCGCCATCGAGACCGAGCAACTGTTCGAGAACGACCCCGACCTGCGCCTGGCCGCCCTGATCCCGGACGACGCCAAGCAGGCCGGCGATCTGGCCGAACGCCTGCGCTTGCCCAACAATGTCCGCGACCGGATCGTCGACGCGGTGGGCAAGAACCCGCGCGTCGTTTCGTGGATGAGCCCGCGCGAGGCCCGCCGCGCCGTCTATGGCCTGGGCGTGCGGGCGTTCAGCGACCGGATCAAGCTGGCCTGGGCCGGCTCGGGCCGCGACTCCACCGCCCCGCAGTGGCGCGCCCTCCTGGCCCTGGCCGAGACCTGGAACCCGCCGGCCTTCCCGCTGTCGGGCGACGAGGTCATGCAGGCCGGCGTGCCCAAGGGGCCGATGGTCGGCGAGGTCATGCGCGAGGTCGAGATCTGGTGGATCGACCAGGACTTCATCGAGGACAAGTTCAGCGCCATCGAGCGCCTGAAGGCCGTGGCTCAAGGGATGGTCTACTGATGCGGATCGGCCTGCTCCAGACCGGCCACCCGCCGGGCGACCTGGCGGACACCTACGGCAGCTATTCGGCGATGTTCGAGGCGCTGCTAGGCGATGGCCACAGCTATCGCGTCTACGACGTCGAGGCCGGCGAGCTGCCCGCCGACCCGGCCGAGAACGACGCCTATGTCATCACCGGCTCGGCGGCCGGCGTCTATGACCCGCTGCCGTGGATCGAGCCGCTGAAGGCGTTCCTGCGCCAAGCCAAGGGCGAGCAGCCGCTGGTCGGGGTGTGCTTTGGCCACCAGATCATGGCCGAGGCGTTCGGCGGCAAGGCCGAGAAGTCCGGCAAGGGCTGGGGCGTGGGCCTGCAGGCCTACGAGGTCACCAACCATGCGCCGTGGATGGACGACGCGGCGCACGTGGCCGTGCCGGGTTCGCACCAGGATCAGGTGACGGCCCTGCCGCCCGGCGCGCGGGTGCTGGCCGGCAGTGCGTTCACGCCCTACGGCATCCTGGCCTATGACGACGCCAAGGCGATCTCGATGCAGTTCCACCCCGAGTTCTCGCCGGCCTACGCCACGGCGTTGATCGAAGCGCGGCGCGGCACGCGGTTCACCGACGCGCAGGCCGACGCCGCGATCGCCAGCCTGGGCGCCGAAAACGATCAGGTCCGGATGGCCGAATGGATCGGCGGCTTCCTTAAGCGGGAAACTCAAGGCTAAGCTCGCGCGTTACCATCGCGGTGCAATCCCGGAGGTCCGCCCATGCGTGTCGCTAGTGTCGTGATCCTGACCGGAGCCCTGGTCGCCGCCGGCGCGGTGGTCGCCAGTGTCCAGGCCGCGCCTGAACCTGCAGCCAAGCCCGCGCCGGCCCCGCTGAAGACCGCCGCCAGCTTCCAGTCGATCAAGGACCCGGCCGCGCGGTCGATCGCCCTGTTCCAGGAAGCGGGCAAGGTGATCCAGAGCCCGCGCTGCCTGAACTGCCACCCGGTCCAGCGCGCTCCGACCCAGGGCGACAACCTGCATCCGCACAATCCGCCGATGGTGGCGGGCGACAGCGGCCATGGCCCGGCAGGCATGCCCTGCTTCTCGTGTCACACCACGGCCAACGTCCCGACCTGGGGCGCGGACATCAAGAGCATCCCCGGCGATCCGAAGTGGGGCTTGGCTCCCGCCGAGATGGCCTGGCAGGGCAAGTCGCTGGGGCAGATCTGCGCCCAGATCAAGAACCCCTCGACCAACGGCGGCAAGTCGATGGCCGAGCTGCATCACCACATGGCCGAAGACCACTTGGTCGGCTGGGCCTGGAACCCCGGCGCCGGCCGCGTCCCGGCCCCCGGCACGCAGGCGCAGTTCGGCGAGTTGATCAAGGCGTGGATCGACACCGGCGCCAAGTGCCCTAAGGCGACGTAGAGGCGGACGCTAAGCGGCTTTCGGGGATGTCCGCTAAGGGTGGTTAGCGGACTAGGGTACGTGCACCGACCAGATTTCAATCTGTCCGTCTGGGCCGTCGAATAGCTTGGCATGAAGAGCCAGGTCACTGACGGCCTCGTCATCGGTGCTGAGATCGATCAAGAACTCCCAATGGCCATCCATCCAGCGATAAGCTGACCGATCCCAAACCTCGTCACTGAGTGGAGCAAGCTTAGCTCCATAAGCTGATATCTGACCCTGGATGAACCGAGCGGTGTCAGTATCAATCCGCGCAATGCCACCGAGCGAATGCTTGGATAGCTGGAAATCACCCGCGACTAGTGCTGCCACCAGCTGCTGAAACCGGGGTCTCAGCTCGTCGGGTACAGGGTGTTCATTGTCGTCTTGTGCGAGCATGAACGTGACTATGAAGGCGTGCCGCTGAGTTCGCCAAGGGTGGTTAGCGGAGGTTGGCTTCCTAACCCCCTTCGTCGCACTAGATTCCCAAATGCGCGTGAACGTACTCAACCGCCCGACTGAAGGGGATGCCCTCCCGCTGAGCGATCGATAACGGATGGTCGGTCGCTTCCAGCTCGATGAGCGGCCTCAACCCGCCCGTCCGGGCGTACACACTGCATTTCAGGTTCAAGGTCTCGGGATAACCGGGCAGGCTATTAGAAAACCAACCGAACATCGGCGGGAGGTCGATACGGTCGGCTTCGTTCTCCTCCTCAAAGGTGGGTAGATAGCGGAGGAAGCTATCGCGGCTCAGGCTTGTCCAGACGCCAAAGCTAAGCACCCCCTCGCGATCCGCCAGCGGCACCTCCAACACGCCGCGCACGAAGTAGTGCTCGTCCTTCCAGATGCAGGTGTCGGTGGTCAGGTCGAAGTCATCGGCCCGTTCCTGCTGGGAGGCCTGATCCCAGACAAGGGGGCAGACGCCACTACAGCCGGCAGTTCATCGTGGGTCTCGCCACAGGTAGGACAGGTCCACGATCGAGCTGCCCCGGGACGGTGCCCGGTAAGGCGATCAATTAGGCGGCGCATAGAGCTGGGCTTCATGGCCTAGACGTTGCCCTTACTCACGAACGGATTCCAGCCCGGAACCAGACTTCCGCACGGTCCGACTAGGGTCGAAAGCCGACCTTGGGTCGGTGCGATCCTTAAATCTCTTGGAGGCTGCAGCGTGCAGGGCTGATCAGGTCAGTCAAGGACCGCCTCCGGCGGCCGCTCCGCGGCGACGCGAAGCGTCGTCCTTGAGTGACCTGATCAGCCCTGCGATCGTCTCGCCGTGAGATGTAAGGAGGGCGCTCTTCCGAGGTCGGAAGGCGTCTTCGACAGGAGCCGGGCCGCGCGGTTGAAACCCTCTCCCTATGGGAGAGGGTAAGCACGGGGATTCAGGGCGCTCTGTCCTCGGGATTGGCGGGATCGAACTCCACAAATTCAACAACTTGTCGATTTTACGCCCTGCTGAATGATCCGCGTTGAATCCCACCGCACAATCATAGCCATCCCCGTCGCGGGGGAGGGCGTTTGGATCCGGCCCAAAACGGCGGCGGGGGTAGGTTGAGCGGGGCCGCTGGCGGTTCCCGGAGGCTCGAAAGTCGTCCCGTCTGTACTCTTTAGGCAGGCCGGCTGGCGAACGGGCAGCTTCCGGGGTTCAAGCCATCAGCGGAGCGACAGGGCGGTGATCGTATAAGCCGCCTATCGTGGATCGTCGGGGTCGAGACGGATGTAGCCGATCGACTTGGTCCGCGCCCGTCCGGGGGCTAATGGGGACCCGAGCTGAAATACGCTCACGCCTCCCATCCTCACGGGCAAGAACAACCTGGCGGAGCGGTCAGCGAGCCGAAACACAAACAAACCCTACGGTCCCCGGGTTCGCCCGGCCGCTCCGTCGCCTCCCCATCCACTCGCAGCCATCCGGGCGCGAGGCAGATCAAGCATGTCCCTGGGACCGACTTCTAGGGCCACTTCACGGCCGGCGGCATCGAGCTGAGGATCGACTCGACATTGCCGCCGGTCTTGAGCCCGAACATGGTGCCGCGGTCGTAGAGCAGGTTGAACTCGACATAGCGGCCGCGCTGGATCAGCTGCTGCTCGCGCTCGTCGGCCGTCCAGGCCTCGCCCATCCGGCGGCGGACCAGCTCGGGATAGATCTCCAGGAACGCCCGGCCGACGTCCTGGGTGAAGGCGAAGTCGCGGTCCCAGTCGCCGCTGTCGTGGTGGTCGTAGAAGATGCCGCCGATGCCGCGCGGTTCGTTGCGGTGGGGCAGGAAGAAGTACTCGTCGCACCAAGCCTTGTACTTGGCGTGCCAGTCCGGATCGTACTTATCGCAGGCGCGCTGGTAGGCGGCGTGGAAGTCGATGGCGTCCGGGAAGTCCTGCTGGCGCTGGTAGCCGAGCAGGGGGGTCAGGTCGCCGCCGCCGCCGAACCAGCTCGTGGTGGTGGCGATGAAGCGGGTGTTCATGTGCACGGCCGGCACGCGCGGATTGGTCATGTGGGCGATCAGGCTGATCCCGGTGGCGAAGAACCGGGGATCCTCGGCCGCGCCGGGCATGTTTTTCGCCATCTCGGGCGTGAAGGCGCCGTGCACCGTCGAGACGTGGACGCCGACCTTCTCGAACAGGCGGCCGTGCATCATGCCCATGACGCCGCCGCCGCCGGCCGGGCGGTCCCAGGGCTTCTTCTCGAAGCGACCGGGCGCGCCGGGATAGAGATCGGCCGGGGCCTCATCTTCCAGGCGTTCGAATTCCGCGCAGATCTGGTCGCGCAGGCTTTCGAACCAGGCGCGGGCCTTGGCCTTCTTGTCGTCGAGGGAGAGGTCGGTGCTCATGCCGTCCGATTAAGCCGCTCGGCGTCCGTGTGCAAATCCAAGGGTGGTATTCGACAAGAACGAGGGCGCCACCCCATATAGGTCAAGGTTTCGTACTGCTCCGGAGTTCGCCATGCCCGTCGCCAAATCCGCTTCGACCACCTGGATCGCCTCGGGCGTCCGCACGCCCTTCGCCAAGGTCGACGGGCCGCTGGCCTCGTATGACGCGATCGAACTGTCGGTCCCTGTCGTCAGGGCGATGCTGGCCAAGGGCGCACGCCCGGACTTCGCGGTCTGGGGCACGGTGATCCCGAACCTGACCTGGAGCAACATCGCCCGCGAGGTGCTGCTGGACGCCGGCGGCGACCCGACCATCCCGGCCTTCTCGACGATCATGGCCTGCTCGACCAGCATGATCGGCGCGATCGAGGCCGCCGGCATGATCGACGGGCGGGGCCGCGACCTGGCCCTCGTCGGCGGTGTCGAGAGCATGAGCCGGGTGCAGATCGGCCTGTCGGTCGCCCTCTCGGATTGGATCCGCAAGTTCCAGGGCGCCAAGACCGGCCAGCAGCGCCTGGCGGCCGTGGGCGCGTTGAACCTGAAGGACGTCAAGCTTTTCATCCCCAAGGTCGCCAACCGCACGACCGGCCTCTCCATGGGCGAGCACACCGAAATCACCGCCAAGGAATGGGGCCTGACCCGCGCCGACCAGGACGCCATCGCCTTCGCCAGCCACCAGGGCGCGGTGAAGGGCTGGGAGCAGGGCTTTTTCGACGACCTGGTCATCCCCATCGGCGGCGCCAAGCGCGACACCATCCCGCGCAAGGACTCGACGCTGGAGAAGCTGGCCAAGCTGGGCCCCGCCTTCGACAAGGCCAGCGGCAAGGGCACGCTGACGGCCGGCAACTCCTCGCCGCTGACCGACGGCGCCGCCGCCATCTGGGTTGGCTCCGAGGCCGGCATGAGCCGTCTGCCGGGAGAGACGCCGAAGGTGAAGATCGTCGACTACGAGGTCACCTCGATCGACCTGCGGAACGAGGGCCTGCTGATGGCGCCCGCCTATGGCGTGCCGCGCATGTTGGCCCGCAACGGCATGACCTATGCCGATGTCGGCCTGTGGGAGATCCACGAGGCCTTCGCCGCCCAGGTGCTGTCGCACATCGCCGCCTGGGAGAGCGCCAAGTTCCTGTCGGAGAAGGCGGGCGTCGCCACGCCGATGGGCGAGTTCCCCCGCGACCGCATGAACCCGTTCGGCGGCTCGCTGGCCCTGGGTCACCCGTTCGGGGCGACGGGCGCGCGGATCCTCAGCCAGGCGGTGAAGGCGCTGGCCGCCCGTCCCAGGGGCGAGCGCGCCATCGTCAGCATCTGCGCCGACGGTGGTCAGGGCACGATGATGCTGCTGGAGTCGGCGTAGCCTTAGGTCAGGGCCGTGAAGATCAGGGCCACGACGGCGACGTCGAAGATGCGGATGGCGACGGACAGCATGCGAAAACCCGTGGGCGATGAATTCACCAACGATTAAGCAAGACTGGCGCCAACCCTTCGGTTCCCCTTTATGGCCCTCTTCTTCGACGCCGCCTGGTACGACGACCGCCTCGCCGAGCGCGGGCTGACGCGCAGCGTCCTGGCCGCCGCCGCTGGCTTGAGCGAGACGGATCTGGCGCTGGCCTTCAAGGACCAACGCGAGCTGTCGATGTGGGAAGTCTCTGTCTTCGCTGAACTTCTGGGTGTAACGCCGGCCGAGGCGGCGTCCCGCGCGGGCGTGCGACCGGCGCCCGCGAGCGGTGCTCAGCGCATCGCAGCGTTGGAAGCGCGGGTAGCGGCGCTCGAAGCCGAACTGGCCCGCCTGAAAGGCTAGATGTTGGTCTTCTTCAACAGGCCCGTCGGGGGACGGCGATCGGCGGGACCGGAATATTCCGTCCCGAGATAGGTCGATCTGGCCGTATCGAGCACTTCCTGCCCACCACGCAGGCCGCGTTTCTGTCCGGACTGGCCCATGACGTGCGCGGCGAAGGCGGCGAAGCCTTCCCGGCGCGGCGGGGGTTCCTGACGCGGTGGGGGGGCGTCTTCCTCCACGACAAAGACGACCTCTTCTTCGGTCTCATGACGCTCGCCATCGCGCGGCGCCGGCAGGGCACGGCGCGCGGGACCAGGGCGTCGAAGAGGATCGATCGGGCCGTTCATGGTGAAGACCCTAGGAGCCGGACGGTTAAGAACGGCTGGAACGTCGTGGTTAAGGCCGGGTCAGGACTTGCTGGCCAGCTTGGCGAGTTGTTCCTGCATCGCCTCCATCTGGCGCTTCAGGTCGGCCAGGGAGTCGTCGCCGGCCGGGGCCGCGGCGGGGGCCGGCTGCGGCTCGGTCGGAGCAGCGCCGCCGTCTTCCGGACGCACATAGGCGAACGGCGAGAACATCTTCATGGCCCGGTCGAACAGCGCCATGTTCTGGCGGATCTGCTCTTCGTAGACGCCCATGCCGGGGATCTTGCCCGGCGCCATGCCGGCGAACTGGCCGCGCATGCGCTCCTGCTGCTTGGAGAAGCTCTCCAGCGACATTTCCAGGTACGACGGCAGGAAGGCCTGCATCGAGTTGCCGTAGAAGCCGATCAGCTGGCGCAGGAACTGGATGGGCAGCAGGTTCTGGCCGCCGCCGCGGTTTTCTTCCTCGAAGATGATCTGGGTCAGGACCGAGCGGGTGATGTCGTCATTGGTCTTGGCGTCATAGACCACGAAGTCGACGCCCTCCTTCACCATGTCCGACAGGTGTTCGAGGGTCACGTAGGACGAGGACGCCGTGTTGTAGAGGCGGCGGTTAGCGTATTTCTTGATGATGACGCGCTGTGCGCTCTTATCGCTGCCTGGCGACTTCTCAGCGCCGGCCGTCGCTTCGCCTTTTTCAGGGGTGTCGGACATTTCGTTCCCTAGGTCAGCGGTTACATCCGCTTCTCGCACCGCACTATCGCTAATGCAAAGGCGGGGCGCCAGTGGTCTGATGACTTGGAGCTGTCGCCAAGCCGTGAAAATGTGCCCGTGACGAACGCCGTCGCGATGCCCATATTGGATGCTGCATCGCAAAAGCACGGGCGCCGCAACCGCGAAGGCGTCACGTCAGAACGTCACGGGAGCCTATCCATGAGCGACATCGTCATCGTCTCCGCCGCGCGCACGCCGGTCGGTTCGTTCAACGGGGCGCTGTCCAGCCTGCCCGCGTCCGACCTGGGCAAGGTCGCCATCCAGGCCGCCGTCGAGCGCGCCGGCATCACCGCCGCCGACGTCGATGAAGTGATCCTGGGTCAGGTGCTGCAGGCCGCCGCCGGCCAGGGTCCAGCCCGCCAGGCCTCGGTCAACGCCGGCATCCCGGTCGAGAGCCCGGCCTGGAGCCTGAATCAGCTGTGCGGCTCGGGCCTGCGCGCCGTGGCCCTGGCGGCCCAGCAGATCGCGGCCGGCGACGCCAAGATCGTCGTGGCCGGCGGCCAGGAGAGCATGAGCCAGGCCCCGCACGCCCAGAACCTGCGCGGCGGGCAGAAGATGGGCGACCTGTCGTTCGTCGACACCATGATCAAAGACGGCCTGTGGGACGCCTTCCACGGCTACCACATGGGCCAGACGGCCGAGAACATCGCCAACCGCTGGCAGATCACCCGCCAGGACCAGGACGTCTTCGCCGTCGCCAGCCAGAACAAGGCCGAGGCCGCCCAGAAGGCCGGCAAGTTCGACGACGAGATCGTTCCGGTCACCATCAAGGGCCGCAAGGGCGACACGGTCGTCGACAAGGACGAGTTCATCCGCCACGGCGCGACCCTGGAAAGCGTCCAGGGCCTCAAGCCGGTGTTCCAGAAGGATGGCTCGGTCACCGCCGCCAACGCCTCGGGCCTCAATGACGGCGCCGCCGCCCTGGTGCTGATGACCGCCGAGGAAGCCGAGAAGCGCGGTCTCAAGCCCCTGGCCCGCATCGCCTCGTGGGCCAATGCCGGCGTCGAGCCCGAGATCATGGGCACCGGCCCGATCCCGGCCTCGAAGAAGGCGCTGGAAAAGGCCGGCTGGACCGTCGCCGACCTCGACCTGGTGGAAAGCAACGAGGCCTTCGCCGCCCAGTCGCTGTGCGTGGTCCGCGAGCTGGGCCTCGACCCAGCCAAGGTCAATGTCAACGGCGGCGCCATCGCCATCGGCCACCCGATCGGCGCTTCGGGCGCGCGGATCCTCACCACCCTGCTGCACGAGATGAAGCGCTCTGGCGCCAAGAAGGGTCTCGCCACCCTCTGCATCGGCGGCGGCATGGGCGTCGCCATGTGCGTCGAGGCGGTCTGACACCAGACCGACACGCAACCTTAGCCGTGGCCGCGCGCTTTCAGCCTTGCTGGGGCGCGCGGATCACGTGAACCATAAGAAAACTGCGTTCGGGAGAGAGACCAGATGACGAGAGTGGCTTTCGTGACCGGCGGAACGCGCGGCATTGGCCGGGCGATCTGCGAACGACTTGTGGCCGACGGCATGAAGGTCGCGGCTGGCTACTCCGGCAACGAGGAAGCGGCCGCCGCCTGCGCCAAGGAACTGGGCGTGATGGTCGTCAAAGGCAATGTCGGCCACTTCGAGGACTGCCAGGCGGCGGTGAAGAAGGTCGAGGCCGAGCTTGGTCCGGTCGACGTGCTGGTCAACAACGCCGGCATCACCCGTGACGGCATGCTGCACAAGATGACCTACGAGCAGTGGTCGGAAGTCATCCGGGTCAACATGGATAGCGCCTTCAACATGACCCGCCCGGTCATCGAGGGCATGCGCGACCGCGGCTGGGGCCGCATCGTCAACATCAGCTCGATCAACGGCCAGAAGGGCCAGATGGGCCAGACCAACTATTCGGCGGCCAAGGCCGGCCTGATCGGCTTCACCAAGGCCCTGGCGCTTGAGAACGCCAAGAAGGGCGTGACGGTCAACGTGATCTGCCCCGGCTATATCGACACCGAGATGGTGGCGGCGGTGCCGGAAAACGTCCTGGCCCAGATCATCGCCGGCATCCCCGTCGGGCGCCTGGGCAAGGGCGAGGAGATCGCCGACATGGTTTCATTCCTGGCGGGCGAGCGCGCGGGCTTCGTGACCGGCGCCACGCTCAGCCTGAACGGCGGGCAATACATGGCCTGAGGGCCTTTCACGGACTGTCCCCGAAGCCAAGGCTTGACGCCGACTGTTGCGGTTGGGCCTCATGCCGCCGGCTTCGGGGTTTGGACGTTAACACGTCCAAGATTCGCCCCAGTCGGCGGGCAGTACGGATCGCATGAAATTCTGTAAGGCGGAGTTGGCTGATTTCGGGGCCCGAGCGTCCCTGACGATCGCGGCTCTGATGGTCATGACGGCGTCCGCGAACGCCCAGCAGCTGCCGCACACGCTGCGGGACGCTCTGCTCGGCCACAAGGGCCAGGCCGAGGCGCGCCGCGTCGCGGCCCCGCCGGTGGCCCGCTACGTTTCCGAAAGCGGCGGCGGCTTCATCTTCGACCAGGCCGCTCCCCAGCCGCTGATGAAGTTCGACAACAGCACCGAGGTCTGGGTGCTGTCGGCCCAGCCGGCCTCGCGCGGCGACGTCATCTATCGCAACGACCTGGGCGAGCCCGTCCTGCGGGTGACCAAGCTGGGCGGGATGATCCTGTTCACCGACGACGTTCCGATGGGCGCGGCCGCGGCCATGTCGGGGCGGGCCTCGTCGATCCAGCCGCCGGCGATCATGTCGTTCAGCGTCTTCGTCCAGCGGGTGCGCATCGCCACGGCCCGCGCCAGCCGCGCCGCGCAGCACGACATCGAATTCTCCACCGTCGAGGACGTGCGGCCCGAGACCTCGGTCCTTGCCGCCGATTCGGCCACCGTCGTCGCCGAGGCCTTCGAGCGCATGGCCCGCAAGGGCGACCGCTCGATCATCGCCAAGGTGTTTCGCGTGCTGCTGGCCGAGGGCCGCAAGCCCGCGGCGACCATGAAGGACGGCTCGCTGACCATCACCTATTCGCCCGATCAGGGCCTGGCCGGACGGCCCTCGTCCAAGCGCATCATCAAGGTGATGAACCGCTGATCGTTCGCCAGGGCATTGACTCCGAGCGAACGTCGTTCTCCAAGCGTAACCATAAGCGCTCAGGGGGCGTTTACTCGTATGGTCTAGCTTGTTCATACACGGTCTCGATGGCGCCGCGGCGTGGGCTCAACCCCGCGTAATGCGACGCCAGCGAGGCTTTTCGCGCATCCGCAAGGCTCTATTGTCTAGTCATGGATAGTTCCGACCTCGTCGAGGTTCCCGAACGCGGACGGCTGAAGATGGCCGACATCGCCCGGATGGCCGGCGTGTCGATCTCGACGGTGTCGCGCGCCCTGGCGGGCAATCCGCTGATCCCCAAGACGCTGCGCGACCAGATCGTCGAGATCGCCCAGACCCATGGCTATGTCGTCAACCAGTCGGCGCGGTCCCTGCGCCTGCGCAAGACCGACACTATCGGCGTCATCATCCCCCTGGCTCACGAGGCCGGTCAGCTGATCTCGGATCCGTTCTTCCTGGAAATGGTCGGGCGTCTCGCCGACGAGATCACCCGCCGCAGCTATTCGGTGCTGCTGAACAAGGTGATCGTCACCGAGGCCGGCTGGCTGGACCGCATCATCCAGTCGCACCGCGCCGACGGCTTGGTCCTGATCGGCCAGAGCACCCAGCACGAGGCGCTCAACACCGTCTCCGACACCTACAAGCCCATGGTGGTCTGGGGCGCCCAGCTGCCGGGCCAGCGCTATTGCGCGGTGGGCAGCGACAACGTCCAGGGCGGCAAGCTGGCCGTGGCGCACCTGGCCGCCGCCGGCCGCAAGCGCATTGCCTTCCTCGGCGCGGTCGACGCGCCCGAAGCCGCTCAACGCTTCGAAGGTTACAAGCAGGGCCTGGCGGAGGCGGGGCTGCCGTTCGACCCGGCCCTGGTCGTCGCCGCGCCCTACACGATGGACGAGGCGCAGGGCTCGGTCGCGGACTTCCTGGCGACCGGGGTGGCGTTCGACGCCGTCTTCGCCTTCTCGGACGTCATCGCCCTGGCCGCGATCAGCGCCCTGACCGAGGTCGGCAAGACCGTGCCCGGCGACGTGTCGGTGGTCGGCTTCGACGACATCGTCCTGGCCCGTCACAGCAATCCGCCGCTGACCACCGTCCGCCAGGACCTGGAATACGGGGCGCGGGCGATGGTCGACCTGCTGTTCCGCCGCATGGCCGGCGAGGATGCGCCCTCGACCCTGGCGCCGGTCGAGCTGGTGGTGCGCGGCTCCAGCGTCTAGCGGGTCAGCCGCGCGCGGCTGGGATCCTTGAACAGGTTGAAGACCAGCGCGCCCGCCAGCAGCAGCGCCATGGCGGTGGCCAGGCCAAAGCCGGCGTGCGGGCCGCCGAACGCATCGCTGGCCGCGCCGATCGCCAGCGGCGAGAGCACGGCCGACAGGCAGGTCACGAACAGGATGAAGCCCGCCGCTGTCCCGTGCCGGGCGGGCGGAAAGCCGCTGATCGCCTTGGAGTTCAGGGTCGGATAAAGCACCGACATGAAGAGGCCCGACAGCGGCAGCAGCACTGCGGCGCTCCTCAGCCCGCCGGCCAGGGTTCCGGCAAAGCAGATCAGGATGGCGATCGAGCAGGCGGCAAGGGCGCGGGTCCAGCCTAGCCGCTCCAGCGTCCAGGCCCCGACGAAGCGGCCGACGGCGCGCAGCACGAAGAAGGTCGACAAGGCCCAGGCGCCAGGCAGCAGGGGCTTGGCGCCCTCGGCGGCCAGCAGGCTGGGCATCCAGACATAGACGGCCGTCTCGACCCCGACATAGAGGAAGATGCAGGCGCCGAAGCCGAGGGCGTGCGGATCTCGGGCGATGGCCAGGGCGGCCAGCAGGTCGACCTGGGCGGGATCGTTCGCGGCCTTGGGGGCGGGAAAGCGGACCAGGGCGGCGATGACCAGCAGCCCCAGGGTCAGGACGCCCGCCAGGCCGTAGAGCGCCTCCCAGGGCAGGCCTTGCGCCAGCAGCCTGGCCACGATTGGCGGACCAGCGATGGCGCCGACGGCGAAGAAGCCCTCGACCAGGTTCATGGCCCGGGTGTGTTCGGTCGGCGAGGCCGACAGGTCGCCGATCAGGGCGATGGCCCCGGTCTTGAAGATGCCGATCGCCAGCCCGCTGACGAACAGCAGGAAGAGCAGCGGCGCCAGGGCGCGGTTGAAGACGATCAGCAGGGCCGCCACCGCGAACAGGGCCAGGCCCAGCAGCACGGTCGGCCGGCGGCCGCGCCGATCGGCGAGGCCGCCCAGAAACAGGCCGGCCAGAGCGATCCCGGCCATGGTGGCGTATTGCAGGCCGCCAGCCTGCGTCAGGCTCAGCCCATAGGCCCTGGCGACCTCCGGGATCAGCACCCCGACGACATTGGTCGTCATGGCGGTGACCAGGAACATCAACCAGGTGAGGACCCGAAGGGCGCGGTCGGCGGACATGCGGGCTCCGGCGGTGTCGCTGGAGATAAGCCTTACGCCGCCTCGACCCCGATCGTCTTCAATTCCTTGAGGAAGCGGCTCAGGCTCTGGTGCGAGCGGCGCAGGCCTTGCACGACCTCGGGCTTGGCCAGGGCCGAGGCGGGAACGATGAAGCCCTCGCGACCGACGCGCTGGGCCATGCCCTTTTCCAGCATCTCGACGAAGCGGCGACGCACGGTCTCGTAGGGCAGGGCCAGCGAATCGGCGACTTGGCGCACGGTCAGCGGGCGACGCTCGTGATCCGGCGGAATGTCGTCGACCTCGGCATAGAGACCGCCGCGGATATGCGAGCAGTTGCCCGCCCACAGGGTGGTGAAAACGAGGGCGTACAGCAGGTCCGAACCGTGGACCTCATTGGCGATTTCGACCCAGCGCAGGATGTAATCGGTCGCGTAGCGCGTGGCCGCGCGAGCGTTGACGTACTCTTCGGACATAGGTGACTCGGTTCCCCTGGGCCGGCGCTGTAACGCGACGTGAAAAGGATTGCATGGCTCTCAGAACGACGCCATGCGACCAAGTTGCCCACTATGGGTACCCTATCTGAGCATCCGCGACCGGTTGACGCAGGGATGGAGGGTTCAGGTTTTCGAGGGGCTCCAGTCGGGCGCCGCCATCTCGAAACCCTCGAAGCGGAAGCCCGGCGCGACGGTGCAGCCGACCAGGGTCCAGGCCCCCAGGCTGACGGCCGTCTGCCACCACGAGGTCGGCACCACCACCTGCGGCCGGCAGCCGGCGCGCAGGTCCGGACCCAGTACATAGGCCGTGACGCCCGCGCCGTCGGGCGGCGACAGGCTGATCGAGATCGGCGCGCCCGCGTACCAGTGCCAGGTCTCGACCGCGTCGACGCGGTGCCAGACCGAGACCTGCTCGGCCTCCAGCAGGAAGTAGATGCAGGTCGACTTGGCGCGGCCGTCGGCGCCGGGCTCGTCTTGGAAGGTCTGCTTGTACCAGCCGCCCTCGGGGTGGGGCTGCAGGTCCAGCATGCGGATGATTTCCTTGGCGCCCAGATCGCCGGCGATCGCTCTGTCGTTCACGCTTGTACTCATCCCTTGAAGTTGTCCTTGGCGGCCCGGATCTCGGCAAACGCCTGGGCCGGGGTCGATGCGTCCGGCCGCAGCAGCGGCGCGCGCAGGAACGGGTTGGTCGCCTTCTCGGCGCCGATGGTGGTGGGCACGGTGGCCTCGCCGCGCTCGCGGGCGGCGAACACCGCCTCGGCGCGGGCCTTCAGCGCCGGGTCGTCGTCGACCGACAGGGCGAAGCGGGCGTTCGAGGCGGTGTATTCGTGGGCGCAGTAGACTGTGGTGGCGTCGGGCAGGGCGGTGACGCGCGACAGCGACTCCCACATCTGCTCGGGCGTGCCTTCGAACAGGCGTCCGCAGCCCAGGGCGAACAGGGTGTCGCCGACGAAGGCGATGGCGTCCGCGGCGTTGTGATAGGCGATGTGGCCCAGCGTGTGGCCGCCGCTGTCGATGACGTCGAAGCGCGTCTCGCCCAGCAGCACGACGTCGCCGCCCTTCACCACGCGGTCCAGCGGCGCGATGCGGGTGACCTCGGCCGGGCCGGCGATGGATGCGCCGGTGGCCTTCTTCAGCGCCGCGTTGCCGCCGGCGTGGTCGGGGTGCCAGTGGGTGTTGAGGATGAGGTCCAGGCTCCAACCCAGTTTGTCGAGCTCGGCGAGGATGGCTTCGGCGTCGGGCGTGTCGATGGTCGCTGCCTTGCCGCTGGCCTCGTCGCGGACGAGGAAGCCGTAGTTGTCGGACAGGCAGGGGAATTGATGAACGGTCAGGGCCATGGGCGCGTGCTCTATCGCGCCTCGGCCGGCGCGCCTACAAGGATGGCCTTGCTGCCCCGGAGACTCAATGCGCCGCGACGTGCTGGACCTGAGAGCCTTCTACGCCGCCCCGCTGGGGCGCGCGGCGCGGACCATGCTGACCCGCAAGGTGGAAGAGGCCTGGGGCAATACGCGCGACCTCGACGTACTGGGCGTCGGCTACGCCACGCCGTTCCTGGACGCCGCGCGTGGCAATGCTCGCCGCGTCGTGGCCGCTATGCCCGCCCAGCAGGGCGTCGAGGTCTGGCCGCACGGCGGCCGCAACCAGGCCTGCCTGGTCGAAGAGACCGCCCTGCCGCTGCCCAACGCCATGTTCGACCGCGTCCTGGCCGTCCACGCCCTGGAGGAGGCCGACGACCCGGCCGCCCTGCTGGCCGAGATCGGCCGGGTCATGGCGCCCACCGGCCGCCTGATCGTCGCCGCCTCCTCGCGCGACGGCGTCTGGACCGGGGCCGAGGCCACGCCCTTCGGTCATGGTCGTCCCTTCAGCCGCAGCCAGCTAGAGGCGCTGATTCGCGAGGCTGACCTGGAGCCGGCCGGCTGGACGCGCGCGCTCTATGTGCCGCCGGTCGGGGCGATGGCGCCGTGGGCGGAAGGTTTTGAGCAGGTCGGCGCGCGCCTGTGGCCGCGCTTCGCCGGGGTGATCCTGATGGAGGCCATCAAGCAGACCTTCGCGGTCAAACCCCGTGGCCACCGGGCTCGGGCGAGGGTGTTCGCGCCCGGCGTGCTGCTGCCCAGCCCGGCCGGACCCGCGCCCGTGCGCCATGAGCGGGGGCATGCGGCGCCCGTTCCTCAGGCGCCGAACAGGGATGAAGCCCGTTCTTACTTGGAGTGAGGCGCGCGGACGCCTAGCTTCAAGTTTCTGACAACCGTTCGCTCCCCGGGAACAACGCCATGAAGATGATCGTCGCCGTGATTAAGCCGAGCCGCCTGGACGCGGTGCTCGAGGCCGTCACCGAGGCGGGGGCGTCGGGCCTGACGGTCACCGAGGTGCGCGGCTACGGCCGGCAGAAGGGCAAGACCGAGGTCTATCGCGGCGCCGAGTACGAGGTGAAGCTGCTGCCCAAGGTCAAGCTGGAGATCGCCGTCCCGACCGACGTGCTGGAGCCCGTCATCGAGGCTCTGCAGCGCACCGCCAACACCGGCAAGATCGGCGACGGCAAGGTCTTCGTCATGGATCTGGAACAGGCCCTGCGCATCCGCACCGGCGAGCGCGACGCGGCGGCCATCGCGGGCTAGGGTCCGCAAGCGGAGCTATAGGCAGCCTCGCGCGTTGTCGATGTTCACGACAGTCGGGGCGACATGGATCCGGGATCTTCCGTCTTCCAACCGGGATACAACTGCTGGCGGGTCGAACCCGCCGATCGCGTGGCCCTGTTCATCGACAACGATGAGGCGTTCGACGCGCTGAAGCCGCTGATCCTGTCGGCGCGCAAGTCGATCTGGATCCTGGCCTGGGTGTTCGATCCGCTGACGCGGCTGGATCCCGACCGCGTCCGTAAGAGCCGCGACCCCAGCCATGCCGACCGCATCGGCCTGATCCTGCGGCGCCAGGCGGCGCTGAACCCGGCCTTGGATGTGCGGGTGCTGACCTGGGACATGCCGTTCCCGATCGCCGCCTCGCAGCTGTTCGGCCCCCATCGCGGCGCGGCCTTCTTCGCGGGCTCGCGCGTGAAGTACCGCCTGGACGCCACCCTGCCGGCCAGCGCCTGCCACCACCAGAAGGCGGTGATCATCGACGGCGTGACCGCCTTCGTCAGCGGCGGCGACATCGGGGTCGACCGCTGGGACGACACCCGACACCTGGACAACAACCCGCTGCGTCGCCTGCCGACCGGCCGCCACTATCCGCCCCGGCACGAGGTCTCGCTGCTGGTCGACGGCCGGGCGGGCGAGGCGATGGCCGACCTCTTCGTCGACCGCTGGAAGGCCTCGGGCGGCGATCCCGTCGAGCGGCCCGACCGCCCCGACGAGACGCCCTGGCCCGAAGGCCTGCTGCCCGACCTGCGCAAGATGCCCGTGGCCGTGGCGCGCACCTCGGCCGCCTGGCAGGGCCGGCCGGAGGTCACCGAGTGCATGCTGCTGCACCTGTCGGCCATCCGCCGCGCCAAGCGGCTGATCTATCTGGAGAACCAGTACCTGACCTCGCCGATCATCGTCGAAGCCCTGGCCGAGCGCCTGGCCGAGCCCGATGGTCCCGAGGTGGTCACGGTCGGGCCGGCCCGCAGCCCCAGCTATTTCGACCAGATGACCATGGACAGCGCCCGGACCTCGGCGATCAACCGCCTGCGCGAGGTCGACGTCCACAAGCGGTTCTCGGCGTTCTCGGCCCATACGCCGGGCGGCGGGCCGATCATCGTCCACTCCAAGGTGGCGATCATGGACGACTGGATGCTGCGGATCGGCAGCGCCAATCTCAACAACCGCTCGATCGGCCTGGACAGCGAGTGCGACCTGGCCTTCGAGGCCAAGAGCGAGGTCGAGCGCGAGACGGTCCGCGCCTTCCTGGGACGCCTGGTCGGCCACTTCCTTGATCGCCAGACTGGCGATGTGCTGGAGGCGATGGCGCGCGAGGGCGGCCTGGGCGCGGCGATCAATGCGTTGGACGTCAAGGGCGGGCCGCCGCGCCGGTTGCAGCCGGTGCCGTCGCGCAAGCTGACCGGGGTCCAGAAATTCATCGCCGATTGGAGCCTGGGCGACGCCATCGCGCCCGACGACGCCTGGCGGCCCTGGGGGCGGCGCTCGCGCCTGAAGCGCGACATCGCCCGGCTTACCGAGCCGCCGCCGATCCCTCCGGAGCACCTTCTGCCGTGATCTCCAGCTCGACCACCAGCGGCAGGTGGTCGGAGGCCACGCGGGCCAGAGGCGTGTAGGGCGAGCTGACCCCGCGCGTCTCCAGGCCCTTGGTCAGGAACACGTGGTCGATCCGCATGAACGGGAAGCTGGACGGGAAGGTCGCCGTGGCGGGGCGCGGCCAGGTCGGCGTCGGGGCCTGGGCGTCGCGCAGCGCGGTCCGCAGCATCCGGTAGGTCGCCGAATAGGGCGTGGCGTTGAAGTCGCCGAGCACCACGCCCGGAGCCAGCCATTCATCCGCGCCCATCCAGTCGGGACCCAGCAGGGCAGCGGCCTGGCGCTTCTGTTCCTGAGGCACGAGGCCCAGGTGCGTGTTGATGATCTGGACCTTGGTCCCGCCGACCTCGACCTCGACCCACAGGGCCCCGCGCGGCTCCAGGCCCGGCACGCGCTTGTACAGCGGCAGGCCCTTGGCCTTGACCCGGCGCTCGGGCAGGGCGGTCAGGATGGCGTCGCCATAGAGCTCTTCCTCCACGGTCATGGCCGGGTGGAAGTGGAAGCTCATCTTCAACAGTTCGGCGAGACGGTGGGCCTGGTCGACGCCCTTGGTGCGGGCGCGCAGGACGTCCAGCTCCTGCAGGGCCACGACGTCCGGGCGTTCGGCAGCGATGACCTCCGCCACACGCTCGACGTCGAGCTTGCGGTCCGTGCCCACGCAGCGGTGGACGTTGTAGGTCATGAGACGAAGGGTCTTCATCCGTCGAAGAGATCGCCCGAGACGGGCGGAAGTTCCTTAGGCGCTGCTGTTCCATTGCGGCTGAGCATGAACAGGCAGGTCTCGGCCCGCCAGTTCTCCAGCGTCCCGGTGGGGTTCATCGGCCGCGCGGGGCCGGTCCCGGCGAACGCGGCGCAGGCGTCGACGCGCAGATTGAGGTCCGCCGTCAGGGCCATGAAGTCGGCCAGGGTGCACAGGTGGATGTTCGGGGTCGACCACCAGGGCAGGGGCAGGGCCTTGGTCTCGGGCATCCGGCCGCGGCTTAAGAGCGACCAGCGCACCCGCCAGTGGCCGAAGTTCGGGAACGAGACGATGGCCCGGTCGGCGATGCGCAGCAGCTCGTCCAGCACATGGCGCGGATTGCGCGTCGCCTGCAGGGTCTGGGACAGCACCGCATAGTCGAACGATCGGTCGGGGAAGTGGTCGAGGTCTTGGTCGGCGTCGCCCTGCACCACCGACAGGCCGCGCGCCATGCAGGCCGCCACGCCCGAGGCGCTGATCTCTAGGCCCCGGCCGTCGATCTGCTTGTCGTGGGCCAGGAGGTCCAGCAGCGCGCCTTCGCCGCAGCCGACGTCCAGCACGCGTGAACCGGGGCGCACCAGGCGCAGGATCTCGCGGAAGTCCTCGCGGATAATCGTCAAGTCAGCCCCCGGTCACGCTCGGCCGAGCTCAGGAAGCCCGCCAGCGCCGCATCCATCACCGGCTCGTCCAGCAGGAAGGCGTCGTGGCCCTTGTCGCTCTCGATCTCGGCGAAGGCCGCGCGCGCTCCGGCGGCGGTCAGGGCGCGGACGAGGTGGCGGCTCTCGGCGGTGGGGTACAGCCAGTCGCTGGTGAAGCTCAGCACGCAGAACCGCACGTCGCGCGCCCGGGTGAAGGCCTTGGCCAGCACCCCGCCATGGCTGGCGGCGATGTCGAAATAGTCGGTGGCCCGGGTGATGTAGAGATAGCTGTTGGCGTCGAACCGGTCGACGAAGCTGGCCCCCTGGTGGCGCAGATAGCTCTCGACCTGGAAGTCGGCGTCAAAGCCCCACGACAGGCCGTCGCGCTTCAGCTCGCGGCCGAACTTCCTCTGCAGGGCGGGCTCGGACAGATAGGTGATGTGCGCGGCCATCCGCGCCACGGCCAGGCCCTTGCCAGGCTGGACGCCGTGGTCGGCATAGGCGCCGCCGCGCCAGTCGGGATCGGCCATGATCGCCTGGCGGCCCACCTCGTGGAACGCGATGTTCTGGGCCGAGTGACGCGAGGCGGAGGCCAGCACCACGGTGCTGAACACGCGCTCGGGATAGTCGACCGCCCACTGCTGGGCCTGCATCCCGCCCATGGAGCCGCCGATCACCGCGAACAGGGTGTCGATGCCCAGCGCGCTGACCAGCATCGCCTGGGCGCGGACCATGTCGGGGATGGTGATGACCGGGAACGCCAGGCCGTACGCCTTGCCCGTCGCCGGATTGATCGAGGCCGGACCGGTCGAGCCCATGCAGCCGCCGATCACGTTGGTGCAGATGATGAAGTGCCGCGCCGGGTCCAGCGGCTTGCCGGGACCGATCATCCGCAGCCACCAGCCGGGCTTGCCCGTGGTCGGATGCGGCGAGGCCACAAACTGGTCGCCGGTCAGGGCGTGACAGATCAGGACGGCGTTGGACTTGTCGGCGTTCAGCGCGCCATAGGTCTGGTAGCCGATCTCCAGCCCCTCGAGCGTGGCGCCCGAATCGAGCCGCAGGGGTTCGTTTGCGGGAAACCGCCAGGTTCCCCCGCCGGACAGGACGGGCGTGAACAGATCGAGCGCAGCCATAGCCCGCTTGGACCCCTTGGCGAACAAGGTGTCAACCACCGGCTTCCTGCCAGGGCGCGGGACGGCTATGGAGGTCGCATGGAGCGACTGATCCTGATGCGCCACGGCAAGGCCGAGCGGCACGCCCAGACCGGCGGCGATTTCGAACGCGCCCTGGCCGACAGCGGCCGGGCCGATGCGGCTGTCATGGGCAAGCTGCTGGCCGGATTGGCCTATTCGCCCGACCTGCTGCTGGTCTCCTCGGCCCGCCGCACCCGCGAGACCGCCGAGCAGGTCGCAGGGAGCTTTTCCAAGGCCCGGGTCGAGCACCTGCGCGATCTCTACCACGCCGATCCGGAAGAAGTGGTTCAGGTGGTCGAGGAGCATGGCGACGGCGCGGCGACGGTGATGATCGTCGGGCACAATCCGGGTCTGCACGAGCTGGCCCTGCGTCTGGCCCTGCAAGGCGAGGCCTCGCCGATCCAGACCAACAAGCTGCGCAGCCGTTTCCCGACCTCGACCACGGTGGTGTTCGGCTGGACCGATAAGGGGCCGGTGCTGGAGCACCTCTTCTACGCACACGAGAACGGCGGAGCCGGCGGCGAATGACCCTGATCTACAAGATCCTGTCCCGCGCGGAGTGGGACGCCGCCAAGGCTGTCGGCCGGTTCGAGGGTTCGGCCGTCGACCATCAGGACGGCTTCATCCACCTGTCGGCCGGCGACCAGGCCCAGACGACCGCAGCCCTCTATTTCAAGGGCCAGGAAGGCCTCGTCCTGCTGGGCGTCGAAGCCGAGGCCCTGGGTGATGCGCTGAAGTGGGAGGCCTCGCGCGGCGGGGCCTTGTTCCCGCACCTCTTCCGTCCGCTGCTGGTCAGCGAAGTGATCACCGAGGCCGACCTCACCCTGGACGCCGATGGCGTTCCCCAGTTGGGCGATCACCTCGCATGAGCCTTCATGACGTCGCCGCCCGCGCGCTGCACGCCTTCGATCCCGAGGACGCCCACGGCTGGGCCATCCGCGGCTTGAAGATGGGCCTGGGGCCGCGCGAGAGCGGTCCGGACGATCCGATCCTGGCGGTGAAGCTCGCCGGGCTGGACCTGCCCAACTGCGTGGGCCTGGCCGCCGGCTTCGACAAGAACGCCGAGGTCCCGGACGCCATGCTGGCCGCCGGCTTCGGCTTCGTGGAGGCGGGCACGGTCACGCCGCTGGCCCAGGCCGGCAATCCGCGCCCGCGCCTGTTCCGCCTGACGCAGGACCAGGCGGTGATCAACCGCATGGGCTTCAACAACGGCGGCCTGGATCCCTTCGCCCGGCGTCTGAAGACGCGCCAGGGCAAGGGCGGTGTCGTGGGGGCCAATATCGGCGCCAACAAGGACGCCAGCGACCGCATCGAGGACTACGCCACCGGCCTGACCCGCCTGTGGGGCCTGTCGGACTATTTCACCGCCAACATTTCCTCGCCCAACACGCCGGGCCTGCGCGCCCTGCAGACCAAGGCGGCGCTGGAGGAGCTGCTGGGCCGGATCTCCGAGACGCGGGAGGCGATGAAGGTCGCTTCGGGCGCCGACTATCCGATCTTCCTGAAGGTCGCGCCCGACCTGGAGGACGGCGAGGTCGAGGCCATCGTCGAGGCGGTGGTTGATGCGGGCCTGGACGCTATCATCGTCAGCAACACCACGATCGCCCGCCCGGACAGCTTGAAGTCGGGCCAGGCCAAGGAAAGCGGCGGCCTGTCCGGCGCGCCGCTGCTGGAGCCTTCGACCCAGGTGCTGAAGCGCTTCCACGCCGCCGCGGCCGGTCGCGTGGCGCTGATCGGCGCGGGCGGGATCGCCGACGGGGCCGGGGCCTACGCCAAGATCCGCGCCGGCGCGCGGGCCGTGCAGCTCTATTCGGCCCTGGTCTATGGCGGTCCGGGCCTGGTCAGCCGCATCAAGCGCGACCTGGCCGCCCGCCTGCGCGCCGACGGCTTCGCCGCCGTCGAGGACGCGATCGGCGCCGCATGACGCGAGACCGGGCTCTGACGCTGCTGCGCCGCTTCGGGCCGCTCGCGGTCATCGTGATCCTGTTCGTCGCCGCCCTCGCCAGCGGCGTGGCCGACCACCTGTCGCTGGAGGAGCTGCGCCGGCGAGGCAATGAGCTCCAGGCCTTCGCCAGCGCCAAGCCCGTGCTGTGCGCCGTGATCTATCTGGCGATCTATGTCGGCTCGGTGGCCGTCTCGCTGCCCGGGGCGCTGATCCTGTCCCTGACCGCCGGCTTCCTGTTCGGCCCGCTGGGCGGCGCCCTGGCGGCGATGGGGGCCTGCGGCGGCTCGACCATCACCTTCCTGGTGTTCCGCACCGCCTTCGGCGACGCCCTGCGCCGCAAGCCCGGCGCGCTGCTGACGCGGATCGAGGAGGGCTTCAAGGGCGACGCCTTCAACTACCTGCTGACCCTGCGCCTGATCCCGGCCTTCCCGCTGCTGGTGGTCAATGTCGCCGCCGGACTGATGAACATTCGGATCCGCACCTTCGTGCTGGCCTCGGTGCTGGGCATGATCCCGAGCTCGTTCGTCTATGCCGGCATTGGCGCGGGACTTGGCCATCTCTTCGCGCAAGGCGGCCCGGTAACGGTCGAGACCCTCTTCTCGCCACGGATTTATCTTCCCATCATCGGCATGGGCGTTCTGGCCTTTCTGCCGCCGTTGTGGCGCCATTGGCGCAAGCGGCGCGAAACAGCGCCCCAGGACGAGAAGTAGCCGCGCCGGATGGTCGAAACGGTTTCGCCGTCGGAGACTCAGCCCGCCCCGCCCCGGAAACGCTTTCCGTGGCCCGGCGGCCTGTCGGCGCGCCTGCTGCTGTTCACCGCCATCGTCGTCACCTTCGGCGGCCTGCTGATCCTGCCGCCGACGCTGGCGGCCTATGAGGAGCAGTGGCTGCTGGATCGCGTGCGTTCTGGCGAACTAGCCTCGACCATCGCCGAGTCCGATCCCGACCTGCGGGTCAGCGACGCCGTCGCCAACCAGATGTTCGACCAGGCCGGCGCCGTCACCGTCGCCGTCCAGGCCGAGGGCGCGCGTCGCCTGGTGCTGCCGCCTAAGGAGCCGTTCAAGACGCCGTACCTGGTCGATCTGCGTCGGCAGAACCCGGGCTCTTGGCTGGCCGCGCCGTTCTTCACCCTGACCAGCCCCAAGGGCAGCATGGTCCGGGTGATGGCCGAGCCGCGCTTCCGCAAGGCCGAGTTCGTCGAGGTGGTCGTGCCCGACGCGCCCCTGAAGGCGGCGCTGGTTGAGTATTTCTGGCGCCTGGCCGGCGTGACCATCTTCGTCGCCGCCCTGGCCGGCCTGCTGGTCTACGCCTTCCTCAACATCTTCCTGGTCCGGCCGATGCAGCGCATCACTCGCGCCATGGAGGCCTTCCGCGGCGATCCCGGCGACCCGGAGGCGCGCATCGTGGTCTCCAAGCGCCGCGACGAGATCGGCCGCGCCGAGGCCGAGCTGGACCGCATGCAGGCCGACCTGCTGGCGGCTCTGGCCTCCAAGGCCCGCCTGGCGGCGCTGGGCGAGGCGGTGGCCAAGATCAATCACGACCTGCGCAACATGCTGACCAGCGCCCAGATGGCGTCGGACCGCCTGGCCGCGCTGGGCGATCCCAAGGTGGCCCAGGCGCTGCCTCGCCTCGAGCGCGCCCTGGACCGCGCCATCAACCTGGCCTCGGACGTCATGGCCTATGGCAAGTCCAAGGAGCCCGAGCCCGTCACGCGGATCATCCCGCTGCGCCCGGCCCTGGACATGGCCGCCGAGGACGCCGGCCTGACCCCGCAGGGCGTGGGCCTGGAGACGGTGATCGGCCCGCGCGAGCAGGTTCTGGCCGATCCTGACCAGCTGCACCGCATCCTGACCAATCTCTTCCGCAACGCCCGCGAGGCGATCGAGGGCGCGACCGACCGCGGCGGCAAGGGCAAGGTCTTCGTCGAGCTGCGGCGCGACGCCGGCCACAGCATCCTGCGCCTGTCGGACGATGGCCCCGGCGTGCCCGAGCGGGCGCGCGCCAACCTGTTCCAGCCTTTCGTCGGCTCCGTGCGCCGCGGCGGCACGGGCCTGGGCCTGGCCATCGCCCGCGAGCTGGCCCAGGGTCATGGCGGCGATCTGGCGCTGGTCGAAACAGGTCCGGGCGGCTCGGTGTTCGACCTGACGCTGTCTGGCGCGCCCGAGCCGCTGCCGGAGCCCGATGACAAGGCCGCCGACGCCTCGGCTACCTAGGAGGACATGCGATGACCACGACCTGGACCATCGCCGTGAAGCTCGGCGCGTCTCCAGGCCTCGCGCCGATCCATGAGATCACCGTCGAGGCTCCAGACGCCCCCACCGCCCTGCGCCGCGTGGCGGCCATGGTCGCGGTGCAAGAGGCTTCCGACGCCGAACTGCTGCTGGACGGCCAGGAGGAGGTCTTTTCCCGCGCCGAGGTCGAGGCGGGCCTGGAAGAGCATCAGGCCCGCACCTGAGGCCTGCTAGAGGCCCTTGGCCACGCCCTCGCGACGCGGATCCGCGCCGCCTTCCAGCACGCCGTTCGGCCGCACGATCACGCCGTGCAGGCCCGAGCCTTCGATCTGGCCGACCTTGATGTTGACGCCGCGGGCGTTCAGCGCCGCCAGCATGTCCGGACCGAACCAGTCGGCGTCACCGGAGTACGTATCGCCGCGCGCCACCACGTTGGGCAGCGAGACGGCCTCCTGCATGTTCAGGTTCCAGTAGAACAGCCCGACCATGGCCTTGAGATTGTAGGACAGGATGGCGTTGCCGCCCGGCGAGCCGACGGCGGCGACGAACTTGCCCTTCTTGTCCAGCACGATGATCGGGGCCATCGACGAGCGCGGACGCTTGCCCGGCGCCACGGCGTTGGCGGCCGGCGCGCCGTCCTTCTCCTTCGGCGAGAACGAGAAGTCGGTCAGCTGGTTGTTGAGGAAGAAGCCGTTCACCATCCGGCCGTTGCCGAAGATGCTCTCGACCGTGGTGGTCATCGACACGACGTCGCCCGCCGGATCGACGACGACCAGGTGGGTGGTGCCGCCCGGCTCGTGGGTCATGTCGATCCCGACCTTGGGCGCGCCCTTGGGCTTGCCGTAGGGCGGGGCCGCGCCGGCGGTGTCGGTGATCAGCTTGGCGCGCTCGGCGACGTATTTCGGGTCCAGCAGGCCGGCGACCGGCACGGTCACGAACGAGGGGTCGCCCACATAGCGGTCGCGGTCGGCGTACATTACCCGCTCGGCCTGGGCCAGCTGGGTCCAGGCGACCGGATCTGTCGGACCGCGCTTGCCGATGTCGGTGTGCTCCAGCATCTGCAGCGCCTGGATCACCGCCAGGCCTGACGACTGCGGGTTGGGCACGCAGACGGTGTAGACCTTCCACGGCCGGCACAGGGCGTCGGCCGAGCGCGGCTTGTAGCTCTTGAGGTCCGCCAGGGTCATGCTGCTGGGCATGTCGCCCTCGTGCAGGCGGTCGATGATCGCTTGGGCGATCGGGCCGTCCAGCAGGGCCGCAGGACCCTCGGCGGCGATCTTGCGCACCGTGGCGGCATAGGCCGGGTTCTTCAGCACGTCGCCAGCCTGGTACTTGGTCCCGTCCGGCTTGGTGAAGTACTTCACCGCGTCCGGCTGGCTGGCCTGAGGCGCGCGGCTGACGATCATACCGGCCAGGCGCGGGCTGACCACGAAGCCGTCGTCGGCCAGCTTTTCGGCGTCCTTGAACAGGGTGTTCCAGGCGACCTTGCCGTGTTCCTTCTGGGCTTGGGACAGCATGGCCACCGCGCCCGGCACGCCCGACGAGCGGCCCGACAGCAGCGCCTTCACGAACGGCAGGGGCTTGCCGTCAGGACCCATGAACAGCTCCGGCGTCGCGCCGGCGGGGGCCTTCTCGCGGCCGTCATAGGCCGTCACCTTGTGGGTCTTGGCGTCGTAGAAGACCATGAACGACCCGCCGCCCAGGCCCGAGCTCTGCGGCTCCACAAGGCCCAGCACCGCCTGGATGGCCACGGCCGCATCGACCGCCGAACCGCCGTCGCGCAGCACCCGCAGGCCCGCCTCGACGGCCAGCGGATTGGCCGCGGCGACCATGCCCTTGGCGGTGGTCGAACTGGAGACGGGCTTGGTCGCCGGCAGGCCCAGCGGGATCGACTCGGCGTGCGCGGCGGAAACCGGGGCCAGCGTCAGTTGGAGCGACGCGGCGAGGGCGAGCAGGGAAACGAAACGACGCATACGGATCCTCTTCACGGACACGAGGGGCGGGCAAGGGGATGGCCTGCCCGCCGTCCCGAGGCCGTCCATGGACACCAATCAAGCGACGCTGTCACGTCCAGATAGTCTGCAAACGCCCTCAATCCCGCGCCCTGAACTCCCGTGCAGCAAGGTTGCTCGGCTCGCCGAACGCCGGCTCGCGAAACTTTTCGAATTTTCCTGCAAACCGGGCTTGCGTTCCCGAAACGGACGGGCTACTTCCCCCGCCTCGCCGAAAGGCAGTGCGCGCCCGTAGCTCAGCTGGATAGAGCATCAGACTACGAATCTGAGGGTCGGACGTTCGAATCGTTCCGGGCGCGCCATTTTCTCCTGAAAAATCAATACGTTAGCATTTGGGGCTCCAGGCGCCCCAGTGCAGAACATTGGCTTGCACTGGGTTTTGCACTGGGGATTTTCTGATCCTGAGGCATCGACGCCGTCGGGAGCACGCCAAACCACGCCGGGGATGGTCCGCAGCGCGCCAGATTCGAATCGCGGGGCCGGCCGTATGTCGCCGACGGCGGCGCGGCTTGGCCGATGTCAGGTCGGCTTCTAAGCTCGGCGTGATGGGGTACTCGGGCAGTCCAAGTTGGTGGCCGAAGGCCGAGCGCGCGGCTAAGGCTTTCAGCGCCACCACCCGGGGCGCGAAGGGTGCCCACCACTCCGTCTATGTCATCCTGCTGCACGATCCTCGCCGAGCCGACCCATGGGGGCTCTATGTCGGCCAGACCTCGCGCGATCCCGATCTACGCTTCGACCAGCACAAGAAGGGGTACAAGGCCAGCAGCGCGGCCAGGCGGTTCGGCGTCCGATTGGTCCCGGGGCTGACCGAGCACCTCGATCCCATGCGCCGGTGGGAGTCCCTCGACCTGGAGGCGGCCCTGGCTGAAGCCTTTCAGCGTGCGGGTGTCCCCTGGGTCGAAGGCGGCCACTAAGAGCAGTCTCCTCGAGGGCCTGAGCGATGACGTTGGCTAAGGCGCACCCCGGCCAGCCGTAAAGGGCGAGCTCAAGGACGTGCCCAAGGCCCCGGGCAAATAGGTGGCCAAGGGCTGGGTCGAGCCGGCCTGAGACTGGTTCAGTAGCGCAGCTTGTGGAAAGGGCTGACCTCGAATGCCGGAAAGATCGGCGGATGGCGCAGGGCGTTCATCAGGCGCCAGTACATGGCCAGCGGGAGGCCCTGGCCGATGCCGGCCGGAACGTCGAACGTGTAGTGCAGGTCCTCGCCGAGCTGGAAGGCGCGCGCGAACTCCGGGCGCAGATAGGCATAGATCGCCGCGCGGATGTTGTTGAGGAACTCCGCGATCGTCGAGGCGTGATAGACGAGGAGGTGATCGCTCAACCATTCCTCGATATTGGGCAAGGCGGTGTAGATCAGGCCCTCTTCGACGGTGTGGCCATGCCGTTCGAGCATGTCGTGGATGCGGCTGATCTGGCCCTCGAGCCGCGAGAAATTGTGCTTGGATAGGTCCCCGACCGTCTTGAGCACCCAGATGCGCTCGACCGTCATGTCGAACTCGATGTCGAGGTCGCTGAGCCAGACTTTCGGGTAGGTGAAGGAGCCGTCGAGCCAGGCGGCGAAGGCCTCGACCACGGACTTCAGGGCCAAGATATCGGTACCCAGCCGCGGGGCCTCGGCGATGGTGCGCAGGTAGCGCAGATAGGTCAGGGCCGAACCCATCTCGCCCTGGGCCGGCGCCGACAGCCCGAACGGGATCGGACGTTTTCCGCGCGGCTGGGGCAAGGACAGGAAATCGCCCAGCAGGATGGCGAACATCCGACGCTGCGTGCTGGTCGCGAAGAGAAGGTTCGTCGGCCGGTGCGTGATCGGCTCGCCGAAGACGGCGCGGTTGACCATGCTGTCGATCATGTCGAGCACGGCGGCCAGGACTATGGCCTCCTGCTCGATGGGCGAATAGGTCGTCCGGCTCATGGGGCGAGCCTAGAAGCGGGACACGAGCTTGCCCAGCCGTCGTCAGGGCGCCTTCGCTAAACTGTGGATTCCGAATTCCATCCACCGCCAATCGCCCGGACCGCTGGCGGAATCGATCTAGTCGCGGGGACATGACCCAAGCCGAGGTCGATCAACTGCTCGACGCCATGCAGGCCGAGTTCGAAAGAGCGGTGACGAGAACGACCGTCCTGGCTTGATCACTTTCCAGACCGACGATTGGATCAAGAGCGAGTTGCCTCATTGCTGCACCGCCATCTGACGCGGCATCCGCTATCGCGGCATTCGGATCACCGTCAGCCGCGAGCGTGAAAGCCGGGCCTGGACTCTGGGCGAGGCCCTGGCCGCCGGCGAAGGCGTCGATCATCTCGAGCCGTTGAAGTCGATCGCTGACGCGGCTGTCTGACCAGATCACGCTGGAGTCGATCGAAAGCACCTTGTCGCATTGAATGGCGGGCGAAACTTCAGGCGATGTTACTGGAGCCTGCCTTGAACCACGCCGCCACCTGCGCCCTGTGTCCCACCGTTTTGACGGACCAGACGCGCTCCGAGGAGCACGTGATACTGAACGCCATAGGCGGTCGGATGATGATCGACGACTTCATCTGTAAGGACTGCAACGACACCACCGGTTATGACTGGGACGCCCCGCTCGCGGCTCAGCTCAATGGCCTCTCGATCTTCTGCGCCATCACGCGTGATCGTGGGCGTTCGCCTTCTCATCGGACCATCACCACCGAAGGCAAGGCCCTGGTTGTCCGTCCAGACGGCCACATGACGCCCGCCACACCGCGCTTCGAGGAAACGGAGATCGATGGGCGAGTGCAGGTGAGCTTCACGGCGCGGACCCTGGCCGAGGCCAGGACAATGCTGCGGGGCATCAAGAAAAAGTACCCCAAGACCGACATCGCGGCGCTGGAGGCGAACCTCAAGATCGAGAGCTACTATCCGCAGGGCTTGCTGAAGGAGTCGTTCTCGATCGAGGGGGCGACAGCCGGGCGATCGATCGTCAAAAGCGCGCTGGCCCTGGCGGTCCACGCTGGGATCGCCGCCGGCGACTGCCAGGATGCTCTCGACTATCTTCGGGGCTCTGACGGAGAGCCCTGCTTTGGCTATTACTACGAGCATGATCCGGTGGCGGAGCGGCCGGAGGGGATGCCGCTGCGCTGCGTCAGCGTCTCCGCCGATCCCGCCAACGGTCTCGTTCTCGGTTATGTCGAGTTCTTCGGCAGCTACCGGATGGTGGTTTGCCTGGGGCGCGACTACACGGGCCTTGCAGTTCGCCAGACCTATGCGGTCGATCCCCGCAACGGCGAAGCACTCGACCTGAAGGTCGACCTTAATATCGGCCCCGACGACATCGGCCCGATCTACGCATACGAGCGCATCCCCGAGGGTAGCGTGGAGACCGCCTTCAGCTCGGTGATCGCGGAGGCCTATCGGCGAAATCAGGAACGCACCCAGACCCGCGCCATCACGACCGCCTTCACATCGGCGCTGGAGACGATGGGTTTGAAGGAGGGAGACGTGCTGTCGGACGAACAGGTTCAGCGCTTCGCCGCGGTCGCGACGGACAATCTGATGCCCTATCTGGAGCATCTCGTCATAACCCGGCTAAGGCCGCGGGCGCCGGCGCCGCAAGAGGACGACGCTCGAACCGAGGAGAAGGAATAGGAGCGATCTCGAGCGCGTCGACGATTCGCGCAAGCGAGAGACTCGCGAGATGCTGGGCGGCATGGAGATGCCCAAGAACGTCTTCGAGCTGCTGACCAAGGACTCGCCGTACAAGGTGCAGCGCCTTTTGCGAGCGAGCGAGTTCGCGGACTTTTGCGGTAAGCGCGACCATCCCGTCACGACCGAGCGCCTTCGCAAGCTCGAGCAGCTAGGCCTGCTCCTTCCGCTCCTGCGCATCCGTAAGCCGGACATTAAGATCAAGATCGAGAAGGTCGGCGAGGATCGATACCGCGACCTGGGCGATCTGCAGGAAGGTGAGGTCTGGACCGGCGATACCCGCGTCGAGTTGGGCCAGTTCGACTTCCATCCAGAGCATGTTGCTAGCTGGAGGGAGCATGGCCTGGCCTGGAGCCCCTTCGACGGCCGCTCGGAGCACGAGGCGGAGATCGACACCGATCCCAGGCGCCATGAAGCCTACTATTCGGTCTTCCAGATCTGGGACCTAGTCTGGCGTTTGAGCATGCTGACCTGCAAGGTTTCCGTCGAGAGCGCTCTGAACCCCGATGGCACGCGGAGCACCCACCTAGACGATCTAGCCGACCGGTTCGCCGCGTGGGCGAAAGAGGCGGTCGACGGGAAGGACCAGCCGCGCTTCCGGTGCCCCTACGGTCTCTTTGCTCAGCTGATCTCGGATCGGTTCTATCCGCAGACCCAGTCCGATGGGCGCCTCATCACCATCAGCCAGGACGGCTCATTCCATGGCTGGGATTGGGGCGTATACGCTCGGGATTGGACGCCGGACGCTGTCACGTCCCTGTTCGGGATGGACCAGAAGGCCAGCGAACAGATCGCGAGCCAGGCGGCCGCCGAAGCGCACATGTCCAATCCCATGGACGCCTGGTGCGACCTTACCCAGTTCATCACGATGGAGCGGCGCAAACAGCTCAAGGGCAAGGCGCTCTATGCCGAGACGCTGTCGGAAATGGCCCGGATGCACCGGCTCTTCCACGAGATCGCTTACGGGGAAAAGCTCAGCGACCCACGCGATACGCCCGCGTCCCGTTGGCGCGGCACCACGTCCGTCGATGACGATCCCTATCGGCTGCTGGAGCTGGTCGCTAACGAGTACCACCTCAACCCCAAGCCCAAGCTGGTGCTGATCGTCGAGGGCGAGACGGAGGCGGCGGTGATCCCGCTCCTCTTCGAACGTTGGTTCGGCGCGCCCATGGCCCGCTTCGACATCCAGCTGCGAAACATGCACGGCGTCGGCAACGCCACGGGCGGGAAGAAGGACGTCTCCAGCGCCCTATGGCGCATCGTCGACTTCCTGCATGCCCAACAAACCATCGCCCTGGTCCTGTTTGACCGGGAGGGCCTGGCCGCCAAGAACATCGGGAAGGGCCTGCGCGAGGCCGTGTCGGTCTTCTTTCCCCATCGCCGCGTCACGCGCCGGGACTACGTCAAGCTCTGGAAGTTCTGCTTCGAACTGGACAACTTCAACAACACCGAACTGGCCGCGGCGATGACGGAGCTGTCCGGCGTCAAGTTCCACAGCACCGACCTGAAGCCTTGCCGCGCGACCGAAAGCAAGCCGGTCCCTCTGGCAGCCGTCTACGAGGCGCGAACCCAACAGCCGCTGGACAAGGTCGCGCTCGGGCGCCTGCTCATTCAGCGCATGCTGGACGGACCGGCCGTCGCTGCCCAGCGACGGCCGATCGTGAAGTTCCTGACGTTCGCGGCCGATCGCGCCCAGCGCAATCATCAGCCGCTGACGGAAGATGTGTGGGAGGCCAATCAGAGCTCGGGCTGGGTCGGCACGCTGACGAAGCGCGGCGCGGCGCGACGGCGCAAGCGTCGAACGCGCAAGTCCAATGCTACCTGACGGGCTTTAGCCTGGTGCGAAGCTGCCTATGATCTCCCGAATACTGAGAGGGCAGGGGACGTGGTCGACATCAGCAACAAGGCCATGATGCGGAGGGTGCGCCTGTACGACGTTTGCCGTCGGGGCGTCCCCATGGTCATCGATGGTATCGCTTTCGACCTCAACCATCCTGACCTTGACCGCGCTAACTGGGAGCCGATCGACCTGTTGGGCGGCGGGCCCTGGATTGGGATTGAGCCCCCGATCGTCTACCCATGGACGCCGGCCAAGCTGGCCAAGCGCCTGATCGAGGAGAAGGGCGCTCCCAAGTTGGTGAGGGGCGACCGACTCTTTATACGCAAGGTCGTCACCTTCGACGCCGTGGCGGTGTCCTCCGGCAAGCTCGATCACGAGCACCATCGCGAGCGTCACCTTGTCTATCTGGCGATCGACCGCGGCGGGGAGACGATTCCAGTCACGGACTTTTGGCTATTCGCCGGCATCGCCGACGTCCTGACGCCGATCCATCTGAACGAACTCAACAAAGTTCACTACGCGCTGATCCACCGCCTGGAGGCGATGACGGGGATCGACGGTCTCTATGACACCCTGCTGGCATCAGCGAGGAAGACTGGAACGGCAAGTTCGCCGCGTTCGACGACGATACCCAGATGGCAGCAAGCATGCTGTGGAAGGCCGAGAACTATCAGGACTACGCCGGCATGGCATTCGGTTACTTGATCGGTCGCGCCGAAGCGCGCGCCGGGCGCCAGGCCGTGGCCAAGTCCGCCTCCAAGAATATGCGCAGCACCGGCGACGAGACCCGGGCGCGGGCAATCGAGGTGATCGACGAGACGCCGGGGATTTTCTTACCCCGTTGCGCCGAGAAGGTGGCCGAGCTCACTGGCAAGAACGTCAAGTCGGTGCGCCGGACGATCAAGCCGCTGTTTCATCAGACCGCCGACGGCAGTCTCCGGCCCAATCCGAAGGAGGTCGAAGCTTGCCGCGCGCGCCTGGGACGGCAGGCTAACGCCGCTAGCGTCCGCAAACGCGCAGGCGCCGGCGGTCGGGCGGTAGGCTAGCGACGTTAGGGGGCTGCCGCGCGAAAGGCGAAATCGCGAAGGGTTCGATCCGCAAGGAGCGCCCATGCACAAGCGCAAGAAACCCGACTGGACCCAGCTGCTCATCAGCATCATCGGCCTGGTGACGGCCGTGGTCACCCTCTGGACCAGCCTGCATGCCGGCTAGTTGCCACCTAGTGGCCCTGGCGTTCGGGCTTGCGAGGCAGCAGCGCCAGGGCGGCCTGCAGGCCGGTCTCGTCCTTTGCGGCCTCCTTCGGCGCGACGCCGCCGAGCTTGGGGTGGCCGCCGTTCATCCAGAGCGGGCCCTTCAGGTCGCCGTAGATCTTGAGCGCCTGGCGCGACAGCTTTTCGAGGTTCAGGCTCCAGCGCCGGGCCCGCTTGGCCTCTGCGGCCAATTCGTTGGCGCGGGTCCAGAGCGCGCGGCGGGCGCTGTCGAGCCCCTGCTGGCTCTGCCGGGCGAGGTCGCGGAAGCTGACGCCGTCGGGCCCGGCCGTGTCGAGCCAGGCGCCGGCTTCGCCGCGGATCTCATGCGCGGCCTCGGCCTCCAGGGTTTCGATCCGGTCCTGCGCGGCCTTGGCCTCGGCTTCGGCCTTGCGTCTCTGGGCGGCTTCCTCTTCGAGACGGACGCGTTCCTGGGCGGCCGCCAGCAACGGCTCCAGCGGCAGGCCTAGGAGGTCCTCGGTGACCCGGCCGCCCGCGACCATCATCTCGATCTTCCCAAGCGCGCCGTCCAGGCGCGGCCACGTCTCGGCGCCCCCGGCGATCAGCTCCGACGGCGTCAAATCTCTAAGATTGCGGCGCGCGAACCAGGCCGCCAGGTCGAAAGTGATGGTGACCGGCAACTTGTTGAGCAGGGCGGCGACGCGCTTTTCCACATCGTCGGTGCGCTCTTCCGCCAGCCGCAGATCGTAGATGCGTTCCTGCAGGTCAGCGTCGCGCTGGTAGGTCACGTGCCAGTCGGGGAACTCGCTGGCCCAGAGATCGCGGGTCTGGGTGAGGGTGCGGAAGTAGTCCAGGATGGCTTCCTGCGGCGTCACGAACTTCGGCTCAATCTCGCGAGCCACCTTGATGACGTCGGTGGGAACGAAGCCCCAAAAGGCTCGGGGCAGGAAGTCTTGCAGCATGTCCAGGGCCGCAAACGGGCGCAGCGGCGGGAGGTGCTGGCCCTCTTCCATCGGCTCGACCACCAGATTGAGCCAGATCGCCGCCTGCCAGACCTTGTTGTCGACCGCGAAGGGCGCCTTGGGCGTCGAGAAGCCGATGACGTCATCCAGGCCCAGGGCCCTGGCCCTGCCGACGATGTCCCGGACGGCGTCGGAGGGCCATCGGCGCGGGGGCTTGCGGAACGCGGCCACCAAGGCCTCGGCCTCGCGCCGAGTCTCCGCCGCCTTGGCCTGGCGGATCGCCTCGACCTGTTTGGTCCGGGCCTCGAAGTCGGCGTCGATGGCCCTGTGGTAGAGCCAGGTCCGCATCGCGCCTTCCAGTAGGGCCTCGCGAATGGCCGGGGCATCGAAGGAGGTCCGATAGGCCGACAGATCGATCTCGATGGCCGCCTGCTTGCGGGCCTTGATCTTGGCGATCTTGCCCGGTCCGCAGCGGTGGGTGACGTGGATCTCGACCCAGAGTTCATGGGTGACCCCCTCGGCGTCGATGACCTTGATCACCAGGTCCGGGATCAGGTCCCCGCGCCGGGCTTCGACCTCGACGTCGATAAACTTGAACCACTGGCCCTTCCGGACGTCCTGTTTGACCCCCGGAAAGGCCGACGGCACTGGCGCCAGCCACAGCTTCTTGGCCTTCAGCAGCTCGTTCTTGGCCCAGATGTGGGCGTTGGTCTCCGGTCCGCCGCAGCCGGGCGCGCCCGAGGTGTGGCGGAAGAACAGCCGGGCCTTCTTGCTGGTGACCTTGTGGACATGGGTCCGGCACACCGGGCAGATCAGCGTGGGCGGCGAGGTTTCCAGATGATCGACCCGCACCAAGCTGCCGTCGGGGCGCTCGGCGTAGATTAGTTTGACGCCCTTCCCGCCGTAGTCGGAGTGGTCGACATAGCCGAGCGGCGTGATGCGCACCTGCGCGGGGTCGATCAGCGGGGGACTGGTCGGCTCGCTCAAAGCCGCTTCTCCGGTTTTGCACGAACCCAGCTTTACAGTGGGCGACGTCAGATCGGGACGTGGCGTCCTATAGAGAAGAATGGCGCGCGGGAGCGTCACCACAAGACCGGCGCAGAACTAAATTCCTGCGATGGTTGAGCGGGATTAACCTGTGGGAGGCTTTGGGCCAGCCTCGACGGTCCTGAAGGTCACCGAGTAACGCAAGGCCTCGACGGGCGGGATGCTGTGCTGCCAGGCGCTGCGGGACGGGCCGCTCATCAGATAGGCCGAGCGGGCCTCGGCGCTGATCAAGGCGCGGTCCCAGCCGTCGCCGTTCCTGCGGCGAAGACGGAAGGCGCAAGGCGAGAGCAGAGAGACGCCGGCGATGGCCACGGCCGGTGGGCGGTCCCGATGCCAGCCGATGCCGGCGCCAGGCGCATATTCCGTCACCAGCGCATGGCGGAAGCTTCTGACCGGAAGGTCCGTGAACGCTGCCACCTTGGCCAGAAGCGGCTGGAGGAAGTCCGGCACGCCCTCGCCGGTCTCGACCATGGCGCCGTCGTCGCCCCGTCGCCAGCCGAAGGCCGCCACCCTGCGATTACCCAGATAGCCTTGGTGTTCGTAGGGCTTGAACGGCAGGGGCGCGAACAGCGCGACGAGATCCTGTTGTTCGTCCGGCGTGATGAGATTGGCCCGGTAGCGAAAGCCTTCTGGCAGGGCTTTGCGGGGCGCGAGCGGCAGGTCGAAGAGGCTGAGCTGATCGGTCATGACGTTAGTGCTCAGGAGGGGATGGGCGTCGCCGCGCCATAGCCATAGTCGGCCGGATCGAGGCCGGCCCGGCGCAGCAGGGCCATGGTCGTCTGGCGACGGTGTTCGGCCACGCCAGGGTCGATGACGCCCGACCGCGTCATGATCGGAACCCGGCCCGGACAGCGAGGGCAGGGCAGGCGAGCCTGAAGCTCAGCCATCGTGCAGCCGAGAAATCTTCTGGCCCGGCCCAATGGTCTGGGACCGCCAGGTCGCGCTGGCCCCGCAATATTGGCAGCGGAAGCCGATCTCCCAGCCGCGCTCCAGGGCGTCGACCAAGCGCGCCTGCGCGAACTGCGGATCGAGCTGGGCGGCCTTGCGACGATCCGCGTCGCTGGGTTCAGGCATCGGATGGCGCGGGACGGATGACGGTGCCGACCGCGTAGAAGCTGCGCTGCCGGGTGAAGAACTCGGCGGCCACGTCCATCGCCGCGATGATCACGAACATCATGTGGTACTCGGGACTCGACGGGCGCAGGTTCCGCAGCTGTTCGATGCAGGCCTGGCGGGCAGGGCGTAGGCCCTCGAAGAAGGTGATCGGATCGCGCAGGCCTGAGCGGCTGTGTCGCTGGGTCATGGCCGCCTCAGTCGTAGAGTTCGGCCGCCGAGCGGACCTTCAGTCCGCTCGTTCCGGGCTCGCCCGGCCAGACCTCGAAATAGGCCTGCCGTCCGCCGCAACGGCAGCGCAGGCGGCCCGAGAAGTCCTGCAACGGCTGGAAGCCGAGGCCGCGCTGCAGCCAGGCGCTGGCGTCGAACTCGGCGCGCTCGCCACAGCGGCAAAGGGTTTCGATGTGCTGGCCGGGCGCCGTGGCCTCGGCCAAAGTGAACGCCTCGGCGCCTTCCGGCACGAAGAGCGGACGCGAAGACGCGCGTGTGGGCGCACACGCGGGGGTGTGTTGGTGGGTCATGGTGGGCTCCAGGTGTTCCTATATTGTTCTCATTTGGGGTGATGAGGAGTCAACAGGCCAGGTTCCCCTTCCATCCTCGTCCTGGGGGTGGCTTCGGCGGTCATCGGTTGTCCGACCCAGACGGAGATCGATCGGGGGTCACGCTCGGTCCCGCCGCGCCCTTCGGGCCGCTGACGCTCGCGGCTCCTGCGGGCGCGCCCTTTCAGGCAGGCTTTGGCCTGCCGCCGATCGCTCGGCGCCGCTTCCCGACACGCGCTTTGCGCGGTCTCCTTGCAGTCTCCATCATCATGAGCGCCCGCATGCGGACGCGCAGGCTTGGGGCTCCGCCCCCGGCGCGCTTCGGACCGGCTTCCGCCCAGCTTCGGTCCCTTCGGGCCCTGCAGCCGGGTCCCCGCGAAGCCGGCCACTCCGCTTGCACCCCCGCTCTCGCCGAGGGGCGCCGGGCCGCAGACGCGATTTGCGCCCGCAACCCGACACCTGAGGAGAATATTCCTATGACCGAGGAAGAGCAGACCCAGACCATCGCCAAGCTGAATGACCAGCACCGCGCCCAGTCTGGCGCAGGGTGGGTGATGACGCCGGGCGTCCAGGGCCTGGGCGCCCTGGCGATGGTGCAGGCCGTGGCCGCCGTGTCGGCCTTTTCCGATTTCAGCGAGGACAACGACCCGGACGGCGAGCGCGACTTCGGCGCGTTCAAGATCGGCGGCCAGCGCTTGTTCTGGAAGATCGACTACTACAACCTGAACCTCACCTTGGCCTCGCCCGATCCCGCCGATCCGGCGGTGACCCGGCGCGTCCTGACCCTGATGCTGGCCGAGGAATACTGAAGCGGGCGCGGCCGGGGTGGGCTTCCCGGCCGCGTTCGGGGGGGCTGGGTGAGGCTGGCGCCGCGCGCCGCCGCTAGGGCGGCGGCGCGCGGTCGGCGAGCGTCGAAACGATGTCGCCGGCGATGGCGGGTCGGGGCTGGCGTCGAGGTGATTCCGGGATATGGTGAAGGCTGAGCCTGACCCCACGGCTCGGCCGCTGCCATAGCGAAGGACCCAAGGTCCAAGGGGTGATCTAAGACGTTCACGACCGTCCCTCATCAAACGGCCGTTGAAACGAGCAGCACGTTTCGTCAGGCTGACTGAGGAACGATGTCATGTATTCGACCTATGACGGCGCCAAGGATCGCGCCAAGACCCTGGCGTCCCTGCTGCGCGACGCCGAACTCCCCACCCCACTGCACCTGTGCCAGCGTGTCATGGCCGTGGCCGGCGGCTACCGGGACTGGGATCATCTTCGCCGCACCCTCGACAAGGACGTAAGGCGGCTGGCGGAGCTGGAAGGCTTTCTGCGCCGTATGGTTCTGGCGCTGCCCGAGCAAGCTGTCGGGCCGGCCTACCGCTGGGCCGAAGGAATCGTGTCGGACCTCCAGGGGCGCGAGCGGGGGAAGGCGCCGGCGGACAAGACATCCCTGGACTGGTATGCGCGGTCTTCGAGTACGCCATGGCCATCGGGGTCATCCACCGCAGCAGTACGCCCCTGCTGACGCCGGGTTCGGGTCAGGGCCAAAGGCTGCGCCAGGACATGGTCGCGGGCATCTGCGTCGGGCCGACCTACGCCCGCTTCGACCGAAAGACCTTCGTCCTGACCTTCGACGGGGCGCTCGAGACGCTCATGCCCGACGAGGCCGGCCACAAGAACTTCGACCGCGAGTTCGCGCGCCTCTGCGAGGCCGGTATTTTCGAATGGAACTCTGACGCCCAGGTGCTGCGGCTCAATCCGCCACCGTTGGAGCGGGTTCGGGCGCATATCGCCATGGTCCGCCGAAACCACGCCGAATACTGGCGCGAGGCGGTGTAGGGCCTGCGAACCGTGTCGGGGCAGGGAATCCGCCTCTCCGCTTCTCAGGCGCATTCGAACACGACCCGTTCGCCGCGCCCGAGCTGGGCCCGATAGCCGGCTGACCGCCAGGCCAAGGGCTGCACGCCGGGTGGGAGGTCGGCCTCGACCTCCGCCCACCACGACGAGCGGCCGGCGGCCTTGGGCAGGAACGCGCCGATCATCCGCTTGATGTCGGTGAACGACAGCTCGACACGCGTGGTCTTCTGACGGGCGAGATAGTGGCGGAGGGGTCCGTACTTGGCCATTGGGCCAAATTGGTTAACGGGCGCGCGGAGGCAAACGGCCATCGATCTGGCGCGGCGTCAGGCCTCACCAGGCGAGGTGGCGCTTGCGCGCCAGTGCTCGCCAGGCGGCTCCCCCGCGCGCTAAAAGCGCGGGGTGGAGGGCGCGATGAGGTGGCATGACGACGAGGACGAGGCACCGCCGGGCCGCTTGCGCGAGCTGCTCGCCTGGCTGGGCTGTCTCATGGCCGCCGGCATGCCGACGGTGGTGCTGGCGTCGATCTGGCAGGGCCTGGATCGCGCCACCTAGCCGCTGTTCGTCCCGCGGCTCTACATCGGCATGTTCACGGTCATGGTGCTGCTGATCCGGCCTTGGACGTTTCGCTAGGTGCGGGCGCTTGGCGGGAGGCGCTGATCGGCGGGCGACGATCTCGCCGCTAGTCCGGATGATCGGGAAGCCACTTCAGTTCATGAACGGGGTTTCGTGAACTGTTTTGGGAACTCTTATGAACCATTATCTTAGGTATCAAGATGATGGTTTATAAGGGGAAATCGGGGTTCAATTTTCAGAACTCCGAATAAGTGTCTCTAGAGTAGATATCTGCATGGTCCTATTTTTTTGCGATCGGACGCGAAAGAAGGAAGCCCGGCCATGAAAGACGTTACGGATTTTGCACACGCGCTGGCGACGATGCCGCCTGGCGGATTGATGGTGGGGCTGGTACTCGCTGCATTCGCCCTGGCGGGGTTCGCCATCCACGCGGTCCACTCGATCGCCAAGGAGCGGCTGCGGAAATGATCAGGAAGAGGATGCTCGACTGGGTCAGGCTGCCCGGCGGCTGGATCCAGGACGGCGGACTGGTCGACTTCCGGTGGGCCAAGGAGACCGGCGCCAACTACATCGCCGCGTTGCTGGCCCTGGTGGCCATCGCCCAGCACACTGACCAGGAGACCGGGATCGCCTTCGCGACCTACGAGACTCTGACGCGAGCCACGGGCCTGAGTCGGGCGAAGCTGTCGGCCGGGCTGGATATCCTGGCCGCGCGCCAGATCGTCTCGCGCGAGCCCGATGGCCGCAGCACCTATGGCCTAGAAAACTATGACCTCGGCGGCGGATGGGCCAAGCTCCCCGCGCGCAAGCTCTATGCCGACGGTGTCCTGACACCGTTCGTCGACTTCAATCTTCGCAAAGCCACCGAGTTGGACGCCCTGAAGCTGTTCCTGCTGTTCGTCCAGCGGCGCGGCACGGACACCAACATGGCCAATCTCGGCTACGACAAGATCAAGGATTACGCTGGCCTCGATGGGACGCGGATCCGTAGGGCTCTATCGCTTCTGACCGTTTCCGGGCTGGTCCACGTCGAACGTATTCCCAGCAGTCAGAACATCCTGGGCATCGCCCACGGGTACCGCATCCCCCACCTAGACCCCTACAATCACATGGGCACCCGGGGCCGTGCCCTAGACGCCGACGTCGAGGTCCCGTTCTAAGTCGTAGGCCTTGAACGCCGCGCGCGGGTTGTTTTCGTTCCTGATAAGTTCTAGTTGGGGAAGGCGTTCAACCTTCACCGCGCGATGAGATAGATCGATGTACGGCCGCGATCGCATTCCGCTTTTCTACAAGGGCGATGGCAACGCCACCTTCCGAAACCAGGTCGCGGCTGCGGCCAAGGACGTCGATAGCCTCGCCGAGCAGCAAGTCCTCAACAGCGATCTTGACGCGCTCGTGCAGTACTTCGTCGACAAGTTCCACGTCGAGGTCCCGGTGCTGAACCTGGATAACGTCACCGCGTCCGAACACGAGCGACAGGTCGAGGTGTTCAACCACTGGGAAAAGGAGGTCGTCCGGGTCCCGGGTGTGGCCTTCGATTTCGAGATCCCGTTCTCCGGCGAAGCGGACGTGTTCCAGCTTCGCCCCAGCACCTCGAATATTAGCCCGCCCTATGCCGACATCCGCGGTCAGGCAATCTGCTTTTCCGTGGCGGATCGCGAACTCTCGGCGGACCAGGTCCGTCAAGCGTTCGAGAACACGCGAGACAGCATCCAGCAGTACCTGGTCTGGCACCTGGACCTCTGGCGCGGTCTCGACGATCAAATCCGCATGGCTGTTCGCGCCAAGCTGGAGCAGCGGCGGGAACGGTTGCAGATGCAGAAGGCGGCGGCCTCGGGACTGGCCAGCATCGGGGTTAAGCTAAAGACCAAGACCGGCGACACCCGCACCTTCGCGCCGCCTGCCGTGAAAAAGAAGATCGAGCCCAAACTGCCGCCGATGCGGCCGGCCGCGCCGCCCGATCCGATCCTCGACCAGAAACAGTACGAAGAAATCCTGGGCCTGATCCGGAGCGCGGGACGGAGCATCGAGCAGAGTTCCACACGGGCGCGTACCCTGGAAGAGGAAGCGCTTCGCGACATTCTCCTGGTACCGCTGAACGCGCACTTCGGGACCGCCACGGGCGAGGCGTTCAATTTCACCGGCAAGACCGACATCCTGATCCGCTACCAGGGCGCCAACCTGTTCGTCGCCGAATGCAAGATCTGGGGCGGCGATCAACATCTGCTGGCGGCGATCGATCAACTGCTCAGCTATCTGACCTGGCGCGACACCAAGGCGGCCCTGATCGTCTTCAACCGCAACGTCGGCTTCTCCGCCGTGGCCGACAAGCTCAAGGCCCTGCCCAGTCAGCACTCTAACTTCGTCAGCGGTCCGGTCGGCTTGGATGAGACCAGCAACCGGTTCGTGTTCTCGCTACCGCAGGATCCCAACCGACACGTGACCGTCTCGGTGCTGGCCTTCGATCTTGGACCAGCCAGCTGAGGTCGGCGAGCACCGGTGCCGCCACCAGGTAGCCGCCGTCGCCAGCGCGGAGCGCGGCCCATGACGTCTTGATCGTCGTGCTGGTCACGGCCAAGTTTCGACGATGTCGAACACGGTTTTCTATTCCTGGCAGAGCGACGTCGACGCCGGCGTCACACGCAATCTGATCCAGCGGTGCCTTGAAGCAGCGGTGCGGGAGATCGCCGCCGACACCGAGATACACGCCGCGGTGCGCGACCTCGCCGTTGATCGCGACACCAAGGGCGTGGCCGGCGCGCCTGCCATCGCCGAGACCATCCTGGCCAAGATCGACCGCGCCAGCGTCTTCGTGGCGGATCTGACCTACATCGCCAAGCGCCAGGACGGCGGCGGCATCCCCAATCCTAACGTGCTGATCGAGTATGGATGGGCGGCCAAGGCCTTGGGACGCGGCGCGATCATCGCGGTGATGAACACTGCCTTCGGCGATCCGGGCGCCGTGCCGTTGCCGTTCGACCTGAGGCACCTGCGGTGGCCGATCCAGTTCCACTGTCCACCCGAGGCGTCGGTTCCCGACCGACAACTTGCCAAGACGACCTTGACCAAGGCGCTCTCCGCGGCCCTGAGAGTTGCGCTGACGACCGTGCCCGAAAAGGCGGATTCGCCTGCACCGCCCGCCCAGCCACACCCTCATGATGTTGAATTGATCGGCCGAGTGCGCCGGCAACTCGATCCGTCGCTTCGACTGTTCCTAAGCGAGCACGACTTTGGCGCAAGTTACGAAATGGCCCGGATCGATCCGCTCCACGAGATGAACACAATCTGGACCGGCGCGGCGTTCGAGTTCGATGACGCGGTGGTCCAGGCAGCCTTTGCCAAGGTGCGCCAGGCGGCTGCCGCGCTCGGCGCGCTTATCATTGAGCGAATTCATCATATCGAACGCAATCCGAGTTGGGGCAGCCCCAAGACGCGGGTGGACCACGAGCACGGGATTCAGCCCGGCACTGCGGACGCCATAAAGCAGATGAATGGCCTGGCCACGACCTTGAGCGAGGCCATCGACAATCTCGACCGCGTCGCGCGTGCACGCATCCGCGTGGCGTCGGGCGATCACGCCCCGCCCGCAAAGCCGCTGGCACCGGTCCCGGCGGCCGTCGACTACGAGGCGGTGCATGAAGCCTTTCATCAGCTGGCTTTCGCGCACAACGCCGGCACCTTTCCCTCGATCGTTCCCCGGCCGCGGATCACCGTGCGCCTCGTGCCGCATCAAGCCTTGAAGGGATCGGGTCTGGCCTCGCGCGCGGTCGCAGCCGTCCTGCGTGAGGCGGCCCCGACGAACGGTCCGACCGCCACCGTGGACAGCGACGACTGGCAGTGGTGGATCTCGCCCGAAGGTCGGCGCGTGGAGAGCAAGCCCAATCCGGAGTGCGATTGGCGCCTTCGCGTCGCTGGCGCGGGGCTGCTGGAGTACCAGGGTGTTCTCGCCGAACCTGTCGGTGACGGCGAGGCGATCGTACTGCCCGCCCGTATGCTCGAGCCCTCCGTTCAAGGATACGTGGCGCAGTTGGCCGCCTGCGCGCGAAAGCTCGGGCTGGAGGGCGCGGCGACGGTCCTGATCACGTTTGAGGGCGTCGAGCGCCTGCGTCTGACAGGGCTGGGCGCCGAGGGGAGGCCGATCGGTCGGCCAGAAGTGATGATCGGCCCCTTCGAACTTTACGCGCTGTCGGCCGCCGAGACCTTCGAGCTGGGTCCGCAGATGGATCCGTTCTGGCGGCTGGCGGGCTGGCCGGATGGCTCGCCGTTCTCGCACTAGGCCGGGGTTGAGTCGTCAAGAACCGGCGCCATCGGCCGAGGCGCCGGCTAGAGGAAGGCGGCAACGCGCCTGCGCGGGACGTTGTCTTGCGTGGCGTTAGACCGCGACCTCGGCCTGGGCTGCGACCTGAGCCGCGATCTCGGCCTGAGCCTCGGCGTAGAGATTGACCTCCGAGCCGCCGGCGTCGATCTCCACGACCAGCGCGTATCGCGCCTGCGGCAGTTCCGCGCCAGGCCGCAGCTTTGTCTTCCACCACCCGCCGACGGGATGCACCGCCAGGATGTCGCGGCGGGCCAGGTCGCTGGCCGGGCAGGTCAGCTCGTCAATGTGCAGGGAGCCCACATCCCGCCGACGCTGGCCGAACCGCCAGCCGTCGTCGTCGACCACGCCGGCGTTGACCTGGGGTTCGTCGTCGGTCGCCGCAGCACGGTTGATGCGGGTGCGGAACTGGTTCCGGGTCTCATCGGCGCGCTTCAGTTTGAAGCGCAGACCATGCGAGCCATAGCTGAGTTTGCGTCCCCGGGCGGCTTCGGCGGGGTTGGGCTCGACAAAGGTCGACAGCGCCACGCGGAGGGTCACGTTGCGTCCACGCAGCCGGCGTAGGGTCTCGCGCGGCCAGGGTAGGGCGTGGAGTTTGATCTCGTTGTGGGTTGCAGGCGCGCCGCGGGTTGCCGAGTGGGTGTAGGGGGTGATTAGGCCCTGGGCGATCAGGGTCACCGCGTCCGGGGCGCTGCGTCGCGCGCGGGCGAGATTGGGCACGCCGTAACCGTACCGGCGAAACAGCGCGTCGTAATCGCCTTTGCTGGGCGCCTCGGGCAAGTGCCGACGCATGGCCGGGGTCCAGCGCCCAGAGGAGACGAGGAGCGCCCGGATGGTTTCGGGCCAATAGTCCGGATAGGCGCTCCAGACCTGGGCGGCCATGCGCGCGGCCAGTGCCGCGGCCGCGCTGGTCGCCTCGAAGGTCGAGAAATGACGCTCGACCGGGGCGTGGTGCGTCGTCAGCAGGCTCAGGTCTGTCGTCGCCATGGCCGGCGGGAAATGGTCGAGCAGCAGGTTGCCGCCTTCCAGCACAAGGTCGGGTTTGATCGGCCAGGTCGAACTCCATGAGGCCGTCTTGCTGTAGGGCGACAGGTCGCCGGCCGGGGCCAGCGGGGCGCCCGCGACGCCATCGTCTACGGCCACCTTGTGCGTGCACGCCCCGATCGTGATGGCGTTCCAGGCCTGGCCTGGGGCTTCCAGTTCCTCCGAGGGATCGTCGCAGATCGTGTGGTATCGCGTGGTCGTGTGGCGGGTGGTTTGGACATTGCCGGCCGAGGTTATGATCAGTCGGCGGCCGCCGCGCAGTCGTCCCGACGCGCCAGCCGACAATTGGTCGACCTCGGTGGACCAGGAGGTCGGCGCCCCATCGTGGGGATGATCATCTGAGGTGCTGGTGGCGAGGGTGAACACCCGGCGGCGACGCGCGTCCTCGGCCTCGACGGCGTCGACGGCTCTACGCGTGACCACGCCCAGGAGGTGATAGGGATTTTCTTCAGCGTCCGGGATCACCTTCACCGACTCCAGGCGGTGGGTCACCTGAACCTGTGTGGTTTCCTGAAGGCGCGATGTCAGATCGCCATAGAGCGCTAGTCCCGCCATGCCGCTGCCGTGGCCGTTGACGTCTTCCAGAGCCCACCCCGGATTGGCGGCGTGGCGATCAGCAGCCGCGAGCGCGGGGGCGATCAACGGATGTGCACGGGTGACCCCCGTGTCCAGCAGCGTAATCCAGGTCCTAGGCGGGTTTGAAAGCTGTACGCGTTCAGCGAGATTTTCGGTCCAGTCGGCCTGCTCCTCGACCGGCATACCGTCGAAGAATTCTGCCGTGGTCGCAGGCTTGGCCAGGGCGGTCACCCCGGCCGAGTATCGAACGATGCCCGCCAACTCGGCGCGGCTGGCCGTTACTTGGATGACCGTTTGCTCTGGGAACACGAGGCGATCGGGCGCCACCTCGAGAAACGCGTCGTCGGCAGCAGCGACGAAGGCGTCGACCTCGTCCGTCTTGAGCCAAACTTCCCAGTCGAACTGAGCGTTTCGGTCTTCAGGAAATGCGGAGCGTGGACCACGCCACAAGCGTCTCAGGGGAGCAGGGCGAAGGTGTTGGATACTCTGAACGAGGTCGGCATTCTTTGGCCGCCCCGTTTTGGTATTCTCGTCTCGAAAGGCTACGACCTTGTGTTCGAGCTTCTCCAGGGCCTCGGTGGGCGCGAAGAAGACAATGTGTCCGGTGCTGGCGTCGCCGGCGAACCGTTCGATTGTCAGCAATCGAAGGCCGCTTTTGTCAAACTTGTCGGCGTCGATGGGCTCGCCTGGCCGACCTTCGAGGTGGATATAGGCGCCGGGCCGGTTGTCGGTAGGACGAAGGCCCTGGATTTCGGCGATAACCTGGGTGGCGTGGGCGCGCCGGTTGGCGACGTCGCTAGGTCTTCTTCCGCGCGGGGCGTTTACGGGCCGGAAGCGTTCCGCCGTCGCGGCCACCGGCACGACGAGATGCGGAAGATTGCGCGGCGCCATCCATAACCCCGATCAGCTGCAGGTCGCGTCGACGAACCAGCGCTTCCAGGAGATCTTGAGTGGAGAGATCATCGGCCCCGGAAAGCACGAGACGTCGCGCGGCGTCTTCGGTCGCCCGGACCAGGTCCGCAGGCGAGAAGCCGGTACCTTCAGCCGCGATGTGATTCCAATCAACCCCTTTGGTTGCAAAGCCGTGCAAGCGCCGCTTGACCGTGTCGACGACCGCGTCGGGACCAGGAAGATCGTAGCGCAGCACCAGGTCGAAGCGGCGGAGAATGGCGCCGTCCAGCAGCTCGGGCAGGTTCGTCGTGGCCACGATCAGGGACGGGCCAGGATCTTCTTCCAGGAACTGCAGGAACGAGTTCAGGACGCGCCGAGCCTCGCCGACGTCGCCGCCGCGCGAGCGGTCGCCGGCCAGGGCGTCGATCTCATCGAACAGATAGACGCCGCGCGTTGTGCGGATGGCGTCGAACACCGAGCGCAACTTGCTGGCTGTCTCGCCGAAGTACTTGGTGATGAGCCCGTGCAGCAGCACGGTGAACAACGGGAATTTCAGCTCGCCGGCCAGGGCGGCGGCCGTCATCGTCTTGCCGGTGCCGGGCGGTCCGGTCAGCAGGATCCGGCGCCGGGGATGCAACCCTCGGGCCTCCAGCCGCTCGCGCTGACGGGTCTCGACGACAATCTGTGAAAGTTCGGTGCGCGTGGCTTCTGGAATGACGAGGTTGTTGAGCCGCGTGGCGGGATAGGTCGCGGCCACGAGCTCGGCGAGATCCCCGCGCGGCGCGGCCAGCATGGTCGGCTGAATCTTCGGACTGGCGTCCGGGGTGACGCCGGCCTCGGCCCAGACCCTCAGCTGTTCGGCCAGGCGCGCGTGACCCTTTTGCTCCTCGGCCGAGGCGAGCTGCATCGCAAGGTCGAAGAAGCGGGCTTCGTCGCCTTCGGCGTGGCTCTTGATAAGCCCGATGAGCTGTTGGGCGGAGGCCATGGTTTAGGGTTAACGCCTAAAGATTGAGAGTGTCTTGATTCCAGCCTCGATGAGGCTACTCGCAGTTCGAGGCGCTCTCCATAGAGTGCGAAGGCGCGCCGCATCAATGCTGACATTTTTAGGATCGACGAGGCGCATGGCCGAACGGGGGCATGAACTGGACCCTTCGTCCTCATGACGATCCGTTTTAGGGCGCTTCAACCTGACAGGTTTCGCCGTCCGAGCCGAACAGCGCGCTGAGGCGATCAGCTTGGTCCGGCTTCGCCGCCGCTCTCGATCACCCGTTCGGAGATTCCGGAGACGTCAAACTGCCGGGTTTGACGATTCATGGGAAAGATAACTCAAAGTGCCCCAAGAGGCAGTTTATCGAACTGTCGAGCCCAGCGCCCTGGCAAGCGACACGTGCAAAACGCCAACCCGTGGCCCAGCCTTTCAACTTCCAACCACCCACTAGTCGCGCCGAGCGCATCGGTGACGCCAGCCACGGGCGACCCATACGGTGAGCCACCGGCGTGCACGCTCGGTCCCGCCGCGCGCCCTGGCGGGCGCCGCCTCCGGTCGCGGCTCCTGCGGGCCCGCCCCGTTGGGCAGGCCCCAAGGAAAGGGTTGGGGCCTGCCGCCGGCGGCTCGGCGCCGCCTCCCGAGCGCTCTCCTGTGCAGGCTCCATTGTCATGAGCGCCCGCATGCGGGCGCGCTGGCTTGGGGCTCCGCCCCCCGCGCACTTCGGATCGCCTTCCGCCCAGCTTCGGTCGCGTCGAACCGCGCCAAAGCCGGGCCCGACGACCTGCAGCCGGGTCCCCGCGAAGCCGCCCCTCCGCTTGCACCCTCGGGTTCGCCACCGGGCCACGGACACCGGCGACTCGAATGCATTGCAGGGGCGTCACTGCCCGTCGACGGTCGTTGCTGGCGAGACGATGGCGTCTGCGACCACGGCCGAGGCAAGCCAGGCGGCGCAAAGGGCGACAAAGGCCTTGGCGCGTCGGCGCGCCTCACCGTATGAGATACGTCCAGCCCGCGCTCAAGGCGCGTCCGCCAGCTCTATCCAGGTCGGCGCATGATCGCTCGGCCGCTCACCGGCCCGCGCGAAGCGGTCGACGTCGGCGGCGCGCAGACGCGGCGCCAGGTCTGGACTGAGCAGCAGATGGTCAATGCGCAGGCCCGCGTTGCGCGCAAAGCGACGGCGCAGATAGTCCCAGAACGTATAGACGACTTCGCCGGGATGGCAGGTCCGCAAGGCGTCCGTCCATCCCTGGCTCAACAGCCGCTCGTAGGCCTCGCGTACCTCGTGACGAAAGAGCGCGTCGTCGCGCCAACGGTCGGGCACATAGACGTCCAGGTCGGTGGCGATGATGTTGTAGTCGCCCGCCAGAACCACCGGACGCTTCTCGGCGAGCAGAGCCTGGGCGTGGCGTTCGAAGCGCGCGAGCCAGCCGAGCTTGTAGTCGTACTTGGGTCCTGGCGCGGGGTTTCCGTTCGGCAGGTAGAGGCAGCCGATGACCACGCCGTCGATCTCGGCCTCAATATAACGGCTGTGCGGATCTGTTTCATCGCCTGGTAGGCCGCGTCGCCGCTCCACCGGCTCGCCGCCGCGACGCAGGATCGCCACGCCGTTCCAGGCGCTCTGCCCATGCCAGATCGTCCCGTAACCGGCCGCCTCGAGCGCTTGGTGCGGAAAGCGGTCCTGGGGAGCCTTCAGCTCCTGCAGGCAGGCCACGTCCGGTCGCGTTTGTTCGAGCCAAGCCAACAAAGCCGGCAACCGCGCGGTGATACCGTTGACGTTGAACGTGGCGATCCGCATCTGTCAGTCCTTGCCAGCGCCTGGCCCCGGAGCGTTGAGCTCGACGCGCACGCCGTTGGGGTCGGTGACATAAATCTGGCGTAGTTCGCCGCCCGGCGTGGTGTCGGTTTCGAAGGGAATGCCAAGCGCGCACAACTTGGCGAGCGCCGCGTCGAAGTCCGCGACCTGCAAGGCGAAATGGTTGATCGCGCTCGCCGGCGAGGCGTCCTTGTGGTGGTCGGTCTCCACCAAGTGGACGACGTCCTTCGCGCCGGCATAGAGCCACGCGCCCTTGAACGGAAAGGCCGGTCGCGGCCCGACTTCCAGTCCGAGGACATCGACGAAGAACGCCTGGGTCTCTCCCAGTTTCGTCGTCTTGATCGCGGCGTGGTCGATCGCCAGAACGCGCATCCCTACGCCTCCAAGAGTTCGATCAGGCGCCGCGCATCCTTGGGCGCGGCGCTCTTGATGTCGTTGTCGAAGTAGCTGAACACCGCGACGCCCTCGGCCCGCCGGGCGCTGATCCAATCGGCCCAGGGCGTGAGCGCCGCGTCGCCGTAGCGGCCGTGATAATGCCCGCCGGGTCCATGTCCGCGCACATAGGCGAAGGGCGCCGTCACGGCCCAGGGCGAAGGCGCGTCATGGTGGTCCGAAATGCAGAACGCCGCGCCGTGGTCTTGCAGTATGTCGAGAACGACAGGCTCGTACCAACTGACATGCCGAAACTCGACCGTCACTTGGCGGCCCCTCGGTATCCACGACAGGAAGCGCTTCAACCGCTCGTCGTCGCGATGGAGCATCGGCGGCAGTTGGACCAGAGCCGGGCCAAGCTTGTCGGCCAACGGCGACATACGCCCAAACACCAGGTCAACGCTGTCCTGGCAGTCCTTGAGCTTTTTGTTGTGGCTGATGTATCGCGAGACCTTCCAGGAGAACAGGAAACCGGCCGGAGCCTGGTCCGCCCACGCCGCGACCGCCTTTTCCGAAGGCAGCCGGTAGAAGCTCCCATTGATCTCCGTGGTGTCGAAAACCGACGCATAATAGCCTAGGCGGTCCTTCAGCCGGACGTTCTCGGGATAGAAGGGACCCTTCCAATCGTCGTAGGCCCAGCCGGAGCAGCCGATACGCGCGCCCGCGCCCGTCATGTGCGCTGGCCGCGGTCGACGGCGAGGCCAGGCGAAAAACGCCGTTGCTTGCCGGCCATGGGATTTCCTTGACGACTTCAGCGCCGAGCCGACGCTCGCCACGCCACTTGGCCTGTCCCGAGCCAGCGCCCGACACGTCGCGGCGGCGTAGAGCGGGCGCGCGGCCAAGTGCCTGATGCTAGTGTTGAGCGTGGTGTTCGGCGTTGCGCTTGCGCGTCGCGGCCGCCTTCTTGGCCGAGGCGGATCGCTCGGCGGCCGTGCGCGAGGCCGAGGCTTGGCCACCCTTCTTGCCGCCGTTGTGCGCGGCCGGATGCCCGGTGGATTTGCCGCGGCCGGAGCCGGACTTCTTGCCGCCGCCATCGTCCTTGTTGACGGTGGCCCAAGCGCGTCGCTCGGCTTCCTTCTCCGAGACGCCCTTGGCCTCATAGCCTTCGGCGATGTGATCGGCCTTGCGCTCTTGCTTGTCGGTGTAGCTGGACTTGTCGCCACGGGGCATGACGAGTTCTCCCTCTGCGTCAAACATCTGGTCGGTTCAACGCCAACCCCATCGCGGGGTTGCGCCGCATGGCCTGTGCTCCGGCCGCGCGGCTTCAAGGCGGCGCGGTCCTGGCCACGCTCACAAACGCGATGTTGCGAATCGGGCGCGCCGACATCGCCGGCTACCAGCGTGCGCCCGCAAGCCATGGCGGGCCGGCGGCCCCATCCGGCCACATTCGCAGGAGCCTTCCTCGGAGCTCACCGTTGCTAGACGCGACCGGAAGGAGCCAGCGAGGGAGAGCGATGCGGGGCGGTGGTGAAAAGCGCGGGATCGTACGGCTCAATACCATGCCGAGCCGGATTCTTCTGGGCCTGGCGGTCGGTCTGGGGCTGGGCGCGGTGTTCGGAGGCCAGCCTGGGAGCGGGACGATCGTGGGTGAGATCCTCGCGCCGTTCGGGCAACTCTGGCTCGATGCGCTGACCATGACGGTCGTGCCGCTGGTCTTTGGGCTGCTTGTCACGGGCATCGGGTCGGCGGCCTCGCAATCTGCGGCCGGCGGCGTGGCCGCCCGGGCCATGCTCTGGTTCGCGGGCGTTCTGGTCGGCGCCTGCGCATTGGGCGCGACGGTGACCCTTGGGATCCTGTCGCTGTGGCCCGCTCCCGACGGCGGAGCGGCCTTGCGCGCGGCCGCGCTCGGCGAGGCGCCGCCGATGGTCACCGCCGCCGACTGGTTCAAGACCATCATCCCGGCCAATCCGATCGCCGCGGCGGCCAATATGAGCATGACACCGCTGGTGGTGTTCGCACTCTTCTTCGGGTTCGCGGCGACGCGGATCGCCGAGGCGCTGCGCGCCCCGTTGCTGAAGCTGTTCGAGGCAATCGTCGCCACCATGCTGGTCATCGTCCACTGCGTCTTGCTGGCAGGGCCGCTCGGCGTCCTGGCCCTAGGCTATGGCGTCGGCGCCAAGGCGGGCTTGGGGGCGCTGGGCACCCTGGCGCACTATGTGCTGGTGGTAATCGCCGCGTGCCTGGCGATCATGCTGGCGGCCTACGCGCTGGTTGTCATCACGCGCCGCTCACCGCTCGGCTTCGCCCGCGCTGTCCTGCCGGTTCAGGTCGTGGCCCTGGGCACGCAGTCGTCCCTGGCCTGCCTTCCCGCCATGATCGAAGCGACCCGGACCTTGCGCCTGCGCCCCGGCGCCGCCGAGGTGGTCCTGCCTCTGGCCGTGGCGATCTTTCGCGCTGCTAGCGCCGCGGCCAACATCGCCGTGGCGATCTACCTCGCCCATGCCAACGGATTGCCCCTTTCGCCGACGGCATTGGCCAGCGCGATCGTCGTCGCCGCCGCCGTCAGCCTGGCCGCTGTCGGCCTGCCCGCCCAGGTGTCCTTTTTCGCCACGATCGGCCCGGTCTGCCTGGCGCTCGGCGCTCCGCTGGCGGCTTACCCGTACTGCTGGCGGTCGAGGCCTTGCCGGATATCTTCCGCACCCTAGGCAACGTGACGACCGACTTGGCCGTGGCGCGCATCGTCAGCGGCGCCGATGGACGCGAGATCGCGCCACGGCCGGCGACCGCGCGTTAGGGAAGGGGATCGAGCCGCGGCGCACCCGCGCGCCCGAACATCTCCGCCGTTGTCGACACGGGCTTGTCGGGACCGCGCTCGCGGTCTTCCTCGGCCGGATCACGGCCCGCAGCGGCGGTCCTCGCGCTGGCCGGCCGCGCGCGCGGCGCCGCCGGTTGGCCCGCCGGGCCTGCCGTAGCTCGCGCCCCCGTGCTGGCCGCAGCCGAAGGCTTCGAAGCAGCGGCGAGGCTTGGCGTCATGCCGCATGACGCCGTCGTCCCGTCGATGCCAAAGCCTAGCCTGCCGGCGAGCAGCGAGCGATGGCGGACGGTGCTTCGACGCTCGATGTGACGTCGATCAAGGCGGGTGACGCCAGGAAGCATAAGCGTGATAAGGCGCCAATGAGCTTGGTGCGGGCGACACTTCGGACGACGCAGCGACGGTGCGAGGACGAAGGCTCTCGCTTGCGCAGGCGGCCACAGGCTGACCCGCAGCGTGGTCCTCGTCGACAAGGCGTCGTGTTGAGAACGATGCGGGAAACCTTTCGACCTCGATCTGCCTTGAACTGGTCACCGGCAGCTGTCGCTCTCCTCGAAGCGTCGCGAAGGTTTGGACCGAACTAACCTGCCTCGGAAGGGCTTTCGATGACGTCGTCAATGTGGATCGACGCCATTGGCGTGGGCGCTGCAGCCTGTTCGATGGCCAGCTTCGTTGCCCAGCTCCTGAAGATCTGGCGCGATCGCGAGGCGTCCGCCGTGTCGTTCAAGATGTTCGCCCTGACCGTCACCGGCTTTTGCCTCTGGATCGCCTATGGCGCATTGCATGGCGGTTGGCCGCTCGTGATGAGCAACACCGTCTGCTTGGCCCTTTCGGCGGCGATCCTGGCTTCGAAGCTCTATTTCGAACGTTCCTCGGTGCGACGCGCGGCGCGACAGGGAACGCTCGGTTGAGCCTTGCCGTTGTGGGACGTAAACCTCGGAGGATGCCATGAACCAAGCCCAGCAAATGCCCACCCCGGAATGATGGGCGACGGGACCCAGGAGCAGAACCTGGGCCAAGCCGGCAATCCTTCGGCCCGTATCGATCAGGCCGAGTTGACGGCCGCATTCGAGACCGAGAAGACGCCCGCGACGCGAGCCGTTGAACCGTTAGCGCCAGACGAGAAAGTTGATCAGCTGGCGGACAAGGTCGACCTGGCCGAGGATCGTCAGCAAGCCCTGATCGATGAGGGCCTTGAGGAAACTTTCCCGGCCAGCGATCCGGTGAGCGTCAAGCGCATCACCTGAGTTTGGCTCCGCCGGGCCGCTCCTCGACCGCGCGACTCCCCTCGGTCGCGACCGGGCAGGGGACTTGGCGCCATCAAGCGGTCAGGCCTGTCGAGTCGGGCGCGAGGGTGCATGCTGGGCCTCGGCGCCCGTTGGCGCAGCCGCTAGCGCTTGCCTTCAGCTGGATCGGCGGCCGGACCCAGGCGCGCGTCTGCCGCCGACGCCGGCAGGCTGTCGTCGCTTGCTATTGCGGCTGCCTTGTCCCAACTGGCCGTCGCCTCGGCGAGGGACTGCATCAGGCGGTGGAAGACGAACCGGGCCTGGGCCTGGGCGTCGGTCGCGGGAAACTGGCTGAGGTTCACAGAGATTGGCACCGTGAAGCTGTTGGGATGGTCGGCCGGCAAGACCCGGAAGACGACCGTCTCGTAGGTTGCCTGGTCGTGATGGAGATGGGCGGGTTCGACATCGATCGTCTCGACGGTGATCTCTTCCTGGCGCATCGCATTTCCTTGTCCAACCGTGGTTTACGTCACACCAAAGCGTGAGCCGGCCTGGAGTTTCCTCCCGATCGTTACGGCGCCTGCAGCACGGCGAGGGGCCCCACCGTGGCAGCCCTGCTTGGGGATCTGCCCCCGGCGCGGCAACAGACAAAAATATCCAGCCTTGATTGCGTTGCCACTGTCGGACCGGCCTGAGTTTACCGGTCCGAGCCACCACGCCGGGTTTCCAGCTCTTTGATGATTTCGGCCATGGCGGTGTCCGCGCGTTTTTCGTCACGCTCCACGCGCTCGTTGGCCAGGATGGCTTCAAGCGCGGCTCGGGCGCGGTTCACCCGACTTTTCACCGTCCCGATCGGGACGCCCATGATGGTCGCCGCCTCATCGTACGCGAGGCCGCCGGCGCCAACCAAGATCAGCGCCTCCCTCTGGGGTAGGGGCAGTTTGTCCAGAGCCCGCCGCACATCGTCCAACTCGAGCGCGCGCGTTGGGTCCGCATTGGCCACGAGCCTCCGTTCTGCGTCTTCCGGATCCAGCTGGACCTGGCGCCAACTGCGTCGTGTGCCCGACAGGAAGTTGTTGCGCAGGATCATGAAGGTCCAGGCGCGCAGATTTGTGCCGTCGGTGTACTGGCTACGAGACACCAGGGCCTTGACGATGGTGTCCTGCACCAGATCGTCGGCGTCCGCGGGTTGCTTGACGAACGTCCGGGCGAAGGCGCGCAAATGCGGAATAAGAGGAACAAGCGCCTTGCGGAAATCCTCGTCCGCATCAGACATGTTGATCTCCAACGCTCGGCGAGAGCGACGCGGCAAGGCAATGGCCCGGTCGCGAGCGATTGACGTCGAGCAGGTGTCCGTCTCTCGGCCGAGGGCTGGCACGTCGCTCGGCGCGCTAGTGGGCGCTGCGTGTCACGTAACCCGCAACCGCATCGGCCCTGACCCCGACCTTCTCTACGGCCGTCCTGAGCTGCTCCTTGGTGACGCCGAACTTCGCGGTCCAATAGTCGACCTCGTAGTCTTCGCCGAGGTTTACGCGCGAGGCGTCTTGCGGTCCGGAATTGGCCTTGTCGTCGGACATGGAAAGCTCCCGTTTCTAGCCGCAATCCCGAAGACGCCATGCCGGTTCCTGCATATGGCAGGAGCATCGTCCTGCCGTCGCCATCGGCGGCGTAACCTCTCACTGGCATCCAGGCGTGGCGCTTAATTGCGGTTTCGCCCATCCCATCGAACCCGATCTTTCGATTGCCGTTTAGGTTCGAATGGAGGTCGCCGCAGCGCGGCGCGAATGTATTTTGAGGGTCTGCGCAAAGTGAGTGTCGAAACAGCGGACCGCCTCGACCAGATTTTTGTCGGGGATGGCGAGATGGCGCAGATGATGCGCGCGCACGACTGGAGCGCGACTGCCTTGGGCGCGCCGGAGCTTTGGCCAAATGCGCTGAAGGTGGCCGTTCGCCTGCTGCTGACGTCACGGTTTGAGATGTGGCTGGGGTGGGGTCCGGAGATCAACTTCCTCTACAATGACGCCTATCGCCCCACCCTTGGCGACAAGCACCCAAAGTCCCTGGCCATGCCGACCAAGGCGCTGTGGTCCGAGATCTGGGATGACATCGAAGGCCGCCTGAAAGGCGTTTACGAGCGCGGCGAAGCCAGCTGGGACCGTGGCCTGCTGCTCTTTCTCGAGCGGTCAGGCTTTGCCGAAGAAACCTATCATACCTTCTCTTACAGCCCCCTTATCGACGACGAGGGCAGGGTCGGCGGCGTCTTCTGCGCCGTCACGGAAGAAACCAACCGCATCATCACGCAGCGGCGCCTAGACACCCTGCGACAACTGGCGGCGCGCATCGCCACCGCGGACAGCAAGAGCGCCGTCATGGCGGCCGTGCAGGACGAGCTGTCGGCGAACCTGCGTGACCTACCGTTCACCCTGGCCTATCTCTTCGACGATCACGGTGAGGCGACGTTGGCGGCCGCGACCGGCATTGAGCCTGGCGGGCCGTGCGCCCCAAACACCTTGTCTCTCGAGAACACTGTCTGGGATCTGACCCGCATCTGGGAAGGACATGAATCTTTCGTCGTTGACGTCGCGGGGCGGGGCGATCTGCCGACCGGAGCCTGGGATCTGCCGCCCGAGACTGTTCGCATCAAACCGCTCATCCATCAGGGCGCAGAGCGCCCCTACGGCGCCCTGGTGATCGCGCTCAATCCGCATCGGCCCTTCGATGACGATTATGCGGGCTTTCTCAAGCTGCTCACAGGCCAGATCGCTGCGGGTCTCGCCGGCGCCGACGCCTACGAATCCGAACGCAAGCGTTCCGCCGACCTCGCCGAGGCCGCACGCCTGCGCCAAGAGGCCGCCGAGGCGCTCGAACTGGCTAATGCGCGACTGACGTCGGAGGTGGCGGATCGCACCGAAGAGCGGGACCGAATGCGGGGGCTCTTCCAGCAGGCGCCCAGCTTCATGGCTATCCTGTCAGGGCCCGACCATGTCTTCGAACTGGTCAATGACGCCTACCTGCAGCTGGTCGGACATCGCGATCTGGTCGGGCGCACGGTCCGCGACGCCCTGCCGGAAATCCAGGGTCAGGGGTATCTGGAGCTGCTTGATGAGGTTCTGGAGACCGGCGATCCCTATATCGGCCGCAATATGCCCGTTGAGCTTCAGCGCTCGCCCGGCGGGTCCCCCGAACTTCGCTATGTGCACCTCATCTATCAGCCCCTCTTTACTCAAGAGGGCGCGGTCGCGGGCATCTTTGTCGATGGCTACGATGTCACCCACCAGAAGCGCACGGCCGACCAACTCCATCAGTTGAACGAGACCCTCGAGCAGCGGGTGGTCGAGCGCACGGACGCATTGGAAGAGGCGCTCGCGAAACTGCAGGCGGAAACCGCTGATCGTCTGACGGCGGAAGCCCAGCTGCGCCAGGCGCAGAAAATCGAAGCGCTCGGCAAGCTGACCGGCGGCGTCGCGCACGATTTCAACAACCTGCTTCAGGTGATCAGCGGCAATCTGCAACTCCTGTCCAGGGACGTCGCCGGCAGTCCGAAGGCCGAGCAGCGCGTGCAAAATGCGCTGGCCGGCGTGTCCCGGGGCGCCAAGTTGGCCTCGCAACTTCTGGCCTTCGGTCGCCGCTCACCTTTGGAACCGAAGGTCGTCAACCTCGGCCGTCTGATCAAGAACATGGATGATCTGCTTCGCCGCACCTTGGGCGAGGAAATAGAGATCGAGACGGTCGTCGGCGGCGGCCTGTGGAACACGCTGGTCGATCCCAACCAGATCGAAAACGCTATTCTGAACTTGGCCATCAACGCGCGCGACGCCATGCCGGCCGGCGGAAAGCTCACCATTGAGGCCAGCAACGCATCGCTGGATGACGCCTATGTGCGCCAGCACGCCGACCTGAAGCGAGGCCAATATGTCTTGGTGGCGGTGACCGACACCGGTACGGGCATTTCAAAGGACATTCTGGACTCGGTGTTCGAGCCGTTCTTCAGCACCAAGCCGGAGGGCAAGGGAACCGGCCTTGGGCTGTCGATGGTCTTCGGGCTGGTCAAGCAGTCGGGCGGCCACATCAAGATCTACAGCGAGCTTGGCGAGGGGACGACGCTGAAGTTCTATCTGCCCCGCGCGACGGCGGCGGAGGACGTCTTGGTCGAGGAGACCGCCGCGCCGGCCCGTGGCGGGACGGAGACCATCCTTGTGGTCGAAGACGACGATGGTGTCCGTGACACCACCGTCAGCCTGCTCACCGAGCTCGGGTATCGAGTGGTGAAGGCCCGCGACGCCCAGAGCGCCCTGGTCATCGTCGAGAGCGGCATCCCTCTGGATTTGATCTTCACCGACGTCGTCATGCCTGGGCCCATCAGAAGCCCGGAGCTGGCGCGCAGGGCCAAGGAGCGCCTGCCGAACGTGGGCGTGCTGTTCACCTCTGGATACACCGACAACGCCATCGTGCATCACGGCCGGCTCGACCCCGGCGTGGAGCTGTTGTCCAAGCCGTACACGCACGAAGCCTTGGCGCGAAAGGTTCGCCATGTGCTCGGCAACGAGGCCCAGCGACAGCTCGCTCAAGGTGGCGCGGTGGTGATGCATGATCCGTCCAGCGCCGCATCTCGGTCCATGGCGATCTTGCTGGTTGAAGACGACGAGTTGATCCGAGGGTCGACGGCCGAGATCCTGGCGGAGTTCGGTCACAGTGTTCGCCAGGCCGCCGACGGCGCAGAGGCCAGAGCCATCCTGGCGGACGGCGGGGTCGATGTGCTCCTTGTCGATATCGGGCTCCCTGACATGTCCGGCGTCGAGCTTGCGCAACAAGCTCGACGGGCCTGGCCCACGCTGGCGGTGATCTTCGCGAGTGGCGATGACGCCGACGCGCGTGCGTCGGGCCTGGGCGCGACGGTGTTGCCGAAGCCATACTCGCCCCTCGACCTGCGCAATGCGCTGGCTCGGAGCACTTCAGGGCAAGAGGCTTGATGGCGCCTGACGCGATTTATCGCCGATAGCACGCGCCTCAGCGTTCAGGCCGTCAGGCGCGCCGTCGGCAGATAGAGGCGCGCCACCAAGCCATCCTGGTGCCAATCGTAAGAGATCCTGCCGCGAAACTGGGTCTCGACGATGCGGTTCAGCAGCTTTGAGCCAAAACCCTTGGCGTCCGCCGGAGCGGTTACCGCGGGTCCGCCGCGTTCGGTCCAGGCGATCACGGCGTCATCGCCTTCCACGACGCAACCGATGTCGAGCAGTCCTGTCGGCGTCGACAGGGCGCCATGCTTGACCGAGTTGGTGGCCAGTGCGTGCAGCACCAGCGCCAAGCTGGTCGCGGCGGCTGCGCCAATCCCTAGCCTCGGCACCGCCACGCGGACCCGGCCCGCTAAAGGCGCCCAGGTCGTCATAGGGTTGCAGCAGCACCGAGATCAGGTCTCCTAGCAGGGCTGCATTTTGCGTCTGGCCGGGTACGGGCCGCACGAGATCATGCGCGCGTCCCAGCGCCGTCAAGCGCTCCGTCAAATCCCGAGCCATTTCCTCCTTGGTCTCGGAAGAGCGCGAGGTCATGGCGGTCAGGGCGCTGGCGACGGTGATCAAATTCTTGACCCGGTGGCTCATCTCGCCGGCCAGAAGTTCGTTCCCCTCTTCGGCCTGCTTGCGGCCGGTCACATCGAGAAAGATGCCGAACATCACATTGCCGACGATGCCTTCGTCGTCGCCGCGGCCCCGCGCGGAGATCCAGCGGACCTCTTCGCCAATCAAGATGCGGAAGTCGGTCTCATAGGGACCGATGATCCCACGCGTGGCGTTAAAGGCCGCGCGAACGCGGTCCCTGTCAGCAGGATGGATATGGGCCGAGAGGTCCTCAAAGGTGACTTCGACGTTCGTCGGGATCGCCCAAAGCTCGTAGCCGATCTCGTCCATGGTCAGGCGATCGGTCTCGACATTCCAAGCCCACAGAGCGACCCCCGCGGCCTTCACGCCCAATCTCAGATGTTCTTCATCCCACACGGCGGAACTCGGTTGATTCACTGCAAGTACCCATCACGATGCGATCGGTGGCTTATCTCGGGCTAGAGGCTCCCTGAGTAAGCGACATCCTAGAAGCGTAACGATACCTCCATCCAGGTTTCAACGGACATTTCCGAGCTGAGGCCAGAATGGCGACCCGGGCGTCGCCCGCGACGGAGGGCCGGATCAAGCAAGCGCGGAGCTTGACCATCTGGACTCTGGCGGGAGGCCAATGCGCTACCAGGGCCCATGAATGAGACATTTGCGTCTCACAGGCCTTCTTGGCTGAATCAGTCTCGGTAGTCCTGCGGCGAGATCGACTGAAGCCTTTGAAACGCGCGTCGCATCGTCTCCTCGGATCCGAACCCGCAGCGGGCGGCGATCCGCCTGATCTTTATCGCGTGGCGGAAAGCGTTGGCGGGCGGTGGGACCCTGTAAACCGGCCAAGCCTGGATCGGTCCGCGGAGGGCGGCGGGGCGAAGCGTTGGCTTCGGCGCCAATGACGCGTGTGGCGCGTTCGAGCATCATGACCGATCAATCTAGTCTCACGGGCGGCTGCGCCTGCGGGAACGCCCGCTTCTCCGTTTCGGGACCGCCTATTCGTGCGGGCCTTTGCCATTGCCTAACCTGTCACAAGGCGCACGCAGGTGCTTTCAATCCCTTCCTCGTGTTCACCCCAGACCAGGTGACTTTCGAGGGAGCATTGGCGAAATGGGAGAGCTCGCCGGGATACCAGCGCCACTTTTGCGCACGCTGTGGGTCGCGCGTCCTGGCTGAAAACTTCGGGCAAGATGGCGAGGCTGAATTCGAGATCTCGCTGGGAAGCTTCGACGATGCCGGGGTGTTCGAGCCCCAATATGAGAGCTGGATCGCCCGTCGCGAACCGTGGCTGACGCCCCTCGATGTGCCTCAGTTCGTGGGCAATCGCCTGGGTGATTAGCGCTTGCGGGCCTGGCTTTATTGATATGACCGCCGACTAGGTCATGTAGGCGCGGCCATCCTACAGCGCGCGTTTCAGATACGGTGCGGTGCGACTGCGCGCGGCCGCAGCGACTGCGGACGGCGGTCCGTAGGCGACCACCTGACCACCGTCGTCGCCGGCGCCAGGGCCGATGTCGATCACCCAGTCGCTGCTGGCGGCCAAGCCCATGTCGTGGTCGACGACGACCACGGTGTTTCCGGCATCCACCAAGGCGTCCAGCTGGACGAGCAGCCGCTCCACATCGGAGGGGTGCAGCCCAGTGGTAGGCTCGTCCAACACGTAGAGCGCGCCGCCGCGCTGCGAGCGCTGCAGCTCCGTCGCAAGCTTCACCCGCTGGGCCTCTCCGCCGGACAGCTCGGTGGCGGGTTGGCCCAGCCGCAGGTAACCCAGGCCCACCTCGCGCAAAACCATCAGCGAGCGGCAGACATTTGGCGCATCGTCAAAGAACCCCCAGGCCGCGTCCACCGTCAGATCCAGGACCTGCGCGATGTTGCGCTCGCGGTAGCGAATTTCGAGGGTCTTGGGATTGTAGCGTGTGCCGTGGCAGGCGGGGCACGGGGCATAGACGCTGGGGAGGAACAGCAGTTCGACCATGACCGAGCCCTCGCCCTCGCACCGTGGGCAGCGGCCCTTGGCGACGTTGAACGAAAACCGCCCGGCATCGTAGCGGCGCCGCTTGGCGTCGGGCGTCTCGGCGAAGAGCGCTCGCAGTGGTCGAACAGGCCCGTATAGGTGGCGAGGTTGGAGCGGGGCGTGCGCCCGATCGGCTTCTGATCCACTTCGATCAGCCGCTTGATCCCGGCCAGACCCCCGTCAATCCGACCCTCGGTGGTCGCGCTCGGCTCGCGCTCGAGTGCGGCCTCGATATCAGGGTCCTCCAATAGAGGCATGGTTGCGCCCAGGGCGTCAGCGACCAGCTCTACCAGCGCCTGGCTGATCAAGCTCGACTTGCCGGATCCAGAGATGCCGGTCACCGCGGTACGCACGCCCAACGGCAGGTCGCAGTCCAATCGCTGAAGATTGTTGCGGGTCACGCGGCGCAGCTTCAACCAGTCGGATGGCTCCCGAAGGCGGCGTGGCGGCGCTCTGTCCGCGGCGAACAGGTGCCGAGCGGTCTCTGACTTGCGGACGGCCTTGAGCCCTTCGAGCGGGCCGCTGTAGAGCACTTCGCCACCATGTTCGCCGGCGGCGGGGCCCACGTCCACCACCCAGTCGGCGTGACGAACCACGTCCAGCTCATGTTCGACGACGAACAGCGAGTTGCCGACCGCCTTCAGGCCATCGAGCGCCCGCAACAACGCCTCGGTGTCGGCCGGATGCAGGCCCGCCGAGGGCTCGTCGAGGACGTAGACCACGCCGAACAGATTGGAGACAACCTGAGTGGCGAGCCTCAGGCGCTGCAGCTCGCCGGGCGAGAGCGTAGGCGTGCTCCGCTCAAGGTTAAGGTAGCCTAGGCCGAGATCGAGCAGCACGGAGAGCCGCCGACAGAGGTCCGCGGCGATCCGTTCGACTACCATGGCCTTCTCTGGATGGGTCTGAGCCAGTCGCCTGAGCTTGTCAGAGCCGCCGTCGGCATAGGGCGCGAAGATGTCGGAAAATCGCTTCATCGGCAGCCGGCTCATCTGCGCGATGTCGAAGCCATCGAAGGTGATGGAGAGCGACTCCCGGCGCAGGCGCTTGCCCTCGCATACCGGGCAGGGGCTGGAGACCATGTACCTCGCGGCGCCGCGCTTCATCATGGCGCTTTGGGTGGTGGCGAAGCTGTGGGTCACGTGCCGACGGGCGCTGGAGAACGTGCCCATGTAGCTGGGCTCCATCTTCTGACGGATGGCTCGCTTGACCGCGTCGTGGTCGAAGCCGGGATAGACTGGAACCACGGGCTGCTCGTCGGTGAACAGGATCCAGTCGCGGGTCTTCTTGGGCAGCTCTCGCCAAGGCCGGTCCACGTCCACGCCCAGGCTGATCAGGATATCGCGGAGGTTCTGGCCGCCCCAGGCCATGGGCCACGCCGCCACGGCCCGTTGGCGGATCGTGAGCGAGTCGTCAGGGACCATCGAAGCCTCCGTGACTTCATGCAGGCGACCAAGGCCGTGGCATCGCGGGCACGCGCCCTCGGGCGTATTGGGCGAGAAGGCCTCGGCCTCCAGATGCGCCTGGCCCGCAGGATAGGTTCCAGCACGGGAATAGAGCATGCGTAGAAGGTTAGAGAGTGTCGTGACGCTGCCCACGGACGAGCGCGCGGTCGGCGAGCCTCGCTGTTGCTGCAGGGCGACCGCTGGCGGCAGTCCCTCGATCTCGTCCACCTGAGGCACGCCCATCTGGTGGAACAGTCGCCGCGCGTATGGCGACACGCTTTCCAAGTAGCGGCGTTGGGCTTCGGCATAGAGCGTCGAGAAGGCCAGGGACGATTTTCCCGAGCCGGAGACCCCAGTGAAGACCACCAGGGCGTCACGGGGGATATCGACGTCCACGTTCTTGAGATTGTGTTCTCTTGCGCCGCGCACGCGCACAAACCCCGCCGGCGTGGTCGCGTTCGTCTCGGCCGACTTGGGCATCCGGTCGCCTCCTGGGGTACTAAAGGCGCGGTGTTAGGTGCGGTTGCCTCGCCATCGGCGTGTCCAGCATCGCATGGTGACCGCCGCTTCCGGGCGCTGGGCGCATGCCCAGGACACAGGACCCGGTAAAAGTCGCCCTGATCCAACATCAGAAGATGCATTTCCGGGAAATATGACGTCCCACGTCCTGTTGGATGGGCGGCATCGGGCGTAAGCTATCGCGGCTAGGAGCAGCGCCATGATGGACGCAACCAAGGCTCTCGTTCCCGCCGCGCAATACATGCGCATGTCCGACGAACACCAGCGATACTCCCTGGCCAACCAGACGGCGGCGATCGCACGCTACGCCGGACAGCGCGGCTTCGAGATCGTCCAGACCTATGCGGACGAGGGCAAGACCGGCCTCAAGCGCAAAGGGCGCAAGGCGCTGAACGCCTTGCTGGAGGACGTCCGTACCGGCCGGCACGCGTTTAAGGCACTGCTGATCCTCGATGTCAGCCGGTGGGGACGTTACCAGAACGCCGACGAGTTCGCCGCCTACGAGTTCATCTGTTGGGAAGCCGGTCTAGACGTCCGGTTTTGCGCCGAGGCGTTCGAGAACGATGGGTCGCCTGGCTCGGCCATGATGAAGCACATCAAGCGCATCATGGCAGGCGAGTATGTTCGAGAGCTGTCCGAGCGGCTCCGACGCGCCAAGCGCCTGAAGGCCCAACTGGGCCACCACACCGGATCGGTCGTGGTTTTCGGGCTGCGGCGCGAGTTGCTGACCTTCGAGGGCAAGGTGCGCCTGATCCTCCAGCCGGGCGAACGCAAGGCCATCGCCACCGACCGCATGCGCATCGTGCACGGGCCCGACGCGGAGGTCGTGACCGTCAAGGAGATCTACCGGCTCTATGTGCGGCGTGGCCTTGGCCTGGAGGAGATCGCCCGGCGCCTCATTGAGGAAGGGCGTCCTCATCCGGCTTGCGGCGACTGGACCGGCGCGCGCGTGCGCCGCGTGCTGCAGGACGAGGCCTACACTGCCGTCATCTTCTATGGCCGGACCTGGCAGGTGCTAAGGAGCCTTCCCAAGCCGACCCCGCGCTCGACCTGGACCAAGGTCCAGGAGCTACCGCCGATCGTCCCGAAGGCGCTGTTCGCCAAGGCCCAGGCCATGTTCGCGGCGACCACGCGGCGGTTGACCACCGACGACGTCGCCGGGCGCCTCAAGCGCTGCCTGGACGAGAACGGCAGGCTAAGCGCCAAGGTCATCATCGATTGTCCCTACACGCCTTCGATCCACACGATCGAACGCCGGTTCGGCGGCCTTCAGGCCGCTTATGCCTATATCGGCTACGACCCCGGCGCCCGCGCGCGCAACCCTGGCCGAAGCGGCGTGGCCTGGAATGAGCCAGAGGCCCTCCAGGCCTTGCGCGCCATCGTCGCCGAGCATGGCTACATCAACCTCGATCTCGTCCGACGCCACCCCGGCGCGCCACAGCCCAGGGCCTACGTCAAGCATCTCGGGGGCCTGCCGCAGGCCTATGCCAAGGCCGGACTCGACGTCCCCCTCACGCGCAGCGAGATGGTTCGGGCCGGCGCCTTTCGACACGGACGAGGCGTGGATGGACCAGCATCCCGCCGCCGGCCGCCCCGGAAGGCCATGGTCGTGCGCAACGCGATGGGCGTGCGGTTCAGCGACCTGGAACTAGTCGATCTGCTGAAGGGCGTGATGGCGCGCCACGGCTACATCGATGAACGGTTGATCCAGGAGGCGCCGGGTCTCCCGACAGCCACCTTTTACAGGAAGCGGTTTGGGAGCCTCCTGGCCGCCTATGCCGCAGCCGGCTATGCGAGCGCGCGCGCCGACGTGCTACGCCTTGCCGCCGCCCGTCGTGCGGCGGCCCTGGCGACCTAGGCCTCGCACCGTTCCGCGCACCGTTGCGCAGGACGTGCCCGTCGCGTCAGGCTCCGAACGCGATCGCTCGCCGGCGACGGCGATGCCGGCGATCAGGCGGCGGCCTCTGATGACAAGCTTTCCGTGAGCGCCTCGGCCAGGGTTCGAATAAGCGCTTCGGCCTTGAACGGCTTGGCGATCACGCCGTCCATGCCGGCGTCCAGATAGCTGGTGACCTGATGGGGCATGACATTGGCGGTCAGGGCCAGGATAGGCGTTCGCGCTCGGCCCTCTCGCGCCTCGATCGCTCTGATTTCACGGCTGGCGGCGATCCCGTCCAGGACGGGCATCTGGATATCCATCAGGACCAGATCGAAAGACTCCTTGCCGTAGGCCTCGACCGCTTCCTCACCGTTGGCGCACAGCACGATGTCGAGGCCGAGCGGCTCGAGCAGGGCCTGGAGCAGGGTTCGATTTGTCCGGTTGTCATCCACCCCCAGGATGCGAGCGGCCCGCACAGATGCTTCGGCCGCGCCTTTAGCCTGGGGAGCCGTCCCCGGATCAAGGGCGAGGTCAAACCAGAAACAGGAGCCTTGGCCTGGCCAGCTCTTGACCTGCAGGTCGCCCCCCATGGCCCGCACCAGATGCCGGCTGATCGCCAGACCCAGACCCGTTCCGCCGTGAAGGCGCGTCGTGGAGGCGTCACCCTGGACAAAACTGTCGAAAATCCGCGACAGGCTTTCATCGGGAATACCGACACCGGTGTCGGCGATCATGAAGCGGATCGCTTCGTCGTGTCGCCGGACGCTCACCTCGACGCTGCCCTCCGCGGTGAACTTCAAGGCATTCGAGACGAGGTTGCCGATGACTTGGCGCAGCCGTAGCTCATCGCCGCGCCAGTACCCACCAAGGCGCTCATCGACCTCGACGTCCAGCAGCAATCCCTTCTGCTCAGCCAGATCGGCAAAGGTCCTGCACGAAAGGGTGAGCATGTGCTCCAGGTCGAAGTCCCGCACATCGAGCACGAGATGGCCGGCCTCGATCTTCGACAGGTCGAGCAGGTCATTGAGCAGGACCAGCAAGGCCTCGCCGGACTCGCGCGCGATCGCGATCCGCTGCGCCTGGTGCTGGGCAAGGTTGTCGAGCTCGACGACCTGAAGCATGCCCAGCACGCCGTTCAGCGGCGTTCGGATCTCATGGCTCATATTGGCCAGGAACTCGCTCTTGGTGCGATTGGCGGCCTGCGCGGCTTCATGCGCTTGCATCTGCGCCTCAAGGGCGGCGTGCAACTCGGCGCCATTGCGGTCCACGCGGCGAACGATCTTGCCAATCCGCGCGATCGCCGCCCACCCGGCGAGGGCCAAAAAGGAAACGATGATGGCGATCAACAACCCGCCTTCACGGAAGACCTGAAAGCCGGGCCGGTGCGGCGACCAGGTGACGCCAGCCACCGGCCGGCCCTTGAAATCCTTGAGCGTGAGCCGCGCGCCGGGTCCGGGCTCTCCGATCGCGGCGTCAGACAGATGCAGGTCGCCTTTCAGGGCGCTGAGAAAGGCGTGGTCCGCACGAACCGCCGTGAACAGGGCAACCGTTCGGTTCGCCCGCTTGGCGTCGATCGCATCTTCAGGGACCACGGTCGATCCGGAGACGAAGTAGATCGCGCCGCGCCAGCGCACCACGCTGCTGAGCGTGCTGGCCAGCTCCGGCGCCGTCGGCGGCGTATCGGATACGTCAATCCGCCGCGCCTGCGCTTGCCTTCTCAAGGCCTGGAGCAGGGGGCGCACCTGCTTGTCGAAATCTTCGAGCTGTGACGTCGAGAGGCGCCCCTTGGCGCCATAGGCGTAAAAGGGGCGGTCGTTGGCGTCGACGGCGTAGGCAAGGTCAACGCCGCGGTTGTGGACGAAGAACGTCCCGATCTCCGCGTCCGTCCAAGCAGGGTCGCCGTTGGGGTGAAACTCTCGATAAGCCTGGTCCCAGACCGTCGCCGTAGTCAGGTCATTGGTTATCTTTTCGGTCCACTGCTGCAGGGTGCGCTCAGCCAGCACCGTCTCTTGCCGGGCCTGCAGTTCGTTCACCGATCCGACGGCGAACCCCAGCAGCGCCGCGCCGCTGCCGACCACAACCACCAGGATCAGGGCCGCCAGCGCCAGGAGCAGGCGGACGTCCTTCTTGATGACGATGTGGGCTTCAGAACTTACGCGAAGTGTCATGCTGTCGCTCTTAGCCAAGAGTGGTTATCGCCACCCTTTTCCCGAATATGCTGAGGCCATCTGTCGCAGCATGTTGTCGCTAGATCGCCTTGCTGAAGCGTTTTGGCGAGGTTGGATTTGAATTTTTCATTGGGAAGTTTGATGCCCTATGAACAGCCGCAGCACCACTTCGACGGCGTCTCCATCTCAGGCGAGAGCGTCAGCGTGGTCGCGGTCTATCGCGATGGGCGCTGGCGCCTCGGCGGGCCCGGGCGCAGTTGCGCCGTGCCGAAACTCGACCCAACTCTGGACGACCTTGTCCATTGGATTGGGGAGCTGTTCCAACTCACCGATGTCAGACATAAAAACTTGTGAGGCCAGAGAGCCTTCCAGCCTATAGTGGCTTGGCCCTGCGTAGGCTGATCCTGCTCGAATTGCTGTCTTGCGGCCGCGTGGGCGAGCATGGAAACACAACCTTGACCTCAGTTCACGAAACTCGCGTTCCCACTCAAGTCGATTTGCACGTCGGCGCCCGCGTTCGTATGCGCCGCAAGCTGTTGGGCATCAGCCAGGAACAGCTCGCCAACGCGCTCGGACTGACCTTCCAGCAGGTGCAGAAGTACGAGCGAGGCGCCAACCGCGTCAGCGCCAGCAAGCTTTACGAGATCGCCAAGACCCTTCAGGCGCCGGTATCGTTCTTCTTCGACGGCCTCGCCGATCCGGCGGTCCAGGAAGGCGCCGGGGCGGGCCATGCGGCTGAGCGGATCGTCAACGACTTCCTGGGCAGCCCTGAGGGCATGGAGCTTGCGGAAATGTTTCCCAAGATCGGCCGAGGCCGTGTTCGCCGGCAGGTTCTCGACCTTGTTCGCGCCATGGCCGATGAAGGTCCGGCCGAGGGACCAGCAACGGCTCCCGATCAATAACCAACCAGTAGGTCTCGACGGTCGCGGAGGGTGTGGAGCGCTTGGAACGGACGGTCGTCGACAAGGCCGTGATCTATTGCGTGCGACGCGGACGACTGCTCGTGATGTCGCATCCTGATTTCGCGCAGGAAGAGGTTGGCATCCAGGCGCCGGCCGGAACCATCCGAATCGGAGAAACTCCGGAAGCGGCGGCGGTTCGGGAGCTGGAGGAGGAAACGGGCTACACAGGCTTTTCCATTGTCCGGTTCCTCGGCGCCAGCGACTACGACATCACCCCGTATCGGTTCGAGCAGCAGCGGCGCTTCTTCTTCCTTGCGGACCCGCCGCGCGATCTTCCCGAGCGCTGGGTGTCGACCGAGGACCAGGACGGCCGCGCGCCACCGGTCCAGCTGGAGTTTTTCTGGATCCCGCTGCAACAGGCCCATGTTCTTCAGGCCGGCCAAGGGGCGCTGATCGGTCGTCTGTTCGATGGAGCAAATCCGGACGGTTGAACCCTTCGGCGAGGTCCAAGCGCTCGCGCGGGTTTCTGTCGCGTTCAGACGCAATCCTGACCTGCAACGTTCGCGAAGTCTACCGCGCCGTCCGCGAAGCCGCACATGGGCTCGGCCGGAGCAGATCGAAGCTTTCCAGCCCGTATGCTGACAAAGATCCCGACCAAACTCTTGCGCTTCGAGGGTTTGGACTTTCGACCTCTGGGTCTGGACGGACGGACAGCAAAGGCTTGCGCACTATCGCGGCAAGCGAGGTCGGCCATTCTGCATCATCATCACCACGCGTGGACCTTCGTGGCGCTGTCGCTGAGCGTGGCGGTCTTCGGCTCATGGACCGCGCTCGATCTGGCCCGCCGGGTGGCCGGCCACCTTGGCAGGGCGCGCCTGGTCTGGGTCAGCACGGCCGCCGTGGCGATGGGGCTCAGCATCTGGTCGATGCACTTCATCGCCATGTTGAGCTTCGATCCCGGATCGGTCGTCGCTTACGACCCCGGGCTGACAGCCGTATCGCTGGCGCTGGCCATTGGCTCAACCTGGGGTGCGTTCCTAAGCGCCACGCGTGAGCAACTGAGCCGGGCGGGCCTGTTGCTGTCCGGCGCGGCGATGGGGGCGGGGATCTGCCTGATGCACTATGTCGGCATGGCCGCTGTGCGTTCAGCCGTTTCGTTCGGCTACCGGCCCGACCTTGTCGCTCTGTCCCTTGTCATCGCCGTCGTCGCCGCCACCGCGGCCTGGGCGGTCGCCCGGGAGGGGCGCGGGCCGCTGGGCCGCCTCATCGCGGCCTTGCTACTGGGCGCGGCGGTGGTCGGCATGCACTTCACGGCCATGGCTGCCCTGCGCCTGGCGCCGATCTCGAGCGCATCCCAGATTTCTCCCATGGGCGTTCCGCCCTTCGCGGTCGGCATGGGCGTGGCCGCCGGCACGCTGCTGATCCTGTTCCTGGCCCTTATGGCCTCCCTCTACGACCAGCGCGGCAATATCCTGCAAGCGCTCGATGCCGGCGGCGTCGGCTATTGGGAGTTTGATCTGGCGACGCGCGTCCTGAACGTCTCAAAACAGGGCAAGGTGCTGTTCGGGGTTGGCGAGGACGAGCAACTCACGCTCGACCGCTGGCTCGGCGCCCTGTCGCCGGAAGACCGGGCCCGTCGCGACAAGGCCTTCGAAAGCACGCTTCGCACCGCGCCGACTACGACATTGAGTACCGCTTGGTGGACATGGACCGCTGGGTCAACGTCCGGGGCAAGGTGCTGCCGGATGGGCGAGGGCGGCCGCGACGCATGATGGGCGTGGTCCTGGACGTCACCGACCGGCACGCCGCCTTCGCCGCGGTCACGGCGAGCGAACGGCGCCTGCGGTTGCTGACCAACGAACTGAACCATCGCGTCAAGAACACCCTGGCCACCATCCAGTCGATCGCAGCCCACACCGCGCGACGGGCAGGATCCCTGCCCGACTTTCGCCGCGTGTTCGAAGATCGGCTGATGGCGCTCTCGGCCACCCACAACATCCTCACCCAGTCGAGCTGGGAAGCCGCCGCCGTCGGCGACCTCGCCGCGCAGGAACTCGCGCCCTTTCCCGAATCCCAGGTCCGGCTTGATGGCGAGCGGCTCGAACTTGCGGCGAGGCAGGCGTTGGCGCTCGGTCTTGTGTTCCATGAGCTTGCGACCAACGCGGCCAAGTACGGCGCGTTGTCGACGCCGACAGGGCGGGTGACGATCTCCTGGCGAACCTCCGAGCAGGCCAACGGTGCGCGTCTTTGGACGCTCGAATGGCGCGAGGAGGGCGGACCGCCGGTGACCGCGCCCAAGGCAAGCGGGTTCGGCTCTCAATTGATCAAGGTCAGCGTGCAACAGGATTTGGGCGGCGCGGTGGAGATCGACTATGCGCCCGGCGGCCTCGTGTGCCGGATCCAAGCAATGGTCCTCGTCGCGGAGACGGTGGACCCGCTCAACTCCTGGCTCGAGCCGCACTAGCTCGGTCGACCGATTTCTTCCAACCTCTGCGACCGGGAGGTCTGGAACTTCGAGGGCCTGGTCGACCGCCTGGACGCTTACGCCGGAGAGGCCGCCATCCCGTCCGCCGTCGGGGCGTGGTGCGACCAACCTACGTGGCCATCCGTCTCGCCCAGCGACAAGATGCGTTGCGTCCGGTCAGGCGTAGCAGCAGTTCACGCCCTGCAAGGTGATCCGCCGGCGGGCACGCTCGGTCCCGCCGCGCGCCCTGGCGGGCGCCGCCTCCGCTCGCGGCTCCTGCGGGCGCGCCCCTTCGGGCAGGGCCCAAGGAAGGGTTGGGGCCCGCCGCCGGCGGCTCGACGCCGCCTCCCGACCGCACTCTGCGCGGTCTCCTGTACAGGCTTCATCGTCATGAGCGCCCGCATGCGGGCGCGCAGGAGATCCTGGGTGCGGTCGTCCTTCGGGCGGCCGTGGCTTGGGGCTCCGCCCCGGGCGCGCTTCGGATCGGCTTCCGCCCAGCTTCGGGCGCGCGGCTCCGCCTCGCCAGGTCGACATCCACGCCCTGCAGCCGGGTCCCCGCGAAGCCGGCCGCTCCGCTTGCACCCCCGGGTTCGCCACCGGGCAGGGCCGCAGGCGCGCCTTGCGCCTGCGACCAGCCCCAAGGAGGCAGACATGACCACCCAAGCCCAGCAAGCGCTCCCCGCCGCGAAAGCCCAGCGGCTCCCGATCCAGACCGGCGAGGTCCTGGAGATCGCCCTCAACAAGCTCAAGGCCTCGCCCCGCAACGTCCGGCGCGTGGGCCACAGCGCCCAGGACATCGAGGCGCGCGCGGCCAGCATCCGCCACAAGGGCCTGCTTCAGCCCCTGGTGGTCGAGCCCGAGTTCGACGCGGGCGGCGAGGCCAGCGGTTTCTACCTCGTCACCATCGGCGAAGGACGACGCCAAGCCCTTCGGCTGCTGGCCAAGCGCAAGCTGCTGGGCAAGGCCGAACCGGTGCGCTGCGTGGTGGATACGCTCAACGACCCCGGCGAGATCTCCCTCGATGAAAACACCTCGCGCTGCGATGACCACATCGACAACGCGTTCATTACCGACAGCTTGATCAAGGCGATCCGCGCCCGCTCGCCGCACTCGCAACTGATCGTATCGACACACAACGCCAATATTCCGGTGTTGGGCGATGCAAAGCTTGTCGTCCAACTTACCTCCGACGGGCGCAACGGGTCTGTCGAGGTCTGCAAGCCGCTCGACGACGAAGCGGCGGTCGAGGCGATTACGTCTTTGATGGAAGGCGGCATTGATGCCTTCCGCAAACGCGCCAAGTTCTACGACAAATCACCTTCTATGACGCGTGACGAAGCCAACGCAGCACTTGTGTCGGACGCCACCGAGGTTCGACTGCGAGCGGCGAGATTCTTCTCGCGCAGCGCGAGCGCCGAGGACAGCCCGCAGATCAATACGGCACTGAAGAAAGAGACCGTTCCGTGGATCCGTCGGGCCTTGCAATCGGCTTTGACCCGGGCAGGACAAGCTCCTGGGCCCGTGCTGACGTCGGATCTACCCACCGGCGACGCGCTCGATGGCCTGGACGCGCAGCAGATTTATGCGAAGGCGGCGGAGGAGGTCGCCGACAGTTTGATCCATGAACTGGCGCCGGTTGTTGGCCTGCTACGCGTGGCTTTGCCGAAGGAGTTGGACGAAAGGTTCAAGACTTCACAATCGAAGCTCTATCTCGATCAGCTTCATAGGTTGATGACCGCTGTCCGTGCGCTCAAGCGCGCCAGCGCCGTGCCTAACTATAAAGACGTGCAATTGGCCGAGTTGATCACCTCGATCATCGAGGCGGCGCTCAATCCTGACGGTGTCCTGATTCAAACAGCTGGCCCGAGCCGGCTAACCGTTTCCGCTGACAAGGATCAACTGACGCTCGCGATCGGCAACGGCCTACGCAATGCGCTTGAGGCGGTGAAGCTCTACGCCAACACGGCGCCGGCCCGGATTGTCATCACCTGGGGCGCGACGCAAAGCGACAACTTCGTCGTCATCAAAGACAACGGGCCAGGCTTTCGAGGAGACCCCGCAGCGGCCCTCAAGCTGGGCGCGACGAGCAAGAGCGGCCATGTTGGCTTTGGTCTGGCACTCGCGCATCAAGCCATCCTCTCAATGCAGGGCGACATCGTTCTTAAGAACGACCAAGACGGCGCCCATTTCGAAATTCGCTGGTTCAGAGACAATGAAGATCCTATTCGTTGAGGATCATCTCAGCTTCGGCCCCTCTATGGCGGCGATGCCTGGCGACATCGTCGGCGTCGAGCGCGTAGACCTGTTCCGGAGCAAAAGCCTCGCGCTCGAGGCCCTGACCCAAGAGTTTTACGATCTTCTCATCTTGGACCTGACGATCCCGGCTAACGAGGGCGACCTTGATATCGCGCCGGAACACGGTCAGGCGGTCTTCTACGAGGCAATCAAGTCCTGCCCTGGAATCCCGATCTTCATCCTCACTGGATCGGAGATGGACGATTTCATCAAAGGGCTCGTTCGCCATGGCGAACAAGTTGATCTGTGGGGATCGAGGATCAGGAAAAACACCCTCGACTACTTTGAAAAGGAGAACGCCGATCGGCTCTTCACCGAGGTCGAGGTGGTGGCGCGTGAAGTCACGGCGGTAGATGCCGTAATCATCAACACCCGCGGAAAGGCCTTAGGCCTCTCAGCGGGCGCCGAGCGCTGCATCAGGGTCGCAGCTAGGCGGATGGGGGCGAGCATTGCCGAGGTGGTTCCGCTGAGCGGTGGCCTCTCCCGAGCGCGCGTGGTCAGAGCGACGCTGCGAAACGAGGCTGACCAAGTGCTTCTGGCTACCGTTGCTAAGCTAGGGTCGCTTACCGAGATCCAGGCTGAAATCGCGGCTTTTGATCGCGACGCCAAGCGACTGCCGATCGGTTTCTTCCCCCCGATTACCGATACGATAGATAAGGGCGCCTGCGGAGCGGCAGCCGTTTTCTACACACTCGCCGAGGGCTACGCCCGATCGTTGTTCGACCTTCTTGCTGAGGACGAAGCCGCCGCCGTCCGAGCGTTATCCACAGTCCGCGAACGGATGGGAATTTGGATCAACGCTAGGACTATGCGCCGTGCGACAATCGCGGAAGCGCGCCGGCGCACACTCTGGGATGAGACTTTTGCAGAGGTGGTCGCCGCCAACAACTTGGATGTCGCGGGCATTGACGCCAAGGCATTGCAGTACGGAGAGAGCTGCCTGCATGGCGACCTCCACGGAACGAACATCCTACTAGATCCCGCCAATCAGCCCGTTCTCATCGATTTCGGCGATGTTGGGCCTGGCCCGTCGTGTGTCGATCCAGTGACGCTTGACCTAAGTACTGTGTTCCATCCAGACGCGGTGAGACTTGGTATCTCTGCCAAGGTAGAACCTGCGCTGTCGTCGTGGCCGGATCCAGACGCGTACTATGCGGCTCACCCCTATCCCAACTTCGCAAAAGCATGCCGAGACTGGGCCTATGACGTGGCGGGGACCGACTTAGCCGTTCTCGCCGCAGGCTACGCCTATGCTCTTAGGCAGCTACGCTACGACACAGTGGGCAAAGCGGTAACGCGCGGATGTCTGGACGCAATCTGCGAGGCCATCCAGGCGCGGTAACAATCGTGTGACGGCGACACGAACTCGTCGCGGTGCAGACCGTTAAGGCACTTCCAATGAGCGCGCTGGCCGCGCCCAAGCCATGGGAGGTTGCGCTATGCCCCGCGGAGATAAGTCCAGCTACACTGACAAGCAGGAACGCAAGGCCGATCACATCGCCGAGCACTACGAGGACAAAGGCGTTTCAACCAAGGAGGCCGAACGCCGCGCATGGGCGACGGTCAACAAGGACGATGGTGGCGGAAAGAAATCCGGTTCCGGTCGAGGAAAGTCCACGAGCCACCCCGCCGCGCACAATGGCGGCGAGAAGGGCGGCAAGGCTACCGCATCACGCAACGCCGCCGAGCGCTCGGCGTCGGCAACGAAGGCCGCTGCGACCCGAAAGCGCAATGCTGAACACCACGCCTGAAGCAAGCCTTTCCCTACTGGCGCGGATGGCCGAACGTTACCCTGTCAGCTCCGGTTCGCATGCACGAATGGCATCGAAGCCCGGCCTAAGGGCGTGCCGCAGCTTGACTGCTGTGTGCCATCGTTAGCTAGCTGCGGCGGCTATCCCTCAACGGCCATAGTTCATCGGGTGCGCCACCCGACGCCGCTCAAGGCGTCGCGCTTTTCAGGGACGCCTCAAGTTCGCTGAGCCTGGTCGCGAGCTGCCGACCCTCATCGGGTCCGCCGGTGCGGACGATGCCGACAACCGCGCCTCCCTGATTGAGGATGGGACCGCCCGACATCCCTTGCGTCAGCTGCTGGGTGACCTCGAGCAGCTGGACGCCAAATCGGGCGGTCAACAGGCTGACCTCGCCGGACCGGATATTGAGGCGCTCGCCCAGCCCCCAGAGCGGGTAGCCCACAGCCAGGACGGGATCGGTAACCGCGGCCGGTGTCGTCGCGGGCGCGAGCTCATAGAATTCTGTCGCGGGCACCGCCGTGTGATCGAGCACCGCCACGTCTCGATGGGCGTCATAGTGAAGGACTTTGACCTTGAACGTCGTGGTATGCCGCGATGGGTGCAGGACCTCCACCTCGCTCTCGCCGGCGACACAGTGCGCCGCGGTTACCAAGCCCACGCCCGCGAGGAAGAAAGCGGTGCCGTTGTGCTTACCCGGAACCTCGACCACCCAGACGGCCCGATCGCGCCGCTCGGCCTCGGTCGGGGTGAGCTTGATCGGGGCCTTGGGGAAGCTCTTGTTGTAGCGCTGGGCGAGCGAGCGCACGACGGGGTCGGTCTGGCCCTTAAGATGGGCGACATAGGCAATCTTCCCCCGCAGATGGGAAGCTAGCGCGCCCTTGCCGCCGCCGGCGGCATACCTTGTCTGGGCGTCGGCAAGGCCGAGCTTTTGGATCGAGTGCAGCATGGCTCTGATGCGCCGGACATAGCGGCGGTCGACGTTGAGGCCGGCATTGATCTTGACGCCCGTCACCATTCGTCTGGAGTTGCGCTCGGCGTAGTGAGCCTTTTCCGGATTGATCACGAAGCCATTGCTCGTCAGCGCATCGCGTAGCAGAGGCGCCAGGGCCTCGGGCGAGAAGCGTCCGGCGCTTGGGACCGCGGTTTCGAACAGCGGAGTCGGGGGCTGGTAACTCGAGAAGGTGATGTCGTCGGCATAGCGCGTGTAAATCGCGCGGCCCGCCTTGGCGACCTGCAGAAGGTCGGTGTCCAGGCGGTAGCAGATCATGTTCGACAAGACGGGGCTGCTGGGCGCGCCCTGAGGCAGATGTCCCATGTGGCAGCAAAGGCGCGCGACGATCTCCGAAACGCGTCTATCGACGCCCAAGGCCTGGAGCAGGCCCACGATCCGCTTTTCCGTGATCGTCGGGAAGAAATCCTTGAGATCCAGGTTGACCACGAAGCGACGGCGACCGTGCGCTTCCGCGTTGGTCTTGACGGAGCGGGCGGGCACGAAGCCATGCACGGGCTGTCGCGGCCGGTAAAGCTGGTCGAGAAGTCGGGCGAGCCTGGTTTGGATGATCTTCAGACGGCGATCCGGGGCCGTGATCGTTCTGACCTTGCCGGAACGCTTGGAGATGTTGAACTCGGTGTACATACGGTGGCGAAACCACCAGATCTTCTTGAGCTCTCGGGGGCTGACGCTCAGGTAGGCCAGAAGGGTCGGCTCGTCGGCCAGTTCGGCGGGAATCGCGATCGGAATGTGCTTACCGAAAGCGCGGCGGACGGATAGCACGAGGTCTCCCTTCCAATCCGCCGAGTTGCCGTGAAGCATGCGGCGGCCACGATGTGTAAAGACGTTCGCTCTTAGGCCGCAGTTGCACAGCCCGTATGCGAAGGGAGACCCGCACGGCCAAGCCTATCAGCCGTCCTTGTCGTTATCCAGCCATCGCGCCCAGGGCGCCGACCTTCTGCGCGCCGACCCGCTCAATCCCGTTTGTCAGTGGCTCGTTCGCGCACCTGGCGCTCGCGCTCAGCGGCGAGTTCGTCCCAGGTTTCGGCCATGCGCGTGATGGCCTCACGCATCCGCTGATCGGGAGCTGACCGTGCGAGGTCTCGGGCTTTCGAGGCCTGTTCGCGATAGTCGGAAGCGGTTTTCATGACGCCGCTGCTAGCATCGACTTTTACACCGCACCGCCGGGTAGCCGACGGTCACGCTGATGGAGCCGGCGCCACGCAACGTCCGACCGCACCGGATTGATTTTTAGGCGTCGCCGTCTTGACGCGTCTGGACGTCTGCCTAATTTTTCGCGTGCTTGCCGGGCGCCGACAGGGGCCCGGTCGTGGGGCGCAAGGCGCGTCGCTGAGCGCCCCTCATGTCCACCTTGCTCTCGAGGAGATGGAAATGAGCACCGCGTTTGACGCTTCCCCGCCATGGGGCGCGGTTACCGGCGTCGACCATAGGAGCATGAACACGCGTTTCCCCGATCGGGCGCGCGCTTGGCCCGTGCGTCCCGCTGTCGGCTTCCTCCATCCTTTGGAGGTGGTCAAGGACAGCGAACTTGACCCTGCTGAGAAACGCGAGATCTTGGCGGCCTGGGCTTCCGACGCCAGCGCCGTGGAGCATCGACCCAGTCACAGATGGCTCTTGGGAACAGCAGCGCCGGTTCCGCTCAGCGAGGTCCTGTCCGCGCTGAGCCGTTTGGATCGCGACCTGTTCTCTTGAGTTGGGGCGGGCGGCTGGCCAGCGGAGGGCCGGCCGCCACTTCCTTCATCCTGCTAACCGACGTCATTCCCATACCTTGCCATGTCTTCGTCGAGCCGTCCGCCGACGGCTGGATCGTTCGCGGCGACTTCAAAGATAGCCAGCTCGAATTTACCATCGGCGTCCGCGCCGAATACGCCGCGCGTGCGCTTCGCTCTGGGCTCCATGCTTAGGAGTGATGACCAGAAGGTCGCCGACCTTGGCGTGCCCAATCGCCATGCCGCCCTGCACGGCCTGCTCTCCTACGAGACGCAGCGCCATAGTCTGAACGCCCTGATCATGGCTGACTTCATTCTGCAGGTGATCTGCGCAGAAGCGCTATCAGGCCGAAGAAGCCAACGAGCCTTCGGAGGGGGCCGACGTCTAGCGCTTCCCAGCCCAAACCATCGGCGACCCGACACCTCCGCCAGGAACACCGCCAAATCGGTGTGGCCCAGCTTGCGTTCCCACGACGCTTGGATTTTTCTGTCAGCGCGTTCTTCCACTGCGATTACAGGTGCGTGATGAAGCTGCCCACCAGGCGGCCGTCAGTGCTGGTCATCGAGGACGATTTCCTCCAAGCCCAGTCGACCGCCGCCATCCTGCGTGACATCGACCTTCAGGTCGTCGGACCCTTCGGCGACATGGCGCAGGCCATGTCCGCCCTGCGAGCTCAAGCCGTCGACTGCGTGCTTACGGATCTGGACCTCGGCTCGGGACCCGAATTCGCCGCCCTTCGCCAGGTCTCCGCTTCGGGGACCCCGGTGGTGCTCGTCACCGGATATGGCCCCCAAGCCCTGCCTTCGGACATTTTGGATCTGCGGAGGGTCGAGAAGCCTTTCCTGGGCGGCGTCCTCGTCGAAGCGGTCACGGCGGCTTTGCAAAGCAAGGCCGAAGCGTCCCCAACCCGAATCTGAGGACGCCGGTCCCGGCGCAAGCCGCGGTAAAGCCTGCTATTGGTCTGGCGGCTCATCGTGCGCCAGGGCGCGCACGAGGTCCAGGACATGGCGGCGTACGCGGGGACGTGAAATCTTCAGGAATTGGCTCGCCAAGGCCTGTCCTTCCGCCGTGTGCAGGAAGTCGGTCACGGGCTCGCGGCGCGCGGCTTGCGCGGTCGCTTCATCCGGGAGCGTCGGTTCCGGAAGGCCTTCAAAAAAGCAGTCGACTCCCACCTTGAGCGCGCTGGCGATGTCATAGAGCTTGGACGCGCTGACCCGGTTGTCGCCGCGTTCATATTTCTGCACCTGCTGGAAGGTCAGCCCGAGCGCCTTGGCCAGTTGTGTCTGGCTTATCTTCAGATCGCGGCGCCGCAAGCGGATGCTGGCGCCGACGTGAACGTCGATGGGATTGGGGGCGGGACGCGTGGCCTTGGTCGACATCATGTCCTCCTCACACGGACGGATTGGACCAGGGCCAAACCGGTGGTGGCGCGGGAAGGTCCGCAGCGCGCCATTTGCTCGGCCTTGGCGGCTGCGGTCAAATTCCTCGGATTTCATCGTGCGGCGAGTGTTCTCATCGCCATCGCCGCCCATGTCGCCGTCGTCTCGCCCCTATCCGATCACGGCCAGGTTCTGGAGCGCGATGATCAATCCTGTCGCGGCAGCGCCGATCAGGATCGGCGCGTGACCAGTGCCACGACCAGATGGAGCGGTTGCGCGCGCAGGGCAGGGCTGGCGCAGGATTTAGATCGGGACAGGCGACGGCGCGGCCTGAAACGATCGCCGCTCCAAACGTTATCGAGACATGAGTGCGACGAATCCATCGCTCCTGATCGCCCCGGACCTGGCGGCGCTGATTATCGAGAACGCGCGCGAATACGCCTTCTTCACGATGGACCTGGAAGGGGTAATCACCCACTGGAGCCCAGGGGCCGAGCGTATCACCGGCTATCCCGCGCCCGAGGCGGTGGGCATGAACGTGTCCACGCTCTTCACCCCGTCGGACACCGCCGCCAGCATCGATCGCCTCGAACTCGACACGGCGATCCAGGAGGGCCGGGCCGAGGACAGCCGATGGCATGTGCGTCGCGACGGGGAATGGTTCTGGGCCAACGGCGTGACCATGCTCTTCGAGCGATCGGGGACCAAGGCGCTCCTGAAGATCATTCGGGACGAGACCGCCGCGAAGCTTGCCGCCGAACATCGCATCCTGTTGCTCAATGAACTCAACCATCGGATCAAGAACACCCTGGCGACGGTCCAGTCGATCGCCGAGCAGACCCTGCGCTCGGGCGCGGTCGACGCGGCCACACGCGCCAACCTGACGGGCCGGCTGATGGCCCTCTCCAGCGCCCATGACGTTCTCGTCCAGGAAAGTTGGGCGGGCGCGGGCCTGGCCGATGTCGTCGAGCAGGCCACGGCGGCCTACCAGACCCAAGCGCCGGCCATCGAAATCACGGGCCCGCCCGTCCGCCTGAGCTCCAATCTCGCGGTGTCGATCGCCATGGCCCTGCACGAATTGGCGAGGAACGCGGTGAAGTACGGCGCGCCCAGCCGGCCAGAAGGCCGCGTATCCATCAGTTGGACGGACGCCCATGATCGCGCAGGCCACCGGTTTGTGAGCCTGCTTTGGGCCGAGCGCGGCGGACCACCGGTGTCCCCTCCACAAAGACAAGGGTTCGGCACGCGGCTGCTCGACCGTATCTTCGCCGAAGGCGGCGGACAGGCCGTGACCGATTTCGCGCCCGAGGGCGTGCGCTGTGCGATGAGCCTGCCGCTCCTTCAGGCCGAGGCCGCGCCCATGCTGAAGGTCACGCAGGATCCGCGTCGCGGCCCAGCCCCATAGAGCGTCTCGGGCCATCCTGGATTAGCGGGCGACTGCCCGCGGCGCTGTAGGGCGTGTCGCAGGCCGCCGCGCCGAGCGGCCAAGCCCGTCGGCGGCGTCGGCGTCCTTCGCCGTCAGCTGGAGCGTGGGACAGGCGACTGAAAACCTTGCCTGATCAGTTAGGATGGTAGGTGGAGGGGAAGATGGTCACCTATACCTTTATCTGCCTTGTGCCCGCGGGCGGCTCCAGCACCCTGGACATGCAGGTGCTGGAAAGCAGTGACGTTCGCAACCATGCCCGGTTTCTCCTGGAACGTCATGCCAGTGCTTCGGCGGTTGAGATCTGGTGTGGCGAGGCGTTTATCGGTCTCGAGCGGCGCGACTTGGATGCGACGGGCGTGATCGCCCCGGCAACGCCCCCGCGCAGGGCGGGAGAAAAAAAGGCGAGACGGCGCAAGCCTGAACGCCGCATGCGCATGAACCGACGACAACCGCGTCGTCCAGATGCGTTTAGGCGCGTTGACCTATCCAGGCGCCATGGGGCCGCCCAAAGGCGAGCCTCGAGCTTAAGGAAAGGCAACGTGATGAAGCGCTTCTTCTTGTCCCTGACGGCCCTGGCCGCGGTCGTCGCCACGCCGCTGGCCAGCCAGGCCGCCCCTTGGCAGTCGGTCAACCAACGCCAAGCGGCCCTTGAGCGGCAGATCGATCAGGGCGTGCGCGGCGGCGCGCTGACCCGCGCCGAAAGCCAGCGCCTGCGCTCGGACCTGCGCGCGCTGGCCCAGCTCGAGACCAAGTATCGCCGCTCCAACGGACTGTCGGCCCGCGAGCGCGCCGACCTGGACAACCGGTTCGATCGTCTGAGCCGCCAGGTGCGGATCCAGAAGAACGATCGCGACGCGCGCCGCCATCCCTGATCGCGCGCCAAGTCCTCCGTGAGCTCACGAGCGCCTGCGCGCTTGTGAGCATCGGGGCATCCGCCAGGCCGTCGACAGAGGCGCCGATCTTACCCAGCAGCTGCTGTCGTTCTCACGCAAGCAGCCGCTGAAGACCGAGGTGGTCGATCTTCGAACCAGTCTGGAAAAGGTCCGGCCCGTGCTCGATCGCGCCCTGCGGGAAGACATCAGCGTCGATCTCACGGCCGAGCCCGGCCTATGGCTCGTGGAGGTTGATCCCTCCCAGTTGGAAGTGGCGGTGCTCAACATCGGGCTGAACGCGCGCGACGCCATGCCCAATGGCGGCGCGATCAAGATCGATCTTCGCAACGACCCGTCGGCCCTGTCGGGCGCGCCCGCCGTCCGACTGTCTATCGCCGACGCCGGGGCGGGCATGGCGCCGGACGTCGTCAGCCGCATCTTCGAGCCGTTCTTCACCACCAAGGGGGTGGGCAGGGGGACGGGGCTAGGACTCAGCCAGGTTTACGGCTTCGCACGCGCCTCGGGCGGAGAGGTCGCCGCGACCAGTCGCGCCGGCGAGGGCACAATCATCACGCTCCTGCTTCCCCGTGTCGAGCGTCCGCTCGATGTCAGTGAGGCGCCGGTGGAGATCGTCGTTCGCGCCGAAGACAGGCAGCGGCGCATCTTGATGGTCGAGGACGACGACCGCGTCGCCGAATGGGTTGGCGAGATGTTGCATGAACTGGGGTACGCGCACGAGCGCGTGGCCACGGCCGACAGCGCGCTCGAACGCCTGCGACGTCAGCCCGACTTCGACATCGTCTTCTCCGACATGGTCATGCCGGGCGAGCGAAGCGGGCTGGACCTGGCTCGCGAGATCAAGGCGGCCTATGCGGGTCTGCCGGTCCTGCTCACCACCGGCTACAGCGAATCCGCGAGCGCCGCCCGGGCGGAAGGGCTGCGCCTGATCCTCAAGCCCTACCGGATCGAAACCCTGGCCGGAGAACTGGCGACCGCCCTAGGGACCTGAGCGCGAGCCGTCCGCATCTGGAGAACGCCTTCCAGCCACCCAAGGCTAGCTGGCGTATCATCAGGGCGTCGAAGGCTGGCCGCCGGAGGAGCGGGCCGCAGAGGCTTGGGCGCCAAGGCGCGAGCGGCGTTAGTCTCAAGCGTGATTAAGCTCGGACACGCTTGGCGGCCAGCCCACCTTTTCATCGGTAGCAGTCGCGCCTACGCTTCACGGCGTGATCCTCTATGACCGCCGCACGCAAATTCTGGCCGCCTGCCTCTCGGCCGTCGCGGGCTTCGTCGACGCCATGGCGTTTCGCGAGTTCGGCGGATTCTTCGTCTCGTTCATGAGCGGCAACACCACACGTCTCGGCGTCGGCCTGACGACGATTGGGTCCGGGGCGCTTTTCTCGGGGGTGTTGATCGTCGCCTTCGTGGCAGGCTCGGCGTGCGGCTCCTTCGTGGCCCAACGAGCCAGGGGACCCCGGCGCGCTGCGGTGCTTCTTGCGGTCGCGAGCCTTTTGGCCCTGGCCGCGGCCATCGCGCGGTTTCCGATCAGCGCCGTTTTCATGGCCGTCGCCATGGGCGCGGAGAACGCGGTCTTTGAGGAAGACGGCGACGTTCGGCTGGGTCTGACCTACATGACCGGCACGCTCGCCAAGCTGGGCCAGAAACTGGCCGGCGCGCTGACCGGCGCCAACCCCTGGGCCTGGGCGCCGTACCTGCTGTTGTGGTCCGGACTGCTCGCCGGGGCCGTGCTCGGCGCGGCGATGAGCCTCATCGTGGGTTTGGCCGGGCTATGGGCGGCGGTCGCCGCCACCCTCGTCCTCGCGGCGATCTTTTGGCGGCGCGAGGCGGCCGGTGGGGACGATACGGCCTGACCCAGCCTTGCCCAAGCGGCCTAGGACAACCAGAGCGTCAAAGCCCGTAGCCGCCGAAGACGGCGCCAAGCACGGAACTTCAAGCGTCTGGTTTCCGGCTGTGACATGTCCTAAGTCCTCGGCGATTTCCGAAGGCCAACTCCATGCGTCGTCTCTGCGTTTTTTCCGGTTCGAGTCGTGGGGCCTCACCGGTCTATCGGGAGGCGGCCGAACCCCTGGCCGGCTGATCGCCGACCGCGGCGTCGGCCTCGTGTATGGCGGAGCCGCCGTGGGCCTCATGGGAGCGGTCGCCGACGCGGCGCTCGCGGCGGGCGGGGAGGTGATCGGCGTCATCCCCCAGGCGCTCGTCGAGCGCGAGGTGGCTCACCAGGGCCTGGCCGACCTGCGCATTGTCGGCTCGATGCACGAACGCAAGCAACTGATGGCTGACCTTTCGGATGGCTTCATCGCCTTGCCCGGCGGCATCGGCACTTTCGAGGAGCTCTTCGAGGTGTGGACCTGGACCCAGCTTGGCAGTCACGCCAAGCCCTGCGCCCTGCTCAATGTCCAAGGTTCTACGATCGACTGCTGTCCTTCCTTGACCATGTCGTCAACGAGCAGTTCCTCAAGCCGGTTCACCGCGAGATGATCGTCGTCGCCGACACCCCGCAAGCGCTTCTCGAGGCGCTCGCCACGCATCGCCTGCCGACCGAAACCAAGTGGATCAGCCGCGAAAGCCGCTAGGTCGAAGCGTAGGGGTCAAGCTCGACGACATTCGCCTCAAGGCCGTCGCCTGACGTGAAATCCATAGGCGGGCCGCCTCGATCCGGCGCCGACGCGCCCTGGCGCACGGGGGGTAAGGTGGCGAGGACGCCTTCCACGTCCTCGCTCGGCCTGACGCGCTCCAGGCTCACACAGCTAAATCTGCGCCAAGCCGCCATCGACGAACACTTGGCCGCCGGTCATGAAGCTGCTGTCGGACGAAGCCAAGAAGGCCGCCACCGCGCCGGTCTCGGCGATGTCGCCCATGCGTCCGATCAGGGTGGTCGCGCCGAGGGCGTCCATGCCGTCCTCGCCCAGCACCTCGATCGCCAGTTCGGTTTTGGTCGTCCCCGGAGACAGCACATTGACGCGGATGCCCGTGCCACGCGGGTCCAGCGCCCAGCTACGCGCTAGGTTGCGGACGGCGGCCTTGGTGGCGCTGTCCCCTGTATTTCTGCCGGATTGCCGGGCTGGGGCTCGGTAGGCGAGGATCATTGGATCGTTTCGAGGTGTGCGATGCATCTTCCTTCCGCCCAGGACTACGAGTGGGCCCTGCGGGGTCTGACACCGGCTGAACGCTTCGAGTTGGACGAGGTCGCGCTAGAAATCATCGGCGCGGAGGTGGACGGTCAGAGCGCCGACGTGATCGAAGCGCTCGCGATCGTCTTCGCCCGCCACGTTCCGACGTGCGAAGCTCATCTGCAGAACACGAACCTCGAACTGGCCGCCTGCCTCTTCGATTTCGCCGCCCGCGCCCGCGCTGGAAAACAGGCGGCGGCGAACTAGCGAAGGCGGAGCGTCTTCGATTGGAGGAACGGCTTGGCGGCGCGCTGGCGCCACGGAGGACAGTTCCTAGATGAGAGGAACGCCTTCCCCTGCGTCCGAGCCGCGTCTCTGACGACCCCTTCTGCGGGGCATCACCCCGCAACGCCCCTTCAGCGGAGGATAGTGGGCGCTTTGGCCGGCCTCGGGAGGGGAAAGGGAGGGACGCTCGACCGGACGAAGCCGGAGGTTGTCGTGTCTCTTCTCACCATAGTTCGCGCCCTGGGTGGCGATCTCTACGACCGAGGCCGTCGCGCCAACATTCCCGCGCCTGGCCACAGCCGGCACGACCGCTCCGTCTCGCTGCTGCTCGAGGCGGGCCGAGTGGTGGTCCACACGTTCGGCGACGGAGACTGGCGTGGCGTGCTCGACCATCTCCGGACGCTCGGCCTGATCGACGCGACCAATGCGCCGTTGTCGATCTCCGCGGCGGCGTCGGGCGCGCCGCTCACGCCGGCCTCGCGCCTGGAGCGCCGCGACGCGGCCCTTCGGCTGTGGGAAGGCGGTCGCGCCATCGTCGGCACGCCCTCCCAACAGCATTGTCGTCTCCGAGGGCTGCGCGGCGACCTGCCGGGGCCAGAGGTCCTCCGCCACAACGCCGAGACACCGGTCGCCGCGTATCGCGCGAATGGCTATGTGCGCCCCGCCTTGCTCGCGGCGATCCACACCGCCGAGGGCGTCCTCACCGCCGTCGAGGTCACCTATCTCACCGCGCAAGGACGGCGCGCCACCGATCTGCGCCTCTCGCGCAAGACCATCGGCGCCGCGCCCGCCGGTTGCGCCATCCGGCTCGACCCGGTCGCCGAGGAGATGCTCGTCGGTGAGGGGGTGTTCACGACCCGCTCGGCCAGCGAGCGGTTCGCGCTCCCGGGGTGGGCCCTGGGTTCGACCCGCAACCTCAGGGCCTGGCGACCCCCGCCCGGCGTTCGGTCCGTGCTGATCGCCGCCGATCGTGGCGCGGACGGCGAGGTCTCGGCTCGGATGCTTCGCGGCAGACTAATCGCGGACGGGCTTTCAGCGGCGATCGAACTGCCGCCGCCGCCGTTCGGGGACTGGAACGAGTGGACCGTCGCGACCGGTTAGGTTCAGCGATGGAGGAGAAAGAGAGGGACGGGGCGGGCGCGCCCAGGGGCAGGATGTCCCTCGCCCAGGCGCAGGAGCCTGATCCCGATGACTGACGCCAACACCTCTCCGGTCCTCGACACCATCGTCCCGGCCGCCGCCATGTCCCGCATTCACGTTCGCCTTGGCGACCTCGGCCTGGCCAAGGAAAATCTAAGGTTCGACGAGCCGGCCGACGACGCCGTGCCGCAGCTGGCCGACACGGTCCTGGCGGCCGGCGTCGTGATCCCGCCGATCGTCCGCGCCGGCCGGAAGGGCGAGCAGGCGCACATGGCGCTGGACGGCCGACGTCGACGGATGGCGCTGCTGCTTCTGAAGGAGCGCGGCGCCATCGACGACGACTATCTGATTGAGTGCCAGCTGGCCGTCACCAAGGCTCAGCAGGCCGCCGCCATCGTGCTGCCCAACACCGAGCATGCCCCGGTCCATATCGCCGACGTGATCGTCGCCATCGGCCGCCTTCGCAAGGCCAAGATGGACACCACGTCCATCTCCAAGGCGCTCGGCTACGGCGAAGTGGAAATCAAGCGCCTTGATGCGCTCTCCACTGTGCATCCCAACGTCCTGAAGGCGCTGCGCCAGGGCAAACTCACCCTCAAGCAGGTGCGGCTGTTCGCGCGCATCGACGACCAAACGCGCCAGGCGGAGATCGCCGAGACCGCTCTCAGCGGCTACTTCCAGGACTATCACCTGCGCAATGTCGTCGATGGCGGTCGCGCGACGGTGGAGGATCCGCGTTTCACACTCGTCGGGATGGATCGATACTTGGCCGCCGGCGGGCGTGTGGCGCCCGACCTGTTCGGCGAACTGCCCGACGCCCTGATGGATCCGGAGGTTTTGCAGGCGGCCTGGCGCGAGCGAGTTGAGCCGATCGCCGAGCGTCTGAGAAGCGAAGGCCTCACCGTCTTCGTCGGCCAGGACGGTGCGTTCGGCGCTCCTGAGGGCTTCGATCGTCTCGGCTATGTCTACCGGGGCGACCTGAGCGATGAACAGCAGGCGGCGCTGGACGCGGCGCGCTACGCCGTGACCGAGCTCTCCTCGGCCCTACAGGATGTCGACCCGGAAGCGGGCGACGCGCCGGCGGCTTACGCCCCGCTGGCCAGCGCCATGGCGGCCGTCGCCGGCGCGCCCCTGACGCGTAGCCGCATCGGCGCGGTGATCCTCTCGCCCGCCGACGGCGACTACGGCTGGGGCGCGACCTTCTATTCGGTTCCGCTCCCCGTCGAGGACCTGCCGCAAGAGATCGAGGACGAGGCCGACGAGGACGTGGACGAGGACCGGGAGGAAGGATCGACGACGCGACGCCCGTTCGTCGACGTGGAGGTGCCGCGGGCGGAGGTCGAAGTCGAGGGATCGAGCCACGTGCTGCACGAGATCCGGACCGATATCCCCACGCGCGGACTGATCCGTGACCTGGCTGACGACCCCGGCGCGGCGCTGACGGTTCTGGTGGCGCAGCTCTTCAAGCAGCTGGCCCTGCAGTCGTCCGGCTCGCTGGAGGAGTCGGCCCTGCAGATCGCCGGCAAGCGCTACAGTTTCGGAACGACGCCGCCTACGCCCGTGCTCGACGGTGAGGTCAAGGCGCGGCTCGACGCGCGGCGCGCGGCCTACCGGGCCTCGGGCCTGCGCCCGATCACCTGGGTGGAGACCCTGGCCCACGGCGACAAGATGGCGCTCCTCGCCGAACTGACCGCGATGTCGCTAAACTTGCGCGAGGGCCGCACGACGTCGATCCGCCACGCCGCGCGAGCCGAGGCGGCCGAGATCGCCACGCTGTGCGGGGCCGACATCTCGGCGCACTGGACGCCGGACGCCGACTTCCTGACGGTCCATCCCAAGAAGCAGCTCCTGGCGATGCTGGAGGAAATGGGCGTGGAGGACGAACGAGCTAAGACGCTGAAGAAGGATGACCTGGTCGTCTTCGTCGCGGAGGTGGCTGCCGAACGCCAATGGGCGCCGCCGGCCCTCGCTTGGGATCGTCCTGTGGCGGCCGAGGCCCAGGTCGATACCGAAAACGATGCCGAGGCGGGACCTGAAGCCGATGCCTCGGAGCGGGCTGAGGGCGACACTCGACAGCCGAATGGCGAAGCGGAGGTTGCCGAGCCGATCGCCGCCTGACCTCGGTCACGTTCGAGAACAACGATAGCCCGGCTCGCGCCGGGCTATCTCATTTTGCCTATCGTCTTGGGCGCCACAGGAGTGACCACGCGCGGTCCGCGACCGACGGGCGCGCCCCATGGAGGGCTCGATCACGAGAGACGGCTCTTGATCGGCGCCAAAGGCGGAGGAAGGTTTTCACGGCCGAGCGTGTGCAGCAGTTCCCGCTCAACCGTGCGGGCCATGGCCGCCAGCGGAAGGTCGTTGTCGTCCGTGCCGAACGGGTCCTCCAGTTCGTCGCCCAAGGCGTCGAGGCCGAAGAAGGTGTAGCTGACGATCAGCACCAGCAGCGGTGTCCACCAGCCCAGCGCCGGGGCGAGGGCGAACGGCAGCAGGAGACAGAATAGCAAGGCCGTCCGGTGCAGGAGCAGCGAGTAGGCGAATGGCAAGGGCGTGGACTTGATCCGCTCGCAGCCGCCTTGCACATGGCTAAGTTCGGTCAGTTGGGCTTCCAACACCGAATAGTGGATCGGCGTGATCGCGGCCGAAGCCGTCAGGCGCGCGCATTGAGCGCCGATCGCGGCCAGCACCGCATCTGTCGGATTGGGCGCGGGCGCGTCTCCGTCCTCAGCGACCCAAGGCGCGATCGCGGCGATCTCGTCGCTCCCCCGCAGCTTGGCGGCCAGACCATGGGCGAAGCCAATGACACCGGACAGCAACGGCTCGCGCTCGTCCGGCGCCAGGACGGCGGTCTGCCTCGCGAATGACCGGGAGGCGATGATGAGCTGACCCCAGAGTTTTCTCGCTTCCCACCAACGGTCGTAGCAGGCGTTGTTGCGGAAGCTCATGAAGATCGAGAGCGCGAGGCCGATCAGGGTGAAGGGCATGGCGCTTAGGTGGCCCATCGGCTCGGGGAAATAGCGGTGCAGGATCACCGCGCCTACCGAGATGGCGCCGAGGACGAGAAGGCGACCAAGGATCTTGGGAAGGATCGAACCGTTCAGCGCCAAGAGCACATCTCTCAGCGCGGGCTTGTCCCTGACGATCATCGTAACGCCCTTCCACGCACTGCCGGGGGTCTACGCCGTGATTGGGGCGGCGCCTAGACGATTGGGCGGATGCACGAGGCGCTGCTCGGATCTCGATGATGACGCCAGAAGCTTTTCGCTCACGGGCTTTGTGCTCATCACCGTCGATCGGGATGCGTCAAGCCTCCAGCGCCACGCCCGGATGACGGGCCAGCACCTCGAAGATCGAGCCGATCAGGCCCGCTGGGTGAATGGGTTTTCCCTGCAGCGCGTCGAAGCCAAGACCGCGCACGCGCGCCTCCTCGTCGCCGCCGACATCGCCGGTCAGCGCGATGACGGGGACCTGTGGTGGACCGGCTTCGCCGGCGCGAATGCGGGCGACCGCCTCGATGCCATCCATTCGCGGCATGCGTACGTCCATCACGACAACATCAAACGCCGCAGCTCTCAGGCGCTCCAGCGCGTCGGCCCCGTCGTTGGCGATTTCGACGACCGCGCCTGTCGCTTCCAGGACCGCCTTGGCGACGGTCTGGTTGATGGCATTGTCGTCGACGACCAGCACACGCAATGCCGGCAAAGTCTGCGCGGCGTCATCCCCAGCAGGGGAAGGCGGATCGGCGCGGCGCAGCGGCAGCCATACGGTGAAGGTCGCACCCTCGCCGAGCGTGCTTTCCAGGCTGATCGTGCCGCCCATCAGTTCGGTCAGCTGGCGGCAGATGGACAGGCCCAAACCCGTGCCCCCGAACTGACGTGCGGTCGAAGCTTCGGCTTGGGCGTAGGGTTTGAACAGCTTTTCCTGCTGCGCCGGCGACAGGCCGATGCCCGTGTCTCGAACGCTGATCTCGATCCCCGGCGCACGCTCAGCCCGATCGCGCCAGCGAACTCCCAGCCGAACCTCTCCCTGGTCGGTGAACTTGATGGCGTTGGAGACGAGGTTGAGCATGACTTGGCGCACGCGCGTCACGTCGCCCAGCACCCACGGATGGAAGTCGGGTTCGACGTCGAAGGTCAGCGAAAGGCCGCGATCGGCGGCGGTTCCGGCCCAAAGCATCACGACCCGCTCGCCGGCGTCCACAACGTCGAAGGCGACGGCCTCCAGGTCCAGCCGGCCGGCTTCGATCTTCGAGACATCGAGGACGTCGTTGAGGACGCTGATCATGTGTTCGCCGGAGCGGACGATAATGTCGACCGAGGCAGCGTGACGAGGCGATAGGGGCGCGGCCTGGAGAATGCGCGCTATGCCCAACACGCCATTCAGCGGCGTGCGCAATTCGTGGCTCATCATCGCCAAGAAAGCCGACTTGGCTTCGTTGGCGGCCTCCAGGGCCGCGGCCTTGCGCGTATTGGAGACCACAATCGCGTACACGTAGAACAGCATCAGTCCGACGGAGACGATCAGCGTCACTGTCGACAGGTCGGGAAATCCGCCGAGAAAGGCCGGAAGCGCCAGCCAGGTCACCGCCGGCGGTCCCGCCTGGACCATCAGGACGACGGGGCTGCGATAGCCGAAGGAGGCCGCATGCATGAGCAGGCTGGCCAGACAGGTCGCGGCGACGACCTGAAGCAGTGGGTCTCCCGTACGCCAGTAAGCGAAGGCGAGCACGGACCACATCAGGGTCGAGGCGAGTGCGGCGGCGGCGTAGTTCAGGCGCTTGCCGAAGCTTGATGTGCGGGGCGGCGCCATGATCGTCGCCGAACGCCAGACCCAGGCTTCGGTGACGCACCAAATGGCGAACCAGATCGCACCAGCAGCCCAGCCCAGGTTGAGGCCAAACAGGATCGCCGTTCCGGCCACGGCGGCGATGCGGGGCCAGAAGGTGTGGCGCACACGGACTGCTGTGGCGTCCAGCCGCTCGTCGAACCATCGATCCCAGAAGGGCGCCCGCGTTGCAGGCCCCTCTTTCGCGGATTCCGTCATCGCGTCGCCCCTGACACCGAACGGATAAGCTTCAGCGCTCGGAGTTTGCGAACTCCCCCCGAGCTTTGCAACGTCGCCGTCCGATCGGCGACGTTCTTCGTCCAAGCGATGGGTGTCCCGGCCGCGGCGGCATTGGACGTTCGACCCAGAGCGTCTCCAGCGCTTTTTGGGAAGAAGGAAGGGGGCGACGGGCGAGCCCGTCGGGTCTGGAGGGAGGAGCCCTCCGCGGCGGGTGATTCGGAACCCGTCCATGAACGCCTTGCTTCCCCTGTTCACCGCCGCTGGCGACGCCGTCGACCAGAAAGCCGCCAACCTCCTGGCTGCGGCTCGCGCTCTGACCCCGCATCTCAACCGCTCACGCGCGCTCGACCGCAAACTGGTCTCGAGCGTTATGACCACCACCTTCGGCGCCTCAGATGCCGAGGGCGCCTGGCTGTGGCGTGACGCCTACGACGCCATCGAGGCGGCCCTGGTGCTGCAGCTGCGCCGACTTGCGCCGCAGATCAGCCGGCTGGAGGACGCGCCTGCGGAAATCACGGCGCTCCTGGCCAACCTCTCCTCCCTCAGCCTGACCCACAGCCGCCGCTCCGAAGAGCAGGTGGCGATGGACCAGTTCTCCACGCCGCCCGAACTGGGCGCCCTGGCCGTGCTGGCCGCCCAGGTCCGAACGGGCGACTCGGTGCTCGAACCCTCCGCGGGGATTGGCCTCCTGGCGGTTCTGGCGGAGGCCTGCGGCGGCGGCCTGACCCTCAACGAACGCGCGGCGGGCCGCGCCGCACTGCTCGAAGGGCTCTTCCCTCTTGCGGCCCGCAGCCACCACGACGCTCTTCACCTGCCGGACGTGCTCAAGACCTCCGGCGCGTTCCACGTCGCTCTGCTCAACCCGCCGTTCCAACAGCTCGAGGCGCACCTTGGCGCCGCCCTGCTCTGCCTCGCCGAAGGCGGCCGGCTGTCCGCCATCGTCCCGGCCCGGCTTCTGACGGATCAGACCGCCTTGCGCAGTCTCGGCCAGCTCGGCCGAATCGTATTGCGTCTGACCTTCCCCGCACACGCCTACGCCAAGCACGGGACGTCGGTCGAAACCGGACTGCTCGTCATCGACCGGGGCGGCGCCGACGGGACGGTGGCGGCGTTGATTTCGGCCGAAAGCCTGGCCGACGCCGCCATGGCGGCCGCGGCCGTGACCGCCCGGCCGTTGGCGCAGCCGCGCCAGTTCCGTCCCGTCGATTCGATCGCGCTGCTGGCCCCCAAGGCCCGCGCCCTGGCGACGCCGGCCGGCCGCCTCGCCTTCCTCGCCGAGGCCGCGCCCATCGCCTACGAGACCTGCGCCTGGTCGGGCGAAGGCCACGACGTCGGCCTCTATCAGGCCTACCGGCTCGGCCGGGTCCGCTTCCCCAAGACCACGCCCCATCCCTCACCGTTGGTGGAGGCCGGGCCGATGGCCTCTGTCTCGCCGCCGGCCCCCACCTACCGGCCAATCCTGCCGGTCAAGGTGGCCAACGACGACCTGGTCTCCGACGCCCAGCTTGAGACGGTGATCTATGCCGGCGAGGCGCACGCCCAGGTCTTGCCGGGGTCGTGGATTCTCGGCGAGGCGCCGCACCAGCTGGTGCTGGTTCCAAACGAGCATCCGGGTGCGGTCCGCTTCCGGAAAGGCTTCTTCCTGGGCGACGGGACCGGTTGCGGCAAGGGCCGGGAGATCGCCGGCGTGATCGCCGACAATCTCACCCAGGGTCGGAGCCGCGCGGTGTGGCTGTCGAAGAACGACGCCCTGCTCGAGGATGCCCGCCGCGACTGGACGGCGATCGGCGGCGCGGCCTCGGACATCACCCCGCAATCGGCCTGGAAGCAGGCCGATGCGATCCGCATGGACAAGGGCGTCCTCTACACGACCTATGCGACGCTGCGACAGCCGGCGCGCGGCGATCGGCCCTCACGGCTCGATCAGATCGTGGCTTGGCTGGGCGCGGACTTCGACGGGGTCATCGTCTTCGACGAGGCCCACGCCCTGGCCAACGCCGCCGGCGGCGGCAAAGGGGCGCGTGGACCCAAGAAGGCCTCGCAGCAGGGCATGGCGGGCCTGGCGCTGCAGAACCGCCTGCCGAACGCCCGCATCCTCTACGTCTCGGCCACCGGCGCGACTACGTCCGAGAATCTCGCCTATGCAGCGCGACTGGGTCTTTGGGGCGGGCTCGATGCGCCGTTCGCGACGCGGCAGGCGTTCATGGACGCCATCGACACCGGCGGCGTGGCGGTGATGGAGCTGATCGCGCGCGAGCTGAAAGCCATGGGCCTCTACATCGCGCGTTCGCTGTCGTTCGAGGGCGTCGAATACGAGCCGCTGCGGCACCCGCTGACCGAGGACGACACCGTCATCTGGGACGCCTGGGCTGACGCCTATCAGCTCATCCATGCCAACCTCCGCGCGGCGCTTGACGCGGTCGGGGTCACCGAAGAGGGCAAAGCGCGTTCGGGGCAAGCCGCCTCAGCCGTGATGTCGGTGTTCGAGGGCGCGAAGCTGCGGTTCTTCGGTCATCTGTTGTCGGGCCTGAAGGCTCCGTCCCTCGTGGCCGCGATCCGGCAGGATCTTGCGCGAGACCGTTCCGCTGTCGTTCAGGTCGTGTCCACCAACGAGGCGGTCCTGGAGCGGCAGCTGGCCGAAATCCCGCCGGAGGAGTGGAACAACCTGGCCGCCGACCTGACGCCCAAGGACCAGGTGCTCGACTATCTCATGGGCGCCTTCCCCGTCATGGCGATGGACGCGGTGGAGGACGAGGACGGCAACGTGACCATGGTCGCCGCTACCGACGCCGACGGCCGTCCCGTGGTCAGCCAGGAAGCGTTGCGGCTGCGCGACGAGCTCATCACCCACCTGGCGTGTCTGCCGGCCGTGCCCGGCGTGCTGGATGCGGTCCTGGAAGCGTTGGGGACCGAGCAGGTCGCCGAGATCACCGGGCGTTCGCGCCGCGTCGTCACGCGCGATGGTCGGCGGGTGGTGGAACGCCGCAGCGCCTCGGCCGCCAAGGCCGAGACCGACGCCTTCATGTCGGGCAAGAAGCGGGTGCTGGTCTTCTCTGACGCCGGCGGCACCGGGCGCAGCTACCATGCCGACCTCGCCGCCCAGAACCAGCAGCGCCGGGTTCACTATCTGGTCGAACCCGGTTGGCGGGCGGACGCGGCGATCCAGGGCCTTGGTCGCTCGCATCGCACCAACCAAGCTTGCGCGCCGCTGTTCCGGCCCGTCACCACCGACATCCATGGCGAGAAGCGCTTCACGTCGACCATCGCCCGCCGGCTCGACAGCTTGGGCGCCCTGACCCGGGGCGAGCGTCGCACCGCCGGAAACGGCCTCTTCCGCGCCGAGGACAATCTGGAAAGCCCGTGGGCGCATCGCGCGCTGCAGGCCTTCTATGTGGAACTGCATTTCGGCAACGTGCCGGCCATGGACCGCGAGACCTTCGAGGCCAAGACCGGTCTGAGGCTCCTGGACGGCGATGGCAACCTGAAGGCCTCGGACGACATGCCGCCGATGAATACCTTTCTCAATCGGCTGCTCGCGCTGAGGATCGCCGACCAGAACGCCCTGTTCGCGGCCTTCGACCAGTTGCTCGCCTCCATTCTCGAACGCGCGGCGCAAGCGGGCGCGCTCGATCGCGGCATGGAGGACATCGTCGCCGACGACGTGACCATCCTCGACGAGGAGGTGGTGCGATCAGACGCCGTCACCGGCGCGGAAACCCGACTCCTGCGGTTCCAAGTCCGGACGCGTCGTCACCTCACGACAGCCGAGGACGCCCTTGCGGGCCTCGATCGCGATGGCCTCGTCTTCGCCTTGAACAGCAAGTCGGGGCGCGCGGCGCTGGTCGTCCAGGGCCTGACCACCACCGACGACCATGATCGCTTGGCGCCTGCGGTCCGTTTGATCCGTCCCGAGAAGCGCACGATCGCCTCGCTGAAGGGCTTCGAGGAGTCGGCTTGGGAGGCCACCGAGGAGATCGCCTGGCGGGAGGCCTGGGACCGGGAGCTTGCGGAAGCCGATCCTTGGGTGACCCGCGATCTCGTGCTGGTCTGCGGTCTCCTGCTGCCGATCTGGACCCATCTGCCCGACAAGGGAACGTCGGTTCGCCGTCTGAGGGCGCCCGATGGTCGCCGCTGGCTTGGGCGTCTGCTCGATCCGGGCCAAGTGCCTGCCCTGAAAGTGGCGTTGGGTCTTTTGGACGTCGCCAGCGCCTATGGCGACGCCAGCCAGGTGTCCTCCCTCGTCCTTGAAGAGGGGACGGCGATCGCCTTGACCGGTGGTCTCTGGCTGCGGCGCGCCAAGGTCATGGACCGGTTCCGCCTTGAAGTGGTCGGGGCGGCGTCTCAGCGAAGCGTCTTTGTTGCGCTCGGCTGCTTCACCGAGATTATTGCCTATACGCCCCGCGTATTCGTGCCCGTCGATCGGACTGACGTGGTCTCGGCGATCCTGGAAAGGTTTCCGCCCCAGTCCGTGTTGGCCAAGGCGGCTTGAGAGAGGGAGCAGCCGCGTTCGCCGCCGCTCCGTTCGCGCCTGGGCGGTCCCTATCCCGCCGCTCTGGCCGACCCGGCTCTGGCCGTCCTGGCCGGAGGAACGCTGTGGCCCTTACCGGTGACACAGGATCCGTGGATCCTGCCCGCTGGCGCCTATGGCGAGACGGCCGGGCCGAGCTGAAAGGGAGAGGGAGGGACCGCCCCGGCGAGCCGGTCGGGGGATGGTCTCCAGGCCGGTGAAGGAGCTGGCCATGTCATCTTCCCTGCTCTCGGGCCAAGGCTTGGCAGAGGCGCCCTCTCGAGTTGCGCCGCGGCCTTGATGAACAACCTCGATCTGGTGTCGACGCTCGACGAGGTCGCGACTCTCGCCAAGGTCCTGCGATGCTGCGAGGCCGGCCGTTCTCAGACGCTTGAGCTCGCCCAGCGATTGATCGCGCATTTTGGCGGCGTTGGCCGCGTCATCGGCGCGGCGCCCGCCGACCTCGCCCGGGAGGTCGGCGAAGGCCTGGCCCTGGAACTGAACGAGTTCCACGCGCTGCTGGTCCGCGTTCTCGAGCATCCCTTGCGCGACCGTGAGGTCATAAGCTCGACACAGGCCGCCAAGGCCTATGTCGCCGCGCGGCTGCGAGCCCTGCCTCGGGAGGTCTTCCATGTCCTGTTCCTGGACAAGCGCAACCGATTGATCGCCGACGAGCGGATGAACGAGGGGACAGTCGATCACGTGCCGGTCTATCCCCGGGAGGTGGTCCGACGAGCGCTGGAGCTTTCTGCCTCCGCTGTCCTGCTCGTGCACAACCACCCTTCCGGTGATCCGAACCCCTCTTCGGCAGACATCACCATGACTCGCCAGGTCATGACGGCGTGCCGTGTCCTGAACATCGCCGTGCACGATCATCTGATTGTCGCGGGCGACGACGTCGCGAGCCTCAAGGGGCTGGGCCTGATGTAGACGCCGCGCGGGAAAGGCGGAGGAAGGGCGTGGGCGGGCGCGCTCGATCCGAGCGCGAGCGGAGAGCCCGTCATGACATCCCTTCCGACCTCCGACCTTGGATGGTCCATCGACCGCGTCGCCACCTTATCTCGGCTGTGGCGAGAGGGCCTCTCGGCGAGCCAGATCGCCAAGCAGATCGGCGGCGTCACCCGCAACGCCGTCATCGGCAAGGTCCATCGCCTTGGCCTCAATGGTCGAGGCGCGCCGTCCCTGCCACGCACGGTCACGCCACGCGACACTCGTCCGCGCCGCGCGCCGAAGGCGACGATCACCGCCTCGCACCGCATCTGCGCGACGCGGCGCACGCCGCCGCCTGCCGCGCCGGAAGGACCAGGCCTCGTCGACGATCTCGTGAACCTGAAGCCTCGCGCCTGCAAATGGCCGATCGGCGACCCTAAGCGGCCTGGGTTCAGTTTCTGCGGGCGATCCACCGACGGCGTCTACTGCGCGGCGCACACGGCCCTGGCCTTTCGCCCTGGCCCCGCTTGGCGTGTGGAGCGAGATCCGGTGGTGAAGCTGGCCTTGGCCGGTTTGGCGTGAACGAGGGGCGTCCGAAGGGCGCGGCGCAGGGCTGGCTCCGGGGTGAGCGTCGCCCTCTGGCTCGAATGACCTCGCCACCCCCCGGCGGTCCCCACAAGGGGCGCTGCGCTCAAAGCCCTTGTGGGGACCGCCGCCGGGCGGCGCGGGGCGGTCACGAGCCGACGGGCTCGCCCCCACCCACAAGGATCTCAACCCATGCAGCCTTCCCCCTCCTTCCTTCCCTCCGATCGCCTCACCGGCTACGAGGCCCAGGCCCTGCTTCTCGAGGATCTGCGCACCCACCCGCCGGAAGCGGCGCTCCATCAGCTCGGCGTCAGCCTGATGACCGAGCTGCTCGACGTCGTCGGCGAGACCGCTCTGGAGGACTTCCATGTCCTCATCGGAGAGGCTTTGATCGGCGCCTTCCATTCGGTGGCCCAGCGCATCGAACGTGACGCCGACAAGGCCCGTGACCAGCTCGGCGGCCTGGTGCGCGACTTTGACGGATCCGAGGTGCTCGACACCGAGATCCAGGAAGCCACCCGCAGGGCGCGCTCGGCGGACGTGGCGACCCTGGCCATGGAGATCGTCCGCGACGCGGCGGCCGCCGCCTACACCACCACCACGGGTGAGGTCTGGAGCCCCTGGAAAGGCTCGGTGAAGGCGACGCGCAGCAGCGCAGCCCAGATCGACGCTCGTGACGCGCTTCGCGCCGCCAAGGCGAGGAGGCAGATCGCTTGCGACGCCGGCGCGACGATCGTGGCGTTCCGGGCCGCGCCCCAAGCCGACACGGCCAAGGACGCCGGTCGCATCTTCGACGCCCTCAATTGGGCGCGAGACCAGTGGCCCGACATGGCGCTCGCCACGTCGGGGGCCAAAGGCGCCGAGAAGCTGGCCATCAAGTGGGCGCGGCAGAAAGGCGTCACCCTGGTGCTGGCCAAAGCCGACTTCGACAAGCACGGTCGAGCCGCCCCCTTCAGGGCCAATGACGACATCCTGGCTCTCGATCCCGTCTGCGTCCTCACCCTGGCCAATTCGATCAACGCCGATCGAGCGGATGGATTGAAGCCGTTCGGACCGGCGCTGAATCTCGCCCAGAAGGCGATGGAGCGGGGTCTGCGACACGTCCCGGTCAAGGCGCGGGCCTGAACCCGCCGGTGCGGCGGCCGCATGGTCGCCGCATCTTTTTTGCCATCGGAACCGCGAGGGCGGACCAGGGCTCCGCCATCGTCCTGGCGCCAGTCTCCACCGAGCGGACGGGCGAGCTCTCGCGCGATCTCGAAGCAACCTAGACCGGGGCGCGAATGGCCTCAAGGCGACCTCGCCGGGGCGAGGCGCCGCCGCCGGAGCCTCCGGCCTTCCTCCGCGAAGCGTCGTGCAGGTCGGTGTCCAGCCTCGTCGACCTTGAAACCAACCGTCTCCCGATCCGGGCGGTCGCATGATCGCGGGATGAGCCCGCCGATCGATCCGAGGAGACCGAACATGGCGAACATGGCAATGGCGCAGGCGGTTCTGGAACACGCCCATCACTTCTACGACGTCGGCAACTGGTATGTGGTCGCCGAATGCTGGGACGCCTGGGCGGTGCTCGAGGAACTACTAGCACGAGGAAAAGACCCAGGTCGCCTTCGCCCTGGAGACGGCGGCCATCGCCCATTTCGCCGCGATGATCGCCACACCTTCACGGTTGCACTGACGCCAAAAGGCGGCCGCCGCGCGCGGCCGCTCATTTCCTGTGCCGGGTCATCGGATACCCGGCCGTTGGGCGGCCACGTCGGCCCCATTCCGGAGAAACGGCTGCAAGGCTTCATGCGGCGAGCGCGGCGAGCGCGGCGGGCGGCAATTTTTCACGCCGTGTCGTCCGAGCGATCAAGACCTCTCATTTCGAGGCTTGCGGCCCTGGAACGCATCCGAGGGCCAATCAAGGCGCGCCAGCGACGGCGCGGGCGCGGCGCGTCGGTCGAACTTCCGGGGGGCGGTCCTGCGCCAAGCGATCAGGCGACTTCGACGCATGACCCGCGCGCGATCACTTCAACGGAGTCCTTTCTTTCCACCCCGTGGCGTCCGGCTTCCCGTGTGGCGGATTTCGCCTCGCAGGGGTCTCGCGCTTTGGGCAGGGTGCGGGAAGGCGGCTTCGTTCGCCGTCGGGGAGGTCATTCGGCCTGGTCGTAGGTCGGATAGGCCTTGCACGCCGTACGGTGTTCGCGAAGGCGCGGCCCGGACGCTCGCGCCACCGCGCCGCCTGGGTGAGGCGCCTTTCACGTCGCGCCAGCGACCCTCTCAACGTTGGACTTGAAGCAACGTCTTTCTGCTTCGCCGGGGCGAGACCCGGGGCGACGGCGGTCCCCCGCGATCAATCACGTAAACCTAGGCCGGGTCGATCAGGGCGGAAGTCGACCTCGCGCGCGAGGCGGACGGAGCCTGGAGCCTCCGGTCTTCCTGCGTGCAGACCGGTTTCCAGTCCGTCCGGACTTCCGCCCCTCCCTTGTCCCCGACCTGGGCGGTCTCGTGATCGCGGCAGGGACCGCGAGCCGCCCGGGCTTCTCCGGGCGGAAGACGGAGAAAGACGATGCTGAACCAAGTCCAACTGATCGGCTTCACGGGCGCCGAACCGGAAATCCGCACCACCCAGGGCGGCAAGAAGGTCGCCACGCTGCGGGTCTGCACCAGCCGCTACACCAAGAAGAACGGCGAGCGAAAGGACTATCCGACGTGGCACCAGGTCGAGATCTGGACCCCCGCGACGGTCAACTGGCTGGCTTCGCGCACCCTGCCCAAGGGCGCCAAGGTCTTCCTGCAGGGCGAAATTCGCCACGACCGGTTCACGGACAAGGACGGCGTGGAACGCTACTTCTCCAAGGTGGTGATCGCGATGCCGGGCCATGAGCTGAAGTCGCTCGATCGCCCCGAGCACAATCCGGCCGATCCGGAATAGGTCGACAAGCAACCGGCGCCCGCGGTCCACGCGGGCGCCATCTTGCGAATTTGGCCATGTCAAACGGGCGGCGGGCGCGCGGCTCGCCTCAGCGTCCTACGCCATGTCGGCCGGCGAGGCCGATACGCGGATCAAGGCCACAAGTCGGCGCCTTAGTTCGAGCGGCAGTCGAGCCATCAGCGCGGCCGGTTCGCGCGCCTCGTCGAGCGCGAGGAAGGTGCTCAGCGGATCGGCCTCGGCCATGCGCACGGTTGGCGCGTCAAGCCCCTCGAAGAACCAGTCGATGGGCGTTGACAGCCGTGTGCAGAACCGGAAAAGCGCCGAAGCGGAAATGCGATTGCTTCCGCGCTCGTATTTCTGGATTTGCTGAAACGAGACACCGATGGTCGAGGCCAACTCCTCCTGACTAAGGCCGCAGGACGTGCGGGCCAGACGGAGCCGGGACCCGACATGCAGATCGACGGGGTGGGGTTGAGATCGAGTCAAGGCGGTCTCCTGGCTGAGCGCCTTGATAGACGCGCCGCCGCCCTGTTCTCCCTGGCGCGGCGCTATCGCCGGATGCACCGCGACGTAGCACGTGATTTTTCATCTCTGCGGTTTAGAGTGGCGGCGTGAACGAAACGATCGATCTCATCGGGGCCTCCGGCGCGACCTACCGCTTCAGGTTGGTCACCGATCCCAATCAGCTGCCCTCCACAGCAGGGAACTTCGCCTATGTTCGCTGGCGCGGTTCGGCGGTTCAGGTCATGGGCTGCGGGGCGGTCAACAGCTTGCAGGAAGCGGCTCGGGATTGGAACGTCGCCGTGCGCGATCACGGCGCCCAGGGGTCTCTATGTCCGCCTGAACGTGGCGCGTTCTACGAGAGGCGACGAACATCAGGACCTGGTTGATCGCCTTCGCCCGCCGATGTCGGCGCGGGACGAGTAGCGGACATCCATCTCAGCAGAAGTTTCGACTGCGGCGAGCCCAGGCCAGATCGCCGGTGTCCACGCCGCGATCCTGCAACTGGACGAGACAGCCGCTTAGATCGTGGAGCTGATAGGCAAGGAGGTGGACGACCTCGCCTTCACGCTGGATGCGGCCATCGACGCCGATGAGGTGCGCAGACAGGGCGATGCGCCGCTGCTTTTCGTAGAGCGACTTCCAGATCACCAGGTTGGAGACGCCCGTTTCGTCCTTGATAGTCATGAACATCACGCCCTTGGCGGTGGCAGGCATCTGCCTGACCATCACCAGGCCCGCCGTGCGCACAAACTGGCCATCGCGCGCCGTGGCCGCCACGCGGCACGGGACGCGGCCCAGCGCCTCCAAGTCGGGACGCAGCAACGCGAGCGGATGGCGGCGCAGCGAGAGGCCGACATGGCTGAAATCCTCGATGATCTCGCGACCTTCGGCCATGGCCTTCAATTGGGCGGGCGGCTCGTTGAGCTCGGAAACCTTGGCCTGATCGAACAGCGGCAGTGGCGCGTCCGACAACGCCTTGGTGGCCCACGTCACCTGCCGGCGCTGCAGCGCCATCGAGGGTGTGAAGGCGTCGGCCGCCGCCAGACGATCGAGCGAAGCGACCATCGCGCCGGATCGGCGCCAGACGTCCTCGACCGACGCATAGGGCGCGTCCGCGCGGGCCAGGACGATCCGGGCGGCCTCGTCCTCGCGCAGCCCTCTGACCATGCGCAGGCCAAGGCGGACGGCCAAGCGTCCTGTGTCGCCGATCGGCTCGAGCGTGCAGTCCCACCGTGAGGCGTTGACGCAGATCGGACGCACCGGGACGCCATGAGCCCGGGCGTCGTCGACGATATCGGCGGGCTGATAGAAGCCCATCGGCTGGCTGTTGAGCAGAGCCGCGCAGAAGACGTCCGGGTGGTGGCATTTGAGCCAGGAAGAGGCATAGGCCAAGAGCGCGAAGCTGGCGGCGTGACTTTCCGGAAATCCGTAGCTGCCAAACCCTTCGAGCTGGCTGAAGGTCTGCAGCGCGAAGGCCTCGTCGTAGCCGCGTGTGACCATGCCGCCGACCAGCTTGTCGCGGAAGTGCGAGACGCCGCCGGTGAATTTGAAGGTGGCCATGGCCCGACGCAACTGGTCGGCCTCGCCAGGCGTAAAGCCAGCGCATTCGATCGCCACCCGCATCGCCTGTTCCTGGAAAAGGGGCACGCCGAGGGTCTTGCCCAGCACCTTCTCCAATTCGGGCTTCGGGTAGGAGACCGGCTCCTTGCCCTCGCGGCGGCGCAAATAGGGATGGACCATGTCGCCCTGGATGGGTCCCGGCCGCACGATCGCCACCTCGATGACGAGGTCATAGAAGCTGCGTGGCTTCAGCCGCGGCAGCATCGCCATCTGGGCGCGACTTTCGATCTGGAAGACGCCCAGGGTGTCGGCCTTGCGGATCATCGCGTAGGTCCGCGGATCCTCCGGCGGGATGGTTGCCAGGTCCAGACGGATGTCCTTGTGCTCGGCCAACAGGTCCAGGCCGCGCTTGAGGCAGGTCAGCATGCCCAAGGCCAGACAATCGACCTTCATGAACTTCAGCGCGTCGATGTCGTCCTTGTCCCACTCGATGATCTGCCGCCCGTCCATGCGCGCCGGCTCGATCGGCACGAGTTCATCGAGCCGGTCGTGGGTCAGGACGAACCCCCCAGGATGCTGGGAGAAGTGGCGAGGCGTATTGAGCAACTGGGCGGCCAACTCCAGGGTCAGGCGCAGGCGCCGATCGGTCAGATCAAGCCCGACGTCACGCGCATGCTTTTCTTCGATCTGCTCGCGCGAAAAGCTCCAGACTTGGTTGCCCAGCGCCTCGGTCACGTCTTCCGGAAGGCCGAGCACCTTGCCGACCTCCTTGATCGCGCCCTTGGGCCGGAAGCGCTGGACGACCGCGACGATCGCCGAGCGGTGACGGCCATAGGTCTCGAACACCCATTGCATCACCGTCTCGCGGCGACCGTGCTCGAAATCGACGTCGATGTCCGGCGGCTCGTCCCGCTCCTGAGAGACGAAGCGCTCGAACAGAAGGTCGTTGCGCTCGGGATCGATGCTGGTGATGCCCAGCACATAACAGACCGCCGAGTTGGCGGCCGAGCCACGCCCTTGGCAGAGGATGTCCTGGCTGCGCGCGAACGCAACGATCGCATTGACCGTCAGGAAATAGGGCGCGTAGCCGAGTTGGCTGATCAGCCGCAGCTCGTGATCGAGAAGCCGGCGCACCTCCGGTGTCACGCCGTCCGGGAAGCGCCGGGACGCGCCCTCCCATGTCAGGCGCTCGAGCGTCTCCTGGGCGGTGCGGCCCGGCTCGATGACCTCGTGCGGATATTGATAGGTGAGTTGGTCGAGTGAGAAACGGCAGCGGGCGGCGATGGCGCGCGTCGCCGCAAGGGCTTTGGCGACGTCGAACGCCGCGCCGATCCGGGCGAACAGGCGCTGGATTTCTGAGGCGGGCTTCAGATAGCGGTCCGCGTCGCGCTCACGCCTGAAGCCGGCGTCGTCGATCGTCGTCTTTTCGCGGATGCAGGTTACAACGTCCTGCAGCAGTCGGCGTTCGCGCCGGTGCATGAGGACGCGATTGGTCACGACCGGCGTGACGCCGACCGCGCGGGCCATCCGTTCCAGATCGCAGAGGCGCACGTAGTCGTTGGGGCGGCGCTTCAGGGTCAGGGCCACATGAGCATCCGCTCCAAAGATCGCCGCGACCCTCCTGAGCCGCAGCGCGCAGAGCTCGTCGGCCCGGTCGGGCACCAGAATCGCGATCAGGCCCTCGGCATGGACGGCGACATCGTCCAGGCCAAGGTCACAACCGCCCTTGCCCGCGCGGGCCTTGCCCAACGACAGCAGTCGGCAAAGTCTGGCATAGGCCGCTCGGTCAGTCGGCAAGACAACCAGGATCGTGCCGTCGTTGAGCGCCAGCTCGCAGCCGACGATCAGGCGCACGCCGGTGGCCTTGGCGGCGATGTGAGCCCGCACGACGCCCGCCAGACTGTTGCGGTCGCAAATCGCCAGGGCCTTGTAGCCGAGGCTGGCGGCCTCCTCGAACAGCTCGCCGGGCGAGGAGGCCCCGCGCAACAGCGAGAAGTGCGAGGCGCACTGCAACTCGACATAGTCGCCAAGATCGTCAGGCGCGCGGCTCATCCGAACAGACCGTGCATGTACCAGCGCTGACTGCCGCTGTCGGCGTGCTCGCCGTCACCGGCGCGGAAGATCCAAAACCGCTCGCCGCCTTCGTCCTCGACCTGGAAGTAGTCGCGGGAGGTCGATAGCTCCTCGTCGCGCTTCCACCACTCACCGAAGACGCGCTCGGGGCCGTCGGCGCAGCGTACGCGCCGACGCTTGCCGCGCCACGTGAAAGCGTTGGGCGGGGCGTCGGGCAGCAGGGCCAGCGTCTCGATCGGCTCTGGATGGCGCAGCAGGCGTGATGGCCTGCGCCAGTCGATCGGCCAACTATGAGCGGCGAAGGCCTCCAGCGCGGCCGCCTTGCGGACCGAGCGTTCGGGAATGTCGCTGTCGACGCTGGTCAGTCGATAGACGTTTTCGGGACCCAGCCGCGTGCTCAGCGTATCGACGAGACTCGCCAAGTCCGGTGCGACCACCCCATCGTCCAAGGCCTCGTCCTGCCGGTAGGTCAGTGGCTCGGCCCCGGGCGCGGCGAGCATCATCTTCTCGACGCCGAAGCCCGGATCGATGGTGTCCAGCTTGCCGCAAAGGAGCTTGGCTAGCCGGGGCGCATCGCGCGAAGGCTTGGAGAGGCCCAGGCGGGCGGTCTCGATCCGGTTGTCCACCCGGATGAAATAGGCGTCCAACCGCAAGGCGCCGAGGCTCTGCGCTTCCAGGTCGGCGCAAAGCCGCTGCGTCAGTTCGGTGAGGTAGCGAGCCAGGGTTTCTGGCGCGCCGATCGGTTCGGCGAAGATCCTGGAGGCGCGAGGCGTCTCCGGCGCGAACACGGGTTGAATGGGTTCGGCGACGCGGCCGTGCGCCTGGTCGAGACGGCGGATAGGCTCCAACCCGTACCGCCGCGCGAGAGGACCCTTGGGTGTCTGTTCCAGTTCGCCGATCGTGTCGAAGCCGACACTGGACAGCGTCTGGACGAGGTCGGCGGGCAGGCGCAGCGCCGCGAGGGGAAGACTGGCGATCTCCCGGCTAGTAGCGCCCGACGGGACCGCGAAGATCGGGCGGCGGCTCCAGCGGGCCAGCGCATGGGCGCCGCCCCAACTGTCCGCGAGGGCGACCGCCACGGCGTAGCCTGCGGTCGACAGGCGTGCGCGGATATCGATCAGCATCTTCTCTTCGCCGCCGAAACGGTGCGCGCAGCCGCTGGCGTCTACGATCAGCCCATCGGCGCCGTCGACGGCGACGACGGGCGAGTAGAGTTTCTGGGCCCAGAGGGCGAGCCGGTGGAGGGCGGCCGCGTCGCCGGCGGCGTCGAGATCATGGAGGACCAGCCCTGGCGTCGTCGCGGTGGCGTGCGCCACCGCCTGGCCCAGTCGAAGCCCTGCCTCTAGTCCGGCGGCATTGGTCGCGGCCACGGCGCGGCGCCGACCGACGCGTCCCACCATCGCCACCGGGGTGTCAGGCGACGGCGCGGCCTTGCCCTGCAGTCTCGCAAGCCGATCCGTAGGCCACTGCGGCAGGTAGATGGAGATGACCCTTGGCGTCACAGGCTTCCAGCTCGATGTCGAAGGCGTCGCCGGCGCGGCAGCGGAGGAGTTCGAGAAACCAGCGTTGAGGTCCAACCCCGGGAACAGGCAAGAGCGCCGAGGGAAGGGTCGAGACACGCCAGCGGGTCATGGCCGCCGTGGGCTGGCCCAGGTCGGCGGCGTCGGCGACGCGCCGCCAGCGTCTGATCGCCATCGCCAACTGACCGCTCTTCTCCGCCGCCAGCTGAAGGCGCCGGGATGCGGTCATCGACAGCTTGGCCACTTCGCCGACGACACCGGCCAGGCCAGGGTGGCGAAGGCCTTCCTCCATCGACGCCAGCACCCCGGCCTCGTCCCCGGCGTCGGCGAAAATGACGCGATCTGGCGCTAGCCCCACCTGAGCGAGCGACGGCGCGAAAAGATCGGCTTGCCGCCGGCACCAGAGCACCGGACCGGTGGCCCGCGCCAGGATCCCGGCGACGAAGGTGGCGGCGGCCGCGCCGTGGAGCGCGCCATCCGCGCCCCCGGCGACTTCGTGCAGGGCGCCGATCGCCAGCCCGCCGCCTGGCAGTCGTGCGTCGAGTTCGGCGAGGCCGAACGGCAGGACATCTCGTCCGAGCCGTTCTGCCCTCTCGATGAGACGGACTTGCCGTCTGAGCGCGTCGAGCGCGGCGGGAGCTGGTGCGTGAGACATGCTGACAAAAAATGGATATGTTCCATCTTTGTTCTCACGGTTCTTTCCGAGTCAACGGGGGAAGGATGCGACGCGAGGGCGCGCGCGCGGCAAGACTGAGCCTCACAAGGGTTTGCGAGGACTCAGGAATTTTTCGAGCGTCCGATACTGACGTAGCTTGGGCCGCTCTAGCTCGTCCGACGGTCGAGAGATGCAAGCCCTTCGTCCTGTGGGGTTAGAGCGCGAGCGTAAAATCCCTTCATCTCGGGATAGCGCGAGCCTAGGTCAGCCAGTGCCGGCGCGATGAGCGGCGACAGGCTGGGATTTTCCTCGGCCATGCGGGTCGTCAGCGCCGCGAGGGCGCGCAAGGACGGGCTGAGAAGAAGCCGGCGCTGGTCTTCGAGGCGCCAAAGCCAGCGCTGATCAGGCTTTGTCGCCAAGTCGCCGATCGCGCGATCGCAATCGGCCAGGAGTTCGGCGATCTTGGCCGCGACGCCGATGGACATCGCCAACTTCGTGAACCGGGCTTCCGGCATCGCTGGTTTCTCCCCTCCATCCCGGAACGGGGTTATCCGGGCAGGCGATCAACAAAGCGTAAGCGCGGGGAGCCAAGGCTGCCAGCGCCCATGAAATCACCCGCCCTTTTGGCGCGTCTCGATTTCGCTCATGATTTCGGCCATGGCGGTGCTGGCGCGCTTTTCGTCGCGCTCCACCCGTTCTGTTGCGATGATGGCCAGAAGCGCGGCCCGGGCCCGATTGACTCGGCTTTTCACCGTGCCGATCGCCACGTTCATGATTTTGGCGGCCTCGTCGTAAGCCAGTCCGCCGGCGCCAACCAGGATGAGGGCCTCGCGCTGAGGCAGAGGCAGTTTGCCAAGGGCGCGCCGCACATCGTCCAGTTCCAACGCCCCGGTCGGATCGGCATTGGCCACCAGGGTTCTCTCGGCGTCTTCAGGGGCCAGCTCGACTTGACGCCATGCGCGGCGCGTCCCCGACAGGAAGCTGTTGCGCAGGATCATGAAGGTCCATGCCCGCAGGTTCGTGCCATCGGCATACTGATGGCGCGAGGCCAAGGCCTTGACCAGCGTGTCTTGAACCAGGTCGTCGGCGTCGCTGGGTTGCTTGACGAAGGTTCTGGCGAAAGCGCGAAGGTGCGGAATGAGCGGGATCAAGGCCCGGCGAAAATCTTCATCCCCATCCATGTCGGTCTCCAGCTCGCGGCGAGTAACGGCCAAGTCGAGTTGGGGATGCAAAGACCGTTGTCGGCGGCGTTGAGGCAGGCCGCCGCCGACCTACGGTGATCGTCGGCGAACGATGGCGCGGGGCTCGACGGCGCCCCGCGGGACGAGCGTTCGCCGACGGGCCCGTAGCTAGTGGGCGCCGGGGGCTAGGTAGGTCGAAACCGCGTCGGCGCTGACGCCGACCGTGTCGACCGCCTCCTTGAGCTTTTCCTTGGAGACGCCGAACTTCTTGGTCCAGTAATCGACTTCATAGTCTTCGTGGATGTTCACGCGCGAGGCGTCCTGCGGGCCGGTCTTGGTCTTGTCGTCGGACATGGGGTCTCCTTTTCAGGATCGAATCCGCCGCCACGCCCAAAAGTTCCATCCGCGCCGAAGCGTCTGCGGCGCAGCATCCACCGGCTCGCGCCTGAGCGAGCTGAAGGGCGGCTAGCCAGCCGGGAGCCCCCTGGGCGTTACGACCTCGCCTTCTTCGAGGATCCGGCCGAGTAGCCGGACGCTCAGATCCTCCGCGCGGCCATACGGCCCGATCGTCGCCAGTCCGTCCTCCCGGCTCGCCATGACGTTCTGGTCGATCCCGGTGATCATGAAGCGGTAGCCGCCGCCAAGTTCGGCGGTGGCGGCCGCTTCGCGAGGCAGGGCCTGCAGCTGTTCGATAAGGTCGGCCTTCGGGCCAAGCGACCGGAAGAGATCGCCGCCGACAGGCGTCCAGACCGTCTCCCCGGTTCGTCGCAGCAGCAGGTCGGTCGCGATCCACGCTTTCAAGGGCATGGTCTTCGGAGCCAAGATCCAGGTCTCTGGCCACTTGGCGATGGCATTCTTGTTCCACGTCTTGGCCCAGGCGCGAACCTCGTCCGTCGGCTGCGGATTTTCCTCGCCAAGATACGCCCGCTCGTTGAGCTCGCCAGTCTTGCGGCTGCGGAATCGCAGCCACGCCAGGCCGCCTGCCACTTCGATCAGTTCGGCCTGCTCGTCGGGCACGCCGTTGCCCTCGGCGCGCCAGTCGCCGTCCTCGTCGAACAGCTCTGGATGCAGGCGGCGCTGCTCGGCCAGGAACTTCTCGTACTCGTCGCTCATGACGTCATCCAAAGAGGTCGGGAGGCGGAAAGTCTCGCTCGACGGCGAGGCTGCCTGCGGGGAGCGCCTTCAGGATGTCGGCCTGCGGGCGGGAGAGGTCAAGCCAGTCGCGGCCCTGTTCGGCGGGAAGCAGGACGATCTGGCGGTCGTGATAAGGCGCGATGTCCGGTCCCGGCGCGGTTGTCAGCATGGTCCAGCAGCCCTGCTGCACGATACCCGCCACCCAGAACACCGGATTGCCGGGCATGCTGAATTTCCACCGGGTCTTACGCTTTTGGCCAGGTTGGGCGTCGGTGAACTCGTAGAAGGCGTCAGCCGGAATGAGCACGCGGTCACTGCGGCTGAAGTCACGGCCCTCGCTGACGAAGTTGAACACCGGCTTGCCGCTCGGGGCGCGCCAGGCCCACTGCGCCATGGAGACGACGGCCTGGTCGCCCACATGCCGGACGATCGGCGCCGTTTCGGTCATCTTGATCTCGGGACGCGGCTCGAAGTTGGAGGCACGTCCCTCCCACACGACCGGCAGGCGGAGCACCTTCTTCCAGAGGTCGAAAAGGTCGCCCTGCTCCAAGCTGTAAAGGTTGCACATTCCGCGAGGGCTCCGTCACTCGTAGGGTTCGGCAAGCGCTTCCAGTAGACCGGCCGGATTGGCCGCGACGCGCTGAAGAACCGCCACGGCGAGTAGCCTTTGATAAGTCTCCAGTTCGACGGCGGCGGAAGATCGCGCGATGCGGAGCATCAGCGCGGTTCTCGCCTGACTGGTCGGCGTGGTCTTGGTGGCGTATGCGATCTCCTTGTCGATGGCGATCGCCGCGGCGGCGGCCCGTCGAACCGGCGCTGGAATATCGTCCTTGGCGATGGCGGCGGACATCCAGGGGCCGTCGGATAAATCCTGCAAGGAAAATCCCAGGGCTCGGACTCCGGCCTGAATGGCTTCGCTCCAGAAACCATGAACCTCCGCCATCGGCGTCAGCTTCCCTTCGACAACGCGCACCCACGCCAAGCTTTGATCGCCTCAGCCAACCCGCCAAGTCCGCTCGGCGCGCTGGAGCATACCGGCCTTTCGCGCCGGGACAACGCATGCCCGCCCGGCTCATGGGGGAAGCGCGATGCTGTCGGCTTCTTGGGTCAGTCGCTCCGAGGTCTTGAATTCTCGACGCCGGAACGCCGCGCTCGCGCCACGCCTGAGCAACAGGTGAGCGGCCTCGGGGAAGCGGCGGCGTAGTTTCCCGGCCCAAATCTCCGCACGCTCAGGATCGACCTCGATATCCTCGCGTCGCGCCAGGACCATGGCCGCGGCCTCGGGCAGCGCCGGCCAGACCATCAAGGCCGCGAGACCGGCCTCGAAGTCTGGGTGTCGCGCGGCGTAGGCGAAAGCCCTGGCCTCGGCCTCAACGTCCTCGAATTCCGGTAAAGCCGCGGCGAACGCCTTGGCGCGTGTGACATCGAGGGTCCGTTCAAACGAGGCCCACCGCACGGCCTGAGCGTCAGCTGGCCAGAGCGCTCCAGATATTCGATCCAGGCGGTCTCCCACGCGAAGTCGGGCGGCGGCAGGCGTTTACGCAGACCCGAAGGCTTGGGCGCGGCCGCGCGGAGCGCGTCGCCAGCCGCCGCCACGTCGCCAAGGGCGAAATAACGCCGCGCGATCTCAACGGCGACGGACGGTGTCTGACGCGCCGGCGCGCCGAAGGTTTCCCCGAACGCCTCAGTGTCCTGGGCCGCGTCGGCGAAGGCGCGCAGAACCAGCGCCCACCCCGGCGCGGCCAGATTCGCCAGACTGGCCTGCTCGAGCGCGACGGCGGCGGTCGTGCGCGGCAAGTCCGCAAGGGTTGCGGGGAGCCAGGAGGCCCAAAGCTTCGGAGCCGCCCTGGCCGCGTCGACCAGGGCCGTCGCCGAGAGGTAAGGATCGCGCCCCGCCAGCCCGCGGCCAAGATCGGCCGCCGCGCGCAGGTACACGGCGTCGACCGAAGGCTCGGCCGATCGCAGGCGCTTGTCGACCTGCGGCGCGGTGGCCAGCAGTCGCCAGAGCCGCTCGGTCGCTGCGTCCGGTTCACTCCGCGCCAGTCGGTCGATCAAGCCGCGCAAGGCGTCGAGGTCACGGACGAAGGCAGGCTTCTGTCGCCAGGTGACTTGACCGCGGCTGGTCTCAAAAGCGTTCAAGCGTCTGTCGACTTCGGGAATGAGATGGGCGGGGCCAAGGTCCGCCGCGAGCTCCATACGTAATCGGCGCTTGAGGTCGACCCGCGTCTGCGCAACCTCGACCAGGATCTCGGCGAGTCGGTCGGCCCCCAGGCCGGCGAGGTTTTCGGCCGTGACTTTCTTGAGGCTGGCGGCGGATGGCTTCTTCATCGACTTTTCGCGACTGGCTCGCCCTGACAACGCCCGGCTCGACGACCTGTTCAGCTCCAGCCGAAGCGGGAGGTCGGGCCGAGAGCTTGGAGCGTCCCCGGCCCCGAGCCGTTTTACGGTGCGGAGGGAGTCATGGCCGCCAAGACGAAAGCTCAGGAGAGACTCTCGAAGCACCAGCTCATGCGTGACTTTCCCAAGACGGCCGAGCCGTCAGAGGCGCTGCGTTTGGATCCGGCCGACCGGCGCCTGGGCAAGGTCTGACATGGTCAAGGCAGCACGACTTAAGGTCTATGCCGCGCAGTTCGGCTTCCACGACAGCGTCGTGGCCGCGCGCAATCAGGCGGCCGCCCTGGAGGCGTGGGGCACGCGGCAGAACCTCTTCGCCGAGGGGCGCGCCAAGGTCACCGATGACCCGGACGCCATCGCCGCGGCGCTGGCCCATCCCGAAGTTCCTTTGCGCCGGGCAGTCGGGTCCAAGGATGCTTTCAGCCTGGAGCCGGGTCTGCCGCAGGTTCCGGACGCGCCAAAGCGCAAGAAGCCAGACCTGAAGGTCGTCAAGGCCGCCCCTGCGCCGACGCCCAAGGCGGCGCCGCCTGATCGTTCGGACCTGACCGCCGCCGAGAAGGCCCTGACGGCCATCAATAGTCGGCGCCTGGACGAGGAGGCCGCGCTGGCCGAACGTCGCGCCGCGCTGGAGGCTGACGAGATCGCATCGCGCCAACGCTGGCTCGCCGCGCGCAAGGCCGCCGAAGCCTCGTTGGAGACGGCGCGGCGCGCCTATCGGGCCGCCGGGGGCGAGACCTAACTGGCCTTCTTGTGCGCGGTCTTTGTTTGGGCCTTGGCCGTGGGGCGCGCTGCAGGCTTGCTCGCGGCCTTGCCCTTGGCGGCGGGTTTGGCCGTCGACTTGGATTTGGCCGAAGCGTCGACCTTGCCTCCCAGACTGGCGCGCAGCGCCGCCATCAGGTCGACAACGTTGGTGTCCTCGGGCTCGGCGACCTTGGCGACCTTATGGCCCTTCTGCTTGGTCTTGATCAGGTCCTTGAGCGCTTCCTCATAGCGGTCGACGAATTGGCTCGGATCGAAGGGGCCTTCCTTCTGCTCGATGATCTTCTGCGCAATCGAGATCATGGCCTCGTCGGGCTTGGCGTCACTGATCGACCCGAAAACCTCGGCTTCGTTACGCACCTCCGCGTCCGTGCGCAGGGTGTAGGCCAGGATGCCCTTTTCATGCGGCTCCAGCGCCAGCAGGCGCTCACGCGTCGACATGACGACGCGGCCGAGCGCGATCTGCCCAGAGCGGGCCATCGACTCGCGGATCACCGCGAAGGCTTCCTGGGCCAGCTTGCCGTCCGGGGCCAAATAGTAGGGGTTGTCCCAATAGCGCCGGTCGATGTCCTCGGCCGGAACGAAGCGTTCGATGTCGATGGTCTTGGTCGACTCCAGCTTGACGTCGTTGATCTCGTCCTGGGTCAGGAGGATGTACTCGCCTTTCGACACCTCGTAGCCCTTGACCAATTTCGACCGCTCGATCGGCCCCGTGTCGGGATCGGTTGTCACCATCTTGATCCGGTTGTTGGTCTCCGGATTGATCAGGTTGAAATGGACCTCGCCGCCGCTGTTGGTGGCGGTGTAGAGCGCTACTGGGCAGGTGACGAGCGAGAGGCGCAGGTGCCCTTGCCAGGTCGGGCGGTAAGCCATGTCGTTGATCCTCGGAGCCCTGCAAGTGTTGTCAGGCGCTGGGACTCAACGAGGCTCCAGGTGATTCGTTTCGACTAGCCGCAGGGCGCGGCGTCGCCGGTCTCCAGGTCGATGCGGAAACAGTGCTCGCCGCCGTGATCGAGGTCTCGGACGATGACCCGGACGGCGTCGTCCTCGGCCGGCGAAATGGCCAAGTCCTCGACATAGGCCACGGCTGCGGCCTCGAAGCTGGGTTCACACACCACGCGGGCGTGGTGACGGCCGGCGTGTTCGGCCCAGACCGAAAAGCGGCGATCGTCGTTGGCGGCTTGCGACATGGCGGTCTCCTCGCCGAAACAACGCATCACGCGGCCGAAGGATTCTTTTTGTCAGGCGCCGGCGCGCGGGATCCTGGAGAAGCGGACCCGATCCTTTCCAACCAGGAGCCAGGCCTCGTAGCCGGCTTCGCGCCAAGCCTTGCGCTGCACTTGGCGGGCGTCCGCGTCGTTGGCATTGGCCCACCATTGCGGACGGGCCGCGCTCTTGGGAAGCATGGCGCCGAGGATGCGCTCGATGTCCGTGAAGCTCAATTCGAGTTCGTCTTCACGCTGGCGACGCAGATGACCCGACAGGGGATCGTACTTGGACATCCCCAACCATGCCCCATTGATCCGGACGCGTCGAATCCGGGCGGGACTAGCGCGGATGGAGAACAACCTTGAAAAAGAACGCTCTAGGAGGTTTTTGCGCTCAAAGAACTGTCGAGGTTAGGCGCCGTCGCGCGCGAACCGACAACGGAGATCCTCGTGACTGAGACACCGGAAGCTCGCCAACCCAATCCTATCGATCTGCACGTGGGCGCACGCGTGCGCATGCGCCGCAAGGTTCTGGGCATCAGCCAGGAGGCGCTCGCCGACGCCCTGAAGCTCACGTTCCAACAAATCCAGAAGTACGAGCGCGGAGCCAATCGTATCAGCGCCAGCAAGCTCTACGAGATCGCCAAGACGCTTCAGATTTCCGTGACGTTCTTCTTCGACGGCCTGCCTGATCCAGTGACCGACGAGGTGGACGAGGTTGGCCAGGCCTCCGAACGCCTCGTCACTGAATTTTTGAACACAGCCGAAGGCCTGGAATTGGCCGAGATATTTCCGAAGATCGGCCGCGCGCGTATTCGGCGTCAGGTTCTGGATCTTGTGCGGGCCATGGCCCATGACGACAGTTTCAGCGAGACTTGAGGATGCAGGTCGCGCCGCCACCCGTCGCACGCCATGAGCGCTTGGGGACGCCAGGCCGGGCGCGTTCGCGTCGGGCGCCGATCGGCTAAAGACGCAAAGCGGTTCCTTTGCCTGACCCTCAAAGCCCCGGACTGAGATGCGGGGGGAGCTTCACGCCGAGTTCGGCCAAGCGATCGAGAATCTCGACCATTTCGTCAGCGTCCTGGATGTCGAGGCCGGACTGCAGCGCGCCGGCGACGACGACAGGCCAGCCAGTGAACCGGTCGAAGACGGTCCAGCCGAAGGGGTCTTCACGCAGGTCGTAACGGGATCGCATGACGCCAAGCATGTCGCCGGCCCGCGCTCGCAGACAAGTCCCTTGGCGCCGACGACGGTTGGTTGATCTACGCCAGGCCGCGCTAGCGCCTGTCTTTGCACGATCAGCCTTCGCCAGGCCTTGAGCCCCTTGCCGCCGACCAACATGGTCTGGGCGGCCACGACATGCGGTGGCCCTTCGCCCTACAGGGGCGGCACGGCGGCGCGGGTCGCCCCCACCCAGAACCCGCGTCGCCGTGACCCTTTCAGAGGAGTTCTGCCATGCCAACGATCGGCTTTTTCCGACGTGACGGCGACGACTATGTTGGCCGTCTGACCACCTTGCAGATCGACGCGACCGTGCGCCTCACCCCGATCGAGAAGACCAAGCCGCGGTCGCCGGAATATCGCGCCTTCGCCGGCGACACCGAATGCGGCGCCGGCTGGCGTCCCAGCGATCCGGCCAGCGGCGCGCTTCTCAATGTCGAACTGGACGATCCGACCTGGTCCGAACCGATCGACGCTCGGCTCATGGCGGGCGAGGAACCCTATCCTCTCGTTTGGAAGCGCCGCAAGGAACGTCCCGGCGACAAGGACAAACCGAAGTCGCCGGAATGACGCGGCGGGCGATGCCGCCACCGCATCGCCCGATCCGGGTCTGAGGCCATCCCATCCCCGACGCTTTCCGATAGGATCGGTGTTTGTCCGGGAGGTGGGAGGCCCGATGCACACCAGCGATCTACGCGACACTCCGATCTGCGACGCACAGGTCACCGACTACGATCGCGCCCACCTACAGGCCTATCTGCGCTTGTTGGACGCCGCCGCCGCCCACGCCGACTGGCGCGAGGCGGCGGCGCTGATTCTGGGGCTGGATGTCGACGGGGATCCGCTGAAGGCGCGCCGCATTCACGACATTCATCTGGATCGCGCCCGCTGGATGGCCGCGACCGGCTATCGAGACCTCGCCGCCCGCCGGCCCAAGGGGTGATGCCGTCCCGGCATCGGGTGCTCACGTCGCTCCGACTTCCCGGCGAGTCCGTGCACGGAAAGAACCAAGGCGCCGCTCAATCTTAGAGCGACCTCTTGTCGGAGTCCCCTCATGTCGCCAGACGCGTCTCGGTGGCGCTCGTCGGAAGCCTACGACTACCTGGACGATTTGTCCGCCGCCGATTTGGCCTGGGAATATCTTCGCCGCAATCCCGATTATCAGCGCGACTTCCAGACCGCTGAAGGACGCGGAGACGCGGACTGGACCGAACGCTGGGGGCTTCGATTTCCCCGTCGATCCTTCGCTTGAGGGCGACCGCGTCGAGATCTGGTGGCGACCAGAAGTCGACGCGGAACTCATTCAGCTGCAGCCCGGCGTCTCGTCGCGCGCCGTTGCTCTATCCCCTCCGCCGGGACGATCCTGGTGGTCCATCGGCGCCGGGCCGCACAAGGTGCGCCTGGCGCTGATCGTCGAGCCGACTGGGCCGCAAACCTTGGCGGCGGTCCTGCCGATGGATGCGGCCTTGCCGGTTCGCTTGCGCGCGCTCTCGCGCCTGTGGCGTCTGCTGGAGGGCGCCCCGCCGGGACCCGATCCGCTCAGCCCCCAAAGGCGCCAGCGCCTGAAGGCCATGTTGCGCGCCGTAGACGGGCGGTGGACGGGCGCTCCCTATCGCGAAGTGGCCAACGGCCTCTACGGCATGGCCCGGGTGGCGAGCGAGCCATGGAAGACCTCCTCCCTGCGGGACGCCACCATGCGCTTGGTCCGCGACGGTAGAGCCATGGTCGAGGGCGGATACCGGTCTCTCCTAAGCCGAGGCGCCTGACGAACCCGACCCACATCCTAGTCCGATCCCCCGCGTGGTGGGGTGCGAAAGCAGGGGGCCAATCTTCGCACTCCCTCGGCGCATGGCCCGCCCGCCAGCCTCCCCCAGTCCGCGCAGGGCCATCCCGGTCCACGCCGCGTGACCAGGGAGCTCGCCATTGTCCGCCCCATCGACACCGGGCGCGCCACGCTTCGTGCGCACCCAGCAAGCCGCCGCCTATCTCGGTCTCTCTCACCGGACCCTGGAGAAGCACCGCACCTTCGGCACGGGTCCAGCTTACCGAAAACTCGGCGGGCGCGTGGTCTACGCTGTCGATGATCTGCAAGCCTGGGCCGATCGGGGCGCCAAGATCTCGACCACCGATCCAGGCGTCGGAGACGTCCTGCCGGCCAAGCGTCACGCCGCGGCCCAGGCCTGACCATGGCGCGTCAACCCACCTTCGGCGGACGGGCGTCCGAACGCCTCGACCCCTTCGTCATCGTCGCCGGCGACGCCAGTCCCCGCGATCAGCGCGACCTGATGGAACGGCCGTTCTTCTCCCTCTCGAAGTCCCGTCGTGTTCGACCCATCCTCTATCGCGCCGGCCAGATCGAGGTGCAGGTCCACGGTCTGCCCGAGCATGGCATGGCCACGATCTGGGACGCCGACCTTTTGATCTGGGCCGCGTCTCAGATCGTCGACGCCGAGAACCATGGGCTGCGCACCTCGCGGCTCCTGCGCTTCACGCCCTATCAGCTGCTGACCGGCATCGGCCGGGCCACCGGCGCGACCGAGTACCGTCTGTTCAAGGCCGCGCTTCGGCGTCTGCAGTCGACGGTGATCGCCACGACGATCCGACAGGGCGAACATTGGCGACGCCAGCAGTTCTCCTGGATCAACGAGTGGGAAGAGCGCAGCACGCGCACGGGGCGGGTCGAAGGGATCGAGGTCGTCCTACCCGAATGGTTCTACCGAGGCGTCGTGGACCGCTCGCTCGTCCTGACCATCGATCCGCTCTATTTCAGGCTGACCGGCGGCATCGAGCGCTGGCTCTACCGGGTGGCGCGCAAGCACGCCGGACGTCAGGCCCATGGCTGGGTCTTCGAATTGGCCCACCTGCACCACAAGTCCGGCAGCCTGGCCCGGCCCTCCGATTTCGCGCTCGACATCCGCCGTATCGTCGCGCGCCAACCCTTGCCCGGTTACCGCCTGGCCTTGGACCGCGCTCAGGGCCGCGAGCGCCTGCGGATCATGCCGCTGACCATCGATGTGGTTGTGGATCGATCTGTGGACGAGATCGTGACATCAGGCGCAGGCGCTATCGGGACATCAGGCGCGGCGGACACGGGACATCAGGCGCACGAAGAGCCAGAAAACCCTTACCTGCCGGGCCTTTTTCCGACGCCTAACTTGGACTCTAACCCTGACTCTAACTTCTTGTTGGGGGCGGGCCCGGCGCCGGTTGGCTCGGCGCGGGGGCGCCGATGATCGTCGCGCTCCTCAATCAGAAGGGCGGCGTTGGTAAGACGACTCTGGCCCTCAATCTCGCGGGACGCTGGGCCGATCAAGGCCGCCGGGTTACGGTCCTCGACGCCGACCCCCAGGCCTCGGCCCTCGATTGGGCCCAGGCGCGCCATCACGCCGGCTTGCCGCGCGCTTTCGGCGTCGTCGGCTTGCCGCGCGACACCCTCCATCACGAGGCCGCAGACCTCGCCCGAGGCGTCGACCATCTGGTAATCGATGGGCCTCCGCGCGTCGCGGCCCTGATGCGCTCGGCGCTTCTGGCCGCCGATCTCGTGGTCGTGCCCGTCCAGCCCTCGCCCCTGGACGGCTGGGCCTCGGCCGAGATGCTGCGATTGATCGAAGAGGCGCGGGTCTTCAGGCCAGCGCTCCGGGCGCGGTTCGTCCTCAACCGCTGTGGCGCCCGCACCCTGATCGCGCGCGAGACCGCCCAGGCCCTGGCCCGTCAGGACACCGGCGCGCTGGTCCATACGATCGGCCAGCGCGTGCTTTTCGCCGAAGCCATGCAGTCGGGGCACGTGGCTGCCGAACTCGAACCGACCGGAGCCGCCGCGAGGGAGATCGCGGCGGTCGCCGCCGAGATCGAGGAGCTTGTCCGATGACCGACAAGCCCTTCGCCGCGCGGCCCGCGGGGGCCGACGCCTGGGTGCGCGAAACCGAAGCTCCCCGCGCTTCGCCCTATTCGGCCCGCCTGACCATCGATGTCACGCCGGCCAGTCGCGCCCGGATCAAGATCGCCGCGTTCGGGCGCGGCCAGACCGTCGCGGACATGCTCCGCGACCTGCTCGATCGCGAATTCCCAGAGGTGACCGATGCCGTCGGAACGTGACGCCGTGACCGAGGTCGACCTCCTTTGGTGGCGCGAGCGCGCGGAGGTCTGGATCCGTTTTGGGCGGCCCGACGGCGAGACGATCCACGACCGTCGGCGTCGCACGGTCCGGTTCGCGCCGGACGCGGTCTTCGGCTTGGTGCGCTGGGCCTCGAACGACTACGGCACCGTGCGGTCCGAACTGGATATCGTGCGCGCCGTGCGGATCGGCGAGCCCTACACGACCCGACCCCACGTCCGTCCGGGCGCGGAGCTGCTCGCCGCCGCCCGAGGATGGCTGAGCGTGAGCCGCGCATTGGCGGTCATCGATGCCATCGAGACGGCCGGCTTCGATCCCGCATGCGTCGCCCCCGACTATTGGCGACACGTGCACAATCGGCTCCTGGTCGGCCTTGAGCCAAGGCCTTACCAGGCGCGCCGTCATCGCGCCTGGCGGCTGCGCCGGCGTGTGACGTCATGAGAGCCTGGGTTCTGGCGTTGGGCGGCTTGGGCTGCCTCGCCTTGGCTTTGCCGACAGCGCATCCAAGACTGATGTGGAACGCCACCGCCAGCGTACCGGTCGGCCTCTACCGCTTGGACCCGCCGGGTGAGCTGAAGGTCGGCGACCTCGTGGCGGTTCAGCCCGACGATCGAACCGCCCGGCTTCTCGCCGGCGGCGGCTGGCTTCCGAGGGGCGTTCCGCTGCTCAAGCCCGTCGCGGCGCTCGACGGCCAGGAGGTGTGTCGGCGGGCCGGGCGGATCCTGATCGACGGCCACGTGCGGGCGCGCGTTTTCGAGGGCCGCGTGGCCGGCCGACAGATGCCAAGGTGGTCCGGATGCCGGCGCCTCGCCGAGGGCGAAATCTTCCTGCTGGCCACGGCGCCCGGCAGTTTTGACGGTCGCTATTTCGGACCAAGCTCGCGCGCCGCCGTGCTCGCCCAGGCGCATCCGCTTTGGCTTAGCCCTCAAGAGCAGGGGCGTGGGTCGTGACGCGCCGCACCAGCCTCCTGCTGGTCGCGCTCCTATGGGCGGCGGCAGGTGACGTCGCCGCGCAGGTCCCGGTGCGAGACCATGTGCAGCGCGCCGCCTCGCGGTTCGGCCTATCTCCCGAACTGGTCGAGGCCGTCGTCGCCGCGGAGAGTGGCGGCGAGGTCCGCGCTGTTTCCAAGGCCGGGGCCATGGGGCTGATGCAGCTCATGCCCGGCACGTGGATGGAGTTGCGTCGGCGCTTGGCCCTCGGTCCTGACCCTTTCGATCCCGCCGACAATGTGCTGGCGGGAACGGCCTATCTGCGTCAGCTCCTGGACCGCTATGGCTCGCCGGGTTTTCTGGCGGCCTACAATGCGGGGCCAGGGCGATATGAGCAGAGCCTCGCGGGACGCGCCCTGCCGGCCGAGACGGTGCGCTATGTCGAGAAGCTTTCGTCAAACATCACGTCCCCCGTCGTCGCGGCCGATTGGCGAACCGCGGGGCTATTCACGCCCGCTTGGCAAGCATCGCTCGGGCGACCGACGGGTGATGAGCAGACCCCAACACATCCGCCATCGACGGGACCGTTCGTCGAGCGATCCGGAGCTTTCCGATGAGGACGATGACGTACGGGAGGGGGCGGTGGAGCACACGTAAGCGTCCGGCCGCTGCACGTCCGTCAGGTGTTGACGTGATTTCCGCCGGGATCTCGTCAGGTGGCGGCCGCGTCGGCGCGGTCGAGAACAGCCTTCGCCCGCTTGACCGCATCACTAAACTCGTCGCTCTGCCAGTAGTCCTCGTCGGCCACCTGGTCGAAGGCGTCCTCGGATCGGCGGGTCAGTTCGCGCAAGGCGGCGAGCGCTTCAGTCAGCAGTTCGGCCTTGTCATCGCTCTGCGGAACTTGCGTCACTTCGTCGTTCCTCTTGTCAGTTCGGCCGGTGAACGGCCGCGATCCGGTCCGCCCGACTTCTACCGATTTGCAGGGCCTGCGTCAGGCCTCGGCTTTGTCAGCGTGCTTCCAGGCCCAGGGCAGCAGCTCGTCGAGGCGGTTGACGGGGTGGCCCTCGACCATGCGCTCCAGCACATCGCGCAGGTAGGCGAAGGGCTCGACGCCGTTCATCTTGGCGGTCTCGATCAGCGAGGCGACCACGGCCCAACGAGCGCCGCCGCCGTCGCTGCCGGCGAAGAGATGGTTCTTGCGGCCCAGCGCCACGGGCCGGATCGAGCGCTCGACGGGGTTGTTGTCGAGATCAACGCGCCCGTCGGCGAGGAAGAGGCAGAGGCCGTCCCAGCGGCCGAGCGCGTAGCGGATGGCGTCGGCAAGACCACTGCGCGGCGGCAGGCGGGCCAGTTCGCGTTCCAGCCAGGTCTTCAGCGCGGCGACCAGCGGGCGGGAAGACTCCTGCCGCGCCGCCTTGCGCAAGGCGGCCGACTGCCCGCGCACCTGGGCTTCGATGGCGTAAAGCTCGCCGATCCGACGCAAGGCCTCGACGGCCACGGGCGAGCTGGTGGCCTCGGCGATCTCGTAGAACTTGCGCCGGGCATGCGCCCAGCAGGCCGCCAACTGGACCTCGCCGGACGCGGCCAGCGGCTCGAAGCCGGCATAACCATCGACCTGCAGAACGCCCTTGAACCGCGCCAGGTGGGCGGCTGGCCGCTCGCCTCGGCGGTCTGGCGCATAGATGTAGACCGCGCCGGGCGGCTCTGGCCCGCCCCAGGGGCGATCGTCGCGGGCATAGGCCCACAGGCGTCCTGTCTTGGTGCGCCCACGGCCCGGATCGAGCACCGGGATGGGCGTGTCATCGGCGAAGAGATGGCTGCTGGCGAAGAGGTTTGCGGCCAGCTTGTCGTGCAGGACCTCGAGCCACCAGCAAGCCCCGCCGACCCACCCGGCCAGCGTCGAGCGATCGAGATCGACGCCATGGCGGGCGAAGATCTTGGACTGCCGATAGAGCGGGGTGTGATCGCAGTACTTGCTGACCAACACCTGGGCCAGCAGCGCGGGCGTGGCCAGGCCGCCGGCGATCGGCCGCTCTGGCGCGGGCGCCTGAACGACGCTGGCGCAGGCGCGGCAGGCGTACTTGGGGCGCACGATCCGGATCACCCGCAGATGGGCGGGGACCCAGTCGAGCATCTCGCTGACGCTCTCGCCGATGCCATGCAGCGGCCCGCCGCAGGCACATACCTGGCTCTCGATATCGAGCAATCGCTCCTCGCGCGGAAGATGCTCGGGCAGGGGTTTGCGCTTGGGCTGGGCCGGCCGGGACGCCGGCAAGACATCCGGGCGGCGCGCTTCGACGGCGGCCAGATCTGCCTCCACATCTTCCAGGGCCAGCGCCAACTGATCGGGATCCAGGCGCTCGGAGCGGCGGCCAAACTGCGCGCGCTGGAGCTGCTTGATGATGGTCTTGAGCCGCTCGATCTCGCCGTCCCGCGCCTCGACAAAGCCGGCCATTTCGCGCACCAGCTGGTGCAGCAAGGCCGTGTCGGTAGGCAGGTTTTCCAGATCCAGCCGCATGCCCGATTCTACACTTTTCGGACTCCGCGACCAAGCTATTTCCCCTCGTGGCGCAAGGGTTTTGGCTGTGTTTCAGCCGGCGATGGCGGGCCGCCAGGTGCGCTCTGGGAAGCGCCAGTCGATGCCCTCGATGAGCATGGAGAGCTGCGCGGGCGAGAGCACTACGGCACCGCCCGGCGTGGTGATCTGGGGCCAGACGAAGCGGCCGTGCTGGAGGCGCTTTGTGAACAGGCAAAGGCCTGTCCCGTCCCAGTAGAGCAGCTTGATCGTGTCGGCGCGACGTCCCCGGAAGGCGAAGAGATGGCCCGAGAACGGGTCTTCCTTGAGCACTTCCTGGACCAGCATGGACAGGCCCTCGAAGCCCTTGCGCATGTCCGTGTGGCCCAGCGCCAGATGCACCTTCACGCCCGACGGAATGAGCATCATCGGGCCGCCTCCCGTTCTTTGACGTATCGCCGGACAGCGTCGGGATCGCTCCCAGGCAGTGCGAAGACCCGCCGCCCGTCGCCCAGATCGACGGCGATCGCGCCCTCGGGAATGGGCAACGGGATGGCCGTGGGGGGTATCTCGTCGGCCGCCTTGAGGCCTTCGCCCGTGAGCCTGACCCGCGCCAACTGCGCGCGCTCGCCCTGGCCAAGGCCCATCTGGGCGCGCCAGCGGAAGAGCATGCTGGTGACGACGCCGTGGCGTCTGGCCACCGCGCTGACCGTGGCGCCGGGCGCTTCCGTCTCGGCGACCATGGCGTGCTTTTGCTCTTCGCTGAACGTGCGCCGGCTGGAGCGGCCGTCACCCTCGCGCAGCGTGCGGGGGGGCTCCGTCAAGCCGGATTCAGCGCATCCGACCTTAGCACTAGTGCTTCGTCTGGACCCTACATACGGGCGGGCGCTGGGATGAACGAGCTCTCTCCAGTCGATCCCAAGGGGCTCTTCATCGAGCCGGCGACGCCACTGCCGCAGCGACGAGGGCGTCAAACGATGGGCGCTGGCGTACTCGGCCGCGCTCAATCCGCTCCACAATTGGGCCTCGACATGCATGGCCCAGAAGGCCTGAACGGCCTTGTTGCGGACCTCGTTTGTCGAGCGTCGCGGCGGCGGCTTTGCCTTGCGCGAAGACTTGTGGCGCAAGGCGTCGGCGTCTCCGATCACCTTCAGCCAGCGTCCGAACGTCTCGCTGTTGAGCCGGTGCTGCTGGCAGTAGGCCGATCGCGAAAGGCCGCTCAGACGCCAGGCCTCGACGTGGACCGCCCACCACATCCGCAGCGCACGGTTTTGGTACCGCTTCGAGGCCACCGCCGTACTCCCTCACAGATCAGGAGCCAGAGATGGTTGATCCCGCTGGACGAGAACAAGAGTGCAACAACCGGACGCAAACGAGCACACGGAGCCGATGGCCAGATAAAAGCAGCGCCGTCGAGCGGCTGCTAAGTGCTTGTGGTCGTTGGGGTTCTAGCGCCATCGCCGCCTGCGGGCGGCTGGCGCGAACCACGCTTTTCTCAAGGATTTCAACATTTAGACCGCCATCGGTCCGGCCATGAGCGAATTCGATGACGAGTTTCTCCTCAGGCCGGGGGAGATCGGCGCGGATCGCTCGGGTCGCGTGGTTCGCAGCTTCCTGGGTCAGGTGCGCCGCGCGACGCAGCGGGCTGACGACGCGGGCGGTGGCCGGCGGCGAGGATCCAACGCCACCCCCGCGCGCCTCGGACGCGGCGGCGCGCGGTCGCTCGGCTCACGTCAGGATGGGCGTCGTGTTGTGGTCAAGGCGCGGATCGTTCGTCATGCGGGCGCGCGCTATCGAGCGGCGCCGATCGGCCGCCATATCACCTACCTGCAGCGTGATGGGGTCAGTCGCGACGGTTCGCCAGCTCGTATGTTCGACGCGCGATCAGAGCAGGCCGACGTCGAAGGGTTCGCCGAACGCTGCAAGGATGACCGCCACCACTTCCGCTTCATCGTCTCACCTGAGGACGCCGGCGACCTGGCCGACCTGCGCGCCTTCACGCGGGATCTCATGGCGCGCGCCGAGCAGGATCTTTCGACGTCGCTCGACTGGGTGGCCGTCGATCACTGGAACACCGACAACCCCCACGTCCACGTCCTGGTCCGCGGTCGCCAGGCCGATGGACAGGACCTGGTGATCGCCGGGCAGTACATCAGCACAGGCCTGCGCGCCCGGGCTCAAGACCTGGTGACCCTGGAACTGGGGCCCCGCAGCGAACGTGAGATCGCCGCGGCCCACGACAGCGAGATCAGGGCCGAACGATGGACGGGGCTCGATCGAGGCTTGATGAAGATGGCGGACGCGGACCTGCGCGTGGACCTGCGGAGGGCGTCCGACCCAAATGGTCGACGCCTCTTGGGGCGCGCGGCCTATATCGAGGGCCTCGGGCTTGCCGAGGCCGTCGGGCCGGCTCAATGGCGTCTGGCGGCCGATCACGAGCCTCGCTTGAGGGACCTCGCCATACGGGGCGACATCATCAAGACCTACCATCAGGCCATGATGCGATCGGGCCGCGCCGCTACGCCCGAGCGGCTGACCATCCACGCCCAACAGGGGCGCGATCCGGTGATCGGCCGGCTCGTCGAACGGGGGTTGGACGACGAACTCGCCGGCTCAGCCTATGTGCTGGTCGATGGCACGGATGGCCGGCAGCACCATCTGCGATTCCCGGACTTGGCGGAAACGACCGACGCCAAGGTCGGAGCCATCGTTGAATTGCGCAGCTTTGCTGATCAGGCCGGTGATCAACGGCGCGCGCTTGTCGTCCGCAGCGATCTGTCACTGGAGGCACAGATCCGCGCCGAGGGCGCGACCTGGCTCGATCGGCAAATCCTCAAGAAGTCGATCCAATCGGGTGTCGGTGGCTTTGGCGGCGAGGTCAGCGAAGCCGCGACCCAGCGCTTAGAGGTGCTTGCGGAACGAGGCCTGGGCGAGCGGCGCGGCGCCGGCGTGCGCCTGGCGCCGGACCTTCTGGCGACGCTTGAAGCCCGTGAGCTGGCGTCGGCCGCGGCCGACCTCAGCAGACAAGCGGGGCGGCCCACCCGGGTGGCTTCGGCGGGCGACAGCCTGAGCGGCGTCTATCAAAGCCGTATTGATCTGGCGTCTGGACGCTTTGCTGTGCTCGACGACGGCCTCGGGTTTCAGCTTGTTCCGTGGCGGGCGGGACTCGAACCGCATCGGGGGCTGTCGGTCGCCGGCGAGATGACGGGGGCAGGTGTGGTCTGGCGCCTGGGGCGCGCGAGGGGGCCGAGCCTATGAGCCGCCGTCCTCGGGGGTGTCATCGGCGGGTTTGACGTCTTCCTCAGGTTCGCCCGCC